>Ga0334722_10002811_pt1 | contig 19240 bp, 13 predicted proteins | sample C3_bottom_MG_FD_207210 | JGI IMG/M metagenome (GOLD analysis project Ga0334722, IMG submission 207210) | Sediment microbial communities from Yellowstone Lake, YNP, Wyoming, USA - C3_bottom | ecosystem: Environmental > Aquatic > Freshwater > Lake > Sediment | place: USA: Wyoming | collected...
AAGTAACGATCTGCGCTATTTCCTCGGCAACAGCTGTTTTCTTGTTTTTAGTTTCCCGTAGCATGATAATTCCGGTGTGGCCCGGCATCCTGTCGCTGCTTGGCTTTTGATCCTTGGACAGAGCGGCATGTTCAAGCTCGGCGATATCCCGGACTCGGGTCTGTCGCCCGTTCTATATCGTGAAACGGCCGAGTTCTTTCTTCAAGGCCGCCGACTGTATCGTGAGAACTTCGACGGCGCTGTTCAGATTGGAGGCCAGCTCTGCATTCTCGCGGGCGGTCATCTTGATCCGTTCAATGGCCTTCACGATAAGGTCGCTGCCTGTCCTCACTTCACCCGAGGACCGTTTTACCATGTTCACCTTGGAACCCATGGTCTCCATGACATTGGTGATATTACGGCTGGCCTTTACCTGCTCGGCGGTCGCCGACTTGACGAAATGGGTGATCTCCCGCATCCTCTCGGAAGCGCGCATGATCTGTTCGCTGCCGGTCCTCTGTTCTGTTGTCGCCCGCTCGATCTGGTGTGCCATATTATTGATCCCATCCACCGCCTCGCTCACCTGACGGATGCCGGTGACCTGCTCCGCCGTTGCGCGGCTGATGTTTCTGCTCATTTCGCGCGACTGGTCGGCGCGCTCCAGTATCTTCCGGAGGACGTCCCCGGTCTCCCGGGCAAGCCGGGTCCCCTCCCCCGCGAGCTGGACCCCTTTCCGCATGACCTCCACCGCCTCCCGGGACTCCTCTTGCACGGAAACGATCAGTTGTCCTATCTCTGAAGTAGAAGCTGCGGTGCGGTTGGCCAGTTCGCGGATCTCGGCTGCTACCACAGCAAATCCCTTGCCGTGCTCGCCGGCCTGGGCAGCAAGGATGGCAGCGTTCAAGGCAAGCAGGCTGGTCTGGTCAGTTACATCTTCGATGACCGTCAGGATGCCTCCTATGTTCTCAGCTCGCTCACCGAGCCGGTAAATGACATCGGCCGTCCGTTTCGATTCCTCCTCTATGCGGCTCATCCCTTCGATCGTTTTTTCTATGGACCGCATTCCGAGGTCCTGGGCGTCCGACGTGACCGCCTCGGCAAGAGCGACCGACTCTTTCGCACCGGACTCCACTTCCCGGACAGCTGCGCTGATCTCCGTGGTCGTCGATGCGGTCTCGTTGGCAAGCACCGTAAGGACCTCGACGCTCTCCGCATTCTGACGGATCGACGCCGACATCTGCGTGATGGCCGAAGAGGTCTCCTCGATAGAAGACGAAAGGTCGGTCATAAGGCGGGCTACCTCGTCGATCGAGGCTGCGGTCTCGATCACGGCAGAGGATGTTTGTTCAGCGGTCTCGCTGAGATCGTCCATGCTTCCACCGATCTCCTTCAGGTTAAAATGCATTTCGTTCACCGACGAAGAAGCCTCTTCCACTGCCTCATTCTGCACCCGGCTTGCAGCCGAGACGTTCATAGCTACATCCGTGACCTCGCCTGACACCATAACAAGCTGTTCGGACGACCCGCGTATGTTCCCGATCATCCCTTTGAGGCTGATGACCATGCGGTTGAGGCCCCGTCCGAGATTGCCGATCTCGTCGATGGTGCTTACGCGAACGTTCTGTGTCAGGTCACCGGCAGCAATTGCAGTCGCCACGGCTTCAGCAGCGCTGGTCGGTGCCGCGATCATCCTGCGTGTCATGAAATACACGAGCCCCGATATGGAAAGGACGATCACCAGGTTTGTACCGATCAGCAGCGCGACCACCTTTGCCGCATTCGCCCGAACTTCGCTGCGGGAGAACGCGAGCCTGACCTCCGCCAGCTTGGTCCTTTCGAGCATGACATCGACCGACACTTCGACCGGCGACAGCTCCCGATGGATGGCGGCGGACAACTTGGCGACGTCCTCCGTTCTCTCTGTTTCCTTGACCGCGTTCACGGCATCGTTCCGCGAGTTGAAGCTTGCCCGGGCGCTGGTGATCGGCGTCCCGTCGGTGTTCATAAAGACCACGGAGATGATGTCCTGGGACTTTACCACGTCGTCGACAAGCATGTTCAGGCCGATCAGGTCTTTGGCTATCAGGCGGTCGACGGAGGCCTTGCCGAGCACCGTGCCGATCTCACGCCCCCGTTTTTCCATCGCGCTGTATTGATAGTCGAGCAGCATCCGCCCGACGAAGATCGTGCCCAGCAGCATGAGCACGGTGACCCAGCCTGACAGGGTGACCACGAGCTTGAGTCCCATGCTCGATCCGATCGCATCCTTGAGCCTATCTTTGAGTGATTTTCCCATGCCGATCCTGTACGCCGGTTAAAGTTTGAACTTTTGCAGCTCCGCTCGAAGGGCGTCACCTTTCTCACGGAGGGCCATCTCCGCCATGTCCATCTCCACCGATACGTTCACGTTCTCTTCGGTGATCTTCTGGATCCGCGTGATGGCTTCGCTGATGTGCTGAGCACCGAGGCCCTGCTCCGACGTGGACCTGGCCACCTGGGAAGCCTGGACCGTGACCGCTTCCATCGCCCTGGCGATCTGCTTGCTTCCGACGGTCTGTTCCTGCGTCGCCGTCTTCATTTGCCGGGTGATGTCCCGCATCTTCTCGGCCGCCTGTGCGATGCGTTCGCTGCCTTTCTGCTGCTCCTGCATGGCATGGGCGATCTGTTCGATCTGCTCTGCAATGTTCACGGACGCATCGGTGATCTGCGTCACTCCCTTGGTCTGTTCCGCCGTTGTCAGCTCGATGGCCCTCGCCATTTCCGCCGATTGTTTTGAGCTTTCCGCGACGTCCTCAAAGACATCGCTCGTCATCTTCACGAGGTCAGCTCCGCTCTCGACGGCTTTCAGCCCTTTGCCCATCGCCTGCACGCTGGCCGCTGTCTCCTGCTGGACAGCGGCAATGACGTTGGCGATCTCCTTGGTGGAGGCTGCGGTACGCTCGGCCAGTTCGCGGATCTCCTCGGCGACAACGGAGAACCCTTTCCCGTGCTCGCCGGCCTGAGCTGCAAGAATGGCAGCGTTCAGGGCCAACAGGCTGGTCTGGTCGGTCACCTCGTCGATCACTTTCAGTATCTTTCCGATCTCCTGCGACCGTTTCCCCAGCCGGTTGATCACCTCCGCCGTGTTCTCCACCGTCAAGCGGATGTTCTCCATACCCGTCATCGCTTCCCGTGCCGCCGCCATTCCCTGTTCCGATGCGCTCTTTGCGACCTTTTCGGCGAGCCGGGCCGATTCCTGTGCTTTCTGCTCCACCGCTTTCACGGTGGCGCTCATCTCCGTTATGGAGGAGGATGTCTGCTCGGCAGCAGAGGAAAGGGCCTCGGTATTCTCGGTCACCTGTCGGATCGATGCGAGCGTCTGCACGATGGAGGAAGCCGTGTCCTCGGCAGCAGAGGAAAGCCCTCCGGCGTTGTCAGCAGCCTCTTCGATCGAGGCTGCCATCTCAGCGACCGATGACGAGGCATTCGTTGCGGCCTGGGACATTTCCGCAGCGTTCTCCGCGACGCCCTTGATCGAAGCGATCATCTCGCCGACCGTCATGGCCGTCTGCTCTCCGGCCTCGTGCTGGACCCGGGCGCCCTGGCTCATCTTCTGTGTCGCCGTATTCATGATCTTCATTGCTTCGCCCAGCCCCCCGGTCATCTGATTGATGCGGCCAAGCATCTCCCGAAGGCTGGAGGATAGGGTGTTGATAGCTATGCCTAGTTCCGCTATCTCCGTCTTTCCGCTCACGTCCACCTGCCGGGCAAGGTCGCCGCCGGCCATCAGCGTAGCGTTCCTGGCCATGGAGCTCAGGGGGTCGGTGATCATGCGTTTCATAAACAGGGTCACCAGGTAAGTGGCGAGCACGAACGTCACGACCCCCACCATCAACGACCAAACGAGCAGGTCGCGGAGCGGCTTGTTCACCGCGCTTGCCCTGAGCGCGATCCGGAGCACGCCCATTTTCTTGCCATCCGGGCCCATGAGAGGGATGACCTTTTCATATTGTCCACCGGTCTCGTCGGAATACTCCTGCACAAGCGGGGCAGCGGCCTCCATGGCCTTGCGGCTGCCGGGATCGTTCGCCTGGGTGCCCTCGCGCGTCTTGTCGGTCGCATAGAGGATCTTGCCGTCCTTGTCGACGACCAGAGCACGTGATATCTCGTTGTCGCTTTCTTTGAGTTCGCGAAGTTTGTCGCTCATGCCGTCCAGCGCGCTCAGCGGCAGGCCGAAACCGGTGACTTTCTCAATGTCCTTTCTGATGCCTTCGGCCAACGCCGTCGTCTGTCCGATCACCGCCTCCTGATATTTTCCCGCGGCGCTGTAGATATTAAGGCCCGTGTTCAGGGCCAAGGCCGCGAGCAGAATGCCTCCGGTGGCGACGACCGCTCTCGTTTTCAGCGTCATACCATCCCACAGCTTCATTTTATCACCTTTGTTGCGTCGGAGATCAGGTCCATGGAAGGCTTTAGCCCCATGCTTGAAGCTTCTTTCAAATTAAAGACCAGCTCGATCATCTTGGGCATCTCCGGCGCGATGCTGGCAGGGCTCTCCCCGTTCAGCAGTTTCGCCGTCATGCGTGCTGCAGCCTCGCCCTGTTCGACGGCGCTCGGGGAAAGGGTCAGGACGACCCCTTTGTCGCCCGAGCCGCCCATCTGGCTCAGGGTCGGAATCTTGCTGCTGTGTGCCGCTTTGACGATATCGGCAAGCGCCTCGTTGACCGTTGCGCTCACGGAGATCAGTATTACGTCGGCCTTCCCGGCGAACGTGAGCGCCCGCGCATCATCGGACCGCCTGACCGCCATCTTCACTGTCTTAAATCCATATTGGCCCTCAAGGGCCACCAGCTCCTCGACCTGCATTGCCGAGTCGGGCTCGAGCTCATTGTAGACCACCGCCAGCTTGGTGAAAGGCAAGAGTTTTTTTGCGTACTTCAGGAGGCTCGTAAGCGGCACCTTGGAGCTGATGCCGGTCATGTTGCGGGCCGCCGCCCCGATGCCTGCGGGGTCGTACACGCCCGCGTAGACGATCGGAATGGACTTTGTTTCCCTGATGGCCAGAAGCGACGGGGCCCCGCCGTAGGTAATAAGCACGTTCACATCGGCCACGACCAACTTACGGACCGCGTTGGTCCAGGAGAGCGGGTCGGGCGCGGGCATCTGGAGCAGGGTGTCCACCTTGCGTCGGTCGAAACCCTCCTTCACGAGGCCGTTGGCAAAGGCCCGGTGCAGTTCCTGGTAATAGCCGATGTTGCCGGCCATCACCACGCCGATGGTCTTGTCGCCCGCCCTCGCGGGCGCCGCGCAGATGAGGAGTGCGGCACAAAGCAGCCAGGTTGTCTTTCTCATACTCCCTCCCGTTACCATCTGTACGTCAGGGTGGCAAGAACGATCTGGTTCGTGCCGTCCTGCGAGCTGTCAAGGATATCGTCAAGTTTTCTGATCTGGTACCGGAACTCGGTGCCGAGGTTCTTCGTATATCGGACATCAAGGTCGGCGCCTGCCGTGGTCTCGACCGTCTTGATGCTGGTCAGGTCTGCGATCCCGCTGCTCCCGGCCACTGCTCCGGAGTTTTGCCAATTCCCCCGGGACCAGCTCCTGCCCGCTTCCGCGGTGAGCAGCATCGCGTCGGCCAGGGCGTAGCTGGCGGAAAGCGAGGCGACATGGGCAGTATCGGCGTAAGGTACACCAGTTTCAGCAATTTTGCCGCCAGCACTGTCATAGACGATCGGCCCGTTCTGCTTGTTCTGGAAGAACGCGTAGCTCGGCGTGATGGAGGTCTTCTTTCCCAGGATGAACGTTACCGAGGTCAACGCCCGGTTCCGCTCCGTTGTCCGCGTTCCCGTAAAGTCACCGCCCAGGTTTCCGCGCTCTTCGCGGACCGTCCCGCCCGAGAGCAGCCAGCTGAACCACGCCTTCGGCGTCCAGGTGAGCGTGCCCCGCGCCGTGTCGCTTGTTTCGGGATAGGTATTGTCCACGCTGTCCGCAGGTACGGCCGCGGTCTGACGGCTGACATCGCCGCGCAGCATGAGCTTGTTCGTCAGCCGGTAGGTGGCGCCGAACCGGACCGTGTTCTTCGTTACCTTGTCATCGAGCTGCCAGCCGCCGGCCGGGTCGCCGGCCCAAACGTCACGGGTGAGGGATTCAAATGCATATTCGGCGCGCAAGGTAAGTTTGTCCGTGGCGCGGTAGCGGACCATTCCGCTCATGATGTCTCTCTGATAGTTGATGGCGTTTCTCACCGACAGCGTTGTCGGCGTGCTTGTGCTCGCCACGGTCAGCGCCGTGATGATGTCAGGATTGTCCTGATCAACGCTGTAATGTCGATACTTGACCGCGAAGGTGAGGTCCTTCGTCGGGATCCAGCCGAAGTCGCCGGCGGCGTTCACGAACGATGTCTTCACGTTGCTGTCCGTGTTCTTCCGTTCGCCGGAGGAATAGGTGGCGGTAGCGGATATGCGGCCGGTGTGGGAGGTATGGACCTTGACCGTGTCCACCGAGGACTCAAGGTCCGGCACCAGGTTATGCGTGTAGGTCACGGCGGTAGGAGCCGGAGACGTATCGGTCATGACCTTTCCGTGGGTATCGGAGAATTTCTTTGTTCCGTGGCTGTACTCGACCTCCACGGGGCCCAGGTGGCTGTTGACGGTGGCCTTGGCCTCCTGGGTCTCGTAATCGATATCGCGGGACCGGGCCAGCTTGTCACCGGAGGTGAACGAGTTCATGAACCGCTGCTGGATGGTCCCGTGCTTTTCCTGGGTCTTTGCTTCGAGAAAGATGTGGAAAGGGAAGTCCGGGGTCTTGACGCGGACCTGGATGCGGTTCATGGCATCCGACATTCCATAGAGGTCCCCGGGGTTCAGGTCCGTGACCGTCCTCCCGCCGGGAGCCGTATCGGTCTGTCCGATGGAATAATGGTCGAGGTTATGGTACAGCGACCGCGACAGCATGTTCAGCATGACGACATCCTTATAGGAATAGTCGAATTCGCCGAAGTAGTCCTTCTTGTTCTGGATATACGTCTCGAACAGGACGCGGTGCGGCAGCGGATCATACTCGAGAAGCGCCGAGCCGGCCGCCGAAGAGTGCTGATACTCATATTCACCGGCCATGGGGTTTCCGGTCGTCGAGTTAAAGCGATAGCCCAGATTTACGTCCCCTTCAAAGGGGGACCCGAGCTGGTACTGCCCGCCGGCCGGAGCCTTTTCCTGTGCCCGGAGCGGCGGCGCCAGGAGCACTATCAATGCGATCAGGTATATGATCTTTTTCATGTCAGCCTCCTATCGTACGAACGTGCCCTTGCCGCTGGGCGAGGGAAGATCGGTGCCGTGGATCTGCGAATGGCAGTCGGTGCACCGTGTGTAGACATTCTGCTTGTACTGCGCCGTTGTGGATCCGGACACGCGATGGGTCGGATGGCACTGCAGGCAGAGGAACGGCTCACGCACCGGCAAAAGGTGCTGGTTCACCGACCCATGGGGTGTATGGCAGGCCCGGCAGTCCTCGGCAACGTCAGCGTGTTCATACAGGAACGGGCCCTCTTTTTCTGCGTGACACTGGGTGCAGGTCTCCTTCACGGTATCCTTCCGGAGGTTCTTGGTCGCCATGCCCCCATGGGTGTCATGGCAGTCCGTGCAGAAGATCTTCTTCTCCGGGACCGGATGGTGGTTCGGCAGGCTGAAGGCTGCCTTCACGTCCTGGTGGCATTTGTAGCAGAGCTCCGTGATCTCGCGGGGCTTCACCTTCAGGTTGTGGCCTGCGTGGATGTTGTGGCAGTCGGAACAGGAGACGTCCGACATATTGTGCGAGCTGGCGTTCCAGTTATGCAGGTTGAAGGTTGCGTTCGCCGTATGGCACTTGAGACAGATGAGCGATTTGGCCTGCGCCGGGATCTTCTTCATGTCCACCAGCGTTTTGTAGTCGCAGGCCGTCTGTTTTCCCGCCTTGGCGTCCTTGGCCACTTTCTCCGGAGTGATGCCGTCGATGGCAAGGCTCCCCGGCCCGTGGCAGGACTCGCAGTTCACAATGGGCATGCCCGACTCGCGTGACAGCTGGGCGCCCATGGTGGAGAGGTCGAAGTCGCGGCGCCGTTTGTCGTGAAAGTGGCACGACCGCAGGCAGTTATCGGTTCCCACATAATCCGCGTCGAGGCGGCCGGCGATCATCTTTTCATACTCCTTGTTCAGGATGATGGGCTTGGTCTCCTTGAGCGTCGCACACCCGGCCAGAAAGAAGGCGCCGAGCATGCCGGCCAGGATCCAGGTCTTCCACTTCGTCATTCGTTCCATGATAGATAACTCCTCCTTCGATCTGAATATGGGTTAGGGGCGCTCGGCGGGAGCGCCGGTCAGGACCCCGTACGGCAGCAGATAGTTCTTTGCCTTGTCGCACGGAGTGACTCCGCAGAGCGTCGCAAGCCGGCTTCCTACCGAGTAATCCATCTGCCTGTTGTCCAGCCAGTCGATGGAATCGTAGATGAGCCGTTTCACGTAAGCGCGGTTATGCACGAACGCCGCAGGCTCATTGTTCAGCAGAGAATAGTTGAACGCCGCGCCCATGTTGTTCTTGCCGGTCGTATTTCCGGTCCAGTCAGCATCGGTCGTGTAGGTCCATTTGGTGTTCAGGAAGGGCGGGAAGCCGCTGCTCGGCGTAAAGGTGGCTGCCGTCAGCGCCCAGTTGAGCACCGTCAATGCCTCCAGGAAATCCTCTTCCTCGTTCTGCACCACGTCGGCAAGCTGGCTGCTCGATCCTGCGTGGCAGTTATAGCAGACCTCGCTTGTCACGCTGGTGACCGTGCCGCCGATCTTGCTGACCGGCATGAAGGTATGGTTTCCCGGCTGGTCCGTCCGGAACATATGGCATCCGACACAGGGTCCGTTGGTCCCGGTGTTCGGGACTGCCGATGTTCCTATCTGGTCATGCCGGTAGGAAGAAGGATTGGCGTAGCTCCTTCCGCTGTATTCGTAGCCTATGGCCGCGAACATCACGCCAGCTGAAGCAAAATTGTGGGGAAGGAAATTGCTGGCAAATGTCGATGTCGAGATATTGCCGAAATCGATCGTTGCCGTTGTCGTCGTATTGAGCGCCTTGATGGAATCTCCGCTCACCCGGCCGGAGTGGCATGCCACGCAGACGTTCGAACCGGCAACATCGGGATACGTGGCCGAGGCCACGGCCTTGTCGCTGCCGCTGTAATTGATCGCATAGGGGGCGGTGTATCCTCCGGGATTTCTGAGCGTGCCCCTGTTATTGGTATGACAGCCGTTGCAATGCAGCATCTCTGAGGCATACGAACCCGTGCTCGACGTTCCCTGGGTGTAGGCAACCGGCATCGGGCTGGCGGTTCCGGAACTGATCAGGGCGGCCCGTGCCGCATCTCCCGTCCGGAGCGCCTCCGCGTAGGCGGCAAAGCCTGTCGTCGTATGGCAGCGCTGGCATTTTCTCCGGTCGCTGATCGGACTGAAGGCGCTGGACTTACCGCATCCGTCCCGATAGGTCCCGTCGCAGGACCAGTTGTAGAAGGTCCATGCCTTGCCGGTAAGCGTATCCGCATGGGCAGAGTACAACCATTCGCGGTTGATGTCCGCGGTACCGTGGGGATTATGGCAGTTGGTGCAAACGGTCTCGCTGTTGAAATCCATGGCATAGCCGGACACGCCCGAACCCATATTGCTGCCATCCGTGTAGCTCCAGGTCCCGGCGGTCGCCATGTGAGTGTCGAGTATGTTCATAGCCGGATCGGTCTGATGGAAGCTCGGTGTTTTCGGCCCGGCCGATGGCGTTCCTGTGGAATCCAGCAGTTCATGGCAGTAGGTGCAGGTCATGAACAGCGCCGATACCGGCACCGTGCCGAGCACCGAAGAGGTAACGGCCGTAAAGCCGATCGGCCCCATGCCGCCCGCATCGACATGCAATTTGCCTCCGCCGTGGCAGGATTCGCAGCCGGTCACGTTCCGGTTTGGCGTGAGCTGAGCCCGGTCGCCTATCTGGTCATGACAGGTTGCACACGTACCCGTTGATTTCGGACTGTTGTTCAGATTAGCATGTCTCGACGTCTCCCATTCCGCGGTCGTCCCGGGATGGCACGACATGCAGGCGCTCAATCCTGCCGTCGGTGAAGCCACGGTGACCATACCGGACTTGGTCTGGACCGTGCTGCCCGTCGGCAGCTCTGCGCCGCACGCGCCAAGCAATGCCCCGAGAACAAGGCCCATCAACAGCCTTGTTCCCGGACGTCTCTTCCTGTGCATGTTCATAGCTCTCCTCCTGTCTATTCAAATTCTCTTGCTGATATTCAATAAATAATTTCAGGCCCCGGACTGCCGACATCTGCTCTATTGTAGCCTATCGTTCGCTATCTGTCAGGCGCCTGCCGCTTTTTCGACATCCAGAAGGATATAGAGCCGGTCGTTCTTCCGGGCTATGCCCTTCAGGAATTCCGCTCCCGCGCCCTGCTCGACGGTATCCGGTGCGGGCTGAACCGAAGACGGGGCGAACCGCACGACACCCCTTACACGGTCAACGAACAGCCCGACCTGATCGTCCTGTCCCAGGCTGACGACGACGATGCGCGACTTTTCGTCGCGAGCGTTCGCGCCGAGTCCCAGGCGAAGGTTCAGGTCGATGATCGGCATCACCGCCCCCCGGAGCGAGCAGACGCCCAGAAGGTAATGCGGCGTGTTCGGCACCGGAGTGATCTCCCGGGGTGTCAGCACTTCCCGGACCGTGTCCACCGCTACGACGTATTCTTCGCTGCCGAGCAGGAACGAGAGCATCTCGAGGTCCTGCTCCTGCGGCGTCTGTTCTGCTCCGTCTGCCGGTTCCGGCGAAGGCAGTGCTTCAGCAACTGCCGCGCCCGGTACGTCTGCCTTCACCTCCGGCATTATTTTTTTGCCGGCAGGTGCAGATACCTGCTGCGGTGCAGGCACCGGCTCGTCGGGCACAAAGCTGGTATCCGGGATCGGAGGAAAATCATCAGCCGGCTTGGCTGGTGTTGTTTCCACTTCAGGAAGTTCGGCAGGAACCGCTTGCTCCGGTTTGGCCGCCTTCGCCCGCTCAGCTGCTTTTTTTCGTGCCGCCAGGATGTCCATGGTTGTACCAATTCAAAATTGAATATTCAAAATTCAATACGATGACATCACTCGTTATCTTGAATGTTAAATCTTGAATATTGAATTATCTCATTTCCTCCGCCACATTCTCGACGATCTCGCCGGTGATGACCGCCGCATCCCGGCCGAAACCTTCGAGGAGAGCATTGCCGGCCTGCACGTTAACGAGCCGCGGAATGCCGTCGCTGTAATAATAGAGAGCGGAGAGCGCTTCGTCGTCGAACAGCGGTGCATCCCTCCCGGCTACGCGCAACCGGTGCGCCACATATTCTCCGGTCTCCTTCTCGTCAAGCGGTCCGAGATGATACTGCATGCCGATGCGCTGCCGGAGCGCCCGGTACGGCCGCTTCGTTAACCTTGATTTCAGCTCGGTCTGGCCGATCAGCACGACAGCAAGGAGGTTGCGGTCATCGAGCTGGAAGTTCGTGAGCAGCCGTATCTCCTCGATGGTCTCTTTTCCCGGGATAAGCTGGGCCTCGTCGATGATAAGGACCGTCCGCTTGCCTTCCTCGTACAGCTCGTAAAGCTTTTTATTGATCCCCTCGAGGATCCCGTGCCGGCTGTGCTCCTCATCGACGCCGAGGCGAAGCCCGACGGTCTGGAGCAGCTGGATCGGGGAGAGCCTCGGATTGATGATCAGTGCCGGATGGTACCGCGCATCGAACCCGTCGATCAGCGCGCGGGACAAGGTCGTTTTCCCGCAGCCGATATCGCCCGTCAGCAGCACGATGTCCTGTTCCTCGACGGCGAGCTGGAGCCGCGCCAGGGCCTCGGCGTGCTTCCTGCTCTGGTACAGGAACCGGGGGTCCGGGGTCCTGGAGAACGGCTTTTCCTTCAGCCCGTAGAATTCTTCATACATAAGATCAGACCACAGACAACAGATGGTCAGAGGTCAGACTGAAGCAGAAGCTTTTGTCTGTTGTCTGATGTCTGTCCTCTTTCATCTTGCTATCGTCTTCCTCAACGCCCCTTCTATGAGCGACTCAACATCAAGCACCAGCACGACGATCTTGTCGCCGAGCTCTGTTGCGCCTGATATGCCCGGTGTATCGGCAAGACGGCTGCCAAGGGGCTTGATGACGATCTCCTGCTGGCCGCGAAGCCTGTCCACGATGAGGCCGAGCCTCCGCTCGGCAAGCCCCACGAGTATGACGAACAACCGTTCCTGCTTCTCGCCCTTTGGGAGGTCGAACGCATCGGTGAGCCGGAGCAGCGAAACCGTTTCATCGCGGATCGCCATGACTTCGCGCGTTTCAATGGTCTCGATCTGGTCCGGTGTCACCCGAAGGATCTCCAGGACCGACCCCAACGGCACCGCGAACCTTCGCCCGCCCGTCTCGATGATCAGGGCCTTGAAAATGGCCAGCGTGATGGGAAGCGTGAGCGTAATGATGGTGCCCGCGCCCGATTCGGTCTCGATATCGATCATTCCCGAAAGCCGGGACACGTTCTTCTTTACCACGTCCATGCCGACGCCGCGGCCCGAGATCTCCGTCACGGTCTCGCTGGTCGTGAAGCCCGGCAGGAAGATGAGGTCCAGGACCTCCTTCCGGTTGCGCTCGATGTCCAGGTCGCTTTCCACAAGCCCTTTTTCCCGGGCCTTGGACAGGACCGCCGGCAGGTCGATACCCTGGCCGTCGTCCTCAACGGTGATCATGACATGGTTTCCCTTGGGAAAGGCGGTCAGCCGCACGAGACCGCGTTCAGGCTTGCCCTTCGACTTTCGCACGTCCGGCTGATCGATCCCGTGATCGATCGCATTACGGATGAGATGCATGAGCGGATCGGCAAGGTCCTCCACCATGAGCTTGTCGAGCTCGGTCTCTTCTCCCTGGATCTCGAGGTCGATCTCCTTGCCCGCCTCCCGCGCATAGTTGCGGACCACCTGGGCGAGACGCGTGAAGATCTGACCGATGGGGACCATCCGGACGTCAAGAATACCCTCCTGGATCTCATTGAGCCGCCGCTCCAGGTTCTTGTGCGCTTTGTACAGGTTCACCGCGTCCCCGGTGAAACCCTGCAGACCGCGCAGGTCTGCGGCGATACGGCCGATCTCGCCTTTGATGATATGGAGCTCGCCCACGGTGCTCATAAGGCTGTCCAGCTTGTGAATGTCCACGCGCACAGTATTGCTGACGCTCTTGAGCGTGGTTATCTCCGCCCGGGCTTCGGGCGCATTTACTTCATCGGTGCGCACGACCTTCTCAAGGACCACATTCGGCAATGTGATCGATGCCGAGAGGACATCTTGCCCGATGGCAGTGCCGACCATGATGGTAAAGCCGATGCCCTCCCCGCCGGCGGCTGTCGTGGGCAGGGTGCAGATGACCTCGCAGTGCTGTTTCAGCGTCTCCGTCAAAGCGCGGATGCCGTTCTCAAACTCGGCGAACGAGAACGACACCTTGACCAGGAAGAGGTTCTTCCGCTCCCGGATGTTCTCTTTCAGCCGGTGTTCCTCGTACTCCGTGAGCACCTGGAGCACGGACAGATCGATGTCGACCCGGGAAAGAAGTGATTGTTCGTCGCCAGCGGACTTTGCGGCCAGGATCCGGTCAACTAGACCTGTTGCCCCGGTTATGTCCTCGAACGGCTGCCCCGTGCCGCTCTGCTGCACAAGCCGCGACAGAAGCCCCAGAACATCCGACAGTGCGCTCAGGACCTCGCGGCCCATACCTATCTTGCCCAGCCGTATCTCATCCAGCAGGAACTCGAGTTTGTGAGAAAGATCGGCAGGCGCTTTAAGCCCGAACATCCCGGCAAGGCCCTTGAACGAGTGGATCGCCCGGAACAGGCCGTTGACCAGGTCAGGGTTGATCCGTCCGGCCGCCAGCTGGTCCTCCAGGGTAAGAAGGCTCCTGCTCGCGGACTCCAGAATGTCCTCGGCTTCGGCAAGAAACTCTTGTATGGGACGGTCGGATTTCATATTCGTTGAGAGCGAAGTGCGAAATACGGAGCGCGGCATGAACGGACACGGGCATACCAGCCGGCTCTCCGGCTTCTGCCGTTGTTACTCCGAACTCCGCACTCGAAATTCAGCACTATGCTCCTCCCACCGCTTTCTTTACCAGTGTCATAAGATCTTCCTGCCGGAACGGTTTTACGATATAGCCCATGGCACCCAGTGCCATGCCCCGCTTCTTGTCCTCATCGCTCTTCTCGGTGCTTACAATGATGAGCGGAATGTCCCGGTAGGACTGATTCGACTTTACAAACCCGATGAGCTCCAGCCCGTTGATGTCCGGCATGTTGATGTCCGTGATGATGAGATCGAACTTTCGGGTCGGCAGCGTCTTGAGCGCCTCGAATCCGTTGTTCGCCTCGGCGGTCACGAAATCTCCCGCCTCTTCCAAGGCAATGCGGATCAAAGAGCGTATTGCCTTGGAATCCTCAACGATCAGCACGTTCTTCATTTGCTCTCCTTCTGGAGCTCTGTCAGTTTCCGTTGGAGCAGCGCCTTTTCCAGGGCCATGCCGGCCTGGTTCATGAAGATCTCAAGGGTCTCCACGCCCCGGATGGGCTTCTGGTCGGGAAGATTGTCGCCATACACAATGAGGACGATCTTGTCGTCCACGATCAGCGGGATGGCGAGCACCGTGTCGGGCTTCAATCCCCCTGCTTCGTTCACGAAGTAACTGTTCTGCTGGCCTGACTCAAGAGGCCCCAGGTAGGTGCGCCTGCTCTCGATGACGTTCCGGAACAGCGAAGGCTCGCTGAGCGGGATACGGATGTTCCTCACGACCTTATCGGGCGACAAACCGCTCGCAAGCTCGATCCCGAACTGGCCAAGGCCGCGAACCTCGTCCTTTTTCGCCATGAAAAGAATGGCGCGGTTCACCACTTCACTGGCATAGCGGAGTATGAGAAGCGTCACCTCGGCCGTAGCCGTGGGGAACCGCAGTTCGTCGAACATCGACTTGAGGGTCGTCAACTGCTTGGACGAATCTTCCGTCTCGATCCTGGTACGGAACTCCTCTTTGGCAGGCTCGTAACTTGCTCGTACGACCGGAGCGGGACGGGAAGGAGGGGCCGGAGCCGGAGCGGGCTTCTGCACCGGGGCTGACTCGGGAACCGCGCGTCGTGCTGCAGGAGCTGCCTTCGGGGCGGGGGCTGCCTTCGATGCCGGCTGCGCGGGCGACGGCTTCTTTTTTTGATCCTTGCGTTTTTCATCAAGGATCCGCGTCCCCTCCATCAGCAGGTACTCGGCGCTCAGACCCGACTTCAACAGCAGGTCATGCGTGTCGATCTCGATCTTGTCCTTCGGTGCAATGTCGCCTAGCTCAAAATTGAAGAACCCTTCTTCCCAGGCGAGCAGGTCGTAGATGATCTCCTCGATCTGCTGGCGCACCACGTCCTCGATGATCTTGGAGGTCGTCGCACCGGTTTCCGCAAGGATCATGCCGAGCGGCTTGTCAGGCGCCGACTTCTGCATGGCAAGGGCAGCGGAAAGGTCCTCCTGGTCGACCATCCCCTGTGAAACAAGGATGTTGCCGAGCGAATCGCGGATGCTGTCGCTGCCGGCCTGGATCACCTGGCCGCTTTTGAAGACGACCATCCCCGTTCCCTTGCGGCTGCGAACAACGAGGGTGCCCGTTTTCTTGCTGAGACTGATGATCTGGAAGATATCAGGCAACGCAAGGTCTTCCAGCCTGCCGACGAGGCTCATGCGTGCTCCTGAATAGGCATACTTCGAAACATTGGCAAATTATAGCAGTTTAGACAAGAAACGCAAGATTAATTCATCAGTTAGGGCGGGTGGCGAGGATGCCGGATCAGGTATTCCGGTAGTTCGTGAACTGAAGCTCAATGCCGAAATCCTTCCCTTTCAGGAGCTGAATGACCGCCTGGAGGTCATCGCGGTTCTTTCCCGATACACGGACCTGGTCTGCCTGGATGGATGCCTGGACCTTCATCTTCGCGTCCTTGATGGCCTTGACGACCTCCTTGGCCTTGTCCGTGGGAATTCCCTGCTGGATCGTCACTTTCTGGCGCACCGTACCGCCGAGCGCCGGTTCAACTTTGCCGTAGTCCAGGTTCCTGGTCGGCACGCCGCGTTTCACCAGCTTACCCTGAAGGATGTCGATCACGCTTTTGAGCTTGTAGTCATCGTCGGAGATGATGATCAGCGCGTCCTTTTCCTGGGTAATTCCCGACTTGGTGCCTTTGAAGTCGAACCGCTGGGAGATCTCCTTCAAGGTCTGCGTGACCGCGTTGGTGACCTCGGCCATGTCTATCTTGGATACAACGTCGAATGAATTTTCGGCAGCCATGGGAACCTCCAAACAGAAAATGAAAAGCAGGCTTCAGACCTTCAGACAAAAGACAACAGACCAATGATGTGGGCCCAGCCTGTGCTCTGACCGCCTGTCCTCTGCGTTTGAACTACTGATCGATGACCTCGGTCCCTTTCGGGACCTTGAAGCTGAAAAGCTGATCGTCCAGGCCGGTGTTTTCGCGCACCTCGGAGAAATGGATGTCCGATGTGTTGCCCGATCGGTCGAAGATGGTCATCTGGAATATTCTGCCGGACCGGTCCGTCAGGAGCCGCAGTTTTTTCATGGCCGCCCCCTTGCGCTTCGGGACCAGTTCCAGCACGAGAGGCTTGTCCGCTTCGGGGCGGAACACGTCGAAGTCCTGCCGGATGGTGCCGGCCCCGAGCAGGAATGCCACGGGAATGTTGGCCTGTTCGAAGTCCTTGAAGGTGCGGCGGACCGCCTGGCTGCTCTTCTTCGAATGGAACCACACTTCCCTGCCATCGATAATAATGGTCTGGCCGTTCGTGTATTCGAGCCGGAGCTTGCCGGGTCTTTTGATGGCCAGGGACCCTTCGAATATTTGGGTCTTTTCCACGGACTTCAGAAAATTCTTCTGTGTGACCCCGGCGGACAGGTCCGCAAGGTCACGGTAGTGCGTCTCAATGGCGGCTACAGCGTCAGCAGGGGTGGCGGTCGGGGCCGTGACGGAAGGCAAGGATTCTGCGGCCGAGGAAGCTAAGGGCGTCAAGACAAGGCTTGAAAGAAGCAGCAGGAGAACCGCTGGCGTTCCCGCCCACCCTCCTGTCCTCTTACCATCGAAGTCTTTCACGCCGTACGCAGCACTCCACACTCCGCATTTAGATATCATCGAGGCTCCTCGTCGTTCCGTCCATGTTCCTGCCGACCAGCACCTTCCGCGGCTTGGAGCCTTCGGCAGGGCCGATGATACCGTCCTTCTCCATCATCTCGATCATGCGCGCTGCCCGGTTGTAGCCGACGCGAAGATAACGCTGCAGGAACGACGTGGATGCTTTCCCGTTCTGCTGCACCAGGTCCACGGCGCGCTGGTACTCCTCGTCGCGGTCGCCGTCCTCTGTTGCTGCCACCGCTGCGTCGGCGACCTCCTTGACCCGCTGCTGCAGCAGATCGTAGTTGGGCTTCCCCTGCTTCTTCACGAAATCAACAACACGCTTCGTCTCCTCCTCGGAGACGTAGCACCCGTGCACACGTACGAGGTGTGCGGATCCCTGCTGCATGAAGAGCATGTCGCCCATGCCGAGCAGGCTCTCGGCCCCGTTGGCATCAAGGATGGTGCGCGAGTCGGTCTTGGACGCCACCTGGAAAGCGATGCGCGACGGAAGATTGGCCTTGATCAGGCCCGTCACCACATCCACGCTCGGCCGCTGCGTAGCAAGGATAAGATGGATCCCTGCGGCGCGCGCCTTCTGCGCGATCCGGATAATGGAGTCTTCGACCTCTTTCTGGACGGTCATCATGAGGTCCGCCAGCTCATCAATGATGACCACGATATACGGCAGCCTTTCTTTTTCCGGTACGGCCTTGTTGAAGGACTCCAGGTTCTTCGAACCCTTGCCGGTAAGTTGATCATAGCGGCGGTCCATCTCCGCAACCACGGCGCGCAGCACCTCGGCGGCCTTCTTGGGCTGCGTCACCACCGGCGTCAGCAAATGCGGGATGTCGTTGTACATTGACAGCTCGAGCATCTTGGGGTCGATCATCACGAGCCTCACTTCATCCGGCCGGGCGTTGAACAGGAGCGCCATGATAATAGTATTGATCGCCACGCTCTTGCCGGAGCCGGTGGCGCCCGCGACAAGCAGGTGGGGCAATTTATCGATATTCGCCACCTTCGGCGTGCCGAAGATGTCCTTCCCCAGCGGCATGCGGAGCCGGGACTTGTGGGACTGGAACTCATGCGACTGCATGATCTCGCGGAACCATACGGTCTCGCGCGAGTTGTTCGGCACCTCGATGCCGACGGCGGCCTTGCCGGGAAGCGGCGCCACGATGCGCACCGAAGCGGCCTTCATGGAGAGCGCAAGGTCATCGGACAGGTTTTCGATACGCCGCACTTTCACGCCCGGCGCAGGCTCGAACTCGAACATGGTCACCACGGGGCCCGGGTGGACCTGGGTGACGCGGCCCTGGATATCGAAGTCCAGCAACTTCTGCGTCAGGAGCTCTGACAGCGCAAGCATGTCCTTCTCTGTCACCTTCTTCACCAGCGGCGGTACCGGGTCCAGAAGGTCGAGGGACGGCAGTTTGTAGGTACCCTTGCCGTCGTCCATGAACTCGAAGGTTGCCTGGGTCGCCTTGGGCGGTTTTTCCTTCTTCTCCTTCGTCTCCCGTTCCCGTGCCGGTTCCTTCGGCGAAGGCGGAGATGCGACGATCCTGGGCGGCTCTTTCGGCTGGATAGGCCGCATTCTGGCCTCCCGGGCTTTTTCGGCGCGTGCCTTCTGAATGGCCATAATGAGCAGGACCTTCTCGGAACATACGACATAGAGCCGCCGGGCCAGGGCGAAGGCATTCAAGAACGAGAAGGGTGTAAGCAGGATCAGAGAGATCACCAGGCTGGTCACGGTGATAATATAGGCTCCGGTGACGGATATGCTCTTGACCATGAGGATGACGAACAGCTGTCCCAGCATGCCGCCTGACGGGACCTCTTCGCTGAAGATCGTCACGGTCTCGTTCTGGAGACCCGCAAGCGTTGCAAGCGAAATGAAGAGCAGGACGCCGCCCACCTTCTTGAGAAAAGGATGAGCAGCCTCGCCTCCGAGCGCAAAGAACACCGCGTAGCTGAACAGGAAGACAGGAATGAGGTAGGCGCAAAGACCGAACAGCTTTAATAACGCATCGGACAAATAGGACCCGATGATCCCGATGGCGTTCTTT
>Ga0334722_10002812_pt1 | contig 19232 bp, 14 predicted proteins | sample C3_bottom_MG_FD_207210 | JGI IMG/M metagenome (GOLD analysis project Ga0334722, IMG submission 207210) | Sediment microbial communities from Yellowstone Lake, YNP, Wyoming, USA - C3_bottom | ecosystem: Environmental > Aquatic > Freshwater > Lake > Sediment | place: USA: Wyoming | collected...
GGGTCATGACAACTTGAGGGGTTGTTTTCGTAGTAACCTGAGGATCATTCTGCCCAGGTTACAGCCCCTATAGTTAAATCTAAACTCACACTCTTTAAGATGCAAGTAGAAAGTTTTTGGGCTCATGCCACGGAACCGAGCAAGCCGGGATTTAGCGTATCCCCAGAAGCCCTCAATGCCGTTGATATGAGTCCTGCCGTTAACAAATTCATCGTTGCCGTGGTCGACTCGAAAGTGCTTGCCATAGCCGACGTCGACCAGGCCATTATAGCCGCGCCAACCGTCCGAGTAGATGATGCTTTCCGGGGATACCTTTCCCCGTATAACGGCTTGCAGCGTGGCTTTAGAGCAATCAGGGACTATTTCGGTATAGACCTTGCCATTGCGTTTGAATACACCGAAGACGATGGTTTTGCCATAAGCGCCACGTCCACGTTTGCCCTTGATACGCCGTGCGCCGAAGTATGATTCGTCAACTTCGACCTCGCCAGTAAAGGGCGATTCGGTTTCGCAAAACTGGGCCAGTCGAATCCGTATGGCCCTGAGATAACGGTTGATCGTGTTGCGGCTCAGACCGGTTAATTTGGCGATCTGAGTGGCATCCAAATCGACCGCAAAAAGACTAATAATTTGCCTGAATTTGGGCTCTGAAAACTTTGAACATTTTACGTAGCTGTTTTTTACTGTCATGACAATAGTTTAGCACACCTTCAAAGTGCCTCAACGTGTCATGACCCTCATATTTTTATTCTTTGAGGAGTTCATATGGCGAAAGTTGCGAGGGCGCTTGCCATCACCTTCGTACTTGTCCTGTCTACTTTGCAGGCGGGCAATGCAGGCACAAGCGCATGGACCCAGAGCGGACTGTCGGGCAGCACTATAACCGCCCTCGAGGTATCTCCGAACTACCTTACCGACAAGACGCTGTTTGCGGGAAAGAACGGGGGCATCTACAAGAGCACGGACGCGGGTACAAGCTGGACCGCCGTGAATACGGGCATCTCCGACCTCAACATCACGTCGATAACCATCTCGCCCGGTTATTCGGCAGACCAGACCGTATTTATCGGGACGAACAGCGGCGGCGTATTCAAGACGACCAACCGGGGGTCGAGCTGGACCGCGGTCAACTCCGGCCTGCCCGCCCTCGGCATAAACGGCGTGGCCGCGTCTCCCAACTATCCCAGCAACCATGTAGTGTTCGCGGCCCTGAGCACCGGGGGCGTGTACCGGTCAACGAACTCGGGTTCGAGTTGGAGCGCCGACACCATCTACGGAAACATAGTCTGGTCTTTTTCGCCGTCGCCCAAGTCCGCCGACACTTATGTGTGGGCGTCGGGCGACTACGGCGTCCTTTTTACATACGTGTCGTCCGGGACCACGTGGGGGAGGCACGACTCCACGGTTGTCACAAACATAGCCGCGTCCTACCCGGACGCCTCGTCGAATTACACAATCTTCGGGAAGGGCTCGAACGGCTACATATGCAAGTCCGTCAACGGCGTCCCGCCGAGCGGCTGCGGGCTTAACTACACCCTTAACTGTGTCGCCCTATCGAGGAACTACCAGACGGACACCACCGTGCTGGCCGGGACAAACGCAAACGGGATATACATATCCAGCAACGGAGGAGGAAACTGGTCTTCATTCGGGACAGGGCTTCCAGCGACAGTCAAAAAGGTTGCCATGTCCACCGACCTGACGGTTGACCAGACATACTTCGCGGGCACCAACAACGGGGTCTACGTCTATGCGCCGGGCACCGATACACTGCCGCCCGCGTCGTCGGTTACCGCGCCAGCGAGCGGCTCGTATATAAAGGGCGCGAGCTATAATATAACCGGCACGGCCAACGATACCGGCTCGGGGGTGCAGAAGGTGGAGGTCGGCATAACCCCGAACGGAGGCGCGACGACCTGGTACAATGCGACCGGGACGACCGCATGGAGCTACACCTGGAGCCTGCCCGCCGATGGCCGCTACACGGTACAGTCGCGCGCTACGGACAATGCGAGTCATACGGAGACGCCGGGCGTCGGGGTGACGTTGACTGTGGACAAGACGCCGCCCGTCGTCAGCGCGGGAGGCGGCAAGACCGCCAACTTACAGTTTACGCAGACCGCGACCGCGACGGACGCGACCGTTATGACCTATGCGTGGACGAAACAGTCCGGCCCGGGTACCGTGACCTTCGGCTCACCGACGGCATTGTCCACGACGGTATCCGCGGGAGCAGACGGCACGTATACGTTACGTTTCACCGCGACGGACGCGGCAGGCAACTCCGCATACTCGGAGATGCAGATGATATGGGATACGACCGCACCCTCCTTCACTATAACCAGCCCGCAGGACAGCGCGGTCCTGACGGGGCCGGGCAACCCAGTTACGGGAACTGCTTCTGACGGCGTCTCGGGGGTCCAGAAGGTTGAGGTCTCGACCGACGGCGGGGCAACATGGGGCCAGGCGACAGGCACCGCCTCATGGAGTTTCGACTGGCATATACCGCACCCGGGCGCATATAACGTAAAGGCCAGGGCGACTGACGGCGCCGGGAACACCGGACCCTCAGGCGCCGGGGTCAACGTAACGGCCGCGGCATACGGCAGCCCGGAGCTTCAGCACTACAACTGGGACGGAAGCTCTGCGGGCGGGGACTGCACACTCTGCCATCTCTCTCCGTCGGTATTCCTTGCCCCGGACTATGGAAGCGGGCCCGCTGTATGTTTCTCATGCCACAACCAGACGGGCATCGCGCATGACGGGTGCGCCTCAGGAGCCTCAAGCCACCCTGTAATGGTGGACGTGACGTCTTACGGAGTTTGCCGGAAGCCGACATACGGGGACATCACGACGGGCGAGTACAACAACCAGCCGTTCGCAAGGCTCAAGGACGGCAAAAGGGTCGTATGTGCGACATGCCATAACGTCATGCGAAAGGCCGAGGACTATGGCCGGGTCTGGGAGCTGACGACCACCGGCGACCATATCACATACACGCTCCAGAACGGCGGGTGGTCGTCTTACGGGAAGCTCGTGCCAAGGGTGTACAGGGACACGACGCTCTGGGGGAGCGGCGGCCCTGCTTATTCGAGGACTAAGAAATCGTATCTGGTAGCCCCGTCGGAATATACATACAACGAGGTTGCCGGGACGATAGCCTTCCTGTCGCCGCAGTCCGCGTCGGACTATGTCTATGTCACCCTCGACTACCCTTACCTGAGGGCATCCTCCGAGGACAACCGCCTTTGCTCCGACTGTCACGCGGAGGCGACGCACAAGGGCAACAACTGCATGGCATGCCACCAGTCGCACAACACCGGCAACCTGGCCGGGATAGCGGGCAGGGTCAGGACGACGGACCGCACCGAGCGCGATGTGATGTTCCTTGGCTACACGAAGGCCAACTCGTTTGCCGACGGCGACTCGACTTACGACGGCATATGCGAGGTCTGCCATACGGCGACGAAGTACTACAGGCGGGACGGCGGCGGTTTCGCCAATCATTCGGGCGGAGTGAATTATAACGGCAAGGACTGCACAAGCTGCCACAGTCATTCGACCGGGTTTGCAAGGTAGGTCTGTCTACGGGAATATAAAAAGGGGTTGCAGATTATCTGCAACCCCTTTTTTGTTAAGCGAAACGAGGCGTAAAGTCTATCTTCCGCCGGTACGAGGCCTGCTTCCGGTCGGCCTGCGCTCGGAATATACTGCCGCGCGCCTGGGCTGTTCTGGCCTGGCCGCATCCTTACGCGGGCCCTGCGCGGGTCTGCTGTCGTAGGAGGCCGAAGGACGCCTCGACCTGTCGGGCCGTGAGCTGTCCTGCTCGCGGCGGCGGAAGTCTCCGCGCGGGCGGTCGAATGTCGTCGTCCTTGCGGGCGCGGGCGCCTTGTAGTCGAAGCCTTCGAGCGTGCGCATCTCGGGTTTTGAGCCCAGCAGCCTCGATATGGTATGCACCATGCCGGAGTCCTCGGGCGAGACGAGCGTGAAGGCGTCGCCGGTCTTGGCGGCGCGGCCCGTGCGGCCTATCCTGTGGGTGTAGGCGTCGGCGGTGTCCGGCATGTCGAAGTTGATGACGTGCGATATGCTCGATACGTCTATACCGCGCGCGGCGATGTCGGTCGCGACGAGCACCTGTATCGAGCCCCTGCGGAACCCGTCGAGTGCCGCCTGGCGCTTGTTCTGCGAGAGGTTACCCTGCAGCGAAGTCGCCTTGTAGCCGGCCTTCTCGAGATGTTCAGCCACCCTGGTCGCACGGTGCTTGGTGCGCGTGAAGACCAACACCGACTCCTTGTCCGTGCGGGACAGGAGTTCGAGCAGGAGCGGCGTCTTCAGGTGCTGCTGCACCGGGTAGAGCGCGTGCGATACGGTATTGGCCGGCGCCGCGAGGTCCACCTGGACCGTGACGGGGTCCGTCAGTATCTCGTTAGACAGCCTGCGGATGTCGTCGGGCATGGTCGCCGAGAAGAAGAGCGTCTGCCTCTTGGCCGGGAGGTGGCCGATTATACGCTTTACGTCCGGCAGGAAGCCCATGTCGAACATGCGGTCGGCCTCGTCGATCACGAGGACCTCCAGGTTCGAAAGGTTCACCGCGCGGTGCTGTATATGGTCGAGCAGGCGGCCCGGACATGCGACGACTATCTCGGCCCCGCCCCTTAGCTTGTGTATCTGGGGGTTCATGCTGACGCCGCCGTATACGGCGACGCTCCTTAACTTCATGTTCTTGCCGAAGAGCCCGAAAGCCTCGTGTATCTGCTCCGCAAGCTCGCGGGTGGGGGCAAGGACCAGGGCGCGTACACGGCCGCGCGGCCCGTCCATGAGGCGCTGGAGTATCGGGAGCGCGAAGGCCGCGGTCTTGCCGGTCCCGGTCTGGGCGATGCCCATGACGTCGCTGCCCGCGAGTACCGGCGGCACAGCCTTCTGCTGAATGGGTGTGGGCGACTCGTAGCCGCACTTGGCGACCGCACTTAAGAGTGTCGGACATAGCTGTAGTTCACTGAAAGTCATTTTTGTTCCTTTGTCTAAATTTAAGAGCACGGTATTGACCGGCGCAGTACATCCGCCAAGTGAGCGCTCTGCATGTATTTCAGGGGAAGTACTGAAAGGCAGGTAAGGGCATATGACGAATGAAGATGGTTGGCTTGTCATGTAGCCAACGTGAGCAATTATACACACATTGCGGGGAAATGCAAGAAATCTTTTACGTCCGGGCCCCGTTTGGCGGTTGTTGAAATAATTATGGCTATCAGTGGGCTGCTATGCTATACTACATCACCCGCAAAATCTATAACTTCCTGGGCGCGTCTAAAAACGCCGCGCTTTCAAAGATATAGGTCAATTATCGTTTAGCTTTGCCTGCCCGTCATTGCGTCAGAGTTCGAGCCGGGACCGGGAGTAAGTAATACAACTAAATGAAATGGAAGCTCCAAAGATGAAGAAAGAAGTTTCGTCAGGCAATTGCACGGCTGCCCTCCCAGTGCTGAAGATAGGAAAACACACCCCTCGATATCCGCTTATACAGGGAGGCATGGGGATACGCATATCGGCGTCCGGCCTTGCCGGGGCGGTTGCGAAGGCCGGCGGCGTCGGCACGATAGCCTCGGTCGGACTTGGGCTTTCGTCGCGGCATTTCACCGGCAAGAACTACTTCGAGGCCAACAAGCTTGCGCTCGCGGAAGAGCTGTCCACCGCAAGGAAGACGGCCCCGGACGGCATACTGGCCGTGAACTGCATAGTCGCGCTCACGGACTACGAGGACATGGTCAGGACCGCAGCCGAAAACGGTGCGCAGGTCATCATCTCAGGCGCGGGCCTGCCGATGCACCTCCCCGAATACACGGCGGACCACCCGGACGTGGCGCTTGTGCCCATAGTGTCATCCGTCAAGGCGGCCAGGCTCATAATACGCAAGTGGGAAAAGCAGTACCGCCGCCTGCCGGACGCGTTCGTCGTGGAGGCGCCCGGCACAGCCGGCGGGCACCTGGGGGCGCGTGCCGAAGAAGTCTACAGCCCGGAGCTGACTCTCGAAAAGGTCGTGCCGGAGCTTGTGGAGTTCCTGTCGGGCGAACTGAAGGTTGACATACCGGTCGTGGCCGCGGGCGGGATTTGGAGCCGCGAGGACATGGCGCGCGCATTCGGGCTCGGCGCGCGCGGTGTGCAGATGGGCACCCGTTTCGTCTGCACTCACGAATGCGACGCCTCGGACGCGTTCAAGCAGATGTACCTTAAGGCCACAGAAGAGGACGTGACGCTCGTGAAGAGCCCCGTCGGGCTTCCGGGCCGCGCAATCAAGACCCGGTTCTCCGAGGCTCTTGCGAGCGGCCCGCCCAAGGGGCACCGCTGCGTCGCCAACTGCATAAAGAGCTGTTCGTTCCGGTCCGAAAAAGTAGGCTTCTGCATCACTACCGCGCTCAACACGGCCCAGAAGGGCGACGTGGACAACGGGCTCGTGTTCTCAGGCTCGAACGCGGTCAGGTGCCGCGAGATAGTGCATGTCTCGGACATCTTCATGGACCTTTTCGGGTCGGCAAAACCGGACGAGGCCGGGGCCGCCAAGCCGGGCCTTGCCGCAGTGCAGGTGTAACCGGCGGCCCACCCAGTCCGGACGGGCGTATAAGTCAAGTACAGAAGGGGTTGCGGCTTCAGGCCGCGGCCCCTTTTTTAATTTTTTTGTGATAATCTTTTAATCAGCATCCTTAGAACTTCGCCTGGACGCTATACGCCTGCCGTGAATTCATAATAGGGGTAAGGAAATGAAGACCTGCGACGTCGTGATAATCGGGGCCGGGATAAGCGGGCTGAGCCTTGCCCATTACTGCTACAGGGCCGGGCTCGACACCGTCGTCCTCGAAAAGGCCGGGAGGGCCGGGGGTTGCCTGCACTCGCACCAGTTCACCGGGGACGCGGACGGCTTCTGGCTCGAGCTCGGCGCACACACATGCTACAGCTCATACGGCGAGCTTATAGCCGTCATCGAGGAGGCCGGGCTTCGAAACAGGCTGGTACCCCGCGCAAGACACCCGTTCAGGCTGTTGGTCGAGGGCAGGCTCAGGTCAATCCCGTCCATGCTCGACATCCCGGGGCTAGTCTTCTCCCTACCGCGCATCCTCACGGCGAAGAAGGCGGGCGAGACGATGGAGTCGTATTATTCGAGGATACTCGGAAAAAATAATTTCGCGAAGGTCTTTGGCCCGGTCTTCGACGCGATAATATCGCAGGACGCGAGGGACTTCCCGGCGGACAGCCTCTTCAAGAAGCGCTCGAAGCGAAAAGATGTGCTCAAGGACTTCACTCTCGACCAGGGGTTGCAGACGATAACGGACACGCTGGCCGCCGGGCAGTGGGTTACCCTCCTGACGGGGCAGGACGTCAAGCCGGTCGAGTATAGAGGTGGCCGTTTTATCACCGCGACGGACGGGGAGGTATTCGAGTCCCGGTTCCTCGCCGTGGCTGCGCCTCCAGCTGCCGCGTCGAAACTGCTCAAGGTCTCGTTCCCGGAACTGTCGGACCACCTGGCGAGGCTCAGGTCCGGGTCCGTGGAGACGGTCGGCGTAGCTTTACCGAAGGACGCAGTGAAAATCCCCAGGGTCGCGGGCATAATCGGCGTGGGCGACAGGTTCTTCTCCGCCGTCACGCGCGACGTGGTGGAGCACGAGACGCGAAGGGGCTTCGCGTTCCACTTCAGGCCCGGGCTGCTCAACCGGACGGAGAAGGTAAGGCGGATAGCCGAGGTGCTGGGCGTGGAATACGGAATGATAACGGACATAGTCCAAAAAGACGACAACGCTGTCCCGTCGCTAACGCTCGGGCACGGGCTATGGGTGCGCGAGGCGGACAGGCTCGTGGCCGGGACTCCGCTCATGCTTACGGGCAACTATTATTCAGGGGTGTCCATCGAGGACTGCGTCGAGAGGTCTGTGTCCGAGTTCGTGCGGATACAGGGCGGCGGAGGGCCTGCCTGACAGGCCACAGCCTTTTTTGCATGAGTTCAGCGGTAATCTCTCCCGCCGATCGAGCGGACCTCCATCCCGTCTTTTCCGCCCTTCTTCACAGAGTACATCATCTGGTCGGCCGAATGCATAAGTTCGCTTACCGAGCAAGCCTCGTCGATGCATGTGATTATGCCTATGCTGAACGTGACGTCCCACCCGTTGTCGCGCATCGTATCCATCAGTACGCGCCTGGTCTTCTCGACCGCCGACCGCGCGTTTGCCTCGTCCGTCTCCGGCATGAGAAGCGCGAACTCGTCGCCGCCGAGCCGCGCAACCATGTCGAATGATCGCATGTGTTCCTTCAGTGTGTCCGCGACCCGGCGCAAAAGGTCGTCTCCGGCCGCGTGCCCGAGCCGGTCGTTGACCAGTTTGAAGTTGTCTATGTCTATGTAGGCGACCGTGAGCGGCCTCTGAAACCGCTTGGCCCTGCTAAGCTCATGCTCGACCGTCTCATAAAAATATCGCGAGTTGGCCGCGCTTGTCAGGAAGTCCGTCCGGGCCATGCTCTTTTCATGCTCCAGCATGTGCTTGATGGTGTTCAGGAAGAAGGCGGTCAGGAAAAAGAAACCGAGCCGCATCGCGGCCTCCCATGCGAGTATGAGGCTGCTCGAAAAACGCAGGCCGGAGGCAATGTCCGCGTAGAGCCAGGAGACGATGCTCAGCAGGATAATGAAGGCCGCCGCCCCGGTCCCGGCGAACCATGCCGCGAACATTATCGGAGGCAGGTAGAATATCGAAAGGGATATCTCGAAACCTGTCAAGTAATCGACGAATGCGATTGTGATGATGGACAGGGCGCTTATAAGCGCGACGACAAGCCTTGGAACTTTACTGAAATATTCGATAAAGGCTATGAACAGCGACCTGAGGGACTTGCTGATATACATCTTTCGTTTCTCCGCCCGGCAGGATTACGCCTTGCCCTGCCTGCTACTTATAAGTATATTGAAACTCGCAACAAGAGTCAACAGGGTTGTGTCCGGGATTAATTTGCCAACGTGGTCACTGAAGGCGGCCCTTTGTGTCGAGGGGGCTGAGTAGATTGTTCACGAGAATTTATCGGCAGGACTAATGTATCTTCTGGAGGAGGGCTGATGCGTCTTTGAAGCCCGGCCTGAGCCTCAGCGCCTCCTCCAGCTCTTTCCTGGCTTTTTCCGGCTTGCCGCCGTCCATGTACGCTACCGCAAGGAAATAGCGAAGGTCCGGGCTTGCCGGGTCGAGCTCGACGGCCTTCCGGACCTTTTCTATCGCGGGCCCGAACTGCTTCCTCGAATCGAGTATTATCCCCTGCTCAAGGTATGCGTCGTGGTTTTGCGGGTCAAGGTAGGCCGCCTTCTCGAATAGCCTGAGCGCGCCCTCGTCATCGCCCAGCTCCATCCGCACCTCCCCCTTGTCCATGTAGGCCTCCGAGTCTCCCGGGTTCAGCCGGACCGCCTCGTCGAACATTTTCTCAGCCTCGTCGAGCCTCTTGAGCTTATAGAGCATCATGCCTGCCAGGTCGTAGTATTCGTCTATCCGGGTAGTCCTAAGAGCAACGGTTATCTCGGAGAGCGCCTTCTCATGCATCCCCTTCGCAGCATAACGGCGAGCCAGAAGCGCGTGCATCTCGGAGTCGTCCGGGCCGAGCTTATCCGCCGCCCTGGCCACCGCCCGGTCCTTATCCGCCTCGTCGGTCCCGAAATACTCCTGCATCCGGGCCGAAGTCCTGTAAAGCACGGCGTAGTCCGGGTAATTATCGATGTCCCGGTCGAGCATCCGGGAGTACTCGCGGTTTGACCGCTCCTGGTCCGCCCAGACCGGGTTTCTGTTTATGGTACTTACCGAAAATGCTGCCAGGACGGGCACGAAAAGCGCTGCCGGCACAAAGGCGTTCCCGCCAGCCGCACGGACTGCCCGGCCCGAGGCCGCTATGGCCGCGCCGATAAGTATGCATGCGGCAAGCGACGGCAGGTACATGGCGCGCTCGGACATTATTATGCCGGATGGTATAATATTGGAGACGGGCAGCAGGGTGACGAAAAACCAGACTGCCGCAAAGAACACAGGCCTCGACGACCTGATTATCCTTGTAGCGAAGAGCAGTGTTGCCGCGAGCACGGCGTAAGGCAGCAGCACCCTGATGTCGAGCAGCGAGCCGGGCGGCGGGAAGAAGTAGTCCAGCTTCAGGCCGTACGGGAATAACCCGAGCCTGATGTACTCATAGAACGCGCGGGACATCGTCAGGAACCTGCCGTAAGGGCCGACGCCGTATAACGCCTGGTCTATGCCCTCCGGGCTCATCTCGCCCCCGAGCACGATCATGCGTGCGGCGACGGCAACGGCAAACGCGGCGATGTAAGGATACAGCCTCGGCAGCACGGCCTTTATGCGGCCCCTGCCCTGCTCGGGCGGCGTAAACAGCAGTAAGTACGCGGCAAGCAGTACCGGCATTACCGCGGCCGACTCCTTCGAAAGAAGCGCGGCCAGGAATACAAAGAAAGTCAGGAACGGCCAGGCGGACCTGCCCGGCTTGCCGATGGATATGTGCAGGGCCAGAAGCGAAAGGGCCGCGGAGAGCAGTTCCGCCCTTCCCGATATCCAGGTCACGGCCTCGGTATGCACCGGGTGTGCGGCAAAGATGAGCGCGGCAAAGGCAGGGGCGTCTCTCCGTCCGAATATCTTTTTAAGGATGAGGTATACGAGCACGGAGCATATGAAGTGAAGCAGGACGTTGTCCAGGTGCGGGAGGAACGGCCTCGCGCCCCCGAGCGAGTATTCGACAAGGAACGTGAATATGGTGAAAGGCCGGTAAAGGCCGCGCGTCAGGCCCTCCGAGTCCCAGTACCCGGACGTGAAGATATGCGGTATGTTTGCCCAGCTCTTTATGTTGGGGTTCTGGACAAAGAGCGAAAAGTCGTCCATGACGAAGCGGTATGATAGTGCGCTTCCGTATGAAACGAAGACCACTGCCAGGATAAGGAGCGAGACGAGCAGGTCTTTTTTGTATTCGGTGACGTGGTCGGTGTGGCTTTTCTGCATCGCCCCTCACTTGCTCGATAACCCAAGCGCAAAGTTCCATTGTAAATCAACCGGTTTATTATTTCAACGGCTCTTTTTGCCTTATGCACGGCGTATCGGGTTATTTTACTTGACAATCGGGGCAATGCATACTAAATTTACAATTGTATGCTTTGAATCCATAGCCGGGCCGCGACAGCCGGAACACCATACAGATAGGAAAAAGGGGGTATACATGAAGACCGCATTTTTTTCGATAGCCTTGGTTGTTCTGGCTTTGTTGAGCGCGCCCTGCCTTGCCGAAGACCGGCAGGATATCAGCCCGGAGGGACAGGCAGTGCAACAGCCCGACTCGACAGTTACAGCCTCGGCCGACGAAGAACAGACTTCGGTCACCTGCGCGAACTGCGGGAAGACCTTTTATGTCGGGCGCCACGGGCAGACGGCCGGGGAGACGATGAAATGCCCGTACTGCGGCAAGGAGATATGCCCGACGGAAGAAAAAAAGGGCGTATGTTTCGGGGCGGACGCGGCCTTCCTGAGCAAGTACGTGTACAGGGGGCTCATGACGACTAACGGGCCGGTATTCCAGCCGAACCTCTGGGTCTCATACAGTGGGTTCACGGTCAGCGCCTGGGGCAACCTTGACATGACGGACATTAACGGGTTCAAGGGCAACATAAACGAGATGGACTACACGCTCGATTATTCGGGCAGCATCGGCAAGTTAAACTATTCCGCAGGGGCCGTCTATTACAACTTCCCGCACACGGAGGTCAAGGACACCTCTGAGGCATATGTCGGCGTAGGCTACGACGTCATCCTTCAGCCCAAGCTCGTCGTCTATTACGACTTCTGGCAGGTGGACGGTTTTTACGGGGCCTTCTCGATAGGCCACGGGTTCGAGCTTCCGGAGGTCCTCGGGTTGAAGTCCTCCTTCGACCTGTCCGCGCAGGTCGGGCTTGCCTCGAAGAACTACAACAGGAACACCTTCGGCGCGGACCACACCACCTTCACCGACATGATGTACTCGGCCAGCCTGCCGGTAACGATAACGGACAACTTCACGGTCAAACCGACCGTCTGCTATTCGTCGGTGCTGGACAGGACCATCAGGAGCAAGAACGAGCACAACGACAATTTTGTATGGGGCGGGGTGCTCTCGGCCAGCTTTTAGCGCAGGCCTGCAGGTCGACCGTGAACCGTAATCGCGAGATCTAAGTAGAAAAAATGCATATACCCGACGGATACCTGGGCCCGCAGACATACGTCCCGCTTTTCGGCGCGTCAGCCGCATTCTGGGCCGTTGCGCTCAAGAAGCTTAAAAAACAGCTCACGTCGAGGCAGGTACCCTACCTTTCGATGGCCGCGTCGTTCTCTTTCCTCATAATGATGTTCAACATACCCGTGCCCGGAGGCACCACGGGGCACGCGGTAGGCGGTGCGATAATAGCCATCCTGCAAGGCCCCTGGACCGCGGTGCTCGCCGTGTCCGTGGTCCTTATCATACAGGCCGTCGTATTCGGCGACGGCGGCGTCACGGCCATAGGAGCGAACTGCTTCAACATGGCGGTCGTCATGCCGCTCGTCTCGTACTTTGTGTTCAGGATAGTCCGGGGCGGCTCGACGGGGAAGGGGCGGCTGTACCTCTCCGCGTTTCTCGCGGGCTATACCGGCCTTGTCGCGTCCGCGGTCTGCACCGGCATCGAGTTCGGCATCCAGCCTGTTATCGCGAGCACCCCGGCCGGCGTCCCCCTTTATGCACCGTACCCGTTGTCTGTTGCCCTGCCCGCGATGGCACTTAGCCACATGGTGTTCTTCGGCCCGATGGAAGGCCTGATAACCATGCTGCTGGCCGGATACTTCGCCGGGCAGGAGCCCTTGTATGCCGAGGGGCTTGCGGGGCCGGGGCCTGGTAAGTCCCGGACGGCGCTGTGGGTCGGGATTGGCATACTGGCGCTTCTTACCCCGCTCGGCATTATACTGCCGAAGCTATTGAACGCGGGGGCCGCGTGGGGGGAATGGGGCCCGGACGAGCTAAGGAAGCTGGTCGGGTTCGTGCCGGAAGGCATAAGGAGGCTGGGCGAACTCTGGAAGGCGCCGGTCCCCGACTACTCCTTAGGCGGAGGCAGCCCGGCGTCCGAGACGGTATCCTACCTTGTGTCCGGCCTTCTGGGCATAGCGCTCTCAATAGCCCTGGTCTACCTTATTACAAGGGCCGTACTCCGCCGGGGCGGCACGGGCGGCATGTCGTTTCTCGACAAGGGCATGCACCATATCGCGAAGGTCATAAAGACGACTTATGTCCAGTGGGAGACGGCGTCGCGGGACGGGTTCTACCAGCACCTCGACGCGCGAGTCAAGGTGCTGTCGATGGTCTTCTTCCTCGTGGTGGTCTCGCTCAAGAAAGACATCATGCCCGAGCTTTACATATTCGTGTTCATATTTCTGCTGGCCGCGGCCTCAAGGCTCGACCTGTCTGCAATGTACAGGCGCGTTGCCTTCCTCGGGTTCTTCTTCGGGACGCTTATTGCCCTGCCGTCGTCTCTGAACATCGTGTCAAACGGCGCGGTCGCAGTCCATCTGCTCAGCCTGCCGGGGCCGTACGACTTCTGGGTCTACCACATCCCGAAAGAGATAGGCCTGACGATGGAGGGCCTGCAAGGGGTCTGCATGCTCACGATGAGGGTTGTGGACTCAGTTTCCATAACCCTGCTCGTACTCTACACCACACCGTTCCCGGAGATAATCAGGGCGCTCAAGGTGCTTAAGGTGCCGGACACGTTCCTGATGATAATTAACCTGTCGTACAAGTACATATTCATATTCGCGAAGACGGTCGAGGACATGCACCTGGCGAAGAAGAGCCGCACCCTCGGGGCCGTGGACGGGTCGGACGCAAGGCGGTGGGTCGCGGGCCGGATGGCGCTGATATTCAAGAAGACCCAGCTCAAATGCGAGGAGCTTTACAAGGCGATGCTCTCCAGGGGTTTCACGGGCGAGATACGCATCATGGGGCTGAAGAAAGCGGCACGGGTGGACTACGTCGCGGGCGCGTCCCTGTTCATGGCGGGAATTTTTTTCTTATGGATATGAGGTCTGAATGGAAAACATACTGAGGGCCGAGGGCGTCGGCTACAGCTACTACGGCAGGATACCCGCGCTCGTGGGCGCGGACCTCGCCATAGGCGAAGGCGAGAGGTTCGCCATAATCGGGTCGAACGGAAGCGGGAAGTCCACCCTCCTCCAGATACTGAACGGCCTGATACACCCTTCCACGGGCAGGATTTACTTCCGGGACAGGGAGGTAAGCGAGAAGAGCCTGAGGGACAAGGAGTTCCTGGGGTTCTTCCGTAAGAGGGTCGGGTTCGTCTTCCAGGACTCGGACGTCCAGCTCTTCTCGCCCACGGTCCTGGACGAACTTGTGTTCGGCCCGGTACAGCTCGGCCTGGGCGAGGGCGAGGCTCTCGACCGTGCGCACGAGGCCATGCGGATGCTCGGGATAGAGGACTTAGGCGACAGGCCGTCCTACATGCTGTCCGGCGGCGAGAAGAAGAAGGTCGCTATCGGCTCGGTGCTGACGATGGACCCGGAGGTGCTCCTGCTGGACGAGCCGACCAACGGCCTCGACCCCAAGACCCAGTGCTTCCTGATGGAGCTTATGTTCCGGCTGAACGAGGCGGGCAAGACGATAGTAATCGCGACGCACGACCTGACGCTCGTCGGCGAGCTCGACCCGAACGTCGCCGTGCTGTCCGAGGAGCACCGGGTGGAGCGGACGGGCAAGGCGGAGGACATATTGAAGGACGAGGACCTGCTCCTGAAGGTGAACCTCATACACGAGCATATGCACTCGCACGGCCAAACCACGCACAGGCACATACATTCGCACTACCTGTTCCACCGCCACTGATGCGTTATCTCCTTCATGTTGAAGGTATTATGCCCTTGAGATATGTACGAAAATGGGCTTGACAAAGGGCTGGGTATTATGATAGTAATATCCGGTCGTAACAACGCAGGTTCAGTCGAGATATTGCCAAGTTATACCGTTCCCCGGTAGCTCAGTTGGTAGAGCAGGTGGCTGTTAACCACCCTGTCGCTGGTTCGAGTCCGGCCCGGGGAGCCAAACCGTACAGAGGCCATTTTCGACCCCGGAAATGGCCTTTTTCTTTCTATACTCTCTGTTCGCAACCTCAAGTATATTAAAGGGTTTCCGATATTCCGGCGTCAGGATTCCCTCCTTCCAAGTCGAGTTCGAACACACGAATTCCAAGATTTTCCTCTTAGCGGCCATATCACGGGATTCATAAATAGAAACAGCACCTTGCAGAAGTTCCAGCAATCGAACTCCCTCTTCGATGTAGCTCCGGTTTGCGCTCTGGTGACGTTCTATCTTATACAGGATGTCGTGCTGCTCCCTGTTCCACTCCTCTTTCTTGCGGTCGAAGAACTCGGTGGTTATCTGGCCGTCCAGTTTATCAAGATACATCCTGTCTAACCGCTCCCTCAGACGCTTGTATTGCTCTTGTAGAGAAGCCACAGCCTCGTCGTGGAACTGCTTCTCGTCTGAATGGCTCTGCTTAAGGGCCTGCACGACAAGGTTCAGGGAGTCGTCGTCTAACTGGAGGATTTCCAGCGCCTCTCCGAACTGTTTGGCGATCACCTCTTCACGTATGTACTTCTCCGGGCATTTACCTCTGTTTCCGGTGCAGTGGTAGTATATGTACTTGCCTTTCTTCATCTCCGCAGTCATAGCACACCCGCAATGACCACAAGTGACGAGACCCTGGAAGGCCCATTGACGCTCGCGCTGTTGAGCCTTGGTGTGTCCCTTGCCGGAAAGAACTTCCTGTACGCGGTCATATAGCTCCTTCTCGATTATAGGGTCGTGAGTGCCCTTGTAGAGCTTCCCGTTCCATAAGAAGTCGCCGTAATATATCGGGTTGCCAAGGATTTCGTGGATAACGCTCTTTGGCACCCGGCTCTTTTTGTTGCGGCTGACCAGGCCCTCTTCAAATGCCCTTTCCGCAAGTGTTGCGATTGAGTACGTCCCGGTGGAATACCAAGTAAAAAGCATCTTGACGAGAGGCGCGGTAGCGGGGTCTGGCTGTATGAACCTCTTGCTGTTGCACACAACATTCATGTAACCGATTGGCGCATATGACGGATATATCCCTTGCTCGGCTTTCTCAAGCATACCCTTCTTCGTCTCCTCGGAGAGGTTGTCTATGTAGTTCTTGGCCATTAGCACCTTGATACCGTGCATAAACTTATCTGTGGAGCGGGAATTAGCGGACACTGCCGTATTCTCCTTAACTAAATGGACTTCTAGACCGAGTTCGTCCAGAAGAACATAGTCCTTGAAGTTACGATAAAGCCTGTCAGTCTTCTCGACAAGGATTATCCTGCAACGGTCTTCTGGCTGTTTGCCTTGAGCCTGTTCCTTCAGAAAGGCCAGCATCTCGGTAAAACCTATGCGACCTGCCTTCTTCGCAGTTTCAACATCAATATACTCGCTTACTATTTCAAAGCCGTTATCGGTTGCGTATGCCTCAAGGAGCTTCTTTTGGGCTGGTATCGAATACCCTTCCTTTTCCTGCTCCTTTGATGAGACACGGGCGTATATAACTGCCTTCCGGCTCTGATTTTGTTTGATGCTTTTCATGCTCGTTACCTCGCTGGTTTATGTGGAATAATTTATCTTGGTCATGCATGGAATGTCAAACGAAAAGGGATGTCATCGTATGGTTATGCGGTTTTCCGGTACTAAAGAGTACCGGAAAACCAAAAAACCAAAATACACATTCTAAAACTCTTCCAACACCGTATCTTCGGTTCAGCAGATATGAGTTTTCCCTTGCTTCATTCCTTAATCCAAACTGGCCTACAATTTTGACAGTCCTCCTCACAGCCTTCACATTCATCATCAAAGTAATGTGTCAGCCTTTGCAGGGCCATAACATGCATCATGTCTTTAGGAGTTAGTCCTGCTTTGTTTTCTCTATCGAAGTCAGCACCGTTCAAGCGAAGAAGTCGATATATCTCTGGGTTATCCCTTAGAACTGACCAATGTGCTGGAGTATTACCGTTTAAATCTTCCACATCAATATCTGCTCCATTCAGAAGCAATATATCTACAGAGCGTTCTTCGCCGAACATTGTCGCCATTTGCAAAGGAGTAATACCGTTTTCATTTTGCTCATTGACTTCCGCTCCTTTTGCAACCAGGATTCTAACAATTTCTGGATTGACTTTACATGCCTCAAATAAAGGCGTTACCCCATCAACATCTACGATGTGGATATCAGCCCCATGTCTTATTAATAACTCGGCTAAACCCAGATGGCCAGCGCAAGAAGCCAAATGGAGCGCGGTCGCCCCATTGTTGTCCTGTGCGTTCACATCGGCCCCCATAGCAATAAGAAATTCCGCAGCGTATAAGCCCCTTGAAAATAGCGTGCTCATTAATGGAGTCCAGCCGTCATAATCATCCTTCTTATTGACATCGGCTCCGCTATCTATTAGGAGCTTAATCATTGCGACATCCATACAGGCCGCATATTGATTCAAAATCGTATGGCCTTCATGGCTTTGCGCATTGACATCAGCTCCGCTGGCAATTAACAACTCCATAACTCTGGTGTTGGGTGCGAAAAACAACGGTGTTTCCCCAGCTTCGTCTGTGGCGTTAACCAGATCGGGTTGTTTTTTTAATAGCGACCTTATTTTGCTAAGGTTCCCCCTCTTGACCAAAGAGTGTATGTCGGTCTTTACATGGCTTATCTTATACATTTAACGTCCCTTTCCATTTTAAAGCTTTTGCTGTTTTCTGGTTCTGTGTTTTCCAATGAACCAGAGCCAAGCAAGTCTATAACCACATCCTGCCGTCCGCCTACCAACTTTTCCTTCTTCCCGACATACTGCCGGAGCAAATCTTTGAGCGTCATTACCGCTACCTCCTACCTTACCGTCCATTAACAATACTGAAACTAAATCAAGGGAAATTTCTACACCCCTGGGTGAAGGGGGTGAAAAGAAAGACCTTAAAGGCTTTTATATATATAAATATTCATTATTTATATATATTTTGAGATAAAAGAGGGTTTAGGCTTTCACTCTCTTCACCTCACCCTTGCCTATCACTGGAATATCAATCATTTGCGTATGGTGAAGAGGAGGTGAAAGCCCGTGAAACGTGTGAAATGGTCTGGTCATCCTACGCCTCCGCCGCTTTCGGGCTAAAGGAATACATCCTCCTGTGGCCTCCGGCGTTCCTGCTCGTAATGTCAAAATACGTATCGAGGTTTGGCTTCTGGTGCGAAATCCACTGTCCCAGCGAATGCGCTGTCCTGATGCTGTCAAACTGAATCTTCTTGATTTCGGCAATACGTCTTAACCCGTCAAGGAGTCCTGCCGCGTCAACCTCTCTGCCAGGGTTTTTCGTGACCCACTCTCTCAATAGGATGAACAGCGGGTCGTCTTCCAGCGTGAACGTGGACTGCTCGTGTGAAAGTCTGTCGAATATGGACTTCACCTCACGCTCAACACCGGAATTGGCGGCAATCCTCATGCAGAAGTCATAGAAGTCCGCCATGCGGAACGCACCGGCCACTTCAATATCTCGCTGTTCCCGTAGAGCAATTAAGGCCTCCTGGAGATGCTGGGCTATCTCAGACATGATCGCATTACGGTTTTTCATCACTTCGAGTTGTAGCGCATGTTCCGACCCATAATCAGCCCGTCGTTTCAGCTTCATAATCAACAGTCTCTCAGCAACATCCGGGCGGTTGAACTGCGGGGTTCTAGATGTAATGGCTATTGATGACTTTATTGGGCTGGTTACCTGTTCATTGTCAGTGTAGAGTTTCCTTTTCGTGATACATCCTCCCGTAGCAGCGTTAGCGAGCTTGTCGTTGAGCCATTCTTTCTTGTCGTCAACGTTATCGAAAACTACGTATGGACTATTTATGACTGCGGTATCGAAATCGTCGGACTGACGAAGTGGGGTCACGTCGGCGTTCTTTCCGAATAAGAGTCTCAACACTATTCGTCCAACAGTTGTCTTGCCTGACCCGTGACTTCCCAGCAATGCCAATATCGGTCTCGTCGGAAAAATGCTGTCAAAGAACAACGAAAGCAGCCACAGGGTGAACAACAGCCGCCTGTCATCCGGTGAGAGTTCGTCGGTATCGAAATTGATCCGGGAGATGATAATCTCGTCAAGCAAAGACTTGCCGTCTT
>Ga0334722_10002813_pt1 | contig 19226 bp, 17 predicted proteins | sample C3_bottom_MG_FD_207210 | JGI IMG/M metagenome (GOLD analysis project Ga0334722, IMG submission 207210) | Sediment microbial communities from Yellowstone Lake, YNP, Wyoming, USA - C3_bottom | ecosystem: Environmental > Aquatic > Freshwater > Lake > Sediment | place: USA: Wyoming | collected...
CAGCCCCAGTTGCGGGGAGCGCAGCACGGTGCGTGCGATGCGTCGCGCGAGCGGCGGCTTGGGGGATGGCTGGGTCACGTCGGGGCGCGGCGGGGCGAAGACGGAGCGGGGAACCACGTCGAGAGGGAACATACCGACGCGCCGTAGCGCGTCAACGCGGCGGTCGGCAACTTTTACGGAGTTTCCCACCGTCCTCCTGGTGTTGCCCATGCGCATGCACAAACTCGAGTCCAATGCGGGCGGCAAGGCGGCCGCCGCGCGCGCCGCGAAGCAGGCCGCCCGTCCGTCGCCGGCCCGCCCGGCACCGCGGCGCGTGACGCTCGGCGTCATCGTCGGCAACCGCGGCTTCTTTCCCGGCCACCTGGCGGCCACGGGGCGCGAGGAGATGCTCCGCGCGCTGCGCGAGGAGGGCATGGATGCCGTGATCATCGACGCGGCGGCCACGAACCACGGGGCCATCGAGAGCCGCGACGAGGCCAAGGCGTGCGCCGCGCTCTTCCGGAAGCACCGCGAGCAGATCGACGGCGTGGTGGTGACGCTTCCGAACTTCGGCGACGAGCGCGCCGTGGCCGATACCCTGCGGCTGGCCGGGCTCGACGTGCCGGTGCTGGTGCATGCCACGGCGGACGACCCGGCGAAGATGCTCATCGACAACCGCCGCGATGCGTTCTGCGGCAAGATGTCGTGCTGCAACGTGCTCTCGCAGTACGGCATCAAGTTCTCCCTTACCTCGCAGCACACCCAGCGGCCCGAGTCGCTGGCGTTCCGCCGCGACCTGCGCGCGTTCGCCGCCACGTGCCGGGTGGTGCGCGGCCTGCGCGGTGCGCGGGTCGGCGCCATCGGCGCGCGGCCGGCGGCGTTCAAGACGGTGCGCTACAGCGAGAAGATCCTCGAGGCGTCGGGCATCTCGGTGGAACCCATCGACCTGTCGGAGATCCTCGGGCGCATCGGGCGCCTGAAGGACCGCGACGCGGCCGTCCAGCGCAAGCTCGAGGAGATGCGGGCCTACGTTGACACCGACGGCGTGCCCGACCCCGCGCTGGTGAAGATGGCCAAGTTGGGGCTGGTGATGGAGCGCTGGATGCAGGAGGTGGACGTCACCATCAGCGCCGTGCAGTGCTGGACGTCGATGGAGGAGTACTTCGGGGTCGTGCCGTGCACCCTGATGAGCATGATGAGCAACGCCAACCTGCCGAGCGCATGCGAGGTGGACGTGATGGGAACGCTCAGCATGCATGCGCTGACGCTGGCGTCGCAGACGCCAGCCGCGCTGCTCGACTGGAACAACAACTACGGCGACGACCCCGACAAGGCGGTCTGCTTCCACTGCAGCAACCTGCCGCTGGATTTCTTCGAGACGGCGACGATGGACTACCAGGCGATCATCGCCGGGACGGTGGGGCGCGAGAACACCTACGGCACGATCACCGGCAATGTGAAGGCGGGGGCCATGAGCTTCGCGCGCTTCTCCACCGACGATCGCACGGGGCAGATCCGCGGCTACGTGGGGGAGGGGAAGTTCACCGGGGACCCGCTGAAGACGTTCGGCGGCGCCGGCGTGGTGCAGATCGGCGGCCTGCAGGGGCTGCTGCGGCACATCTGCCGGAATGGGTTCGAGCACCACGTGGCCGGCACCTTCTCGCACGTGGCCGATGCCGTGCACGAGGCGACGACCAACTACCTGGGGTGGGACGTGCTGAGGCACGGCGCCGCATGACGGTCGTCGCCGGGGTGGACTTCGGCACGCAGAGCGTGCGCGTCTCCATCGTGGACAGCGCGCGGGGCGTCATCGGGCACGGCGTGGCGGAATACCCCGTGCAGCGCGACCGGCACGACCCCGACTTCGCGACGCAGTCGCACGACGCGCACATGCAGGCGCTGGTGGACGCCATGGCGACGGCGCTGCGCGACGCGGCGGTGGCGGGCCAGGCGGTGCGCGCCATCGCGCTCGACACCACCGGGTCAACGGTCATCCCGGTCGGGGTCGATTTAGTACCACTTAGTGACTATTATCTGTGGTGCGACCACCGGGCGAAGGACGAAGCGGCGCGCATCACCGCGGTGGCGCACGCCATGCACGTGCCGGCCATCGACTGGTGCGGCGGCGTCTACTCCTCGGAGTGGGGCTTCGCCAAGCTGCTCCACTGGTTGCGGCACAACCCCGGCCAGCGCGACCAGCTGGTCACGGCGCTCGAGCACTGCGACATGGTGGCCGCCGTGCTCTGCGGCATCACCGACGCGCGCGCCGTGCCGCGCAGCATCTGCGCCATGGGGCACAAGTGGCTGTGGAACGAGTCGCTGGGCGGCTTTCCCCCCGAGGAGTTCTTCGTCGCCGTCGATCCGCTGCTCGCGGGGATCCGCGAGAAGCTTGACGGTCCGTATCGCACCTCCGACCACGTTGCGGGTCACCTCTCCCGCGAGTGGGCGGCGAAGCTGGGCCTCCCGGCCGGGATCCCGGTGCCGGTGGGCGCGTTCGACGCGCACTGGGACGCCATCGGCGCCGGGATCGCCGAAGGGGACATCGTGAACGTCATCGGCACGGCCACCTGCATCATGGGCATCGCGAGCGACGTCGGACTCGTGCCCGGCGTGTGCGGCGTGGTGGATGGGTCGATCCACCCGGAGATGATGGGGATCGAGGCGGGGCTCTCGGCCTGCGGTTACCTGTTCGAGGCGCTGGCCGCGCGCACCGGGCGCAGCGTGCGCGAGCTCTCCGAGGGGCTGGCGAACTATCGCGCCGGCCAGACGGGCCTGCTGCGCCTCACCTGGGACAACGGCGACCGTACCGTGCTGGTGAACCCGAACCTCGGCGGCGTCACCCTCGGCTGGAACCTCAACAGCACCGCCGAGGACGACCTGTTTGCGGCGATCGAGGGGACGGCGTTCCACACGCGCGTGATCCTCGACCGGATGCGCGAGCACGGCGTGCCGATCCGCCGCGTGATCCACGGGGGCGGCATCCCGCAGAAGAACGAGGTGCTCAACCGCGTGTACGCCAGCGTGCTCAACCTGCCCGTGCTCGTGCCCGAGACGCCGATCACCAGCCTGGGCTCGGCGATCTTCGCGTTCATGGCGTGCGGCGAGTTTCCGAGCATCGAGGCGGCGCAGCGCGCGCTGTGCCCGCGGCACCGCACCGTGCTTCCCGACCCGCGCGACGTCGCTGTGTACGAGAGGCTGTACCCGCTTTACCGCGAGCTGTACTTCGGGATGGGCGTTCCCGATTCCGCGCCGATGGCCGTCGGGCACGTGCTGCCGACGGTGCGGGCGATCGCCGCTGAGGTGCGCCGCGGGCAGCGGTGAGGCGCGGCCGCCTCCGGGCGAGACGTCAAGGTGGTCGTCGACAGTTGCCGCGCCCCGCGCATCAGCGCTTCTGCCCGTAGTACGCGGCCGGTCCGTGCTTGCGCGAGAAGTGCTTGTGCAGCAGCGCCTGCGCGAGCGGTTCGGACGCCGGGTTGAGCACCGCAGTGTGATACGCCATGCGCGCCACCTCCTCGAGGATAAACGCCGTCTCCACCGCGCCCTCCACCGTGGCGCCCCAGACGAAGCTCGCATGTCCGGGAACGAGCACCGCCGGCATGGTGGTGGGTTCGCCGTCGAAACGCTCGACGATCGCCCGGCCGGTGTTGCGCTCGTAGTCATCGGCGATCTCGGCGGCGCTGAGTGCACGCGTCACGGGAACGGGCCCGTTGAAGTAGTCGGCGTGCGTCGTGCCGTAGCACGGAATCTCCTGCGCCGCCTGGGCCCAGACCGTCGCGAAGTGCGAGTGGGTGTGCACGACCGCTCCTACGGACGGCCACTGGCGGTAGATCTCGAGGTGCGTGGCGAGATCTGAGGATGGGCGCAGGGTGCCCTCCACCACGCGGCCGTGGAGATCCGTGACCACCAGGTCGGCGGGCTTCAGCGTGGCGTACGGCACGCCGCTCGGCTTGATCACCACAAGCCCTGACGCGCGATCAATGGCGCTGGCGTTGCCGAAGGTGAAGAGCGCCAAGCCGCGGCGCGACAGCTCGACGTTGGCGCGGCAGACGGCCGTGCGCAGGGCAAGCGGTGCGCGGCGCGATCGCGTGCGTCGTGCCGCCTTGCCACCCTTGGGTGCCCGCGCCTTCCCCTTTGACTGACTCATGCGATCCCCGCCCGCGCCTTGGCCTTGGCGATGATGGCGCTCATGGTGTCCCGATGTTTCGTGAAGGTGTCATCCACCACCTGCAGGGTGGGGATGGCGTTGGGCGAGAGTCCCAGCGTCTCGGTGTTGAAGCGGCCGAAGCCCCACTCATGCACGCCGCTGCTGCCGCGCCCGGGAGCTGGCGCGCTGAGATGCTGGTAGAAGCGGGCATACTTGCGCCAGCGCCCGCCCCCGCCCGCCTGGTACATGGGAATGAACTCGTACAGCGCGTCGTACGGCATCTCGCCGACGCCCACGACACCGGGATAGGCCGCGCGCAGGTTCTTCACGAGCTTGCGCGTCCCCTCGTGCATGTCGCCGTTGGTGCTGTTGACGTGGCCGCCGACGATGTCGAGGAAATATGCGTCCACGCCGAACCGGCTGATGATCTCGGCGATGCGCCCCTCGAGGTGATGGCGCCACTTGTCCTCGCCGAGGTTCATGTAGGCGAGCCATGCGTCCTGGTGGCGGTCGTTGTTCCAGTCCACCCAATTGATGTTGTACACATCCCCATCGATCTTGCGCGTGATGCCCGACGCGATCCGTGGCCAGATGGGCTGCTTCCGATTGGCGGCGTTGGTGCCGAACATCGGCATCATCTTGAAGCCCAGTTTGCGCGCCTCGCCGATGAGCTGCCGGAAGCCGGCGTCGCCGCCCATCCGCTTCGGGACCACGTAGTTGGGATAGTCCCAGTAGTAACGGCCGTCCCACGACGACAGGAAGACGAGCACGCGCTCGGCGGGGATCTGCGTGGCCATCCAGCGCAGGATGGCCAGTTGCTGGGCGTAGTCGTTGAAGATGAAGCCCGTGTAGTGCTGGCCGTGCAGCGTGGTGACCATGGCGATGTCGCGCATCCACGCCGGGACGTCGGTGCGCGCCTCCCATGTCGGGAGGTTGAACGCCCGCTCGATGTGCGCCATGTGCGGAGCCATGGCATCCTCGAACGTCGCGGCACGCCCGAGCTGCCAGCGCGGCACGACCACGCGCGTGTCGTTGCGCCAGGCGTCGTGCTCGTAGATGGCCTCGGAGCGGAAGCCCTGCTCGCCGGCCTGGTAGAGGTAGCGCTTGGGCCGCACCCGCGTGTCCTGCGTGGTGAGGTACAGAAAGTCCGTGTCGCCCGCCTGCACGATCGACACGGGGGTCGTCATGCTCTGCGGCGTCTGGCCCCCGTGCAGGTCGCCAGCGCCAAAGGTGTAGCCGCCGAGTACGTCGCCGTCACGGGTGTCGGCGGGCGGGGCGCCGCCCAGCCCCACCTTGCCGCGCGGCACGTCGCGGATGACCGTCGTCACCGTCTTGATGGGGTGCGGCATCTCGGCCACGATGTCCCATTCGATGGTGCGTCCGCCGCGCGCGAACCTCACCGAGACCTTGCCCGGCGCCTTCTCCTGGCCGCCAGCCCAGGTAAGCCCAGTGCAGGTCAGCTCGAGCGCGTCGTCGGTGCCGGTGGCGCGCATCAGCGCGCGGTCCAGGGCGTAGGTGTTCTCGTCGGTGAACAGCAGGAAGCTGAAGCGATGGCCGCCGAAGACGACGGCCGGCTCGGGGAAGTCGAACGAGAACCGCATGTACGAGTTGCCGCGCGCCGGCGTGTAGACATCGCTCGTCGAGTACAGCTCGACGATGTCGCCGCTGGCGTGGATGGTGCGTGGCGCGAGCGGCGCGTTCGCGACGGGGCTCGCGGAAGCGGCACTGTCGGATGCGCCAAGGGGGATCAGCGCGCCGGCGCCGACGGTCTTGACGAAGTCACGGCGCGAGAAGGGTTCGGTCATGGAGTGGGTCCGGGAGAAAGCGGGCGCGCTACTTGCCCAGCACGACGACGACGACCTGATCGGGGGCCGCGGTATCACGGTGCGGCAGGGTGAGCGTCACGCCGTCCGGCGTGGCGGCCACGGTAACCGGTCGCTGGTCGGCGAGCAGGAAGGCATGCGCCACGGGGCGCGGCAGCGGAGGAAGTGCCAGCATGCGGTCGGGCGTGTCGAGCAGGTGCACGTAGACGGTGTCGCCCCTCTGCGTGGTGACGCCCCAGCGGCGTGGGGCAATGGGGCCGCCGCGCGTGCCGTAGATCGACGCGCCATTCACGCGCATCCAGTCGCCGATGGCCGCCAGCCGGGCGAGCGCCGAGTCGGGAATGGCGCCGTCGGGGCGCGGGCCGACGTTCAGCAGGAAGTTCGCGTTGCGCCCAGCCGCCTCGGCCAGCTCGCGGATCAGCATCGCGGCGCTCTTCCACTGCTCGTCCTGCAGGCGGAAGCCCCACGACTCGTTCATGGTCTCCGATGTTTCGAGCGGAAGCGCGCCGACGGTGGTGGTGTTGAAGCCGGCGGTGTTGGCGCCCGGCAGGTCGCGCTCGAAGGTCTGCACGTCCTCGCCGAGGAGCGGCGCGCCGTGATGGTTGGGAATGATCAGCGCAGAAGGCTGCAGCCGGTGGATGAGGGCGTAGGTGCGGTCGAGGCGCCAGTCAGCGTCGGGCTTGTCCCACATGCCGTCGAACCAGATGCCGCCGATGGCTCCGTAGTCGGTGAGCAGTTCGGTGAGCTGCGCATCCATGTAATCGAGGTAGCGCGGCCAGTTGCCGTTGTCCGGGCGCCCGGCCGTCTTGCCCGTCTGCCCGCGCGGCCAGTAGTCCGGATGGTGCCAGTCGAGCTGCGAGTAGTAGAAGAAGAGCGAGATCCCCTGTCGGCGGCATTCGTCGGCGAGCTGTCTCACGATGTCGCGGGCGTACGGCGTGCGCTTCGGGATGGTCCAGTCGGACACCTTGCTGTCCCACAGGGCGATGCCGTCGTGGTGCTTGGTGATGAGCGTGATGTACTTCATGCCCGCGGCCCTGGCCGCACCCACCCAGGCGGCGGCGTCGAAATGCTGCGGGTTGAAGTAGGTGGCGAGCGACTCGTAGTCGTGCGCCGTGATGCCGTGGTTGTTCATCACCCACTCAGCATCCTGGAGCACGCTCGAGATGCCCCAGTGAATGAACATGCCGAAGCGGGCGTCCTGATACCCGGCGCGCGCGGCGAGGTTCGCGGCGGTGGGCGTGTAGGCCTGCTGGGCGGCGGCGAGGTGAGCGGCGGCCGCGACCGCGAAGGCCGCACGTCGGATCAGGTGCAGTGTCACGTGAGGCTCCCGTGCGTCAGAACTTCCACGCCGCGCCGAGCCACGGCACCAGCACCGTGCCGCCGCCCGTGCCGAGCACGGTGACGGCGCCGATGTCCCACGACACGGACTCACCGATGGTCCGGATGCCGAACGAGATGAGCGGGTGGTCCTGCACGTTCGGAAAGATCCAGTTCTCGGTGACGAGCGCGATGCGCCGCGACACGCGCCGCGTGGCGCCGAGCATCGCCATCGGGTTCCGCGCCGCCTTGCCCTCGGCGAAGCCGTAACCGCCCCCGAGGGTGAACGAGGCATTGGGGCCGCCCCAGGTGCCGACGCCGTACGCGATGCCGAACGTGTTGACGCTGCCGGCGGCGTCGGAGAACGGGGCGCCGCCGAACCAGGCGCCCACCGCGCTGTTGAAGTGCTCGCCCTGGGTGATGCCGATCTTGGGCGAGATGAAATAGACGTTGTTCTTGAGGAAATTGTCGCTGGGGAGCAGCGACATCGACGCGCCGAGGGTGAAGCGGTCCGTGAGTCCGGCGTATCCATCCATCAGCAGGACCCAGTGGTTGGCGAGGTAGCCCTCGCCCTTCTTCAGCATGCGTCCGGTGGGGGCAAAGAAGAGCCGTGTGTCGTTGGGGTCGTCGGCCCAGTAGACGCCGTCATGGATGTCGGCGGCGCGCACCACCTTCACGGACCGGACGTCGGCGGCATGCAGCACGAGCGTGCCGGCCATGGACTCGACGCGCGCCGAGTCGCCCCACGACTGCGTGATGCGGCCGAGCACCGTGGAACCGTCGCGCAGGCGGATGAGCTGGCGCACGGAGGTGTCGGCGGCGACGGTGAGGACGGGGCCGGGGGCTTGGGCGCGGGCGGCGGCCGGCACGGCGGCCAGCGACGCGGCAATGACGAGGAGCGGGAGTCTCATCCCCCCAATAGGGGTGTTGCGGGGCCGGCGGTCAAGGCAGCGAACCCCGCCGGCCGCGATGCACGCGACCGGCGGGGTTCTATTTAGTAACGAAACGATACTAAAACAACCTCACTTCTTCGCCGCCGCGGCCTGGAGCTCGTTGGCCAGGCGCGACGCGCCGTACACCTTCTTGAGCGCCTCGGTGATGCCGGCGGTGTGGACCGCCACCGAGCGGGCGACCTCATCCGTGAAGATGAAGCGGTTGGGCAGGCTCTCGATGTTGCCGTCGAAGATGAGCCCCACCACCTCGGCCTTGGCGTTGATCACCGGGCTGCCCGAGTTGCCGCCGATGATGTCGGCCGTCAACGTGAAGTTGAGCGGCGTGGTCATGTCCACCGCGCTGCGGGCGGCCTCCCAGCGGGGCGCCAGCTTGAACGGCGGCTTGTTGTCGAACTCGGCGCTGCGGGCGTACAGGCCGTAGATGCTGGTCTTGTACGGCGCGATCGTGCCGTTGTACGGGAAGCCGGCCACGACGCCGTCGCTGATGCGCAGCGTGAACGTCGCGTCGGGCGGCAGGCTCTCGCCGTAGGCGGCGTAGATGGCCTGACCCACCAGCTCGACGTTGGCGCTGATGGTCGTGTTGAGCTTGGCCGCCCGCATGGCATGCTTGGTCGCCATCGGGTTCACCGCGCGGGCGAAGACGATGAGCGGGTCGGTGCTGGCCGCCACGGCGGCCGCGCCGCCCTCGAGCAGCGCCTTGCGCGCGTCGGCGCTGGCGAGCGTCGTGTGGTCGATCAGCGCGGCGGCGGCCGCCTCGGGCGTCTTGCCGTTGAGCGCGAGCTTCAGGAACGGATCGTTGGCCGGCAGGGCCGCCTGCGCCCGCGTGAACTGCAGCGTGAGCAGCTTCTTCTCCATCGCGAGGTCGATGGGGAAGTTCATCGACTGCTGCCCCTTCATGCGCGCCATCGACGCGCCGCGGTACTGCGGCAGGCGCAGCGAGTCGGCGAGCTTCTCCTGCTCGGGGATGCGGACGAGGCCGGCCGCGAGGTTCATGAGGTTGGAGCCGCCGCCGAAGCCCTGGAACGTGGCCGCGGCGAAGAACGAGCCGAGCTCCTTCTGCGCCGTCGCGATGTTCTCCCACGACTTGCCGTACTTCGCGGCCAGGTCGGCCTTGGCCATGATGCGGGCGCGGAAGTCCTTCTCGAACGCGGCCTTCTTGGCCATGATGCTCTTGTCGATCAGGCCGGCGTTGTAACCGGTCACGGCCTTCTGCGAGTTCTCGAGGCCGAAGACGGTGTTCTCGTACAGCCGCTTGTTGGCCTCGCTCTGCGCCACCAGCTCCTTGTACAGCGCGATCTGCGCCTTGTAGGCGGCCAGCTGCGCCGGATACTGGTAGTCGCGCAGGTATTCCATCTGCGCCATCGTCAGCAGGCGGCCGGTGCTGCCGGGATTGCCGACGACGAACGTCAGCTCGCCGTCCGCCGCGCCCTTGGCGTTCCACTTCAGGTAGTGCGGCGCGTTGAACGGCTGGTTGTTCTCGTAGACGCGCAGCAGGGTGAGGTCGAGGTCGAAGCGCGGATACGTGAAGTTGTCGGGGTCGCCGCCGAAGAACGAGGTGCCTTCCTCGGGCGCCATCACCAGGCGGACGTCGCCGTAGCGCTTGTAGCGATAGAGCGAATACTTGCCGCCCTGGTAGAACGTCACCACCTCGCAGCGGAGGCCGCCGGTGGAGCACGCAGCCTGCAGGTCGTTGATGGCCTTGTCGCGCTGCTCCACCTGCTCGGCCGTCTTCTTGCTCGTCACCGCCGCGCGGACCTTGCCGGTCACGTCCTCGGTGCTGATGAGCTGGTCGGCGTACATGTTGGGGCACTTCTTCTCGTCCTCGAGCTTGGCCGAGACGAAGCCGGCCTCCTGGTAGCTCGTGTCCTTGGGCGAGACGGCGGTGATGCACGACCGCGCGCAGTGGTGATTGGTCATCACCAGGCCGTTGTCCGAGACGAACGACGCCGAGCACCCCGGAATGCGCACCGAGGAAAGCTGCACGTGGTCGAGCCATTCCTTGGTGGGCTCGAAGCCGTAGCGTCCCTTCCAGTAGGCGAGCGGCGGGGCATCGAACGTCCACATGGTGCCGAATTCCTTGATCCAGCCGCCGGGGCCGGTCTGTACCTGGGCGGCCGCGGGCGACTTGGCCACGGGCTTGGCCTGCGCGCCGAGCAGCGCCGGGGTCAGGACCGCCACGACCAGCGCCGCGGCGACGCGAGTGCTGCGAAGGAGGCTATTCATATGATTGGAAAGGACAGGGTGAAGGGAGCGCTTGCGGACATCGCAGGACAGACTTGAATCCTACCCGCAATTGCGAGGCGCGCCTAGCGCACGCCTCCCTGACACTATGTAGGGCATTTGCGGGCTTTTCCAGCCCCGGGAAAACAGTTGTCGTTAAAGACGAACGTTGTCCCCGTTTCCGGACCATCCGATGACACTCATTCGTTCCTCCGCGCTGGCGCTCGCTCTCGTCGTGCTGAGCGCCTCGGCCGCACAGTCGCAAGCCAAGGACTACGGCAAGCCGCTCACGCTCAAGGCGAAGACGCCGATCTCGGCCATCCTGCAGAACCCGCATGCCTGGCACGGCAAAAAGGTCCAGGTGGAGGGGACGATCGTCGAGGTGTGCGAGGAGCGCGGCTGCTGGATCAAGATCGCGAGCGACAAGCCGTTCGAGTCGATCCGCTTCAAGGTCGAGGATGGGGTGATCACCTTCCCGCTCGACGCCAAGGGGAAGCAGGCGCTCGCCGAGGGCGTGGTGCAGGTGAGCACGCTCACCAAGGAGCAGGCCATCGCGCAGGCGCGCGAGATGCACAAGGAGCGCGGCACGCTGGCCAAGTTCGATTCCACGAAGTACACCAAGTCGATCACCGACGTGCAGATCATGGGCGAAGGGGCGCGGGTCAAGTAGTGCCGGACGACCGGAAGCCGGGCGGGGTCCCGTGGCGGCGGTGGAGCATCGCGCTCCACCGCGACATCGGGTACGCCGCCGCGGCGCTGACCATCGCGTATGCGATCTCGGGCATCGCCGTCAACCACATTGCCGACTGGAACCCGAACTACCGGGTGACGAAGACGTTCACGGCGATCGCGCCGATCACGGCGACCGAACCATCGGCGGTCGTCGCCGCGGCGCAGGAGGCGTTGCACCTCGCCGAGCCGCCGCGCAGCAGCTTCCGCCCCGATCCCGGCACGGTGCAGCTGTTCTATAAAGGCACCACCTACCACGTGGATCTTCCCACGGGCAAGGTGATGGTGGAGGCGACGCAGCGGCGTCCGGTGCTGTTCGAGATGAACCAGCTGCACCTGAACCACGCCAAGCGGGCGTGGACGTGGATTGCCGACGCCTACGCGCTGGCCCTCTTGTTGCTGGCGGTGACGGGGCTGTTCGTGCTGAAGGGGCGGCTGGGGATCACGGGGCGCGGGGCGTGGTTCACGGTCGCGGGCCTGCTGCCGGTGGCGTACTGGCTCGTGTTCCTGCGGTAGAGCAGGGGCGCCGGGCGCGGTCGGCACGCGCCGGATGGGCGCTGGCGCATACGTTGCGTCCACCCGTCCCCCTGCCGATCTTGCTTCCCCATGACCTGGAAGCGCATTGCCAACAACCTGACCGCGCGCGTGCTGTTCGCCGTGGCCGTCGGCGTCACGCTGGGCGTGCTCGATCCCGAGCTCGCCCGGCACATGAAGCCGGTGGGCGACACGTTCGTGAAGCTGGTGAAGATGGTCATCGGGCCGATCATCTTCCTGACGGTCGTGCTTGGCATCGCCAACATCGCCGACGTCAAGAAGATCGGGCGCGTGGGCGGCAAGGCGTTCATCTACTTCGAGATCGTCACGACGTTCGCGCTCGCCATCGGGCTCACGGTGGTGAACGTCACCAAGCCGGGGGCCGGGCTCGACGCAAGCCTCCTGGCCAAGGGCGACGTGAGCGCCTACGCGAACCAGGCGAAGCAGATGGGGTTCGTGGACTTCCTCATGCACGTCGTGCCGTCGAGCCCGGTGGACGCGTTCGCGCAGGGCGAGATCCTGCAGATCGTCTTCTTCGCCGTGCTGTTCGGCATCGCGATCGTGACGATGAAGGGGACGGGCTCGCCGCTCACCGACGTGCTGGAGAAGACACTCGAGGTGATGTTCCGCATCGTCGAGATGATCATGAAGGTGGCCCCGCTGGGCGCGTTCGGCGCGATGGCCTTCACGGTCGGGACGTTCGGCCTCAAGACGCTGATTCCGCTCGGCCGGCTGATGCTCGACGTCTACACGACGATGGCGCTGTTCATCTTCATCGTGCTCAACCTGATTGCGCGCTGGTACGGCTTCAGCCTGTGGGCGTTCCTCAAGTACATCCGCGAGGAGATCCTCATCGTGCTGGGGACGAGCTCGTCGGAGGCGGCGCTGCCGCGGCTGATGCTGAAGCTCGAGCGGTACGGATGCGCGCGGCCGGTGGTGGGGCTCGTGGTGCCGACGGGGTATTCGTTCAACCTCGACGGCACGAGCATCTACCTGACGATGGCGACGGTCTTCCTGGCGCAGGTGTACGGCAAGGACCTGGCGTTGTCGCAGCAGCTGGCCATCCTCGCGGTGCTCATGATCACGTCCAAGGGGGCGGCGGGCGTGACCGGGAGCGGGTTCATCGTGCTGGCCAGCACGCTGTCGTCGGTGAACGTCATCCCGCTCGAGGGGATCGCGCTGCTGCTCGGCGTGGACCGCTTCATGAGCGAGGCCCGCGCGATCACCAACCTCATCGGCAACGGCGTGGCAACGCTGGTGATCTCGCGCAGCGAGGGGGCGTTCGACGATGGGCTGCGCGAAAGCGCGGTGACGGAGCTGGCCGAAGCTCGGCGCAACGGGACGGCCGGGTAGCGAACGATCAACGGAGCGGAACACATGGCGAAGAAACGGACGGTCGTTCCCGATTTTGGCGCGCACGCCAAGCCGGGCATCCAGCGCAACGCACCGCCGCCCCCGAAGGGGAAGGCGGCTACCGTGCGGGCCAAGCCCCAGTCAACGTCGGCCAAGTCGGGCCAGCGCGGGCAATAGGACCGGCGGTGCCGCGGCGGGGCGCCGCATGGAACTGCGCGGTTCTGCACGGAGTAGTGCGTTCATGATGGACAGGCGCACGACGTTCACGCGGGTGGCCGCGGCCGGCTGGCTGGCGTTCACGCTGTACCAGACGCTGCGCCCCGTCGGCTGGCTGCAGCACGAGGCGTTCTGGTCGTTCTTCACGTCGATCATGGCCGGCGTGGACGCGGTGCAGAACCTCGTCCTGTTTGCGCCGATGGGCTGGGTGGCGCGCCGCGCCGGCTGGCCGCTGGTGCGCTGTGCCGCCGCCGCCCTGCTGCTCAGCGGGTCCATCGAGTTTGCCCAGCAGTGGGTGCCCGGGCGCACCTCCACCGCGATGGACATCGCGAGCAACACCATGGGGGCGGCATTGGGTTGGTGGGCGGCGGCGCGCGCCACGCGACCGCGGGTGCGCATGGGCCTCGCCCTTGCGCTGCTCGCCGGGTTCATGAGCCTGCACGTGCTGAATACCGCCTGGCCCGATCTTGCCGAGCGCGTGGATGGCGCCGGCCTGTGGAACGCACCCGAGCGCGTGATTTGCCCGCTGCCGGCGCGCGCCTCGACGGTGTGCGTGCGCGTCCCGAACTCCGCGGCGAATGGCCAGCGATACCTGCGTGTGGTGGGGTCGCCGGACCAGACGTATGCCCGGCTGCAGGCCGACGACGCGGGGCATCGACTGGGGCGCGACGATTGCGCGCTGCTGAGTTTCGAGTCAACGATCGGCGCCCAGCTGCACCTGCGACCACCTATGGAGACGGCCTGCGGCGTGGCCGACACCGCGGATCGCGAGATTGTGCTGCGGATCGATCCGCGGCTCGAGCATGAGCGCGCCGGCGCGTGGACTCCCACGCGCGCCGGCACCTGGATGTGGCCCGTCTGGCCGTTCACGGAGTACCGTCCGGGACTGCTGCGGGCGCTGGGGGCGGTGACGTTCGTCGCCCTGGCGGCGCTGCTGGCCGGGGTCGCGCCGTGGATGCTTCCCGCCGGCTACCTGCTGATGCTCGAAGCCGTGGCGCTGCTCGCGGACATGCGCGGCCCGGGATGGTGGGACGTCGGGTGGGCGGCGATCGCGTGGCTCGCGGCGGCGGCGCTGGTGCGGGTGGATGCGTGGTGGCAGCCGGCGACGGCGGAGCGCGTGTCGTCAGGGCGTGCGTGAGGGACGGCTCTCCACAATCCACTGCTCCGCATCGGCGAGGCTGCGCGTGACGCGCAGTGTAGACGTCACCACGTCCTCGGCGAGGAACTGGAACATGCGCGACATGCCGAAGGCGACGTCATCGGCCACCACGAGGGCCATGAGGCTCCCCTCCCGCGCGACATGCTTCTTTCGCACCATGAGCATGCGCCGCATCTGGTCGGCGCCGACGATGGAGAAATCGGCGGTGCGGAAGTCCCAGATGGTGTCGGCATTCGGCGGATACTCGGCGGACGTCGTGATGGTCGAGAGGGTGGCGTCGAGCAGCTCGGGCGAGACGGGGCCATCCACGCGGATGCTGAGGATCTGCCGCGCCGGGTCGTAGGTCGGGGTGCATGACATGGCGTGCTCGCGGGATGTGCGTGCGGCACCGACGAACGAACGCTGGCTGCGCCATCGTCGTGCCGGGAGGGTGATGATTGAATTGGACGCCCGGCGCCCGGACAGCAAGTGCCGGCCGGTGTCCGTGCCCGCCCAGCGCTCGTCTTCGTATCTTCCGTTTCCCCCAATCCATGAGACCCCGCCATGCCCAGTTCCGTGATCGTGCGTCCCGTGCAGGAAGGCGATCATGCCGCGTGGATGCCGCTGTGGGACGGCTACAACGCCTTCTATGGCCGCCACGGCGCCACCGCCCTGCCGGCCGAGATCACGCGCACCACGTGGGAGCGGTTCTTCGATCCGCGCGAGCCCGTCTTTGCGCTGGTGGCCGAGTCGGAGGGGAAGCTGCTGGGCCTGACGCACTACCTGTTCCACCGGAGCACGACGCGCATCGAGCTCACGTGCTACCTGCAGGACCTGTACACGGCCGAGCACGCACGGGGGCGGGGCGTGGGCCGGGCGCTGATCGAGGGCGTGTACGACGCAGCGCGCGCGGCCGGCATCCGGCGCGTCTACTGGCAGACGCACGAGACCAATGCCGCCGGGCGCCTGCTCTACGACAAGGTGGCGAAGCATCTCGGCTTTCTCGTGTACGTGCATGATGCGTGAGGACGGAGAGCGGCGCCGGCGACGGGCGCCAAAAGACGACGCGCACGCCGGGTGGCGTGCGCGTCGTCTGTCGGAGATGTCGCCGCTACTTCTTGGCGGAGAGCGCGAAGACGAAGGGCTGCTGGACGACCTGACGCACGGGCGTGCCGCGCAGCTTGCCCGGGGTGTACTGCGAGGCGGCGACCGCGTCGCGGACCGCGGCGGCGAAGGCCGTGACATTCGGGTCGTCGGGTGAGGAGGAGCCGGGGACGCCGCCCGGGCCGCTGGTGGTGGCCTTCACCAGCCTGAAGCTCCCCGCTTCGACCACGCCATCCGCGCCGACGATGAACTGGGCGAGCACCGTGGCCTCGATGCCCGCGGCCCGCTGGGCGATGGGGTACGTGAGGCGAGCGCCGCCCGGGGCCAACTGGACGGGTGCGTCGACCTGGTACTCGAAGTAGGCCGGCTGGGTCGTGGGCGGCGTGCTCGGCGACACCGCGCCGGTTGTCGGAGTTCCCGCTCGCTGCTGCGGTATTCCGGTGATGTAGACCTTCAGCGTGCGGACCTCAGTCGGGGGAAGGGCGGTGTCGACCGGCGCCATGCCATGGACCTGGAAGAAGTAGACGATCTGCACGAGCTGTTTCACGGGGCGCCCCTTCACGAGGGCCGGAAGAAAAAGCTGGGCCGGCACGACGGTCGTGACCGCCTTGGTGAAGAGTTCGTGGCTTGAGCGCACGACCTTTAGCGAGCTGGTGATTGGCAGTCCGGCGGTGTCTACCACGAGCTGCACGATGGTGACGCCCGAGACGCCCGCCTCCTTCAGGATGCTGGGGTAGCGCGGAGCCGGCGAACCCTGTGCGAAGTTGGCCTGGCTGTCCGAGCGGAAGCCCGGCGTCCGCGTGGTCGTCGTGAGCGTTTTCGTGACCGTCGTGGTCTGCATCGTCGTGGCTTTCTTCGTGGTGTCCTGAGCGACGATCACCGGCGACGCCTCGACGGGCGCCACGGCCGGCCCGCGCACCGGGGCCGATTCCAGAACCGGGGGCAGGGGGACGGCGATGCGATCGCGAATGTTCGCCAACTCTCGGGCGAGCGCCGGCGATGCGGCCGCGCTGCCGGCGATCAGCGCCACGGCCAGCAACGCGGCGGCGCGCAGGAACGGGCGGGCGGGTGGTGTGGCATGCATGGCGGCGATCCTCTCGTGCAGGGTGGACGGAGCGCCCGCAATCATGGAAGCGAAGGTGGCTTGCCCCTGACGTTGGGCCATGAGCAGCAGCAGGTGCGCATAGCGGCGCGTGTCGGTGCCGTGCCGCATCACGCGGCGATCACAGTCGAGTTCGGTGGCGATCCGCAGCCGGCGGACGATCCACCAGAGGCCGGGGTTCCACGGCATGAGCGCCGCGACGAACCACGCGACCGTCAACACGGCAGGATCGGCGGTGGCGAGATGTTCGACCTCGTGCCGCAGCACGAGGTCGCGCATGGGGGGCTCGAGGTCGAGCGCCCAGCGCGGCAACACGATGCGCGGCGTGACGATTCCGAACGCCGCGGGACCCGTGTCGGGCGCAATCAGCACCGGGCGGCCGCCCATGGTGCGTGACTCGGCGGCGCCGGCGAGTCGCCGCAGCGCGCGCACCGCGGCCAGCGCGCGCAGCAGCAGCAGGGTCGAGAGGACGGCCCAGACTATGGTGAGCGGCGTGTCGAGCGCGGCAAGACGGGCGCGCAGGTCCGGCGTCTCGATGATCGGCGCGATGGGGCCTGAGAACACCGGACCGACGGCGGTGGTGGTGACGACCGTTGTCACTGTCGGCGTGGCCGGCGCGCGCAGGGCGGGCGCGAGCACAGGCCAGAGGCATGCGGCGACGAGCGCGAGCATCCACGCCCCGCGTCCGGGGCGGTGCAGCAGCCGCAGGGCGCGTTCGAGCGCCAGGGCCGCGACCCCGACGAGCAGGGCCAGCGCCGTGGCGGCCAGCATCCAGGCGGCGATCATGGCGATCTCCGGCCGCTGGGGGTGTGCCGCGTGATGCGACGGGCCAGCTCGCGCAGTTCGGCGGCGGTGACGGCCTCGGTCTCGACGAGCCGGGCGAGGAGCAGCTCGGGCGAGCCCTTGAAGAGGCGGGCGAGCATGCGCGACAGCGCGCTCTTCTGTGCGGTGCGCTGTGCGACGCGCGGCGCGTAGCGATGCGCGCGTCCCTCGACCGTGTGGGACAGGAACCCCTTGGCCTCGAGGTTGCGGAGGATGGTAAGGACGGTGGTGTAGGCGAGGCGGGCGGGGAGGCGCGTGCGCACCTCGCCGACGGTGCCCGATCCGATCTCCCACAGCACGGCCATGACGTCGAGTTCGCGGTCGCCGAGTGCGTGTTCGTCCATCTGGTGCCTCCGGTGGCTACTACGTGCGTAGTAGACAGTAGGGGCTCCCGGCGGATTTGTCAACTATGGGCGTAGTAGAACGCGGCGCGCCGTCGCCGGGGAACCCGGCCCCCCCCACCCTTGCGTTCAGTGCAAGTAATTGCTTGCTTTCAAGCAAGTGCTTACTTGCATTTCACCGGACGCCATGGCCCACCCCACCCGCACCCACATCCTCGACGCCGCGGCGAAAGTCTTCGCCGAGCACGGCTTCCGCGGCGCCACCACCCGGCTGATCGCCGATGCCGCCAAGGTCAACGAAGTCACGCTCTTCCGCCTCTTCGGCTCCAAGGACGCCCTGCTCGGCGAGGCCATCCGCACCCGCGTCTACGAGCGCGAACGGCCCATGCTCCCCGACGAACCGGGCGACGCGCATGCCGAGCTGACGGCGTGGGTGGGCGCGGAGTACGCGAACCTCGTCAAGCACCGCTCGTCCATCCGCCAGGGGATGAGTGAGCTGGCGGACCGGCCGGACCTCTCGCGCTGCATGGCCCACGGCCCCAAGGGGTCGCACGCCCTGCTCGAGAAGTACTTCGCGCGGCTCATCGCCCAGGGGCGCGCCATCAAGGATGCCAACCCGGTGCACGCCGCTACCGTGCTGCTCGGCGCGCTCTTCGCCGACGTCATGGGCCGCGACATGATGCCCGAGACGCTCCCCCCGGCCAAGCAGGCGCCGGTCGTCTACGTCGATTTCGTCCTGCGCGCCCTCGGCCACTCGGCACGCCCGGCCAGCACCCGCCGCCGCTCGCCGGCCGCGCGTCCCCGGCGCCCCGCCTGAATCGAGTGCCCCTTCATATGACTCCCCACATGACACGCATTCCAAGTCCCGCCGGCCGTATCGCACTGGGCGCCGCACTCCTTGCCGCACTCGCCCTGCCGACGACGGCCCGTGCGCAGGGCACCGCCGCACCGGCCCAGCTGTCGCTCACCGAGGCGTTCCGCCTGGCCGAGCAGCGCAGCCAGGCGCTCAAGATCGCCGAGGCCGGGCTGCAGCGCGCCCGCGGCCAGCGATACCAGGCGCGCGCGCAACTGCTGCCGCAGCTCAACGGCACGGCCGGTTACCAGCGCACCCTCGAGAGCCAGTTCCAGGCGATCAGCAAGAGCGCCGGCAGCTCGAGCAGCAGCGGCGGCACCGATACCACGACCCACTCGAGCAGCAGCGACCTGGCCAGTTCGCCGATTGCCAAGATCTTTGCCGCGCCCAACACGGTGACGCTCGGCCTGCAGTTCAGCCAGAACCTCTTCACCGCGGGCAAGGTGACGGCCGCCACCAAGGGCGCCGAGGCCGCGGAGAATGCCGCAATCGCCGGCGTGGCCACGGCGCGCGCGCAACTGATGATCGACGTGGCGCAGGCATACTACAACGCCGTCGCCGCCGACCGGATGACGAGCATCGCCGACAGCGCGCTGGC
>Ga0334722_10002814_pt1 | contig 19225 bp, 21 predicted proteins | sample C3_bottom_MG_FD_207210 | JGI IMG/M metagenome (GOLD analysis project Ga0334722, IMG submission 207210) | Sediment microbial communities from Yellowstone Lake, YNP, Wyoming, USA - C3_bottom | ecosystem: Environmental > Aquatic > Freshwater > Lake > Sediment | place: USA: Wyoming | collected...
ACTGCCCGGCAGGCAACAGGCTACCGGCTTGCCCTCATGATTCAAGACCGCGGTCTCCTGGACTTCGGCCCAGTCGTGGTCTTCACTGGCAATCCAGAAAACAGGCACGACCGGACAGCCCAGGCGTTGGCTTTGCTCTTTGGCCAGGCGGATGGCCGTCAGCGCTTTATAGAGAGTGTACAGGGGACCGGTCAAAAACCCGGCTTGTTGGCCGGTTACCACAGCGACTGTCCGCTCGTCGGCGAGCAGTTCGACATTGGCCAAGGTCTGCGGGCCGGAAGCCAAGTGCCGGTGATACTCGCGCAGCACCTGAACCAGCTCGGCGCGGGCAAAGGCCTGTTCCTGCACTCTCGCCGCCCGCCGGTCAAAACTGCTTTGCGCTTGGGGGTTGCCGCCGGCAAAAAAATAGGCCACCTCGGCAAAGCGCGCCGGCAGCGTCTCAACTAGATTCGGCATCGTCCATCTCCTTCGCTTGCATCCTCAATTTGCGCTTGCGCGGAAATTCAGCTAGCGCCGCAGTGCTACCCTGATCCTGCCCGGCTCGCCTGGAACTACCCGGCCAATCACCGCCTGCGCGTACGTGCCGTGCGCCCGCAAGCGCTCGAGCAGCCGCCCGGAGTTCTCCGGCGCTACGGCCAGCAGCAGCCCGCCCGAAGTGATCGCATCGGCGAGCACAAGCCGCCAGTCCTGGGCGACGTCGGCGGCAAACTCCACTTTGTCCTCAAGGAAGCGCAAGTTGGCCATGGTGCCTCCCGGCACGGCTTTCTGGGCGATGCAGGCCCAAACCCGCGGCAAGACCGGCACGGCCTCGGCGTCAAGCTCGGCGCTCACCCCGCTGGCTTTCATCATTTCATGCAAGTGTCCGAGAAGCCCGAACCCAGTGATGTCCGTACAAGCATGGACATCGCTCGCCAGAGCTGCCGCCGCAGCTCCATCGTTGAGCGCGGCCATCACCGGCACCACTTCGGCCTCAGCATCGGGCCCGGCTATCCCACGCTTGATTCCCGTCGTAATAATCCCGATGCCCAAGGGCTTAGTCAACACGAGCAAGTCACCCGGCTTGGCTTTGGCATTGGTAAGAACCCGCTCCGGGTGCACCAGGCCGGTGACGGCCAGGCCGTATTTTGGCTCCGGATCGTCGATGGAGTGTCCCCCGATCAAGAGGGCCCTTGCTTCCTTAATCTTGGCATATCCCCCTTGAAGGATGCGCGCGAGCACTTCCGTCCCCAGCTTGCTGACCGGAAAACTGACAAGGTTCATCACGGTGACCGGTTTGGCTCCCATCGCGTAGATATCGCTCAACGCGTTGGCCGCGGCAATTTGCCCGAAGGCATAAGGGTCATCCACCACCGGGGTGAAGAAGTCGACGGTCTGCACCAGGGCCTGTTGGGGATTGAGGCGGTAAACCCCAGCATCGTCCGAGGTTTCCAAACCTACCAGCAAATCAGCATCTTGTTGATCACAGGGTATGTGGCGCAAAACTTGCGCCAGGTCCGCCGGACCGATCTTGCAGCCTCAGCCGGCTTTGCTGGAAAACTGCGTGAGGCGAATCTGCTCGCGGCCAGCGGTCGCATCCAGCCCTATCACATCCCGACACTCCTTTCCCACGCGCGGAAGCCAGCCGCATCCACGCAGCATAACTATCAGCAAACAGTTTGATCGGGTATAATGAATATATTATGACCCCAACCCCCTATAGTATAAGGCACTGAAAGTTTTTTTCAACCCCCGATACCCCCCGGGGGTTGAAGTAAGGCCGCAAGCTTGTTATTATTATTACAAGGTGAATAGATCAAGAGGAGTCGGGTCCATGAATTTTCATCAGCTGCATATTTTCAATGTCGTTGCCAAGAACCGGAGTTACTCCAAAGCCGCTGCCGAGCTTTTTCTGAGCCAACCCACCGTTTCGGTCCACCTCCAGAAACTAGAGCAGGAACTAGGTTTGGAACTCTTTGAACAGCTCGGGCGCAGCATTTATCTTACAGACGCCGGCCGCCTGCTCTACGGCTATACGCAAAAGATTTTTGGCCTGGCCGAGGAGGCTGAACGCGCGCTCGAGGAACTGCAGGGGCTGCACAACGGCCGCATTCGCCTCGGCGCGAGCTCCACCCCGGGAATTTATTACTTGCCGCAACTGCTGGGCCAGTTCAAAGAAGACTATCCCGGCATCGAACTCATCATGGATGTCGGCAATTCCTCAGAGATCGCCAAGAAGGTCCTGGCCAACCAACTGGATATAGCTGTCATCGGCGAACAGTCCTTGGATGCCGACTTGGTCGCTCGACCTTGCTGGACTGACCGGCTCGTGCTCATCTTAAACCCCCAGAATTCCTTGCTTGACAAAAGCAAAATAACCGTGGAAGATGTGGCCCGGCAGCAATTCATCTTGCGTGAACCAGGCTCCAGCACCCGCCAGGTCATTGAGGCCGCGTTTGCCCGCCAAGGAATCCATCTCAAAGTAGCCATGGAGTTCGCCAGCACAGACGGCATCAAACACGCCGTGGCTGCCAATTTAGGCGTCAGCATCGTCTCGGAGTTGGCTGTGCGCCTCTGCGAACAAACTGGTTTGGTCGCGGTTCGGGAGATTCCCGACCTGGACATCAAACGCGAGTTCTTGTTGGTCTATCACAAAGACAAACACTTAAGCCCCTTGACTCATACTTTTATCAAAGCTATCCAAGATTATGCCGGTCGCCGCGCCGTGCCCTAGGGCCGGGCCGGCTCTCCCGCAAGCACTCCCGCTCGCCGGGGCGGCTCTCCCGCGGGCACTCCCGCTCGCCGGGCCGGCTCTCCCGCAAGCACTCCCGCTCGCCGGGGCGGCTCTCCCGCGGGCACTCCCGCTCGCGCCATTCCTCACCCTGCCTGCCAAGACTGCATGCGCCGGACAATCTCTTCTCTATCACCCTCGAGGAGAGTACGGGGATCGAGCAAGATCCAATCCTTATGGATGCGGGCCAAAATGGGCACTGGCCCTTGGCGGAGAAATTGCTCCAACTCAGTGACCGAACCAGTGAGCGGACGGATTGCGCATGCCCAGGTAGGCAGAGCCGCAGTCGGCCAGGCTCCCCCGCCTACTTGAGAGAAATCCCGCCTGACTTCCGCCGCTACCTTGGCGCCGCCAGCGAGGCCGGCCCGCAACCACTCCGCCTCGGCCTGCAGGTCTTCCGCTTTGGCCCTCAGCATGCGCCAGACAGGGATAGTTTCCTCCTCGCCGCGCTCATACAGGCGAAGCGTGGCCTCGAGCGCGGCCAAAGTGAGCTTGTCAATCCGCAGGGCGCGGGTCAATTGGTTGTGCCGCAGTTTTTCGATGTACGGCCGCTTGCCCAAGATGATGCCGGCCTGAGGGCCCCCGAGCAATTTGTCCCCGCTGCAGGTGACCAGATCGAGTCCGGCTGCGACGCTTTGCCGCAGCGTCGGTTCAGGGGGCAGCCCGAGTTCGGCTCCATCAAAGATGCTGCCGCTTCCTAGGTCTTCGACCACCGGCAACCCCGCCTGAGCGCCGAGTTCGGCCAGATCTCTGGCCGCTACGCTATGGGTAAAGCCTTCAATCCGGTAATTGCTGGTATGCACTTTGAGCAATAGGGCGGTCTCCGGCGTAATCGCCGCGGCATAGTCTTTGAGCCAGGTCTTGTTGGTTGTGCCCACTTCGACCAGTCTGGCCCCGCCCGCTTTGAGCACTTCCGGGATCCGGAAGGACCCGCCTACCTCCACCAGTTCGCCCCGGGAGACAATAACCTCCTTCCCCTGGGCCAGCGTGTTCATGACCAAGAGCACTGCCGCCGCGTTGTTGTTGACTACCATGGCTGCTTCGGCTCCGGTCAGTGCGCACAGGAGGCCTTCGACGTGCCCGTAGCGGGAACCTCTTTCACCATTAGCCAAGTCGAGCTCCAGGTTGCTGTAGGAAGAAGCCTGTTGGGCGACAAAACCGGCCACTTCCGGCGCGAGCACTGCCCGGCCGCAGTTGGTGTGCAAGATGACCCCGGTGGCATTGATTACCCGGCGCAGACTTGTCTGCGGCTGGGCGAGCTGCTGGCGCAGCTTGTCGGCAGCCAGCCGCCAGATGTAGGCGGCAAGCTCGGACTCTGGCCGGGCCCCAGCTCCGCTGATCTGCGACAATCCTCCCTGCATGATTTCGCTACGAATCGACTGCAAAGCCGCTTGAACGCAGCGGGTGAGGCGTTTGACCCCGGCCTTGTTCGCGAAAAAAAGACTAAATTCCTCGTCCTGCCCGAGGCGCTCGAGCGCTTCATGCACTGATGGCAGGCTGCGCAAGAGTTTTTGGCTGTCGTTCTCCATGTCGGCACCTCTGAACCGTAAAGATTTCTCGACCAATTATGCCTCCTGTTCTCCGCGTCCTTTTTAGGATTTCGACAGGCGCGATCACTTATCATCTACTTGCACGAAGCCTAGTGACAGGAGGTTGAAGTTCCAGTATGTCCGCAAACAATCATCCAGTGATCGCGCGCAAGGCGCGCCGAGGCCAAATCATCCCCTTCGATCCCGCTTTGCGGGCTGCCAAGGACCAGCCCACCTGCATCTTCTGCGGCCAAACCTTAGGCGTTCAGACCTTCAAAGGCAAGAAAGTCTGTGCGAGCTGTCTCCGCGACATCCCTTCGATGTTCTCCTATGGCTGAGGAGCTGGTTTGCCGGACTCTAAAAGGGAAGCTGCCCAGCTTCCCTTTTGTGCTGCTTGTTTCCTAAAATTCGCCACCAGCTTGCCCGGCAAACCTCCAGACAATTGGCCAGTCCTCCTTGCCCTCAGCGGTCAAACGAGCGGCGCAGGGCATCCACTGCAGCCTCAGGCGCAACGGTTGTCCCGTGTTCAACGAGAAAGGCCTTGGTCACACTGACTGCCAGTCCATATTCGTCAAGCATGGCTTGGGCAGTTTGCCGTTTTTGCCCGGAACCGAGACGGTTAAGCACGAGGTAATATTCTCCTTCGTAAGCATAAAGGCTCGAACGCAGATTGGGAAGTTCGGGAAGATTCCGGACCGCTGCCAACAAGTCCTCCAAGTCAGCAAAGGCATAAATCCACTCCGCGCCGCGGCCCTTAGCGATCTGCTTCTTCGGGCGCTCTTTGGCCGGAATCTCCAGCTGCTCTTCCTGCTTCATGACAGTAATGACAAACTCATCATTCGAGGCTAATGTCGCCTGAATCCAGAAAGGCTGATCCAGATTAAACTCCACCTCTTCGCGGGCCTGGGCGATTAGCTCCCAAAAAAGTTGTTCAGTCTTGGGCGAGCGCTGAAACAAGTCTGTCATGGTGATATCGCGGTCGGCAAGTTCTGTGAAGGAGATGAAGATGCGGATCGTATGCTCATTGACTTTTTGGACACGCATTAGCCCCACCTCACCTTTCCTTGTCGGGAGCCCTAAGACAAAGCTCCTACCCTATCTTATTCTCATTATACCACATTACGCTCATACTTTTGGCAAAACTGCCGCCAACTCTTCAGCCAATTTCAATCAGCTCGTACTTCCGGCTACCCAACCCCACTTCTTCGCCATAGGCAAGCTGCACGTTCCAATCGATCTGCGGATACAGCACCCGGAATTTGTCCGCTTCCTGATGCCTTGGCCCCAACTCGGAATGGGGATTCCCAGGTGCTTGGCTAACCAGGTCCACCGCCGCCTGGTCGATGGCAACCGGGTCAGTGGAGGCCAGAATGCCGACGTCACCGACGATCGGAACATCATTCCAACCACAGCAATCGCAAAGCGGGGAAACGTTGGTGACAAAGGTGAGAAAACCGGCCTTCCCTTCCTTGCCCTTGAGCACTCCGGCCGTGTACTCGACGATTTTTTCCTGGAGAACATCTGCCTCTGTCTTCCAGTTGATCGCGATCGCCCGGTGCGGGCAAGTCACCGTGCATTCGCCGCAGCCGATGCACACCTCAGCTTGGATCCGGGCCTTGCGTTCCAGCACGATAGCTCCCGCCGGGCACCATTTGGCGCATCTAGCGCACGCCCGGCAGCGCTCTTGATTGATCTCCGGCAAGACATCGGAGTGCTGCTGCTGTTTGCCAGCCCGGCTGCCCAAACCCATCCCGAGATTTTTCAAAGTCCCGCCAAAACCGGTAGCTTCGTGCCCTTTGAAATGGGTCACGGCAATCAGGGCGTCGGCGTGGACCGCCGCACTGCCAATCTTGACTTCCTGGAAATGTTTCAGGTTGACAGGAACTGTTACATAGTCTTTCCCGTTCAGACCGTCGGCAATCACCAGAGGAGCCCCCACCACGGCATAGTCAAATCCGTTTTCGATGGCAGTCTCCAGATGGTCGACAGCGTTGGCCCGCGATCCGACGTAAAGAGTATTGGCGTCAGTCAGGAAAGGGCGGCCGCCTTTCTGCTTGATCTGCTCCACGACCCGGCGAATGTACTGCGGGCGGATATAGGCCAGGTTGCCCCGTTCACCGAAGTGCATCTTGACCGCCACCAGGTCTCGGGGAGCGATCCCGTCCAAAATTCCCGCCCGGCTAATCAAAGTCTCCAGCTTGCTGAGCAGGCTTTGGCCTTGCTTGACCCGCAAATTGGTATAGAAGACTTGTGAACTCATGAATGCTTACCTCCTCTGAACTGATCGGCCGCCAATAAAACCCACACCATTTATAGATGGCAGCAGGCTGCTGGGAGGATGCTGAAAATCGGTTAAGGTGTAAAGACCTCGCAATCTATGATCTCCCGGCGTCGCGGCAAATAGCGGACGCTGACCCGCTGGCCGACTTGCAAGACCGCAAACCCGCCCGCATCGATAGCCAGATTTTGCGTCAGGCTGCCATCGCTCACCTTAAGTGTATACAGCCCCGCACCAGGGTCGTATTCCTTTTCCGTGATCTGGCCCTGGATTGCGGCTGGACGCTCAAACCAATCCTGGTTGCCCAAGTAAAACATCCGGGAATAAATAGCCAGCACTCCGATCCAAATAACCAGCTTTGCCGCCAGGACGAGAAAACCCCAAGCATCGCGTTCAAGTCGCCAAGTTCGCTGCACGGCTGCCTTTAAGCGCCACAAGGCAAACAACCATAGCAAAAAAAGCACGAGCAAGGCTGGCCAAGTCGTGCGCACCAAATAACCGTAATAATCTAGCATTTTACACCCGAGTCAACATCTTATACCCAAGTTGGCAACAATCTTAGTCGGCTTTGACAATTTGCTCCTTGCTGGCTCCGCAATTCGGGCATTTTTGCGGCCGGCATCGTCCTTCCTTCGTCGTCCCGCACTGTGAACACTTCCAAATCGCCATCACTAAACGCCTCCTGCAATATGGATTCTATGGCATAAGCTGCCACAAACCGATTTCTTGAGATCGGGCTTGATATTGATATCCTACTTGGCCCCAAGATGCTTGTCAAGCTGCGCAGCGGCCGCGGTTAACATAGGCCTTCCTGGTGCGCAGCGGCCGCCGTTAACATGGGCCTACCTGGTGCGCAGCAGCCGCGGTTAGGATGGGCCTTCCTGGTGCTTGGGCCTGGGATAATACGGGCAGTCAAGCTTCAGGCATTCCTTGTTGCGCCAGAAATCTTGGCACACCGGCAATTCATGTGCGCTGGCGGGGAACTTTGCCGCTCCGTCCCGCTCGAGAACCTCCACCGCGGCCCGCAAAGCGGTAAAAGTTGTACGCTTGCAGCAACGCGGTCCGCCGTAAGCTGCCACCCTGCCCAGAATCGCGCCTGTATCCCGGTTAGTCTGGCCCCACTCTTCCCTCTTCAAGGAATGCAATCCCCGCGCCACACTCAGGCCGATCCCAGCTCCGAGCGCCGCACCGCAGGCACCCCAATTGCCGCAGATGCCCCCGGGCAACTGGCTCCCCCGCGCCAGAGCGGTCGCCATTTGCCTGTCTGTCACCGGCACGCCCAGGTTGCGCAGCGCGGCCAGCAGGACCGCCGGCACTAAGGCGTGGTGCTCCGGCCCATGCATGCTAAACGCCGGTGTGGCCATGATTTCTTGCGCCAAACGAATCGGGTCGGTTGCGTCCGTGCGCCGCACAATGGCCTCAAGTATTTCCAGCGCACCCGCCCGGTGGCATTTGTCACAGATCGCGTGGCCTTGCGGGCAATAAATCGTGCCGGTGAATTCCTGCCCGCAATACCAACACTGGAAAGTCCGCTGTTCAGTGCCATAGACCAGTTCGCTGCCGCAGACCATGCACCCTTGCCGGTGCCTGGTGGTGCTCCCCTCCAACATCTTCCCGCCTTTCGTGGCTCCGGTGAGAAAATCGCTTGCTTTATCTTCTCTAGCTGAAGCTCATTTATACTTGTTGTGGCTGAAGCTCATTCATTCTTGGTGCGGCTCGAGCTCATCTATACTTGGTACGGCTCGAGCTCATTCATTCTTGGTGCGGCTCGAGCTCATTTATACTTGGTGTGGCTCGAGCTCATCCATTCTTGGTGCGGCTCGAGCTCATTTATACTTGGTGTGGCTCGAGCTCATCCATTCTTGGTGCGGCTCGAGCTCATTTATACTTGGTGCGGCTCAAGCTCATTCATCTCTAGTATGGCTGAAGCCCGCTTATACTTCGTGGTCAACTTTGCCCAATTGAGTCAGGATGCGGCGGACATACGCCTGGGTCTCCTCATAAGGCGGAATCCCCCGATATTTCTCGACAGCCCCCGGACCGGCATTGTAAGCAGCCAGGGCCAGACGGGCGTCTCCCTGGAAACGGTTCAGCAGATCTCTAAGCAAGTGCGTCCCGGCGTCGATGTTTTGCGCGGGATCAAAGCTGTCGGTTACCCCATAGCTCGCTGCTATCCCCGGCATCAGCTGCATCAAGCCTTGGGCCCCGGCGCTCGAGACCGCTTGGCTGTCAAAGCCCGACTCGGCCATAATAACCTGGCGGATCAGGGCAGGGTCGACATTGTACTTGCGCCCTGCCGCTTCAATCAGACCGCTGTAAGCACTCTCGGCTGCCGGCCCTCCCGCTGCGGCCATGCCCCGATGGCCCGCTTCTGCCACGGCTTGGCCTGTATGGCCAGACTCCTGCAAGGCCGTCTGCAGCAGAGCAGCGAACAGGGCTCCATCCTGCGAAGCGGCTGCCGAAGCGGCTGCCGGGCCTGAATCAGCCGTCCGGCCAATCTGCCAAGCGGCATTTGCTTGTTGAAGCTGCCAGAGAAGCAGCAGTTCGGCAACGTCCATCGCTGTCACCTCTCAAACCGCCAAATCATGATGCTTGCTGGCTTGGCCTTGGCTTAAGCCAGACTGCCGAGGTAAGTCAGTTCATCTCCGGCCAGAATCCGCTCGGGAATAACTTGCATGATAATCCTGTCCGGCAAATTCACGATACCGCCGATAAAGGGAGCGGTCACCAGCGGCGGCGGCAGGACCTGGTCAAGCACGCGCACTTCTTTGACCTGATCCACAGCAAAGCCCACTGTTCCGCCGTTCAGCTCAGCGATCAAGGCAAAGGCGTTGGCAGCGGCGTCCTGCCCCTTGATCCCGTCAAGCAAGCCAAACCGGATGTGCAAATCGACGAGGGGAACCGCCTGCCCGCGCAAATTGATCAATCCGCGCACAAAACTCGGGGCCTGCGGGATCGGGCGAACATTGTCCAACCGGGTAATTTCCCGGACAACCTCAATGGGCATGGCATATTCTTCTTCGCCCAAACTAAAAATCACGGCCTGTCCCGCCATCTCACCACTCCTCATCTTGCGGCGGCAGGGCCCTGCCTGCCCGCACGCTGGGTTAGCAACGCGTTTCGGCTGATCACAATGCTGCTTAGGGCGAGAGATGCTGCTTTTCGGGCATGCTTCTCACCCCACCGCGGCTGCGGTTAACCACGCAGGTGCTTAGGTGGTCTTGCCCACCTCGTTAACCGCTTTTTCCAGAGTAGCGTCCTGAACTTGAATAACCTTCTGGTTGGCTTCATAGGCGCGCATGACGCTGACCATCTGGACCAGCTGGCGTGCCGTGTCCACAGTGGACTTCTCCAGGTAGCCCTGGCGGACGTCAACTTGTCCGGGGGGCAGGTCTGCTGCCTGGCCGTTGCTGACATTATACAACGACTGCCCTTCCCGCAGCAAACCGGCAGACGGAAGAGCCACGATGCGCAACCGCGGCGCATTCGCCGGGTCAATCCCAGGCGCGCTGACGGTGCCGTCGCCGGCGATAGTGAACTCTGCACCGGATAGAACAATGGGCCCGCGGCTGCCCAAGACTGGGTAACCGTCGGCAGTGCTCAACACCCCGTCAGGGCTGATATGAAATTGCCCGTCGCGCGTATACCGTTCGCCGAGCGGTGTTTGGACGACAAAAAACCCCTCGGAAGCGAGGGCCAAATCAGTCTTGCTGTCGGTCGGCTGCAACTCGCCTTGAGTCACCAGCTTGGTCACGCGCTCCACAGCGACACCGGTGCCGGCACTGCCCAGCAAGGCCGGCGCAGCGTCAGAGCCGCCGCCAAGCCGCTCGATCAGCATAGTCGGAAAAGCTTCGGAGCTGGCCGTTTCCTCCTTGTAGCCCGGGGTGTTCACATTAGCTGCGTTGTCGGCAATGACGCCGCTCAAAGTTTGCGCGGCCAGCATCCCGGCCGCCGCCGTGTAGAGCCCGCGGATCATTCACTCATCCCCTGCCTTTAGGGTTTCTCTTCTACAACCATGCGGAGCACCGCCAGCTGCGCAGACAACGCGCGGGCAACCCCGCTGTAATAAAGACTGTTCTCGGCAACTTTCGCCATTTCCTGCTCGATGTCCACGTTATTGCCATCGTTGCGCAAGGTGGTGCTGGAATCCGTTACGGCAGCGGTTGGCTGCACCTGCTCCGCGCCGGGCAAGTGCTTGGGCGAAGTGGCCCGCAGCGGCAATTCTCCGGGAGCTGCCGCCTGGGCTTCAGCCAAAACAGCTGCGAAATCTACATCTGACCTTTTAAACCCCGGCGTGTCAACATTGGCGACATTGTCGGCCAGCACCCGCTGCCGCAGCGCTGAGGCATCAAGGCCTTTTTCCAAGATGCCCAAGGTCTTGGTATGCAGCCAATCAGACATGTCCCCTACCTCCTGATGGCGTTCGCCAAACCCCACATTTCATCCCCGTCTTGCAGCAAGCGTACATTCATCTGGTAGGCTCGCTGGGCTTGAAGCAAATCCGGGATAGCCGCGGTCAGATCCACATTGCTCTGCTCCAGCATCCCCGGCTGAATCCGGCCAAAGCCAGCGGCGCCGGGCACGCCGGGTTGCGCCGGACCGGATGCGGCAGACGGCTGGTACAGGTTGGAACCGAGCCGCGTCAATTCAGCCGGATTGCGAAATTTGGCTAAAGCCAGCACGCCGAATTCACGGGCCGCTGTGTCGCCGGGCGCGATCGCCGCAACCACACCGTCCGGATGAACAGCGGCTTTCTCCGCCGGCACCGGCAGGCGCACGGGACCAAGACTGCCTGCCTGCACCGCTTGCAGCACATTGCCGGCAGCATCAACCAAGGTGCCGGAGGCGTCCAACCGGAAACTGCCGGCCCTGGTGTAAGCAAGCTGCCCCGCAGGGGTACGCACAGCCAAAAAACCCTCGCCGTCCACCGCCAGATCGAACGGGCTGCCGGTAGACACTAAGACCCCTTGCCCGGCGTTGACGATTAGGCCCTGATCAACTACACCCCGGCCAGTAGTGAGATCTGTCGGCAAAGAAGCTCCGCTGCCCAGGGTCACCCCTGCGGAACGCTCTATCTGGGCTAAAGCTTCCGCAAACTCGACGCGCCCGCTCTTAAATCCTGGTGTATCCACGTTAGCGATATTGTCCGCCGCAACATCCAGAGCCAGTTGCTGGGCGCGGATTCCCGCAGCGGCCGTGCCAATGATCTGCATCATTACCTCCAGCTACCAACGCATTTGGATTTTTACCCGCATTTAGTTAGGCTTTACTGCCGTTTCAGATTGATCAATTCTTCCAGCAAAGTATCCGAGACGGTGATAACCCGCGAATTAGCCTGGAAGCCGCGCTGGGTGACAATCATATCCGTGAATTCCTGCGAGAGATCGACATTGGACATCTCCACCGCTCCCGGGATCACTGTAGCGCGGCCGCTGGCGCCCGGAGAATTGATGTCCGGCGCTCCGGAGTTGTTGGATGTCTTGTAGAAGTTGCCGCCAACGTTTTCCAAGCCGGCATCGTTCGCAAACTTGGCGACGGCTATTTGAGCTATCTTATGCGTCTCTGACTGAATGCCGTTGCTGTAAACCCCGGTAATCACACCGTTCTGGTCGATGCTGAAGCCGGTTAGGCCAAGAGCCGGATTCCCGGAGGCATTCGGCGGGTCGCCCAGTTTGAACTTGATCGTGGCCAGAGCCCCGGCCTGATCCCATGACGCCGCCGGCGGCGCCGTGTTGTCATCCGGGAAGATGTACCCCTGAACCAAGGCGCCGGTCGAGGGATCGATCAAGTTGCCGTCGCTGTCGAAGCCAAATCCTCCAGCCCTCGTGAATACTGTTTGGCCGGTATTCTTCAGCACAAAAAATCCTGGTCCCTGCAGCATCAAGTCGGTGTCTTTGCCCGTGGATTGAGTGCTGCCCTGAGTCATGATCTGGTCAATCGAGCCGAGCATGGCGCCCAGGCCGACTTGCACAGCATTCGTGCCCCCCTGCGTGGTTACACCGCCGGCGATGCTGGGAGCGGATGCCCCCTTGAGGTTTTGACTGAGCATGGTGGCGAAATTCGCCCGGCTGCGCTTGAAACCCAGGGTGTTGACGTTGGCGATGTTGTTGCCGATGACATCCATCTTGATTTGGTGGTTCTTCAAGCCGGAAATGGCCGAATATAATGAACGCATCATAGTGCTTAATTCCTCTCCTTCATCATTTGATGCAGCTCACCGACATTATTTGATGCTGCTCACCTGGCTAAGGTCAAGGATCTGTTCGCCGATGTGCAGCTCAAGCGACCCAGCAGCCAAACTGACTGCCGACACAATCCCTTCCAGAATATTGCCGTCCTGATCCTTGCCGCTCACCGTCTTGCCGATCAGGGCAGCACCCTGGGCCAGCACGGATTGCTGGAGCTGGGCCCGCAGATCGTCAACCGACTTGGCTACGTTTGCGGTCTGCTCCAGCGCGCTGAATTGGGCCATCTGGGCAATGAAGTCCTTATTGTCGACCGGCTGCAGGGGATCCTGGTTGCGCAGCTCGGTGGCAAGCAGCCGCAGAAAATCATCTTTGCCGAGGGTCTTGTCCGCTGCGGCAGCCACCGCTTGGCTGCCGCTGTACGCGGGATTGGGGCCCATGGCCTGGACGCCGGTGTTCATGCACATCCTCCCATCTATATCGCCAAACTTTGCCGTTTCGCCCGTCCGGGCCTAGGCGGTGACATTCAGCAAGTTCTCGGTCAGTCCGGAGATCCCGGTCAGCGCATGCGCCGCCAAGATTTCCCCAGCAGCGGCGTCTGCGGTCTGCTCGCGGCGCTGCGAGGGAAGGAAGCGCGGCATTTCCCGCTGCCCGTTGGGTTGGCCCTGTCCGCCAAACCCCAGCAGAAGCTGCCCGCACTGGATGCCCAGCCCGGTCAAGGCTGCGCGCAACTCCGTTGTATGGTTCTGCAGCAATTGGCCCGTCGCTGCTTCGGAGGCCTGCAAGTGCAAGTCAAGCTGCCCGCCGTCCCAGCGGAGAGCTATGCTGATTTTGCCCAGTTCGGCGGGCTGGAGCTGGATTTCCAGCTCGTGCACCCGCGGCCGCTGCCAGTCCCGGGACAGCGCCCCAACCACTTGTCCGAGCACGTTGCGCGCGCGCCAAATATCGTTGGCCGGCGGCTGCTGGGCCTTGCCCGAACTCGCAGCAACAGGCCCGGAAGCCTTGGGCATCCCGTTTGGCCTGCCATTTGGCAGCGTTGCGGCCAGGCCGCGGGAAGCAGCGTTGGCATCGGCGGGTGTCGGGCCGCTTGAGCCAGTTGGCGGCTCCGCACTTGATGCACGTGCCCCGCGGTCGGGTTTTCCGCTGGAGTCCTCAGGCTCTAGCGCTGGCCAGCGGAGAGCGCCCGCCGGCTTCGGTCCACTCGAGGCGGGAAGCGGTTCTGCACTGCGCCCGGCGGCACTTGCTTTGGTATCCCCGCCTGTCTCTGTCCATGCTGCTGCCGCAAAGGCCTCGTCGGCCCCCGCGGGAACGCCGGCTTGCCAAGCAGCCGGCGAGGCCAATTGTTCGGCGGCAATCGCTGCCGGCTGGGGCAGACCGTCGACGACTGTTTTGCCGGTGTCCATCCCGCCTTTGCCGGCGGCCGAACCGCCGTTGCCGGCAACAACATTGCCGTCGCCCTTGGCCGGCGCGCCTGTCCCTTGAGCGGGTGCTGCGGTTGGCGGCAGCGGCTCGTCAGTTCCCGCCGTTGCTAAAGATTCCAGCCCTAACCGCAAGATTTGCCCCCCCAAGGTTTGTCCAGCGGGCGTGCCCTGGACGAAAGGGCTTCCTGCTTGGCCCGGCCCGGAACCCTGCTTGCCGCGCAGCTCTTTCAACAACCAATTGATTGCTTGTATATGTTCATCCAACTCCGTCTGAACAGAGGGCACCGCCCCCACTGCCGATTGCCCGGACTTCCGTGTTCCGTCCGCAATCGTCTTGCTCCCGGCGCCTGCAGCGAGGCTGCATGCCGAAACGCTCTTCCCGGAATTGGCTTCCTTGCCTGCCGGAAAAACACTCTGGCCCGCCACTCGGGCAGCTGCTTCACCAGAAGAACTTGCGAGAGACCTCCCAAGCATGGGCTTGGCGTCAAGACCCGTGCTTAAACCCTGCCCGCTCTGCAGCTCAAAAGCGCGCAGCCGTCCGGCCTGGTCCGGTGCTTGGACCGCTGCGCCGGCCAGCCAAGCATTGACCGCTTGGCCCATCCCGGGCATTCCCGCCAGAGCTTGCCCCATCCCGGGCACTCCCGCCAGAGCTTGGCCCGCTCCGGGCAACCCAGCGGCAGCATGGTTCTCTTGAACAACTCCGGTCGGTCTCCCCTCAGTCTGGTCATTGCCAGAGTTCTGTCCTGGCGCCGCCAAGACCGGAAGCAGCCATCCTGCCAGAATCGCCGCAAACTCTGCTGCAGCACCGTCATCGGCCTTCGCCGGGACAATGCCGGCCGCTTGCGCCGGCAGGTTGTCCGCCCCGCTGGGCTCCAGGACAATTCCAACTGCCATGGCTTCACCTCCTGCCACATGATTCACTTCAGTAATCGGCAAAACTCCCCGAAAACTTTAGCGTGGGCCAGGCTAGAGAAGGCTGGTCTTGTAGCGGCTCAAGCGGCCCCGCAAGCGCAGGATGGCTTGGGAGTGCAGTTGGCAGATCCGGGATTCGGAGAGCTGCATGACCGCAGCAATTTCTTTCAGAGTGAGTTCCTCCTGGTAGTACAGAGCCAGCACCAGCTGCTCCTTTTCGGGCAATTTGGCGATCGCCTCCGCCAGGAACTGATGCTGTTCGCGCTGTTCGATCGCGGCAAAGGCCTGCTCGGCAGTGGCGTCGGTCAGAAGATCAAGGGCTGACCCCGCGGCGCCGCCGTCATCACCGGTCACCATCTCGTCGAGCGAAGAGAGCGTCAGCGTCTGGCTCTGCACGAGGACGCTTTCGACCTCGCGGACATTTGTGCCTAAACTGCCCGCCAATTCTTCAACGGTGGCCGGCCGGCCAAGCTGAGCCTCCAATTCGGCCATAGCCTCTTGGAGCTGTTTGATCTTTTGGCGGGCGGAATGCGGCACCCAATCCATCACCCGCAAACCGTCGAGCATCGCCCCGCGGATGCGCACGGAGGCATAGGTCTCAAACTTGACACCGCGCGCTTGGTCAAACCGTTCCAAGGCGTCGAGCAAACCAAACACACCGTAACCGACCAGGTCATCTTCATCCACATGGGGAGGCAAAGAAATCGCCAGCCGGCCGGCAATTCGCCTCACCAGAGGCAAATATTGTTCGATCAGGCGGCTGTTCCAAGCCCCTCGGGCTTCGGCTTCATATGCGTGCGCTGCCAAATCCACCTTCACCTACCCCAGCCCATCCGCCGGACAATTTCTGCTTGGTCCGCCGCGTCAGGCAGCCCTGAGGCCAACCCGCGGCGCACCTGGCCCGGCATCTGGCCGGCAGCCGCTGCAGCGGCAGCTGCCGCAGCCTGTTCTCCGGGCAACAAGCCGTCAATCTCAGCATCCAATGGTTCTGCGGCCAGGTCCTCCGCACCTATGGCCACATCAACCAAGGTGCCCTTGCCGTCTGGCGGATTCTTCGCAGCGAAAGGCGCGGTCTTGGCCAGCAAAGCGACTGTTCCTAAGGTCAGCCCGAGCAGGACCAGCAAAGCTACGCCCGTCCGGATGAGCAGTACCGCTGCAGTAACGCCGCTATGCCAGCTCAACAGCGCTACCAGCAGCGCCATTGTCACCGCCAGCCGCCTCGCCCAGCGCCGCAAAACCCCAAAATCAAAGTCATTCAATGTTATCACCTATGGCCTCATCAGATAACCTTTTCACCATGGTTGATCGTGCGGACGCGAAGTTCCCCGGTTCCTACGTCGAAATGAATCGTGCGGCCGAAGCTACCGCCAACATCCGCGACCAGCAAGGGAATGCTCAGCCGTTTAAGCTCAGCCGTCACCGCCTCGGCGTTGCGATCGCCGATTTTCAACACTGGCGGTTTGCCGGGAAAAGCAAACATCTGGGCCCCGCCGGCAATCTTGGAGCGCAGGCGGGCTCTGCTGGCGCCAAGCCCCAGGATCGCTTCCAGCAACAGCTCGATCGCCGTATCCGCATATTTCGCCGGGTTGCCTGCCGCACTGCCATTAGCCGTCGGCAGCATGACATGAGCCATGCCGCCGACTTTCTGAACAGGATCATGGATGCAGACCCCTATGCACGAGCCTAGACCGGCCGTCATAAGAATGTCCGGAACTCTGGCTGTCCGGTAGTCTGCCATGCCGACATTGATAATCTCACTCATACGCCCAAAGCTCCCAACAATTTCTGTAAAGACCCCTCATTGGGGAGAAAGATGAATTGGCCTTCAATCTGTGGAATTCCGGACAACTGCGTATCAATAAACAACACAATATCGTCCAAAATTCCCTCTTCCAGCAAGATGGCATCCAAGATCGCTCCCGCCATGTCCACGGCCAGCGCCGGGACAGACGGCTGCAAAGGGATCCCCGAAAACTTGGTGAGCGCAATCAGAAAGGAACTGACCAAGATGTTGCCCACTTCTTTGAGAGCGGATTGGGCCAATTCATCGCCGAAAAGGTCGAACTCGCCGTCCCCGCCCAGCAGGACGCGGACGACCACCTGAGCGCTCACCAGAGGAAAGAAGAAAACCGCCTTGCCGGGAGCATCCCCTTCGACCCTGACATAAACCACAGCCTGCGGTTCATCCATGTTCCCGATAATATCAGCAGCCTGCGCAAAAGGAACAGCCCAAACTTCCGGTACAGACATGTCAATCCGCCGTTGCAGCAAAGTAGATAAGGCCGTGGCGGCATGGCCGGAACCGATGTTGCCGATTTCCTTCAAGGCGTCCAACTGGATCTGGGTGATTTGCATTTCCTAGACCAATCCTTTCCTGCGCATCTCCCTCTGCAAATCAAACACACACCGGATGATCCGGTCGCGCTCGCGCTCGGTGATGTCATAGAACTCGACCGAAACTTCCCAACGGTTGACGCCGTCAACCTTGTTCACCCGGCACACCCGGGCCGGCGTTTGCAGTTCTCCGGTCGGCAGTCCCAAGCGCACATAGAGGAGCGCTTTGCTCTCCACCGCTTCGCGGGCCTGAAATTTCATGCCGCCGCCGCTCAAGTCCTGCATTTCGGCTTTTTTCTCGTCACTCAAACCCTGGCGGGTAACGCTGCGATAAGCAACGGGGAAAAAAGCGGGCACCCGGACATATTGGCGCCTTTGCACCCGCTGCATGCTGTCAGGCATTTCCAGCACGAACAACGGAATTGGCACGGCAATGCGTTGGATGATTTTGCTTGTAAAACTATAGGCGCAAATGTCGTCATAAAATACGATCCGGATGCTCATGCCCTCGTGCAGCGGCAAGACGGCGCCTTGAACGTAGGGCGCCACCACAGAAAAGATTCTCTGTCCCACTTCGTCGAGGTGCGTCCGGTAAGTTCCTTGGAACTCTCCGTCCTCAAGCACTAATTCTACCGCCAAACCGGGATGCAGCTTGTTTATGTACTTCAACTGCTACCCCCCTTTTCCGGATGCCAACAGCCGGCCTCCCCACCGGCTCGGCCTCGTTCCCGCCAGGCGATTAACGGGTGCGCAGCAAGTTGCCGAGAAACCCCCGGATGCCGGCAGCTTGCCGTGGGGGTGAAAGATAAAGGCCGGAAACCATGCCTGCGATCCATTGTATGCACCGGTAGGCCGAACTTTGCGGATAAGCTGCGCCGAGCGGCACCTGCTGCATGATCGCCCGGCTCACCTGCGGATCTTCATAAACCCAGCCCAGCAGGTTGAGCGAACCATGCAAGAATTTGTCCACCGCAATCTCCAGACGTTCGAAGGTGTTGCGGGCATCCGCCTCAAGCCGGACCCGGTTGACCACCACATTGACTTGCGCTGGCCCTGCCCCCGAGCGCAAAGCCTTCAATAAGCCGTAGGCGTCGGTCAAAGCTGTCGGCTCCGGCGTCGTCAAGAGAATAATATCGTCAGAAGCTTTGAGGAAATTGAGCACAGTATTGTTGAGCCCGGCCCCTGTGTCAATGATCAAAATATCGGCCAGCCGCTCCAAGCGGCCAAGATTGGCAATCACATACATCAGCTTGGTGCGCTCCAGGTTGGCCAGCTCCAAGACCCCGGAACCGCCCGGCAAGATCTTGATCCCACCGGGACCCTCCACCAGAATCTCTTCAATCGTCTTCTCCCCGGCGATCAGATGTTCAATCGTATAGCGCGGCGTGATCCCGCAAGCCACGTCAACATTGGCAAGACCCAGGTCCCCGTCCAGGATCACGACCCTTAACTTGTACTCTGTCAGGGCGAGCGCCAGATTGAGCGTGAAACTGGTCTTGCCCACGCCGCCCTTGCCGCTGGTGACTGAGATTACCCGCATGCGCCCCTGGCTCGTTTTCCGGCGCGCAGCCAATTCCCGCAGCACGCTTGCCTGATCATGCATGGGCAGTCGCCCCCCCCAAAATCCAGCGTGTCAAACGCTCAGGTGTAGCCGCCTCGATGTCGTCCGGCACGTTTTGGCCTGTGGTCAAGTAAGCGATGGGAAAAGGGGTTTGGTCAATCAGATTGAGCAAGGAACCAGCGCACAAGGTTTCATCCAGTTTAGTGAAAATCAAATGAGTAGCGACCTGTTCAAAGCG
>Ga0334722_10002815_pt1 | contig 19212 bp, 24 predicted proteins | sample C3_bottom_MG_FD_207210 | JGI IMG/M metagenome (GOLD analysis project Ga0334722, IMG submission 207210) | Sediment microbial communities from Yellowstone Lake, YNP, Wyoming, USA - C3_bottom | ecosystem: Environmental > Aquatic > Freshwater > Lake > Sediment | place: USA: Wyoming | collected...
TAAGACATAGTTTTCAAGGTCTTTGAGATTTGATGTTATGGCTGGTGCCACTTGCCTAGGCTTTTGCGGCTCGGGCTTTTGCTTTAGCTTTTCTTCGTAAGCTCTGATTACATCTTCTGCTGTCCTGTTGCCTGATATTAATCTTGACATTTTTACTCGAATTTGCCCTCCCTGTAGTATTTTGAAGTCGCATCTATCATCAATCTGCTAAGGTCTTCATCGCCTCGGACATACAGCACTGGAATGCCCCAGCTTTCCAAATCTACTGTAAATTGATTCTTATCCCCGAGGTGAATGTGGCAGTAATCTGAACGCTCTATTGCTGCCCTGTAATCTTCTCTTGCGGAAGGCCAGTTGGCAATGTCGCCATCTGAAACTGATATAAGGAAACGCCTCTCATTTGCCTTTGCCTCCAAAGCTTTTGCGTCAATCGCAGTTCCGCCGCTTGGCTGCCTTAGCAAGGCTCGCCTTTCCTCTTCACTTCTTAACTGTCTTTTCCCAGTCCTTCTTGTTCTATCAGAAAAGGTTATGGCTTCAGCCATGACATAGGGCGCGACTCCTTGCTTTTCCAAGAAATTATCAATTCCATAAAGGCCTTTTAGGGCGAAATGATATTTGCTATTGTCTCCCCAAGGTATGAAGCTTGTATTGCCAACAGAACTTCCATCCGCTGATTCTGCCATTGAGCCTGATGTATCCAGCAAGGCAATTCTAAGTTTCGGGAAATTTCGCGGGTGCACTTTATAGGTTGCTGGATGCTCTATTTCATATCTGGCAACTTTTAGCGTTAATTCGCCGTTTTCATTTAATCCCAATCCCTTTATTCTATTTGCCTTTACTGTTTCATCTTCCTTTGGATTTCTCCTGCCAAAATGGACGATTGGAATGCCGCTGGCTTTGGTATAGTCAGAAGTCTTGACTGGAATTGCTTTGGAGATTTTTCTGTATAAAGCATCCAATTGCAGCAAAGGGTCTGTGTGAGTGCTTGGTCCAACGCCGGCTTTGTATCTTTTGTAAGCCAGCTCTTCCTGTGTTTGCGGCAATTTTATCAATTTATCCCAAGTGCTGACACCGTCAACAGGAACCCCGAAACAAAGCCTCATATGCGGCTGCTCTTCCAGCAAATCCGCTGTCGCTTTGGCAAACCTGTATGCCATCTCCTGCCAGCCTTCCTTGTCAAAAAGTTTGGGGAAAAGCTCTTCATTTCTCTGCAACTGCGATAGCTCATCAGCTTGCAGCGAATCTTTAAGATAGCTTAAAAATTCCCTTACTGCTTTATCTACTTGCGGCGAGTTTGAGTAAAATCTCTTTAACAGCTTTACATCATTTTTGTTGCCCCACAGTGCTAGGTTTGCCTTGACAAAGGCTTCGTAAAATCCTGTAAACCCGGGCGAAACAACTTGTTTCGCTGGGCCCAGCTGAGCTTCGCTCAGCACGGGTTTCTTTCCTTTTGCTTCCAGGCCTTCATTGTTCCAGAATATTATTTGGCCTGCGTGCCTTGTGTGCCTTCTGGCATTGACATTATCCAAAATATCTTCAAAGGCATTTGCTACATATGATTCCAGGCCGGATTTGCCTTTTTGCTTTAGGGCTCTGGCTACTCCGTCCAGTATTTTATCGTGATTTTCTACATTGTATGGGCAGCCAAGGCCAGTTTCCGTTGGCAGCTCACGATGCCCGCAGCCGTGATATAACAAATCAGTAGCTACTGCATTCATCGTATCATCTGCGTTAACTTTTCTAACATACTTTTTGGTTTCTTCATCGGGAGTTAAGTCCAAACCTTGCTTTATTTTGATAACAATTTCTTTCCAGTCTTGAGTGATGTGCTCCTCTATTCCTCTGCCTTCTACAGGGCGGGAGAAATTTAATCTGGTTCCTACTAGGCCGATTCGGTTCTTTGTCCTTTCGAGTTTTTCTTGCAGGTCTCTCATTGCACAAGCGAAACCCCCTGTTTCGCGACTACTGCCGCACGTACCCCGAGCGCAGGATACGAGCCCCGCGGACCCCCGTAGCAGTAGAGGTAAGCCCCGACGGAACTGGCGCCGAAACTCGCGACAGCGTCTTCTCTTGGAGCCCAATACCATAAATCGCCTTTTGAAATATTTTTAGGCGGTAAACCTTGTGGTGTCGCATTCTTCAGCCAGTTATCATAATCAATACCTGGCTGCCTATCTTCCATTAGGCAATCTCGCAACGGCTCTGTAACTTCTTCTAAAGTTCCATCTGTTTTTATCTTGTGATAGGTTATGGTATTTTTACCAAATTTTGCATCCAACCACTCTGCTCTCCAAGGGTCTTTTATCTCAACAATATCCGATAAAATAGCGTCAAGCTTTGATTTGCCAAATTGTTTTCCAGAGCCATCGGAAGCTGTTCCGGATTTCAGCAAGTTAAGGAAATCCACATATTGCCTTATGGTAAGCATAAAAGAGTCCTCTTTTTGCAAATCTTCGTGTGTTTGATACCAAGTTTTATCTTGATGAGTTCTTTCTGTTGAGACTAGCAAATCAGGATAAGAATAAGTTCCGTGAGAATTTCCCGAAAGCACTATGTACTTTTCGGGGTCATTAACATTAGTTGCTTTTACTGGCGCTATTTGCCTAGGCTTTGGCGCAGCTACTTTACTCTTATTTTCAGCCAGTTTCCTCTCATACTCTCTGATTACATCTTCTGCCGTACGATTGCCTGAAATTTTCCTAGACATGTTTCACCTTCGCACACGCACGTACCCCGAGCGCAGGATTCGAGTTCTGCGGATCCCCGTAGCAGACGAGGCCAGCCCCGTCGGAATCGGCGCCGAACCCCGCGACAGCTCCGTCTCTGGGGAAATAAGAATACAAATTTTTACTTTGCTGGTAACTATCTGCTGAAGACTTTTGTGTTGGAAGGCCTTGTTTGTTAAATGTCAACTTAGCCAAACCATCTTCCTCCAGGCAAGCCTCCAGAGGCTCGGTCTTTTGCGGAACCAGTTTTCCTTGGACAACTCTGTGCTCCGTTTCTAAGTCCAAGCCTTTGTGGCCGGTACTTTTGGCAAACTTGGCGTCCAGCCAGGTCCAAAACCATTCGTCATTGAACTTAGACCTGTCTGCTGAAGATAAATAGTTCCAAAGTTCATCTGCCTCTTTCTTGCCAATTTGTCTAGCATTGCCGTCATACAAAATTTGTTGGTCTTCGGAAGCACTTTTGACCGACATAAAATATTTTATAAACAAAGTTGGAGTAGGCATAAACAAGCTTTCTTTCTGCAAAGTTTCATGAGTTTTGTACCAGTCCAAATTATTGTGGCTTTGTCTTTTTGCTATTAGAACATCTGTGTCCGGAACTAAGACATAGTTCTCAAGGTCTTTGAGATTTGATGTTATGGCTGGTGCCACTTGCCTAGGCTTTTGCGGCTCGGGCTTTTGCTTTAGCTTTTCTTCGTAAGCTCTGATTACATCTTCGGCAGTCCTGTTTCCTGAAATTCTTGGAGATGGCATTTCACACTCTACTCTTTCTTTATTTTCCTTACCTTACGGGGCTCTGCAGCCTTTACAGCATCCAATATGCCATTCAGCTCTGCAGGATTTGCAGTCGGGCGTGCAGCTATGCTTTCTACATATCTCCTTACAGGAGACCAGCGCCCTTCCGTGCCAAAACCGCTTACTGCGTCCAAAACAGAATCGCGCTTTCCATACATGGCATAAGCTATTCCCGCTTCTATGGGCTCTCTTTTATCTCTGATATCTCCCCTGATGTGCTCCATAACTGCATCAAATGCAGCATAAACATCTCCGCCCATTTCGTTATCAACATACTGGGTTGCGAAAACACCTGAGTACGGTACAGTAAATCTCAATGCGTCCAAGAAAAGTGCAGTTGAGTCTTTAACTGCGTGGCCGCGGGCTTCTGCAATCATTTCAAGAGCTTGGCTCAAACTTATTGAAGCCAAGACTGCTCTTTTGGACAAAGGCATTATTTTGGATTCGTCAGTATCCTGCCTTATTCCCTGCACGTTAGGCCATTGCCTGTCAACTGCTCTTTTGCTGTGCCTCGGCGTGTTTTCCAAATAATCAAGGCCTTTGTGGAAATATTCCCCGAGAGCTGGCAGGATTGCCGGAATTTCACGTTTATTGAACCTGCCGTGCAAGCTCAATATATCATCCAGGCAATTCTCGTTTTCTGCTGGTGCAGTAGCTCTTGGATCCCGTTTGCTTTCAAAAATAGCTCCGTCATCTTCCTCGGTCGTGCAGAACTGCGGGTCATCCAATTTTACAATCAGATGCATCCTGTCTTTGAGGGCCCTATCGCTATCTGATATGCCTACGTATGCTCCGTCTCCGATATTTCCTGAAGCAAAACCTATAGCATAGCCATTCTTGCCCAATCTAAAGACTTTTCCATTGTGAACTAATTTGCCATCAAAGAAGTTGAAGAAGTAGTTCTGCACAATAGGAGGGCATCTGTTCAATTCATCAACATAGTAAAAGGCCTTGTTTACATTTTCAGTCAGCTCTACCAAATCCTTGTCGGAGCTGGCGTCTTTGAGCTTGCCAAGATTCAGCTGTTTCAAAAGTTCTGCAGGCTCGAAGTCTGGCCTGCCTTCTGCATAACAATAGCTCTCTCCAAATCTTCCTGCAAGGTCATTGGCAAGCTGTGTTTTGCCTTCTCCAGTTCCACCAACCAGATATACATTAAGCCCTGCAATTAAAGGCGCTACAAAAATGACATCCTTGACAGTAAAAGGAATCCCGCCCAGGCTTACCTCTCTCGAATTCCTATATGAGCCAGGCCTCGAGATATTTGCGATAAGTTCTTTTGTCTCCCTTTCGTCTGTTTCAGCGGCTGCCATCTTCTGCCTCCTTGACAACTTTTATTTGGACTTCAACCACTGTTTTTGGCTTCAGCTCCTCTTGTAGAAAACTAGGAATAACTAGAATGGCTTGCTTGCCATGCTTTGAGATTTTCTTTGTTAATATGTATATTTTGGGTGTTTTTTCCATTGTTTTATGTATAAATTAACCATATTGTAAATATTGGCTTTTTAAAGCTAATTGTACAGCAAGCTTTTTACGCTGCAAAAGGTTTATAGCATACATTCTGACTTTTGCTGTGCTCCATTAAACGGACTAAAACCGAATTCAAACACTACAGTTCGCCGGGAGCACTAATATTATATTTAGGCGCGGGGATAGCGAAGCGGTCAAACGTGCTAGCTTCAGGAGCTAGTGGCTTAGTGCCTTCGGAGGTTCGAATCCTCCTCCCCGCACTAAGCGCGATGCAGGGGTACCCAAGCGGTCAAAGGGGGTGGACTTAAGATCCACTGGCTTAGTGCCTTCGCAGGTTCAAATCCTGTCCCCTGCACTTCTAATAACCGTAGAAACTGAATCTATCTGGCCCGCACATCAACCCTATGATTGCATTTGGATTAACAGTTCTAACAGCATCGTAAGACTTAATGTCCTGAGCTGAGAAAATGCAATGTTCGTAAGGGTGTGTATGCAGCGATATTATAGCGTCTTTTTTGCACAGCTCTGCAGTGACCTGGGAAAAACTTTGGCTTATGGTTTTAGGCAAGGTCAAATTTGAAACCAGGTAATCTTTTCCGTCTTTTTCCCCTATCAGGCAAACTTTAAACTCGGTCTTTTGATTTGCAAAGTAAAGACCTTTTAATTCTCCATAAACTTGCTCATCGAAAACTACTTTGCTGCCGTTATTCAAGTCAACAGTAAAATCTGAGTTTAACGTTGAACTAACTAGTTTGCCTTCAATTATAGAAAAAATGTAATTGCCAGGCAAAAGATAGGACATAACTAAAAACGTAAGGAAAATTCCAATGACCCCAATAATTATTTTTCTTCGTTTAAGCCTTTTTAACTCGTCTTCTTCAGAAAGTTCATTTTCTTTTATTTCCAAGTTTTTGAGGTCGTCTTCTACATCCATTGTTACCAAACCCTAACGGCGCATATTTTATAAGACTTAAAGGTGGTGCTCTAACAGTGATTACCATGAAAAAAGCACTAGCGTTAATGTTGATGTCGTTTGTATTGCTAGCTTTACCGATTGCTTTTGCTAAGAGCGCTGACAATCAAACGGAAACTCCGGAAGAAATCCAAGGAGACCCAGGGATCACGCCAGACAGCCCTCTATGGGGCATAGATGTTGCACTAGACAGACTAAGCTTAGCGTTGACTAGCGGACCTGCTAAAGCACAAAAGGGCTTGGAAATTGCCCAAGAAAGACTGCTAGAAGTGCAAGCAATGATTAAAGAAGGCAAAGCCGATGCTGCCGCGAAAGCTGAAGAAGAAGATGAAAAGACCGTTGATGAAGTTAACGGAACTATTGAGGGCTTCGATGGCACAAAAGTTGACAATGAAACCTTGCGAGGAATAGAACTTGGCATGTCAAATCACTTGGCTGCGCTGGCCAAGGTTATGGCTAGAATTGAAGCCAATCCGAACATACCTGCAGACAAAAAAGCAAAACTAATTGAAAAATTCACGAAACTGGAAGACAAAGCCGACGCACTCAAGACGAAAATAGAGGACAAAAAGGCTGAAATCGAGCATAGAGAAGAAGCTAGGGAAAATAAGACGGTGGAACGAGAGGCGAACAAAACAGCTAGAGAAAACATAACTGACCACAGAGAAAAGAAGAACGAAACTAGAGGAAATGAGACTGAGGAAGAGAACGAACCCGCAACCAACGACACCGAAGAAAACGAGACATCCTAAGCTTTTTTAACCCGCTTTTTCTTTTTTATTTTATGTCTTTACGAAAACCAGGCCCAAATGACAAACTAGCTTACTTTACTCGCAGAACTTTCGATAAAGGCAAGGTAACAGTCTGGAGATTTGAGGGCGAGTCGTTAGCTAACATAGAATATACCTGCCCGCACTGCGGTAAATCTGGGGAAAAGCAGCAGACCTTCGAGAGGGAGAAGAAGCGAATTGAAATCGGTGGCAAGAAAAAAACTAAAGAAGTCTTCACAGTCGTCTGCGATTCCTGTGGCAAAGAAATAGACCTAGAAAAGTGGGTCAAAGGCATGGGCGGGAAGAAGGCCGCATAGATTTTTAAATCGAAATTAAAACAGAACTCTCAAGCCTCTGTAGCTCAACCTGGCAGAGCGTCCGTTTTGTATATCACGAAACGTTCCGTTTCGCGGGACATTCGTGTTCGAATGAACGGAAGGTTGCAGGTTCAACTCCTGCCGGAGGCACTTATGGTTCAGGCTCGGTTTAGGAAAAACCTTATATAGAACGTGATTTCTAGTACTATCATGCTGCCAGAAAACGAAAAGCTTTTTCGCGAATTTGTAAGATTCAGAAAACTAGGTTACAACATAAAGCCGAATACGGAGCTGAAATACTGGAACAATTTACTCAGGCTTGATAAGCTGATTAAGAAACCTTTCAACAAGCTCTCCATAAGAGACCTCCAGAATGCAGTTCTAAAAATTGATGCTAACAAAAATCATACTGGTTGGACAAAGGCAACTACCAAAGCTGTCGTCAAGTCATTTTACACGTGGTTAAAGTTTGATGTAAGCTGGCTAAAGGTTCCAAAGAAGTCCCTTCTTAGAGATTATCCAAATATCAAAAATTTGTTAACAGAAGACGACATCAACAAGCTGGTTGCAATTGAAACCCATCCCAGAAATAAGGCAATTATTGCCACTTTATACGAAAGTGGTTGCAGGGCTGGGGAATTAATTGACTTGAAGATTAGCGATATTACTTTTGATGATATTGGGGCGGTGATCCAGGTTAAGGGAAAAACTGGGCAAAGAAGATTAAGGTTGGTATATGCGGCACCATATCTTACCAACTGGTTCGCTGCCCATCCGGGTAACATGGATTTGAAATCGCCCCTATGGATTGGAATAGGCAATACCAACAAGCACAAAGCATTAACTTATGATGATTTGAGATTTATGCTAATCAGATCTGGGGAGAAAGCAGCTATCAAGAAAGACATAAATCCGCACCAATTTAGGCACAGCAGGGCTACTTTTTTGGCCAGTCACCTGACTGAGCAACAATTGAAAGTTTATTTCGGCTGGACTCAAGGCTCGGATATGGCTTCTGTTTACGTGCATCTGAAAGGTGAAGATTTGGATAGCGACTTGTTATCCAGCGTTTACGGTTTGGTTCAAAAGAAAAATGCCAAACAAAGCAAGCTTTTGCACAGGATGTGCCCAAGATGCAAAGAAGAGAATACCGCTGAGTTAAGTCGTTGTGAGAAATGCAGCTATCCGCTTGATGTGGATGAAGTAGAAAAAATAGCGGCTACAGACGATGTAATTACCCGACTCAAGAAGTTGGAGCAGATGGTCCTGCCAACTATCAAAAGTAAACGCTAAGCAGGTCTCACAATAATATTTCCCTTCTGATCAACGTCAAGAAGCACGTCCTTGGCGGCCTTGAACTTCGGGGATGCAGCTTCAAGGAGCATTTTAGGCAATGTTATGACGATTGTTTCGTATTTAGCCCTGGCACTTGGCTTCTTTTGCACTTTAACTTTGATAGCGACCATGGTTGCACCACTGTTAGACAATAGTAAAACTTTAAATAAAAGAAGTGCCAAGAAGTGTAACAGCTGTGCAACAACTATGGAAATAAATGAAGAATTCCTTGCAGACCTGCAAGCCCTGAAGCGAGCGCAGAAAATCGGACAATTGCTGGACAATCTGCTCAAAGATCTGGGGAACTTAAAATGCCAGATATGACTAACCTGCTGGCAGGGATGCTGCTTATCGCAGCGTATATCGGGGCCATGCTATTAGCCGCGATAAGAGCTATAGAGAGGGCGAGAGCAAGAAAGACATACGCATATTCCCAGAAAATTGCAAAGGGATTTAGCTTGTTTGATTGAGCGCAGTAGTTGTAGTATATGTAATATAAATAAACACACACAACTCCTTAATTCCTTCTTCTTCCGCTCCAAATAAATCTTACCAGGAAGAATAAAATTATTCCAATAAAACCTGTGAAGTTTGCCAGCTCGTAATCGCCAGTTCCTCTAAGAAGATATTTCAATCCAATTATTACAAAAACTGCAAAGATAAAAATAGGAAAGAGGTTGACGGCATCATTTTTGACAACTCCCTGCCCGGCAAGCTCCGGCTCTTCTTCCTTGCTGAGCTGCTCGACAGCCTTCTGCATGGATAATGCGTTGCCGTTTGCATTTTTCAAAATCTTGTTTCTCAAATTGGCATCAAGCTTTGGTTCGCCAACTTCATACAAGTCCGAGAATTCCTCCAGCAGTTCGGCAGATTCCTTTGTATCCAGCGCAGGAAGTTCTATTGATTTTAATTCCCAGAAGAATCTCTTCATCTCTGGCTTGATTACTTTGTTTTCCAGATATTGTGCCGTGCCAATTGTGAAAAAGACAACATCTTTGGTATGCTGCATCAGCAAGTGATAGGATGTTGCTGCGCTGCCGGATATGGTATGCAGCTCATCCAGAATCAGTATCAGCTTTTGGTTCGACTTTTTCAGCAACTCAGAGATGGTTTGTGCCAGCTCGACAATTGTCCCTCGCTTGATATTTTTCCAGCGCCCATCTTGCTTGCCCTTTTTCAAAATGGTTTCAACAGCAAGTAGAAGGATTTGTTTGGGCGGCTTGCAGAAGTGGGAGTAAAGCCAGATTTCGGATTTGCGGTTACGCCTTTGGTGTGCAAGTTCCTGGGCAAGGTGAGACTTGCCGACACCGTGCTTTCCCTTCAGCAGGATGTTATTGCCTTTGTCAAGCTCTTCCAAAATCTGTTTCTTGATTTCGTCTCTCATGTTGTTGTGCCGATGCGCCGCCCCGAGCGAAGCGAGGGGCGGAGAGGGAGCCGGGCAGGCAGAGGAGGTCTAGGGTGAATGCCAAGCCCGGCGACCGCAGCGAACGAAGCTGAAGAGGAGGCTATGGAGGTGAATTCTGCGAAGTTCGCGAGCATCGGCTGGGGGCGGGTGGCGGGCTATATTTTTGCTTATGGCGCAGCAGAGGAGGCCTTGGTGGTGAATGCTGTAGCCATAGCGCAATAGATTGATTAGGCGGGCAGACGGATTTTGTATTCGATTTTTCCATACTCCGCGAAACCATTGCATTGCTTTGCAAGCAAGTCATCAAGCCTGACGTGGTTCAGCATCATAGCATTTTTCTCAAGCCTGAAAACAGGCACTACGTTTGATGCGTCCACACAGGAAAAATCTCCCGACAGGTCTCCTGCAACCGTAACAATGCCATCTGGTTTGTCAATTACAAGAGGCTCATTATGGAATTCCCTGACAACAGCGCTTATGCCTGCTGGCTCTCGCTGGTCAAGCTTGGCGTTAATCACATAGCCTTTATCCAGCTCCTGATAGCCTGCCTGCTTGCTCCAGACAATCAGCTTGCTGTTCCAAATTCCTAGGGGCATGCCAGATATCGGTCCGCAGTATTCCCCGCAAACTTTGGCATCAACAAAGCAGATATGCTTCTTGCCTTCCCCGTCACACTCCTGTCCATATTCAAACATGACGCCGTTGAAGCCGGGAATTATGTTATGCAATACCGACCTGAAACCCAAAAAGGAAACTCCTGTAAGCATCAAAGCCCCGAATGTGAAGACGCCAAAGTAAAACATCTCGCCGGGAGTGCCAACTTTTACCAATAAGTTTTCAGGCACAAAATAATAAGGCCTTGTTTTCGGCCACATCAAAGGAACTCCTGAAACGTTCATGCCGTCTGAAACTATGTGTGCCAAAGTTCCGACTACGATTGCTAGCCAGTAGCTCCAGTGCACAAGAAACATAGGGGCGGAAGCGGCAGCAACCATGCCTACAAATGCAAGGCTATGCGTAACAGTCCTGTGGCCAAACTTTCTGCTGATGTACGTTGAAATAGGAAACAAAATAGTGCCGAGCACAGATTTCGGATGGTCTATATCTGGGAGCAGGCTGGCAATTGCAACAACTGCAAGCAGTGAAACAGTTGGGACAATGCCCAGCGTACTTGCTATAAGGCCAAAGAGCAGAACTCCAAATGCCATATGCGTGTAGAACATCATTTTTCATGCCGTTTCCTTCTGAAGAAAATCGCAAACACCCAGAGCAGTGCGGCAAAAAGGGAAAGCATCAAGTTGATGAAAATCAAGGCAAACAAATCCTTGTGCTCAGAATCCCTCTGCTCCTGTATTCCTGCCTGCTCAATTGCCGTATTGTTTTGCTGTGCTGGAAGAATCTCTACGCCAACATATCGTATGTCGGGCTCTGCAGTTTTTTCATAGCCGTAGAGCCTGAGTGGAATGTAGTAATAGCCGGGTTCTGCAGTGACTTTGATTGGAAAGCTTGCCGGACAGCTCTTTCTTGTAACGCCGAGAACCTTGAACGGAACTTCCTTGTAGAAAAATTTAGTATCCTCCTTTACATTAAACTGCGGCGTACTGCCTGTTTCCTTGTAGCTGCTTTCCGTGCTGTTTGTGCTGCTGATTTCTTGCGAGCCTTTGGCTACAGTTATGAAGTCAAAAGCTGATTCGGTTTTTTGCGCTTGTGCCTTTTCTGCCTGCGACTGCTCTCCAGTCTCTGAAATTCCCTTCTGAGTCTCAACAGGCAAATTCTCATATCTTAAAATCTCTATTTCATTGCACCTGAATTGGGGAAATTGTATCTCTGCCACTGCCCCCTGCACAAACGAAAACTCCGCGAGGTGATCCGTGGAATGAACGGGCTGCAACAGCAGCAGAGATACCATGATTGCTATGACAAGTTTAGTGGATGCCATATTGTTGCCTTGCGAAATAATCCCGGATTGCGTGCCTCCTGATTTTGCGCATCCGGATTACCTTCGTGTCTGTTGGCAGAAGCTCGCCCTCTGCCTGTATTTTCTGCCTGGCCCGCCTGATTGTCTCAGGTGCGGTCAGCCTGCAAGCCCTGTCCGCAGGGTAGAGGACCGGAAACCAGTCCGCATAGTACCAATAGTACAGCACAAGCGGCCTGTCGTCATTCCGCAGCTCCGGATACCTTGCCAGCAGAAACCGGACTGCGGCTTTCGTGCTCTCAAATTTCTTTTTTACAGATCTCACAGTGGCTCACCTCCAAAGATGACTTTGCGAGCGTGCTCGAGAAATCCGCGACCTCTTTCTGTAATATAGTAAAAATTCATCCGCTTGGCTGTGTCCCTTGCCAAGTCTGCCGGCAGCCTTTTGCGAAGCTGCGTTTTCTTTACCGTAAGGAATGTCCTGACACGCTCCTCAGGGTGGCTTTCGCTAACTGCAACTATCAAGCCGCAGTTTTCAAGATAGCCAACTGAATGTGAAACAGTAAGCTTGTTGAGGCTCAGCCTTGCTGCCAATTCCGTAATGTAGCAGGGCTCCTCTGCACAAGCCAGCAAAACTGTGGAAAGGGACTTCTTCCTGTACAAGTTATAGCGGATCTGTGTTTCTGTCGGAGTAAGCACCGAGTTAGTCTCGATTTGTACCACCTCTACAGCTACAATTACTACTGGAAGACTTGTGAGAAGGAGTTTTGGAGTTATTTTTACTACAACAACTACAACTATCTGTAGTGGTACAAAACTGTCTCTTTTCTATACACTTTCTCTCTCTGTTGTAAATGTTGCAGATGCCGTAGCGCAGAAAATTCTCCTTGATTTCCTTCCAGAGCTTTTCATCAATGACCCTTTCGCGAGGCCTGCCTCGCTTGTCCCTGTCAGCGTAAACCCATTGGCCAGCTTTCTTTTTCTGCATCACACCAACAGCAAGAGCGGTACATCTTATCTACAAAATGTGGGTGATTGTGCATATGCACGAAACAAAACCAAAGCTGACCCTTCAATAGAGCCTTCGAAGCTGTAATTTATCATGCGTAAGTTTTATAAATGTTATTTTGATGGTAAATGTATGGTGAACTAAAACCATAAAAACAAGGTGAAAAAAACATGATAACAGGATTAGATTTGGCGAAAACCCACGGGTTTTCCGGAACAGAGGAGGAACTCATGCTATTGGGCGCAAGTTTCTGGATTCGTTTGCGAGGTGGCGGAGCAGCCGAAGCCAACGTAGCTTCAGCAAAAGAGCCCAAAGTAAGAATAATTAATAGCGAAAAAATTAGAGACCGCCAGCTTGTTTATCCTTCAGATAAAAAACAAACTACGAGAGGTCCGCTTGTAACGAAGAATACTGAATATCTAAACGTTGCAGCGAATGGCGAAGTTTTCGATTTGAATATTTTCCGGGAAATATACAATGAAGCAACAGGCAAACTTTGGGAGACGGAATACGCTGGCAAGAACTGGGTTGTGGTTGGTGGTTATATAGACAAACGCTGGAAAATGAAAGACTTCTTTTTTGAAGGCGACAACAGGTACGCAGTTCCTTGCTGGGGATTTTCAAATGCCAATCCAAATAGGCACAAGTTCAACAAAGATGAAGCAGAACTAGTGGCAAAACGTTTAGGAAAACAAGCAGAATATGATCCTGCCTATAGAGGATATAAGATTGTAATAGATGGTGACTCAATCAGCTTTGCAAAGGCTTTTTTGGCGATGTACAACAAACTATGATAAAAATCAACTAAACACATATTTCGCAGGCAGGTATTACGGTGGAAACGGGTTAAGGACTAAACCTTGTTTTCAGCCCAATCTTTATTACTTCTTTTTTTAAGTCCATACAATTGCATCCTCTCTTCAAATAAATCTATTAGTCTTTTATCTCGAACAACTAGAACTTCTCTTAGCGGTTCAGCACATTCAATAAAACTTAAACTTAACTTCTCAGGAATTCCCTTTTTTGAGGTAACTAATAAAGAATTATTTCCGCCATTCCATTTAGGAACTTCTTTAATTTGTGCCAAATCCTTTTCTTTAGAATATTTTTCAAAATACTCTTTGGATAAGCAATCAATAACATCTTTTTGGTTCTCGGATTGATAATAAATATTTTCAAGTGAGTTATGAAATTGCAATTTATTTATAGAACAAATATCTTTGGTGTTGTTTAATTCTATGGTATTTTTATCGTTTAAATTGATTGAATAATATATGGGGTCAAATAGTAATAAACATTTTTTAGATGATATTGGACAAAATACAATCAGCCCGGGTGATCGAATTCCTTCAAAAGAATGCTCTGGATCCCGATAGATTAGATTATAAAATACTACAGGATTATCACTAAAGATAAAATCTTTGTCAGTTTTATTGATTATCACTGCGGGAACAAGGTCCGTAAGCAATATGTTAGCTTCGAGAGCTTGGATTACCCCATATAAAAAAGCTCCCGGATAGACTAGTCTTACACTATCAACGTCTTTCTCTGTTATCTTACTCATAAGTTCCTTATTGGATTTCATAAATGGTTTTATGACTTTTTCAAACATTTTATCAATAAAATCATCTGCTAATTTCTTTGCTTTTTCAGTTCTACTACTCTGAAAGGAGATAAATCTAAGCATCTCCATATATTCATAGTTTGTTAAAAGTCTAAAATTATCCGTTTCTATAATCTTTTTTATAACGGCATTAAATTGAGCTTCTATTGGCGAAAAGCTTTTTTCAATTTTGGTATTTTCAGAATAGAAATAGTTCTTTGCGGACTGGCTTACAATAGAACTATTATAATGTTTCTTGCTTTTGAGGTGGTATCCACAGATGTGTTTGAAATCTGTTGAAAAATACTTAAAATAAAATTGCGGCACAAAATGTTGCCATTTATTTTCAGTCATTTCTCTCTCTAACCGCCTTAACAATTTTTATGCTTTTAAGAAGGGTTGCAAGATGTTCTATATCTTTTGAGGCTATGTGCAAAAATTTCTTGGGAAAGATTTGGTTTATTGTGTGCACTACGTCTGGTTTTGTTTTATTGGATGTGACTAAAACATAATAATCAATGAGGTTTTTACGATTGTGTAATTTACTTATAAATGACTCATCGTTTGAGTCTTTGCACTCTACGCATATTAACTTGCCGTTGATTAGTAAAATTAAATCACATTCGAACGTGGTTTTATTTTTCTGTAGTTTAATACCGACAGATGAATCGTGTTTATTTTCGTGCAATATTTTCCAAACATACCATTCGAGCCAGTGACCTTGTTGCTCCTTAGTGATTTTTTCAAGGACCTCATCTGCTGGCGCAAATTCCGATGATAAAGTCCTGTGCTGCTTACATTTTGGACATTTTGCAGTGAAATGTGCGCCTTCATCTAGGTATGAAAAGGTATCGCATTGGTAGCATCTACGAATATACGTAAGAGAAAACACTTTGTATTTTATGCCCATCAGCAATACTCGAATTAAATCGTCAATATCTGGGTTAAAATCCGGCCTATAGTCTTTTCTTTCAAGATTATTTTTGGTTTTACAGTTAGGACAAGTTATGTTGTTTTTAAATACATTTCCGTTAAAGTCTAGCACATTTTTCCGGTCCAAAATATTTTCGCATTTTTTATTTTTGCAATGCGCTACGTATATGAATGACGTTTGAGCATCTTGTAATAAATCTGGAAGTTTTAGTAATGCCGCATTTAGGTTAATGGTGCCTGATTTAATAAGAGCATTAAATATGACTCTAATTGACGGGTGTAATCGTAAGTATTCCCAGAGTGAACGTGATGCTGCAGAGCCGTTGAACTCTTCAAACACTTTGCGGGATTCCGATCGCAATATTGTGTAACCCTTTTTCTCTAAAGCACTTTTAAGGTTAGAGCTAATTATCATGACCTAAATTCCCCTCCAACCACAAACCCTACAGTAATAGACTGGTGCTAGTCTATAACGGCCGTACGGCCCCCTAATTCTTATTTGGCCAGCTCGATGGAGTGGCGATCTGCAATTTGGACAGGTATAGTATGCCATTTTTCAACCTCTTTTTGCTTAAGGCAATGCTTAATCATTTAAAAATAGCGGTAAAATATAATCGCCTCATTGACAGCCCACCTTTCTATATAGTTAGTTGCAATTGGACTGCAGGCGTCAAGTAACCAATTCACCAGTAAACGCTTTCTGCATCAAAGCATCAAATAGCGCATTTACTTCTTGCGTTGATTTCTCTTGATATGCCTTTGTTTTCTCTACTTTTTCCACTATTTTGGCGAATTCTTCCTGAAGTTTGATTGGAGGAACTGGAATTCTAATATTCTCAATTTGTTTTCGGTTAATCGCTTTGAATGTGCTTCCTTGACCCCTTGCTTCTATAATTTTTTCATTCATTTTCAAAAATTCAAATAAATAATCTGCCAGAATTTTATCACTCGCCCTAATTGCACATAAGCCCCTGCCCATACAACAATCTACGGTAGCCATATTGACTGGGCCTACTGGAGCCCTTACAGACATCAGTACATCATCTTTTTTTGCCAGTTTTAGCGGATTAGAACAATATTTCTCTATTACTGGATACTTATTTCTAAATTCTGATTTTCCTTGAAAGAAAGGTAGCCCGTTTCCTTGTTCATTATATGTATTTGACGGGGGAGATTGCCCCATTATTACTTCCGTAACCTCTCCTAAATTTTGAATATTTACATTTTCCCCAAAAGTACTCGCAAAGATTGATTGCAGAACTTTGTTTGTTTCTTCCTTTAATCTTTCTCTTCTCTGCCTTAATTTTTCAGCCCTTTCAAGAATTACGACGATTTGTTTTTGTATTTCTAATGAGGGAACGGGGAGTTCTATATCTGATATTTTCTTAGCAGAAATATGTTTCACAGTAACAAATGGGGTCCTATCTTCAATTATTTGCAAGTTTTCTCTTATTAAATAGTAAATATATCTTGGAATAATTAAATTGGAGAAGTTTGTTAATTTGCAAACTCTTTGGTTTAACAACGATTTTACACCTCTCCACTCGTATATTTTGAATTCACCATCCATCCCGATTAAGAACTCGCCATTATTAACTACATAATCTTCTTTGTAATCTCCATTGTAATAAGTTTCGGATGAACTATTAGGCAAATTCCTTATTCTTATTAAAGGAATTCCTTTCTTTTTTTCATTAAACAACTCTGATTTAAAAGCAAAACCACTAATCAATTTCGCAACTTCTCCAAGTTTCTTCAATTCCCAACCTTTCGGTAGATTGTTTAAAGAGTTCATTTTAAACCAGTCTCTTCAACTCTTTCAGTTCTTTTACAATCTCCTCTTCTTCTGCAAGAATGTTATCGATGAGTTTTGTTGGCTTTTCGTGTTTTATTTCTTCGTGTTTTATTTTTTTGTAGCTGTTTATATCGAGGCAGTATTCATTCTCTTTGATTTCGTCAATATTAATATTAAAACTCTGCAACCCTGCTGTCTTTTTCTTAAACTTTTCAATTATGTCTGGAATATCTCCTTTTCCATCTATTTTGTCTCTTTTTTGGTCTAAAGTAAAGCCGTCTGCTTTCATTTCATAGAACCAAACCTTGTCTGTCTTTCCACCCTTTGTGAAAACTAAAACTGCAGTTCCGACTCCAGAATAAGGTTGGAATACGCCCGAAGGCAATGAAACTACTGCTTCAAGTTGGCATTTCTCAAGCAAGAATTTTCTGACATCTTTATGAGCATTTGAACTTCCAAACAAAACCCCGTTTGGAACAATAACTCCTGCTCTCCCACCTTTATGCAAGAGGTTATAGAATAACTCCAGGAACAATAGTTCTGTCTTTGTGGTTTTTACTCTAAAATTATCGTTAATATCGCTTTCGTCAATACTTCCTGTGAATGGAGGATTTGCAATAACAACCTCAAATTCTTCCTTCTGCTCAAATCTTTTTGATAAAGCGTCAGCATACTTTATATTTGGATGTTCAATTCCGTGCAAAATTAGATTCATCAAAGCCAACCTTACCATTGTTGTATCATTATCAAATCCGTAGAAGGTTTCTCTCCTCAAAATATTCCATTTCTCTTTACCGGCAATCTTGTCTCCAATTAAATTGTGGGGAATTCCTTCATCATCATACTCTATCATTTCTTTAGAAGTATTCTCTTTTAGAATATGCTCATAAGCGTTCATCAAAAATCCAGCAGTTCCACAAGCAGGGTCGCATATCTTTTCTCTAAGTTGAGGATTAACTAACGCAACAATCATCCTAATTATGTGTCTCGGAGTTCTAAATTGTCCATTCTTCCCAGAAGTTTTCAATTCATTCAAAAGGTATTCATAAATATCTCCTTGTACATCTTGGTTCTGGGCACTAAGATTTATACTGTCAATTATGCTTACTGCTTCTTGAAGTAAAGATGCCTTTGGAATTAAGAAAACTGCGTCCTTCATACTTTCTGCGAATAGCGTATCTCCTCCTCTCTTGATTTGTTTTATGAAAGGGAATACTGCATCTCTTACGTGCCTAAGCATATCATCGGCACTAAAATGCTTCCACTGAGACCATCTGCATTCATCATAATCCTCAAAAATAGAAGTATATTTTTCACCTCTTGCCTTAGCCAACTCAACGTGCTTATTATCAAGGTCCTCTATTCTTTTCATAAAAATTAGATAAGACATCTGCTCTATTGCAGTAAGAGGATTGGATATCCCACCACTCCAAAACTTATCCCATAGTTTGTTAATCTGCGCCTTTAATTCTTGCTTTAACATTTTATCTCTCCTTGAAGTGGGCTATAGATTCTGGAATGTAAACATTATTCTTTTTTATTTTTTTTAAAATATCATTTCTGTGATCTAAACCCTCTTTTATGGCCTTAGAGATATTTTCAACAAAGAAAGGACTTAGCTTTCCAGAAATAACGGCTGAGTTTCCTGAACCAAAGTTAATAAACCACATAAAAGAGTCTGATGCGGGATCGTATTCGAATTTATTTTCTCCAATAGTTGGAAAAACATTCGTATCATTATCCTTGCTTAATACGGGCCTTACTTCCTTTTCTACAGCAGTTCTAATGAATTCATTTGGAGTTATGCTTTCTCTTTCGCAGATAATTTTCATAGCTCCGTATACATCTTCGCTGACCTTCGCGGATACTGTTTTCCATTCTACCATAAAACCCGTAGAATGGCCCCTTTTAAATACTTTTTTGTATACAAAAAATATCTATTTTGTATACATCTATACTTCTTCCTCAAGACGCTTACATAGAACAACAAGCTCCTTGAGTTCTTCTTCCTTGAATAAGGGTCTTGGTGCTTTGCCTATGTTTGTGAACGGGGCCTCATAGAAGTCAGCAATTTCAATATGCCTCTTTTGAAGGAATACGTTCTTTAAAGTTATCAAGAACCTTATTTGGTTCGCATTCAAGTCGCTTCTTTCAATCATATATGTCTTG
>Ga0334722_10002816_pt1 | contig 19211 bp, 17 predicted proteins | sample C3_bottom_MG_FD_207210 | JGI IMG/M metagenome (GOLD analysis project Ga0334722, IMG submission 207210) | Sediment microbial communities from Yellowstone Lake, YNP, Wyoming, USA - C3_bottom | ecosystem: Environmental > Aquatic > Freshwater > Lake > Sediment | place: USA: Wyoming | collected...
CAGGTCGTGCGCGCACAGGTGCCCATGGCCGAGCTGCCGACGTACGCCACCGAGCTACGCTCGCTCACCCACGGCCGCGGCTCCTTCAGCGCCGAGCTGGCGACCTACGAGGAGGTGCCGGCGCACATCGCGCAGAAGGTCATCGACCTGCACCGCAAGGAGGTCGAGGCGGCTGGCCACTAGGGTCGGCGCGGCTCACCCCGCCGTCGCCTCCAGGGCCTTCGCGAGATCAAGGCGCCCTTCGTAGAGGGCACGTCCGAGGATCGCGCCGTCGCAGCCCGCGTCCGTGAGCCGGCGCAGGTCGTCGATCGTCGTCACGCCGCCCGACGCGATGAGGGTGGCTTCCGGAGCCGCCGCTCGGGATGACCGATACAGGTCGAGGTCCGGGCCGCCGAGGAGCCCGTCGCGCTCGATGGCGGTGATGGCCAGGATGCGCAGGCCCGCTGCGACGAGGTCGCCCAGGGCCTCGAGTGCCGGCCGGCCCGGGGCCCCTTGGCGCCAGGCCTCGCCGACGAAGCTCCCGGCACGCACGTCGAGGCCGGCGACGATGCGCTCGACGCCGTGGCCGGCCACGAGCCGGGAAGCGAACACCGGATCGCGCAGTAGCGCGGTGCCCAGCACGACGCGATCCGCCCCCGCCGCGAGCGCCGCCTCCACGGCCGCCGCGTCACGCAGGCCGCCGGCGACCTGGCAGGGCACGCCGGCACCGGCCACCAGCCGCGCGACCAGGGCCGCCTGGACCGGACGGCCCTCACGCGCGCCGTCGAGGTCGACGATGTGCAGGCGGGTCGCCCCCTCCCCCACCCACCGCCGGGCGATCTGCAGGGCGTCGTCGCCATAGCTGGTCTCGCGCGCGAAGTCGCCCTGCCGCAGCCGGACGACCCGGCCTCCGCGCAGGTCGATGGCGGGGATCAGCTCCACGGGTTGACGGGCTGCGTAGTCATCTGATAACGTTGTAGCATGCTAGCAAGATACCATACGTCCACTCCCCTCCGGTCAAGGCGCTCCTGATGCGCGAGTTCGAGGACTGGCGGACCCCGGCCACGGGGGATCTCGTGGACGCGATCCTGGCCCTGCCCGACCGGGTCGAGGCCGAACGGTTCCTGCGCGACCTGTGCACGCTGCGCGAGATCCACGACCTGGCGCAGCGCTGGCAGGTCGTCCGGCTGCTCCAGGAAGGCCTCCACTACACGGAGATCTCGGGGCGCACCGGCGCCAGCACGGCGACGATCACGCGCATCGCCTCCTGGCTCCACCACGGGACGGGCGGCTACCGGGCCGCCCTCGAGCGGGCAAAGGGCCGGGCCGCCTCGGCGACCGGTCGATGACGCCGGATCGCCTGCGCCTGGCCGTCCCCAACAAGGGCCGGCTGCTCGAGCCGACCCTGCGCCTGCTGCGCGACGCCGGGCTCGAGTTCGAGGACCAGTCCCGCGCGCTCGTCAGCCACGCCGAGAACGTGCCGCTCGACATCCTGCATGTGCGTACCGAGGACATCGTCGAGCTGGTGAGCGACGGCGTCGCCGAACTCGGCATCACCGGCACGAACCTGCTGGCGGAGGCGGACGTGCAGCTTCCGGTGCGCCTGGAGATGGGCTACGGCCGCTGCCGCCTCGAGGCCGCCGTCCCGGTCGACGATGCGGCCGTCACGTTCGAGCAGCTCGCCGGCCGGCGCCTGGCCACGAGCCACCCCGCCACGACGCGACGCTTCTTCGGCGAGCGCGGCATCGACGTCGCCATCGTGCCGCTCAGCGGCTCGGTCGAGGTGGCGCCTCGCCTGGGCCTGGCCGAGGGGATCGTCGACCTCGTCTCCACGGGCTCGACGCTGGTCATGAACGGGCTCCGCTCGGTCGGCTGCCTCCTCGAGAGCCAGGCCGTCCTGGTCGGCCGCCCCTCGACCGTGGCGCGGCGCGACGCCACGGTCGACGAGGTCGTAACGGTGCTCGGCGCCGTGGTCGCCGGACGTCGCCGGAAGTACCTGATGATGAACGCGCCGCGCCGGGCGCTCGGCGCCATCGAGGCGATCCTGCCCGGCCTCGCCTCGCCCAGCGTCATCCCGCTCGCCCACGACGACATGGTCGCCGTCCACGCCGTGGTCGAGGACGCCGACGTGTGGCGCATGCTCCCGCCACTGCGCGCGGCCGGGGCGTCCGGCATCCTCGTCGTGCCCATCGAGAAGCTCGTCCCGTGAGCGCCACGTTCGTGCGCCTCCGCCGCGTCCGCCTGGCCGACTGCTCCGTGACCGAGCGCGCCGCGCTCGTCGAGCGCAGCGCGACCGCCTCGTCGAGCGTGCGCGAGCAGGCCCGCGCGATCGTGGACGAGGTGCGGCGCGGCGGAGATGCCGCCCTGCGCGCGGCGAACGCCCGCTTCGGCGGTGGGCTGCCCGGGACGGACGCCGCGCCGGCACCGCTGCGCATCCCGGCCACCGAGCTGGCCGCCGCCCGGGATGCCCTGCCCGATGACCTGCGGGACGCGCTGCTCGCGATGGCCCGTAACATCGAGACCTTCCACGCCATCCAGGTGCCGCCGCGCGAGCAGTGGGTCCAGGTCGCCCCGGGCATCCGCGTCGGACGCGCCTGGCGAGCGCTCGACCGCGTCGCCGCCTATGTCCCCGGCGGCGAGGCAGCCTACCCCTCGTCGCTCCTCATGAGCGCCGTCCCGGCTCGTCTGGCGGGTGTCCGGGAGCTCGTCGTGGCCAGCCCTGCCGGGCGCGACGGACGCGTCTCGCCGGCCCTCCTCGGCGCCGCGGGGCTCATGGGCGTCGACGAGCTCTACGCCATGGGAGGAGCCCAGGCGATCGGCGCCCTGGCTCACGGCACGGAGACGATCCGACCCGTCGACCGCATCGTCGGTCCGGGCAACGCGTGGGTCACGGCGGCCAAGCTCGAGGTCCTCGGAACAACCTCCATCGACCTGCCCGCCGGCCCCTCCGAGGTGATGGTCCTGGCCGACGCCGGTGCCGACCCGGCCCACGTCGCCGCCGACCTGCTCAGCCAGGCCGAGCACGGGCCCGATTCGGCGGCCGTCCTCGTGACCACCTCGCCCCTCCTTGCCGACGCCGTCGAGACCGAGCTCGCTCGCCAGCTGCCGGCCCTGCCTCGCCAGGCGTTCCTGCAGGCCTCGCTGGCCTCGGCCGGCCTCGTGGTCGAGGCAGCCGACCTTACCGAAGCGCTTGCCTTCGTCAACGCCTACGCACCGGAGCACCTCTCGATCGTCGTTGCCGACGACGATGGGGCGTTCGCCAAGATCCGCCACGCAGGCTCCGTCTTCCTCGGACCCTGGGCGCCCGAATCGGCGGGGGACTATGCGACGGGATCGAACCATGTCCTGCCCACCGGCCGCCTGGCGCGCGCCTACGGTGCGCTGAGCGTCGAATCCTTCGGCAAGTGGGTCCAGGTGCAGCGGGTGACGCGCGAGGGTCTGGCCGCCATCCGGCAGACTGTCGCGGTCGTGGCGGAAGCGGAGGGCCTGACCGCCCACCGCCGCGCCGTGGACATCCGCTTCGAGATGGGAGACGCCGCGCCATGACCGATGCCGCCCGCCGCACCGGTACCACTCAGGTCTACACCTGGGAACCCTCCAACCAGGCCATCGCCGCGCGGTACGGCGTGCGCCCCGAGGATGTCGTGCGCTTCGACACGAACACCTCGCCGGCCGAGCCGGCCGGGCTTGCCGGCGCCCTCGCGGGGCCGTTCGACCCGAGCCTCAACGAGTACCCCGACAGCGAGTACGCGGAGCTCACGGCGGCTGCCGCCGCGTACACGGGCGTGGATCCGGGCGAGATCGTCGTCGGCGCCGGCGCCGACGAGGTCCTCGACATCGTCGCCAAGACCTTCCTGCCCGCCGCGGGCGCGGCGATCGTGCCCCTCCCGACCTACGGCATGTACGGCGTCCTCACCTCGCAGCGCGCCGCCCGGGCGATCGCGGTGCCCCGGCGCGGGGCGGACGGCGCGTTCGGGCTCGACCTGGATCGCCTCCTCCCCCTCCTGCCCGAGGCGCAGGTCGTGTGGCTCGCGGTGCCCAACAACCCGACCGGGGCGGACGAGCCGGAGGCCAACGTGCTGACGCTCCTCGACGCCGCGGCGGCGCTCGGGCCCAAGGCGCCGGCGGTCGTCGTGGACGAGGCCTACCACGAGTTCACCGGACGGACGGCCATCCCGCTGCGCGAGCGCTATCCGCACCTCATCGTCGTGCGCACGCTCTCCAAGGCCTTCGCCCTGCCCGGCATCCGCATCGGCTACGCCGTGGCCGCCCGCGAGACGATCGCGCGCCTCGAGCGCGTCCGGCCGCCGGGCAGCGTCTCCACGGTCTCCGCGACCATCGGCGCGGCGGCGCTGCGAGCGCCGGCGACGGCCATCGAGAACGTGCGGCGGCTGGTCGAGGAGCGGGGCCGCTTCGCCGCCGCGCTCGGCGCCACCGGGTGGACGCCGCTCCCCTCGGTCACGAACTTCCTCCTCGTGCGCATCGGCAGCCACGAGCAGGCCGAGGAAGCCGCCGAGGGGCTGCTGCGCCGCGGCCTGGTTCCGCGCACGTTCGGCCCCGCCAACCCGCTGCGCGGGCACCTGCGCCTCACCGTGCGGTCCGCGGCCGAGAACGCGCGGCTCATCGAGGCCATCGGCGCATGAGCGGCACGATCGGCGGATCGCGCACGGCCGAGGTCCGCCGCGCCACGCGGGAGACCGAGGTGACGGTGCGCCTCGACCTCGATGGCAGCGGCACGGCCGACGTACACACCGGCGTGGGCTTCTACGACCACCTGTGGACCTCGTTCGCGCACCACGCCCTCGTGGACCTCGACGTGGCCGCGACCGGTGACCTCGAGGTGGACGAGCACCACACCGTCGAGGATGTCGCCCTCGTCATGGGCAGCGCCCTCTCGCAGGCGCTCGGCGACCGATCCGGCATCCGCCGCTTCGGCGACGCGTCCGTGCCCCTGGACGAGGCGCTCGCGAGCGCCGTCGTGGACTGCTCCGGGCGGCCGTACGCCGTGCTCGACCTGGCCTTCCGCGGCGAGCGCATCGGCGCCCTCTCGACGCAGCTCGTGGAGCACGCCCTCGAGGCGTTCGCGCGGACGGCCGGCCTGACCCTCCACCTCCGCGCCGCCGGCCGCAACGACCACCACATCGCCGAGGCCGCCTTCAAAGCGCTCGCGCGCGCCGTGCGCGAGGCCATCGAGCCGGACCCGCGCCGCAGCGGCATCGCATCCACGAAGGGGACCCTCGACCCGGGTCCCGCCACGTGACCCCGGTGCGCGCGGCCGTCGTCGATCATGGCGCCGGCAACCTCGTCAGCGTGCGCGCCGCGCTCGAGGCGGCCGGAGCCGACGTCACCATCGCCACCCGGCCCTCCGGCCTGGCCGGCGCGTCGCTCATCGTGGTCCCGGGCGTCGGCGCCAGCCGGCCGGCCATGGCGCGGCTGCGCCGGAGCGGGCTCGACGACGCGATCCGGGCGGCACTCGCGGGTGGGGCCTGGTATCTCGGCATCTGCCTCGGCCTGCAGCTTCTCTTCGAGCGCTCCGAGGAGGACGGTGCGAAGCTGCTCGGCCTGCTCGGCGGCACGGTGCGCCCCATCGCCGGCGCGCCGCGGCTGCCGCACATCGGCTGGAACGCGGTCGAGCGCCGCCGCGGCCACGCCCTCCTCGAGGGCATCCCCGACGGAGCCGCGGCCTACTTCGTCCACTCCTTCGTGGGCGTCCCCGACGACCCGTCGATGGTCCTCGCCCAGACCGAGCACGGGGGCCGCTTCGCGAGCGTCGTCGCGTCCGGACGGCTGCTCGGCACGCAGTTCCACCCGGAGCGTTCCGGGAGCCGCGGGCTGCGCCTGCTGGCCAACGCCGTGTCCCTCGCGGGCGCCTGAGCGATGCTGCTCCGTCGCGTCATCCCCTGCCTCGACGTGGCCGGCGGCCGCGTGGTGAAGGGCACACGCTTCGTGGACCTGCAGGATGCGGGGGATCCGGCCGAGCTGGCGGCCCGCTATGCCGCGGCCGGTGCCGACGAGATCGTCCTCCTCGACATCACCGCCGCGCCGGAGGGCCGCGCGACGCTCCTGGAGCTGGTCGAACGGACCGCGCGGCGGCTGTTCGTGCCCCTCACCGTGGGCGGCGGCGTGCGCTCCGCGGCGGGCATGCGCGCGGTGCTCCGCGCCGGCGCGGACAAGGTGTCCGTGAACACGGCCGCCATCGCCGACCCGGGACTCATCGGTCGCTGCGCGCGCGTCTTCGGGCGACAGTGCGTCGTCATCGCCGTCGACGTGCGTGCCACGCCGGCCGCGGGCGGCTGGGAGGTGCTCGCCCGCGGCGGCCGGGAGGCGACCGGTCTCGATGCCGTGGCCTGGACCCGCCGCGCCGCCGAGCTGGGGGCCGGGGAGATCCTCCTCACCTCGATCGACCGCGACGGCACGCGCTCGGGGTTCGACCTGGACCTGCTGCGCGCCGTGACGGCGGTCGTGGACGTGCCGGTCATCGCCTCGGGCGGGGCGGGCACGCCCGCCGACATGGTCGCGGCCGTCGTCGAGGGCGGCGCCGACGCCGTCCTCGCCGCATCGGTCTTCCACCGTGACATCCACTCGATCGCCTCGGTCAAGGCCGCCCTGGCCGCCGCGGGCGTGCCGGTGCGGCCCGTGGAGGAGGCTGCCTGATGGCCGCGGCGCCGGTCGCCCCCCGCTGGGGCGGCGATGGGCTCGTACCGGGCATCGTGCAGGACGCCGCCGACGGCCGGGTGCTGATGCTCGGCTGGCTCGACGCCGAGGCGCTCGCGGCGACGCTGGAGAGCGGCGAGGTCCACTTCCACTCCCGCTCACGCGACCGGCTGTGGCGGAAGGGCGAGGAGAGCGGCAACGTACTGCGGCTCGTCGGGCTCGCGCTCGACTGCGACGGCGATGCGCTCCTGCTGACGGTGGAGCCGGCCGGCCCCACCTGCCACACGGGCGATCGCTCCTGTTTCGATGCCGGGCCCGCCGATGGGCGCGCCGCGTTCGCCGCCAGGGCGCCGCAGGGCTTCGCCTGGCTCGAGACCCTCTGGGCGACCATCGGCGATCGGGCCGAACGGATGCCACCGGACTCCTACACGACGAGCCTGCTGCGCGGCGGCGTGGACGCCGTGGCGCGCAAGGTCGCCGAGGAGGCCATCGAGGTCGTCATCGCGGCCAAGGACGACGCCCGTGCGGAGGCGGCCGATGCCGACCGCCCCTGGACCCGTGCGGCGCTGGCCGGCGAGGTCGCCGACCTGCTGTTCCACGCGCTCGTGCTGTGTGCCGAGCGGGGCCTCTCCCCGGGCGCCGTGCTCAGCGTCCTCCGCGGCCGCCACGCGGCCTGATCTCAGCGCCGGACACGCCCGACGGCCAGCCGTCTCTTCCCGGCGCGCACGACGAGCCACTCCCCGGCGATCGGCGTCACGGCTTCATGCGCGGCCGTCACGCGCCGCTCGTTGAGCGAAAGCCCGCCCTGGGCGATGGCCCGCCGCGCCTCGCCGCTCGAGCTGTAGAGGCCAGACGCGAGCGCCACGGCCAGCGCCCCGGCGCGCAGGGCCTCGTCGCCGATCTCGAAGCCACCCAGCTCATCGTGAAGGTCGGCCAGGACCGCCGGGTCCTCGATGGGGCCACCCCCAAAGGCGGCTTCGGCCACCTGCACCTGGCGCTGGGCCTCGTCGTTGCCGTGGACGCGCGCGGTCAGGTCGAACGCGAAGGCGCGCTGGCCCGGACGGAGCTCCGGGTGGGCGGCCTGCTCGGCCTCGAGCGCCTCGATCTCCTCCCGCCCGAGCAGGGTCAGCCAGCGCAGCAGCGTGCCCACCATCGCGTCCGGCTGGTTGAGCAGGTACTGGTAGAAGTCGTAGGGCCGCGTCAGCTCTCGGTCGAGGAAGACGGCGCCCCCCTCGGTCTTGCCCATCTTCTCGCCACCCGGAGCGACCAGCAGCGGGCTGCACAGCGCGTACGCGGGCGGCTCCTCGCCCTCTTCACGCCCCTCGACGCGCCTGATCAGCTCCAGGCCGGCGGTGATGTTGCCCCACTGGTCGGCCCCGCCCATCTGCATCTCGACGCCGTGCTCACGGAAGAGGTGCAGGAAGTCGGCCGCCTGAAGGGTCATGTAGCTGAACTCGGTGAACGAGAGTCCCGCCGCCATGCGCTGCTGGACGGACTCCTTGGACAGCATGTAGGCGACGGTGAAGTGCTTCCCGATGTCGCGCAGGAACTCGAGCAGCGACCAGCTGCCCAGCCAGGCGCGGTTGTCGAGCATGACCGCCCCGGCCGAGCCCGCAGAGAAGTCGAGGAAGCGCCCCAGCTGGGTGCGGAAGCGCGCGCGGTTCGCATCGAGCGTCGCATCGTCGAGCAGGTTCCGCTCGGCGCTCTTGCCCGTCGGGTCGCCGATCATGCCGGTGCCGCCGCCGATCAGGGCGACGGGCCGTCCGCCGGCCCGCTGGAGGTGCGTGAGCAGGAAGACCTGCACGAGATGCCCCACGTGCAGCGAGGGCCCGGTGGGGTCGAAACCGACGTAGGCGCTGATCGGCCCGCGCGCGAGGCGGGTCTCGAGACCGGCCGTGCGGTCCTGGATGAGGCCGCGCCAGCCGAGCTCCTCGATGAACCGGCGGGAGTCGAGCGGGGCGGGCATCGGCGGGCGAGCGGACCTCGGTGCGGCGGCCTGGGCGGAACATCCCGCTCCCGTCGCGCGTCACTGGCGAGCGTGGGCCGCCGGCGCCCAGGGGAACGGAACAGCCGGCTGAGTATGGTAGAGTCCCCGGCCGTATGCAAACCAGCCTCGCGCGGCGCAACGCGCGTCGCCGCAACGGCGGCCGACGGCGCGGCGGAGGGGCGGCTCGCACCGCCGCTGTCATCCTCCCCCTCTTCCTCTTCGTCACCTTCCTCGCGGTCGCCGGCGTCGCCTTCGTGGGGGCCGTCTCCGCCTACGCGTTCTACAGCCAGGGCCTGCCCGACGCCACGGACCTCGAGAAGATCGCCTTCAACGAGCAGTCGATCATCTACGACCGCACCGGCAAGGTCGAGCTGGCCCGCTTCGGCGACCAGCGACGCGAGACGGTCACCTTCGACGAGATCCCGCCGGTCCTGCTCGATGCCACGACGGCGGTCGAGGACCGGTCCTTCTGGACCAACACCGGCTTCGACCCGGTGGGCATCGCCGCCGCCGCCGTCGCCACCCTGAGAGGCGACCCCCGCGGCGGGTCGACGATCACCCAGCAGCTCGTGCGCCAGCGGCTCCTCGACGTGGCGCTCGTGCAGGACCCGACGCGCACGGTCGAGCGGAAGATCAAGGAGATCATCCAGTCGGTGCGCGTCACCCAGGCCTATCCTGGCCTCGAGGGCAAGCAGCGCATCATCACCGCGTACCTGAACCAGAACTTCTACGGCAACAATGACTACGGCATCAAGGCCGCGGCGAAGGACTACTTCGCCGTGGCGGACCTCAAGGACCTGACCCTGGCCCAGGCGGCCGTCCTGGCCGCGATCCCCAAATCGCCCACGAGCTTCGACCTCGTCCGCAACGCCGTCGCGCAGGAGGACGGGACGCTCCTCGTGCCCGCCGACACGGACATCGCCAAGCGCCGCAACCTCGTCCTCGACCTCATGGAGGAGGGCCGCACGCCGATCAGCGATGAACGCGGCATCCGCTACTCCACCGCCGACTTCGACGCGGCCCGGGCGTCGCCGCTCACCCTGGCCCCGCGCGCCGTGCCCACCTGGAAGGCGCCGCACTTCGTGTGGCAGGTGCGCGAGCAGCTGACATCGATGCTTTGCGACCCCGGTGCCGGGACCTGCCCGGCCCTCGAGCGTGGCGGGCTCAAGATCATCACCACCCTCGACTGGCGCCTCCAGGTGCTCGGCGAGCGTTGGGTGAGGGCCGCCGCCATCCTGCCGCATGAGAAGGATCCCAAGGCCTACGCGGCGAAGATCGGCGTCAAGTACCAGACCTGGATGGCCAACCTGCGCACGAAGAACGTCTTCAACGGGGCGCTGGTGGCGATGGACTACGAGACCGGCGAGATCGTCGCCTACGTCGGATCGGCGGACTACTACGCAACCAGGGCCACCAAGGAGTTCCAGCCCCAGTTCGACGTCCTGGCCGACGGCTGGCGCCAGCCGGGCTCGGCCTTCAAGCCGTTCAACTACGTGACCGGCATCGACGACCGGACCATCACCGCGGCCACGATGCTCATGGACGTCACGACGAACTTCGCCGCCAGCGGCAAGGAGTACGCGCCCAGCGACTTCGACGAGCTCGAGCGCGGGCCCGTGCGCGTCCGCGCCGCCCTGCAGTTCTCGCTGAACATCCCCTCGGTCAAGACGCTCGCCTACAACGGCGTCGACCACGTCTTCGAGACCGCGCGCAAGATGGGCCTGCGCTTCCAGCGCGAGCGCACCGATGCCGGGCTCTCGATGGCCATCGGCACCGTGGAGACGCACCCGGTGGACCTCGTGACCGGCTACGCCACGCTCGCCCATGGCGGCCGCTACATCGGTCACACGGCGATCCTGCGGGTCCTCGATGCGCAGGGGACCGACGTCGTCTCACCCTACACGCCCCCGGCCGGGGAGCAGATCGTCAGTCCGCAGGCGGCCTACATCGTGACCGACATCCTCAACGGGAACACCGATCCGAAGATCAACCCGTACTGGGGCAAGTTCATCATCACCGACAAGGACGGCAAGCGGCGCCCGGCGGCGCTGAAGACCGGCACGAACAACGACGCCAAGGACCTCAACGCCTATGGCTTCATCGCCCCGCCGACCCCCGAGGGTCGCCAGCGAGGCGAGTACGCGCTCGTGGTAGGCGCCTGGAACGGCAACAGCGACAACACCGAGGTCAGCACGCGGCGCAATCCGGTCTTCTCGCTCGACGTGCCGGCCCCTGTGTGGCAGGGCTTCCTGGTGCAGGCGACCAAGAACTGGGAGATCCGCGACTTCGTGCGCCCCACCGGCATCACCGAGGCGACCGTGGATGCCTTCAGCGGCATGGCGCCCGGCGCGTTCACGACCAGGACGGTCAAGGAGCTGTTCATAGAGGGCACGGAGCCGCGCCTCACGGACGACACGAAGGTCGCCGTGCAGGTGGAGGAGGAGACCGGGTTGCTGTGGGCCGAGGGCTGCAGCGGCACGCCGGTCATCGGCGGCTTCCTCGACCTGTCCCGGGTCGAGTCGGCCTTCCCGCTCTGGCAGCAGGCGAACCTCGCCTGGATCGAGCGCGCGAAGCAGGGCCCGGGCGTCGTGGGCGGGCCAAAGGGCACGCGCACGACCTACTTCTACAACCTCGGCTACCACCCCTACGGCTCGACCTGGGGCGCCCCGTTCCCGCCCACGGAGACCTGTGTTCCTGCCCCCTCCCCGTTCCCGCCCGACGTGACGTTCCCGCCCGACATGACGTTCCCGCCCGACATGACATTCCCGCCGGACATGACATTCCCGCCCGAAACGCCGCTCCCGACCGACCCGGCACCACCGAAGCACTCGCCGAAACCGTAGGCCGACCCGGTCCCCGCTCCGCCTTCCTACAGCAGCACGATGCTGGCGCCGTCGCCGCCCTCGCCGCGCTCGCCCGGCCGCCACTCCTTCACCAGCGGGTGCCCCGAGAGGAGCGCGCGGACCGCGTCGCGCAGCGCCCCCGAGCCATGGCCGTGCACGACCGTCAGGCGCGCGACGCCGGCGACGGCGGCCTGGTCGAGGTAGCGGTCGAGAGCCTCGAGCGCCTCGTCCACGCGCGCCCCTCGCAGGTCGAGCGTGGCCGGAACGCCACGCGGCGGTGCTTCCGGCGCACGACGCGCCGTCTCCAGGCCGCCGCGCCGGCCGGTCCGTGGCTCGACGGCAGGGACGGCTCCGCTGACGGGCGCCGGGGCCGCCGCGTCGGTCGGCGGCACGAGGTCCGCGACCTCCACGACGACGCGCATCCCGCCGGCCTCGAGCGTCGCGCGACGGCCATCCTTCTCGATCGCGGCGATCCGGCCTTCCCACCCGCCGCTCGCGCTGCGGGCGCGCATGCCGACACGCCAGGCCGGGGCCGCCGCCGGCACGGCGGGCTCCGTGCGTGAGCGGGCGCGTCGTGGCGTCGGGACGGCCGCCAGGCGTCGGTCCAGGGCGGCGTCGAGCGCCTCGAGGCGCTCCACCGTGAGCGCGCCGCGCTCGAGCGCGGCGCGGGTGACGCGGATCTCCTCGCGCACGGCGGCCAACGCCCGGTCCGCTTCCTCGCGGGCGCTCATGAAGGCGTCGTCGCGCTCGCGGCGCGCCCGGGCCCGCTCGATCTCGGCGGCCCGCTGCGCATCATGGGCCCGGGCCTCGGCCAGGCGGGCGCGCTCCGTCGCGGCGTCGGCCGCCTCACCGGCCTGGCGGATGCTGGCCAGCGTCGCCTCGAACTCGACCTGCGCCCGTGAGAGGCGCGAGCGGGCGTCGGCGACGAGGTCTTGCGGCAGCCCCAGTCGCTCGGCGATGGCGAAGGCCTGGCTCGTGCCCGGCAGCCCGATCGTGAGACGGTATGTCGGGCTGAGCGTCTCGAGGTCGAACTCGACCGCGGCGTTGCGCGCCGCCGGCGTGTTGTGCGCGTACGTCTTCAACTCCGCGTAGTGGGTCGTCGCGGCCACCAGCGCCCCGGCACGGATGAAGTGGTCGAGCAGCGACTGGGCCAGCGCCGAACCCTCGGTCGGGTCGGTGCCGGCACCCAGTTCATCGAGGAGTACCAGGCAGCCCGGCCCGGCCGCGGCGACGATGCGCACGATCGAGCGCAGGTGCCCCGAGAACGTGGACAGGGACTGCGCCACCGACTGCTCGTCGCCGATGTCGGCGAAGACGTCGTGGAAGACCGGCAGCCGGCTGCCGCTGGCGGCAGGCACGTGGAGCCCCGCCTGATGCATGAGGGCGAGCAGGCCGAGCGTGCGCAGCGCGACCGTCTTGCCGCCCGTGTTCGGCCCGGTGATGACGAGCGCCGTGTAGTCGCCGCCGAGGCGGACGTCGATGGGGACCACGCGTCCCGTCAGCCCGGGATGGCGGGCACCGAGCAGTTCGACCCGGGAAAGGGACACGGTCTCCGCGCGCACGCCGTCGAGCTCGCCGGCCAGGCGCGCCTTGGCGGACCAGAAGTCGAAGTCCGCCAGCGCGCCGAGCGTCGCACGAAGCGCTGCCGCCTGCGCGCCAACCAGTGCCGAGAGCTCGTCGAGGACCCGCTCCGCCTCGACCTGCACCGCCAGCTGGGCCTCGCGCCAGGCGTTGCCCAGCTCCACCGCTGCGAGCGGCTCGATGAACAGGGTCTGGCCGCTGCCCGACTGGTCGCGCACGATGCCCTTCACGCGGCCCTTCGCCTCGGCGCGCACGGGGATGACGTAGCGGCCGTCGCGCAGCGTCACGATCGGCTCCTGCAGGGCGCCCGAGAACTCCGCGCCGTGGACCATCTGCTCGAGGCGTGAGCGCAAACGCTCGTAGGCGACGCGCACCGCGCGGCGCAGCCCGCCCAGCGCCGGCGAGGCCGAGTCGAGCATCTCGCCGGCCGGATCGAAGCTCGTCTCCAGGCGCAGCCGCAGGTTGGGCAGCGGCTGGATGCGCCGGCCGAGCTCGCGCAGCAGGGGTCGCCGCTCGTCGCCCAGCGCGTCGGCCAGGCGGGTCGCCGCCTCGAGCGTGACCATCACGTCGACCAGCTGCGCCGCGTCGAGCCGGCCGGCACGGGCGGCCCGCTCGATGGCCGGCCCGATGTCGCGCGCGCCGCCGATGCCCACGCCCGGCCGCTCCGCGAGGAGCGCGCGGGCCTGGTCCGTCTCATCGAGGCCCCGCCCCACGATGACCGGCTCGGGGCTCGGGCTCAGCGCCTCGGCCAGCCGGCGGCTGGGGCCGAAGCTCGTGTTCGCCGCCAGCCGCTCACGGACCTGGGGGAATTCGAGCAACGCCTGGGACTTGGCGTCCATTCAGCCGCTCGGCGGAAAGGGGCGGGAGAGGGAGGCGTGGCCGCGCAGGCCGAAGCGCCAGGGCCGGTGGGACCAGTCGGGGCCGGCGTAGGCGACGCCGACACGCGCCGCGACCGCCACGCCGTCGGCCAGCAGCGCCTCCCGCACGCCTGCCACCGGCGCCGCCAGCCAGAGCGGCCCGGGGACCGTGAGGTCGGCGCCGTCAAGCTCGAGGCCGATGCCGAAGGCCGCCCCGACGTTGCCGGGGCCTGCCGCGAGCCGTGCCTGCGGCGGTGTCGGCCGAACGTGGGGCGTCCGGCGGGCCGCCAGGGCCTCGATGCCCTCGAGCGGGGCCACCGCCCGCACCAGCACGGCGCCCACCCGGCCGTCGGCGGCGCCCACCACGTTCAGGCACGTGTGCAGCCCGTACACGCGGTAGACGTAGGCGTGGCCGGCCGGCCCGAACATCGCCGCATTCCGCCGGGTCGGCCCCGAGCGGGCGTGGCTGGCGCGGTCCTCGGGGCCGCCGTAGGCCTCCGTCTCGGCGATCACGCCGACGCTCGCGGTGCCGTCCTCCCAGCGCCGCACGAGGCACACGCCGAGGAGCGCGACCGCCAGCTCGACGGTCGGGCGCGTGAAGAAGGACCGCGGCAGCGGAGACCGACCGGTCTCCGGATCGGGCATCCCGGTCGCGCGCCCGTCGGGCCGCGCATCGGTGACGCTCAGCCGAGGACGAGCTGTCGGATCTCGCCCGGGATGACCGGGGCGAGCACGGCCAGGACGGACGGCACGATCATGTCGCGGACCCAGCCGCCGACGACCGACTCGACGAGGGCGGTGTGCAGACCCGTGACCCAGGAGACGTCGACGATCCCCTGGAGCGGGCGCCCGGCGTAGAACGTGTCGAGGCCGATCATCGTCCCGGCGACCAGGAGCAGGGCGACGGCCAGCATGAGGAACCCGCCCAGGACCTCGTCGAGGATGGGCCAGCGGCCGAGCAGTGGAGCCCGCCTGGTGAAGACGGCGACGGCGATGTTGGCCAGCACGAGTGCGACCGTGAAGGCGATGCCGAAAGCCAGCATCTCGCTGTACCCGGTCTCGAACTGCGTCCAGTAGCCCGCCAGCCAGCTGCCCAGGGGCTGCCACAGGTTCGCCGCGAGGAGGAAGGCGAAGGCCCACGTGCCGAACACCATCAGGCCGCGCGTCGCGCCCTGGAAGAATCCGAACACGAACGCCGAGGCGAAGAACAGCAGCAGGATGATGTCGGCTGCGGTCATGCTCTGGACGAGACCGACGATGTCCATGACGACTCCGTGTTCGGGGACTCGATGGCCTAGCGTAGCAGCGCGTCGTCCCCGCGGGCAACCGACCCGGACCGGCCCTCAGGACCGCAGACGCGCCCCGAGGCGTTCGCCCAGGGCGGCCACGACGCCCTCGACGATGGCCTCGATCTCGGCCTCGGTGAGCGTGCGGCCGGCCTGCAGGCGCAGCCGGTAGGCGAGGCTCGACTCCTCCGCCCCCAGCGGCGCGCCGCGGTAGCGATCGAAGAGCCGGACGTCGCGCAGCATCGGCCCGGCCGCGCCGCGGATGACCGCCTCGACCGCGCCGGCGGGAACGTCGTCGCCCACCACCACCGCTAGGTCGCGCTCGACGGCCGGTACGCGGGCTAGGGGCACGAGCCGGCGCACGGCCGGCACCGCCCCCAGCAGCGCGGTCACGTCCAGCGTCGCGAAGGCCGCTCGGCTCGCCCGCGCGTCGACGGCGGCGAGGAGCCGCGGATCCAGCTCGCCGGCACGCCCCACGACCGGGCCGGAGGGCGCGAGGCGCAGCAGCGCGATACGGCCGGGGTGCTCGACCCCCGCCTCTGCCGCGGTGGTCTCGGTCAGGAGTCGCCCAGCGCCCACGCGGTCGGCCAGCCAGGCGACGATACCCACGGCGTCGGCCATCTCCGCCCCACGGGCCGCCTGGTCCCAGGCGCCGGGGACCCAATCGCCGGCGAGCAGGATGCCGAGCACGAGCTCCTCGACCGGCGCTCCGGCCCGGAAGCGATGGAGCGCCCCGACCTCGAACAGCGCCACGTCCGGCCGGCGCTGGCGCTCGTTCTCGACGAGGACCCGCAGCAGCCCCGGCAAGGGCGAGCGGCGCAGCTGCGAGTGCTCCAGGGAAACCGGGTTCGAGACGCGGATGGTGGCCGGGTCGTCGGCGGCGAGGCCGAGCCGGCCGTGGTCCTCGGGCCCGATCAGCGCGTGCGTCACGACCTCGTCGAGGCCACGGCCGGCGAGCAGGTCGCGTAGCGCGTCGATGCCACGGTGCGGATCGCGACGATGGCCGGGCATGGCCGTGGCCGGCAGCGCCCCGGTCACGGCATCGTAGCCGCGTATCCTGGCTACCTCTTCGATGATGTCGGTTTCGATGGCGATGTCGCGGCGGTGGCCGGGAACCGTGGCCACGAGTGCCTCATCCGCCTCGGCCGCGTCGAGGGCGACCGGCTGGAGCCCCTCGGCCACGGGCACGGCATCGCCGGAGCGCGCCGGCTCCGTGCCGATGCCCACGCGCTCGAGCAGCGCCCGCTGCTCGTCCGCGGCGATCTCCACGCCGAGCAGTCGGCCGACGCGGGCCGGCCGGAACGGAACGCGGCGCGGCGGCGGCTCGACGGGGTCGGTGTCGACCACGCCACGTGCCACGCGCCCGCCGGCCCAGGTCGCGATGAGCTGCGCCGTGCGGTCCGCGCCGAGTCGGGCGAGCCGATGCTCCTGGCCCTTCTCGAAGCGCAGGCTGGCCTCGCTGCGCAGGCCGTAGCGCTGCCCGGTGCGCCGGATGCTGACCGGATCGAAGATGGCCGACTCGATGACGATGGCCGTCGTCCCCTCGCCGACCTCGCTCGCGGCGCCGCCCATGACCCCGGCGATGGCCAGCGGCCCGGTCGGGTCCGCGATGAGCAGCGTGTCGGTGGTCAGCTCGCGCACGACGTGGTCGAGCGTCTCCAGCCGCTCGCCGGGGCGTGCGTGCCGGACGACGAGGCGGCCCCCCGCGACGGCGGCGGCATCGAACGTATGGATCGGCTTGCCCAGCTCGAGCATGACGTAGTTGCTGGCGTCCACCACGTTCGAGATGGGCCGCATCCCGGCCGCCATCAGCCGCAGCTGGATGTCGAGCGGCGAGGGGCCGGTGGCCAGGCCGTCCATCCAGCGCCCGACGAACCGGGGACAGAACGCCGGGTCCTCGACCTCGACGACCAGGTGGGAAGCGGCCGCGTCGCCGCTCTCCGCGACGTCGATCGTCGGCCAACGCACCGTGGCGCCGGTGACCGCGGCGACCTCGCGCGCGAGTCCCAGCAGCGACAGCGCGTCGCCGCGGTTCGGCTTGACGTCCACGTCCAGCACGGTATCGCCGTAGACCTCGCTGAGCCGGGCCCCGAGAGGCGTAGCGGAGGGCAGGATGAGGATCCCCTCGGCGTCCGTCGTCAGGCGCAGCTCGTCACCCGAGCAGAGCATCCCTTCGCTCACCACGCCCATCTTCGCGGTGCGCTCGATGCGCCGCTCGCCGGGCAGCACGGCACCCGGCAGCGCCACCGGCACGCGCTGGCCGGCGGCGATGTTCGTGGCCCCGCAGACGATGGAGAGCGTGGCGCCGCCGTCGTCCACGCGGACCTTCGCCAGCGAGAGCCGGTCCGCGTTGGGATGCGGCTCCACCGCCAGCAGCTCTCCCACGACGACGCCCTGCCAGTCGTCGCCGCGGCGCTCGATGCCCTTGACCTCCATGCCCAGCAGCGTCAGGCGCTCGGCCAACGCCTCGGGCGAGAGCTCGACGTCGACGTACTCACGCAGCCAGGAGAGGGGCACGCGCATCAGAACTGCTCCAGGAACCGCAGGTCGTTCTCGAGGAAATAGCGGAGGTCCTCGATCCCGAAGCGCAGCATGGCGATGCGGTCGATGCCCATGCCGAAGGCGAAGCCCTGGTAGACCTCGGGGTCGATGCCGCCGTTGCGCAGGACGACCGGGTGGACCATGCCCGCGCCGAGGATCGTCATCCAGCCGCTCCGACCGCAGGCCGGGCAACCTGCGCCGTCGCACACGACGCACTGGATGTCGAAGGCCACGGAGGGCTCGGTGAACGGGTAGTAGCCGGGCCGGAAGCGCGTCGGGCGACCGGAGCCGAAGAGGGTGTGGGCGAACTCGTCGAGCAGGCCGCGCAGGTGGGCCAGCGTCGTGCCCTCGTCGACCATCAGGCCCTCGACCTGGAAGAACTCGAAGCCGTGGCTGGCGTCCACGGCCTCGTAGCGGAAGCAGCGACCGGGCAGTAGGGCCCGGATCGGCGGCCGCGTCTGGCGCATCACGCGCACCTGGCCGGGCGACGTGTGGGTGCGCAGGAGCAGCCGATCGCCGTCGGGGGTGGGTGGCGCGTCCACGTAGAGCGTGTCCCACAGGTCGCGGGCGGGGTGATCGGCGGGGATGTTGAGGGCCTGGAAGTTCAGGCTGTCGGTCTCGACCTCGGGGCTTTCGTAGACCACGAACCCGAACTGGCCGAAGATGCGCGCGATCTCGCGAGCGGTCTCGACCAGCGGGTGCAGCGAACCGCGGCGCAGCGGGCGGCCGGGAAGGGTGGCGTCGATCCGCTCGGCAGCCAAGCGGACCTCCAGGGCGATCCCGGCGAGACGGGCGCGGCGATCCGCGATGGCCGCCTCGACGGCCTCGCGCACGTCGTTGGCGATGGCGCCGACGCGCGGCCGATCCTCGGCCGGGAGGGCGCCGATGCCGCGCAGGACCACGGTCAGGGCTCCCTGCTTGCGGCCGACGAAGGCGGTCTCGGCCGCCTCCAGCTCCTTCAGGTCGTCGGCGTCGGCCACCGCCGCGAGGGCGCGCTGGCGGAGCGCCGCGAGATCGGCGCTGACCGAGGCGAGATCCACGACGGCCGGCTCAGCTCGCCGTCAGGACGGGCGGGCGACCTCGACGATGCGGGCGAACGTCGCCGCATCGCGCACGGCGATGTCGGCCAGGACCTTGCGGTCGAGGGCGACGCCCGCGGTCTTCAGCCCGTTGATGAGCTGTCCGTACGTCGTGCCGTTGAGGCGCGCGGCGGCGTTCAGCCGGACCACCCAGAGGCCGCGCATCTGGCGCTTGCGCTGCTTGCGGCCGACGTAGCTGTAGGCCATCGCGTGGAGGAGTGCCTCCCGCGCCGGCTTGATGAGCTTCGAGCGGGTGCCCTTGCGGCCTTCGGCGGCCTTGAGAAGACGCTTGTGTCGCTTGTGGGCGGCGACGCCGCGCTTGACGCGTGCCATCGGTTCGTGGTGCTCCTAGAGGTACGGCAGCAGACGCCGGATCTGCTCGGCGTGCGTGGTGTCGAGGGCCG
>Ga0334722_10002817_pt1 | contig 19209 bp, 15 predicted proteins | sample C3_bottom_MG_FD_207210 | JGI IMG/M metagenome (GOLD analysis project Ga0334722, IMG submission 207210) | Sediment microbial communities from Yellowstone Lake, YNP, Wyoming, USA - C3_bottom | ecosystem: Environmental > Aquatic > Freshwater > Lake > Sediment | place: USA: Wyoming | collected...
CCGTCAGCATTTCGACGACCATCAAAATGCTGACGGGGATCCTTTTTCCTTCTTCCGGTGAGGCCCGGGTGCTGGGGCTTAGGCCCTGGGAAGAACGGCTGAAGCTGGCCTTTCGCATCGGATCCGTCTTTGGGCAGAAGTCACAACTCTGGTACCACTTACCCCCGGCCGATACCTTTAACCTCTTGGCCCGTATCTACGAGTTGGAGGAGAAAGCCTACCGGCAACGGCGCGACTATCTGGTGGAATTGTTTGAGATCGGGGGTTTATTACAGACCCCGGTGCGCAAGTTGTCGCTGGGGCAAAGGATGCGCTGCGAAGTGGCCGCCGCCTTGCTCCACCGTCCCGAGATCCTCTTTCTGGACGAACCGACCATCGGCCTGGATGTGGTGGCGAAACAGCAAATCCGCGATCTCATCAAGCGCATGAACCGGGAGGAAGGGGTGACGGTATTTCTCACCTCGCACGACGCCGGAGACATCGAACAACTCTGCAAAAGGGTCATCATCATCAATCACGGTGAGATCATTCTCGATGAAGCGGTTTCTAGCTTGAAGCGGGATTACCTGCGGAACAAGATCATCGACCTTCGCCTGTCCGAAGAGCCTGGCGATCTGGCTTGGGCGGGCGTACGTGTTTTGAAGGCCAGGGGTTATGGTTTAAAACTTGAGGTTGACACCAATGTCACCCGGATCGAACAAGTGGTGGCCCAAATCCTGGCCCGCTATCAGGTCAGCGACATAACCATTTCTGACCCGCCCCTGGAATCCATCATCAGTCAGATTTACCGGAGTAGGGGCTTGCCGGAAGATGAGCACAGAAATGGCATTCAGGAAGGCGTTGGAGCCACTACAGCCGGCGCAGGGGCTTGAATGCATTATGTGGAAGAACTCAAAGCCAGCGCTGGTCTTGCGTTGATAAATTAGACGACGGTAATTCTTTCGATCCAGGAGTTGATCCTCATGCTCCTGACCACATCCCGTCACCGCTTGGGTCGTAGTTCTTTCTTGACCCAAGTGGCCAGTTCTTTCTTTACCCAAATGGCCAAATACCTGGAGATAGTCAAGATCACCATGGTGAATCAGGTCGTCTATGTCTATGACCTGTTCTTGGGCAGCTTTTTCATGCTGGTGGTGATGTACGTCTTCGTCCAGCTTTGGCGGACTACGTTCGCCGTGACCGGTCAGGGGATTATCGACGGCTTTGATTTGAAACGGGTCCTCTGGTATTTGACCTTCACCGAAAGTCTGGTCCTGGCCGCGCCGCGTTTGACCCGCAAGATCGATGGTGAGGTTAAATCGGGCGATGTGGCCTACAGCTTGAACAAGCCGTACAACTATCTACTCTTCCACTATGCCGCCTTCCTTGGGGAGTGGGCAGTAAAGTTTCTCATCAACGTCTTTCTCGGCGGACTGGTGGTTTGGTGGAGCGTTGGTCCGCTCGAATTAAACCTGCCGGCCTGGCCGGGACAACTCCTGGCCCTGGTGGGGGGTGTCACCCTCTTCTATTTGAACATGGCGGCCTTGGGCTTACTGGCCTTTTGGGTCGAGGATGCTTCAGCCTTCTATTTGATCTACGAGCGGAGCCTCTGGATTCTTGGCGGTATGCTGATTCCCCTGGACTTTTTTCCACCAGCCCTGCGCGGGGTGGCCTCCTGGATTCCGTTCAACTTCATCATTTACGGGCCGGCACATTTAATGACCAACTTTCGGCTTGATTTCCTGTGGCCGCTTTTGACTCGCCAGTTGCTCTGGATTGGTTTTTTTGCCGCGCTTACTACCCTCCTCTACCGGGCTGGCATTAGACGGTTGAATATCAACGGTGGATAAAAGGCGCATCCGGTTGATGGGACGGTGGCAGCAGCCGGCGGACAAAGCGCGGCGGAGTGGGGTTGGAGTGGGCTTGACCAAGGAGCTGCGGTGCGGTCGGCAGGGAGCACCACATGGATGGCGGCCGTTTGGGTGAGCAGGCGGAGGATGAGCAAAGCCTCGTATTTCCGCAGAAAAACTCAGCTGGCATCAACGAGGATACCCAGCGCAGAAACCGCAGTATCCGGCACCCGCGGACTGGTGGGGCCTTTTGAGGATGAAGTTCTTGACGGAGGTGGAGTTTGGCCATGGAACGCTGGCGGGCCCAGCTGGCCTTTCTTGGAGCTTATATGAGCACCAATCTCCAGATGGCCCTCGAGTACCGGGCCAGTTTTGTCTCCCAAATTGTCGGGATGTTCATCAATGACGGTCTCTGGCTGGTCTTCTGGGCGCTCTACTTCACCCGCTTTCCCGTCGTCCGGGGATGGGAGAGGGCGGACGTGCTGATCCTGTGGGCGGTTCTGACTCTTGGTTACGGCCTTCTTACCGGTTTTTTCGGCAACGCCCTCCGCTTAAGCGAATTGATTCTGCAGGGCCAGTTAGATTATTATCTGGTCTTGCCCAAAGACGTTCTTTTGCATTCGCTGCTCGGCCGCATGTATTTTACGGCCTGGGGTGACGCCCTGTTTGGGTTAATTGTTTTCCTCCTTTTCGGTCAGCCAACGCCGCTGCGCTTCGTCCTCTTTTTGACGGTGGCGGTAATTGTGGGGGTCATCCTGGTGGCCTTTTTCGTCTTGGCGCATTCTCTGACGTTTTTTATCGGATCCTCGCAGCTGGTGGCCCAGCAACTGACCAATGCCATGATTCACTTTTCGACCTATCCAGGGAGTATCTTTCAGGGGGCAGTGAAGATAATCCTTTACACCTTGATCCCGGCCGGCTTCATTAACACCATCCCGGTGGCGCTTCTGAGGGTTTTTGACTGGCGTTTATTGGCCGAGCTAACTCTGGTCGCCCTGGCCTTGGTCGTTGCCGCTCGCTGGCTCTTTTACGCCGGTCTCCGCCGCTATGAATCGGGGAATCTTTTGAACTTGCAGGGTTAAAAGGATCTGGGGTCAAGGAAAATCCCTGGGTTGAACTGAGGCGGAAAGACCTGGGCTTCCTCGAGCAAGGGGGGACAAACTGGCCAGCCAAGTATTTGTCCTTGATTGAAGGAAAGCCCTGGCCCAAAATGCCCAGGAAGAGGGGGCGTGCTCGCCGGGCAGTTTTTTGGGCCTGATCAGCGTTGGGAGGAATATCTGTTGCTCGGACCCTGGCCGGAAGGAGGAGCTGCCTCAAAATGAGCCGGCAAAAGGAAGGTTTGGCCAGCCAGATTTTTTACCATTGGTCGAAGGTGTCCGGGAGGGGCCCCTTGAGGAGGCCCCTCCGGCTCCAGTGACTGCGGGCAGGCCACAGGCCGCGTGCAGACCGGAGAAGTGCGGCGTGACCGCCTCCCCCTGTATTTGACCCAGTGGATCCGCACCTGTAACCGTCCGGGGATGGAAAATACCCCTGTTGCGCTGCACAAGCAGGTGGATTTCCGTTTGATGCGGCCAGCCCGGCTGGTCAGCACGGCTAGGACCGGCTGGTCTCGCTTTACCACTCAAATTAGGCCGATGAGCTCTTTTAACTGTTGCAGCTTTTCTGGCTCTCGGGACAGCGACCACCGGTTGAGTTCTTTTTCCAACGTTTGCTCCAGCTCAGTTGTATCAAAATCTGGTCCAGCCAGTTTGAGTAAAGTGGCCATATTCTTTTGGAAGAGCTTGGGGGTAATCCGATAGATCTTCGTCAAAAGGCCCAGATCAAGCTGTGCCTCGCCTTTCAAACTGTGGGGTTTGAATTTACATTTCTGGGGCATGAACGGACAAGTCACGATTTCCTGCGGCCCGCCAAATTCGAAGAACATGTTGCATTTTCCACAGAAGAAGCGGCCCAACTCTTCCACGTACATGTCCATGAAGTGAAGATCAAAATTATCCGCCAGACCGAGGGGTCCCTTCAGGGAATTAATGGCGGACAGGAGAACAGCCTTCAGTTTCTTCTTGCTCTCCATCTCCTTTCCCCAGATGATGCTGGCATCTACCAGATAAAAGACGATGCCGTTCTCGGTATTCCGAGTAGCCACGTCAGCTCCGACAAAAAAGATGATGAAGCTCTTCAACGCTTCATAAGGATTGTCCAAAAAACGAACGCGCCATTCCTGCAGGTCAGAAAGGTAATTGTTCGCCAGCTCTTGACCCAGGGTAGAAACGTCGGTAATACCCGGAAGCACCGTCGCCTGCAATCTCTGGACCAGCTTGGGGTAGAATAAGCCGATCCTCTCGTATCCAATGGTCGAGCCAGGTGGAAGGGTTTCCACGGCTAACGGCGTATTAATACACATGCTCGGCATATAGGGGCAGACGGGCTCGTCGATCTGGAAGAACTTCTTGCACATGAGGCACCAGTATTTACCCGAGGGCGAAACCTTCCCTTTAGGGAGGTCGGCGAGGGACATCTTGTGGGTCATATGTCCTGGTCTCCCTTCGTTCATGACCGCCCCTTGGTGCATCATCTGGTTCGCCGCCTTGGCCGTTGGGTTGGACATCTGAGGGTTGGCTGGGTGTGATTCGCGGGCCGACATCGGTTGATGATTCATGGGTTCGTTCACTTTCCGCAACTCCCTTCGCTGGCGAAAAATTTGCTTAGCATTGATAATCCGACAGTATTTTACCACTGCCAAGAGTTTCAGGAAACTACTTTTATTCTTTCGTGCAAAAGCAGGGCTGATTCGGTTGGCCGAAAATTGCATTTGACGAGGACGCAAAAGTCCGGTATAATACTATCTGCGATATGTTCATTTTGGACAATTGAATTTTTGCAGAACGTCGGGGCGTAGCGCAGATGGTAGCGCGCATGGTTCGGGACCATGAGGCCGCCGGTTCAAGTCCGGCCGCTCCGACCAGGAAAATCAAGCCTTCCGGGAGACGGGAGGCTTTCTCTTTTTGCTGCCAATGCTACTTTTCTACTACGTTTACATTATTTTTCACCACCAAGAGAAACAAGGTTTTGAGTCTTCCTGGAAACGGGAGGCATTTTTGTTGGCCAGCGGCAAAAATTCTATCTGGTAATGCAGGAATGCACAGGAACATATAGAATACTATGGAGGAAATCTCAAGTGGGGGTGAGAGCCATGAAAGGGAGCGGTCAGGACAATTTCTTTTCGCGTTCACCGGAGAGTTTCTTCTCGCGGAAACACAGGTGGGCTTCCGGACGGCTCAGGAAAGGGCTCAAGCTTTGGACGGTATTTCTGTTAAGCAGCCTCCTTTTTTGCTTCGCTTGGACGAACAACGTGGCTCAGGCTGGCCCAGCCAGCAGTTCCCCGCGGGCGAAATGGACGTTTATGGTTTATCTTGACGCTGACAATAACCTCGATCCATACGGTGTGGCTGACTTCAACGAAATGGAGATGGTGGGCTCCACCGATCAAGTGAATATAGTTGTGCTGATGGATCGTTTCGATGGACCGGCGTTGCTTTATTACGTGGTCAAGGATAACGATCCCAACCAAATAACCTCTCCGGTTCTCGCAAATTGGGGAGAGGTAAATATGGGTGACCCGGCCACCCTGGCCCGTTTCGTGGACTACGTCAAGAGTCATTTTCCGGCGGAACACTACTTCCTCGATTTATGGGATCACGGCGGCGGGTGGTATGGACTGGTGTGGGATGAACACGATGGACTGGAGGATGGCTACACCGATAGACTGCTTTTGGATGAGGTAGCTGCCGCTCTTCCTGATGGTGGGCTGGATATCTTGGGCTTTGACCTCTGTTTGGCCGGTAACGTGGAAACGGCCTACGAAGTGCGGTGGGAGGCCAAGTACCTTTTATTATCGGAGGAGATGGAAGCCGGAGCCGGTTGGCCTTATGACACCATGTTGGCCGATTTGGTAGCGAAACCGAGCCTCGACCCCGTCGCTTTGGCCGTGGCCATGACCGATCGGTACTTTGAGTATTACGAGAGCTCCACCTTCATGAACACGATGGCGGTGGTGGAAAGCGCCAAAATTCCCGACCTCGTTCAAGCTATGGACCGTTTGGCTTTAAGTATGCTGGCAGCTGGGGAAAAAGGCGCGGTTTCTGGGGCGCGGGGGGCTGCTACCAACCTCTGGTTAATGATGGGTGGACCGATTTATTACCCGCTCATTGATGTCTACAGTTTTGCCGATGAGTTGATTCAGCGAAGCCACGATCCGGCCACTTTGCTGGCGGCCGAGGAAACCAAGGCTGCCGTGCAGGCAGCGGTCATTTACAACGTCTTCGGTAAGTACTACGATCCGGCCGGGGGCCTGACCGTATATTGGCCCAATACGGACCGGGCCTTTAACGAGAAGTACCTCCTCTACCGGTTGGATTTCGTCCAGGATACCCATTGGGATGAGTTCCTCCTGGAATATTTCCGGGGATTTTAGGGTATCTCTTTACTGGCTTTTCCAAAATAAAAGGAGCTGACCCCGGCAGGCGGGTTGCCCCGCCTTGACGCGAGTGCTTGCTCCCAGTGCTTGCTCGTCGGTTTCACCCTGGCAATTATGGTAAAAGCATTCTGTCACCCGGCAAAGTGGCGGTGACTCCTTTTCGTAAGGTAATTGAGTCCGTAGATTGTCCGGTCCCTTGGCTCGGACTTATCTACGGATTCTTTTTTCGGATTGTTTTCTTGCAGATTCATTTTCCAACCTCCGACTTCCAATTTCCGATCCAACCTCCGGCTTCCGATTCCCGATCCGACTTCCGACTTCCAACTTCCGATTTCCGATTTTTTGCCGGGGCAAGATTGACAACCGCTTTCAGCCAGGGATATATTACTTTATTATTTCCTTTCAACGGAGGGTCTCAAGATGCGTGAGTCGACTCTGGTCATGATTCCCGGACCGACGCCGGTGCATGAGGAAATCCTGCAGTCCATGAGCCGGGTAACTTATGGCCACACCCAGGGTGAGTTCGTTCAGCTTTACCGGGAGACCATCGCCGGATTGAAGGAACTCCTGCAGGCCGACTATGCGGTGGCCATCGGCGGGGCGGGTACTTTAGCCATGGAAATGGCTTTGGTAAACACCGTTCGAGCCGGAGAAGAAATCCTTGTCTTGAGTAACGGTTATTTTGGAGAAAGGTTTGCCCAGTTGGCAGAGGCCTACGGCATCAAAGCCGATCTTTTGCCGGCTTCCCTCGGTCACGCGGTCACCGCCGAAGAGGTGGAACGACGGTTACGCCAAAAGCGCTATGCCGCCGTAACCCTCACTCATGTTGACACGTCGACCGGAGTGATGGCGCCCGTGACGGAGATAGCCGGCGTCATTCGGGAAGCGGGGCCGCTTTTCATCCTGGACGGCGTCTGTGCCACCGGCGGTATCGATGAACCGATGCGTGCTTGGGGCGTTGACGTCCTGGTGACCACTTCCCAAAAGGCATTGGGTGTCCCGCCGGGCTTTGCCATTTTGGGTCTCAGTCAGCGGGCGGTCGAGCGCCGGAGAAGCTTGGGGCGGATTCCCGGTTATTATACCGACCTGGAGAAGTGGCTGCCAATAATGGACAACCCGGCCCTCTATTTTTCCACGCCTCCCGTTCATCTGGTCTTGGCCCTGCACAAAGGCCTGCAAATGGTTCAGCAAGAGGGTTTAGCGCTGCGCTTTGCCCGTCATGAACGCCTGGCCGCCGCTTTTCGTCAGCATATGGAGGTCCTCGGCCTGGAGATGTTCACGGTGCGGAACTACCTGGCGCCCACCCTCTCGGTTGTTAAATACCCGGAGGGGGTTGATGACGCCGCTTTCCGCGCCGCAGTGGAGGAAAAGGGAGTCCTGGTAGCTGGCGGCGTTGGTCCCCTCAAGGGGAAGGTGTTCCGGGTCGGACACATGGGCAACATCGCGGAAGCGGAAATCGCGAAAACCGTGTCCGCCATAGAGGCGGCGCTCCGGCAGTTGGGCTGATCAGGAAAACTGACCAGGATCCGGCGGTACCCTGTGGGCATACGTGTTCGTCTTTCCCTTAGGCTGAACTTCCTACCTCTGGCAAAGGTTCCGCTAAAGATTTAAGCCACATTTAACGATATAGAGAGTGACATCATTATAGCTTTGGCCTTTGCTGGAGGTGCCGGATGAAACAGAAGAAAAGCTCTGCTTTAGTTTTTCTGTCCCTCGCCTTGGGTCTCATCGTGGTAATGGCGCTGGCGGAGGGTTTGGTGGCCCTCTTCCCCGAACCGTGGCCGGGCGGTTGGCAGGAAGGGGTAATTCGGACCCTGCTTCTATCGGCGAGCGCCTTCCTCTATTTTACCCTCTTTGTCTTGCGACCGGCGCGACGCCTGGAAGAGATGGTGGAGGAAGTGGCCAGGGGTGATATAACCCTGCGCCTTTCGCCCCGGGCCTTCGGTTTCCTCGGGCTTTTGGCGCGGGGGATTGATGCTCTTGTTGAAGGTCTTCGCCATTTCTTCAAAGAGAGCAGCCGAACCTCAGTCGAGGTGGCCGAGGCGGCCTTGAGTTTGGCGCAGAGGGCGAAGGAGGCCGAGGACCTGGCCCAAGAAATAGCGGCGGGCATGGCGGCGGCAACTGAGGAAGTGGAGGAGGCCAACCGGCGGCAGGAAGCCAGCCTGCAGGAAACGGCCCGCGTGATGGCGGAATTAAACGGCGCCATCCAGCAGGTGGCCGGCGGAGCTCAGGAACAGACGCGCCATGTTCAGCGGAGCGCAGAGGCTGTCGCCAATCTTTTGGAGGACATCAAAGAGGTAGAGGGCATCGCCGATCGCTTGCTGGCGTCGGCGGCGGCCTCTACCCAGGCGGCCACGCGGGGTCGGGAAGCAGTGGCTCATTCCCTGGCCGGGATGGAACGGATCGAGCGCTCGGTAAATAGCACGGGGGCGGAGGTTCAGCGCCTGGGAGAAAGATCGGGGGAAATTTCCCGCATTCTGGAACTTATTGGCGAAATCGCCGCGCGAACCAATCTTTTGGCCCTGAACGCGGCGATCGAGGCCGCCCGGGCCGGGGAACACGGTAAGGGTTTCGCCGTAGTGGCGGAAGAGGTGCGGAAACTGGCCGAACAGTCGGTACGCGCCACTAAGGATATCGAGGCCGTCGTCCACGAGATCCAGGCGCAGACCACCACCGTCATCAGTTTGATGCAGGAGGCACGGGCCGAAGTTAACCAGGGCATGTCCCTGACCCGGGCGGCCGGGCAGGCGCTGGACGATATCGAGCGCACGGCCCAAGAGACGAAGACCCTAACCGAAAAAATCAACCACTTGACCAAGGGCATGCTCGCGCGGAGCGAGGCGGCGGCCAAGTCGATGGAGGGAGTCGCTGCCGTCACAGAAGAGAACACCGCCGCTACCCAGGAAATGGCGGCCTCCAGTGACTACGTAGCGCGGGCGGTGGAAGATTTAAAAGGGCTGGCCAGGGCCAGCCTGGAATCGGCCCGCCAGGCCCTGACCGCCGTTGATCGGCTGAAGGCCGGGATTGGCGAGATCAAGGAAAAGGCCGGCGCCTTAGAAGGGCTGGCCGATGGTTTACAGCAGCTGGTCGCCAAACGGGCCATGGAGGGGAAGATGTACCGTCAGGCCGAACGCCTGCGCGCTTATGGGCAAAAGAACACCGTCAGCAACGCGGAATTGGCCAGATTGGCCGCGGAATGGGGTATTGACTTCCTGGCGGTAACCGACGCCCAAGGCATCATCCGTTTTAGCAATGAGACGGCCTCTCTGGGCCTGGATCTTTATCAGCTCAGTCCCGACTTTAACCTCCTTCGTTCCGGCCGCGTCCCCTATGTGGCCACACCCATCAAAAAGCGGTTCGAAGACGGCAAGGTCTATAAATATCTCACGGTCATAGGCGAAGAGGGTCGTCTCTTTGAAGTAGGGTTGGCCTTGGAAACTTTACTGAAGTTTTAGACGCTACGCCGCATAATCCCTGTCTCTTCTAAACAAAATACCTTTTGGAGGTGATAAGGGATGACGGATGTAGCGTGCTCTGTCTCCAGTTGTGCCTATTGGGGTAGTGGCGACGTCTGCACGGCGAGCCGTATCGAGGTTCAGAACAATTTCCGTGGTTCGGCTTACATGGAAGCCGGCACTATAGGAGGAAAAACCCAAGCTAAGACCTCCTCCGAGACGGCCTGCAAGACTTTCAAACTTAAGTCGTAAGTACATCAAGAGCTTTTTTCCAAAGGATTGAATATCGGCCCTGCGGCCAATCTCTTCTGGATTCGTTCTGGAAAGGCCCGTCGCTGGGGCCTTTCTTTTATTCTAGGGGCGGAGAGAGGGACATAGATAAAGAATAGAAGTTCCGGCGAAAGCGCACTGGGGGAAAGCCGATGGTCTTTACACAAAACACCGTCGCCATCCTCTTACTTTTGGCCGCTGGGCTGGTGGGGCGATCCCATTACATCGCCGGGGGTGCCGCTCTGCTCCTTTTATTGCATCTCACCCAATTGGACAGTCTGTTTCCGGTTCTGGAAAAGAGGGGACTTGACCTTGGCCTCCTCCTCTTGGTCTTGTCGGTTTTAGCTCCGTTTGCCATGGGGAAGGTGGAGCTGCGGGAATTCTCGTTCTCCGTCCGCAGCTGGCCGGGGCTGATGGCCATCATCGGGGGAGCTCTGGCCACTCACCTGAATGGCCGGGGGGTGGAGCTTTTGAAAAGCCAGCCGGAAGTGACCATCGGTTTGGTCATCGGCAACATGATCGGTGTCTTGTTCTTGCGGGGCATTCCGGTGGGACCACTGGCGGCAGGGGGGATAGCGGCCCTGCTCCTGGAACTCTTGCGAAAATTTGGGCTCCGTTAACCGGAACTCCTTGGCAACCTGAAACTCTGGGCTCCGCTAACCTGAACCCCTTGCCAACCTGAAACTCGGCCGGAATACTCTTGGCGCTGGGAGAAATCCTAAAAGATGCTGCTGCAAAAAAAATAAGGCGGCAGGGCCAACGTGTCAGGTGGCAGCGGGGTGTAAGCAAAGCTTCAGAAGCTGGTTTGGCGTCCTTGCTCAGGCCGAACAAGTCGGGACGTCCGGGCGCAGGCAAAACTTCAGAAGAGGCTTCGTTTCACCGCGGCGGTGCCGGCCGGAAGGTCGAGGCTGAATCTCTGGTAGGTCTATTTCAGGAGTGGACAAGCATGAAAGGTAAGACCCGTTTAGAATTTCTGATCCTGGCGGCCGTTCCCTTTATTATGGTGTTGGGCAATTCCATGCTCATCCCGGTCTTACCGGAGATGAAGCATCAGCTTAAACTGACTCCCTTTCAAGTGGGTCTCATCATCACCGCTTTTTCTTTACCCGCCGGGCTGGTCATTCCCTGGGCCGGATTCCTTTCGGACCGGATTGGACGAAAAAGGGTGATGGCCCCCGCCCTGGTCATCTATGGGGCCGGTGGGCTGGTGGCCGGTATTTCGGTCTTGCTGTTCCGGGATGCCTATTTGCCGGTCTTAATTGGACGCATTATTCAGGGGATCGGAGCCGGTGGAACTTATCAGCTGGCCATGGCTTTGACGGGGGATATCTTTCAAAGCCGCGAGCGGACGGTAGCCTTGGGTCTTTTGGAATCAGCCAACGGCCTGGGTAAGGTGGTGAGTCCCATCGCTGGGGCCGCTGCCGCCCTCCTGGCCTGGTATGTCCCCTTCTTTGTCTACGGTACTTTGGCCATCCCGGTGGCCCTTTTGCTCTGGTTTTTGGTTCAAGAGCCGCCCCGGCGGGTTCAGGGGCCCAGTATATCCAAGTATTTTGGACTTTTGGGCGGGATCTTTGAAAATAAAGGGGTCTCCCTGGGGAGCGCCTTTTTCGCCGGATTCACGGTGCTCTTTCTTCTTTTCGGCGTTTTGAGTTATTATACTGACCTTCTTGAGGACACCTACGGCATTAAAGGCCTTTGGAAAGGGGTGATCATTGCCGGCCCGATCTTGGTCATGGCCATTACCTCCTACCTGACCGGAGCCTTCTTTCAGAAAAAACCGGCTCCGGCCTTAAAGGGGGCAGTGTGGGGGGGACTTTTCCTGATGATGGTTGGCCTGGCCCTGGCGCCTCTTCTCAAAAATATCTATTTAACGTATCTTTGCCTGGTGGTTTTGGGTGGGGGAGCGGGCTTGGTCCTTCCCGCCTTGAATACCCTCATTACGGGGGCAGTGGCCCGGGAAGAAAGGGGTCTGGTGACGGCCCTCTACGGGACGGTCCGCTTTTTTGGGGCAGCTTTGGGGCCACCGGCCTTTGGCCTGGCTTTAGCCCTGGGGCCGGAAAGGATGCTCTTCGGCGGAGCCGCTTTGGCCGGCCTGGCCGCGGGTCAGGTGTTATTCTTGCTGAACGCGCAACGTTTGGTAACGCCCAGGTCAGGGGCAGAAAGATCCGGACACGGGGAGCCGGCCGAGGCAAAGACAGAACCCCGGTCCCAGGCGGGGGTGACGACCCTGGGTAGGCGTGGAGCCGCGAGAGAAACGCCAGGAGCTACGCTCAAAACCCGAGGAGCAACGCTAAGAAGCGGAGGGTCAACGAGAAGACGCGGAGAAGCGGCGACAAGCGGCAAAGAAACTAAGGTACCCCGGCTGCCCTTGGAGCTCCTACCGGCGGAGGAGCTCAGCCAGGAGTTGAGCCAGTTGAGCCAGGCGGTGGCGGTCCGGGCGCGACAGCGTCTTCAGGAGTTACAACAAGAAAGGACGGCTGGGGAAGGAAGTCCTGTCCAAAAACCCCCGGAAGTACGGGAAGGGCATGTCCCGCCTGAAGGGAAATAAAGGAGTTTTTGCCCCGAGCGGCGAATAACCCTCCAAACGCTATTTAGCCGGGCGAAAGATTGGAGGGTGCTCAATGAAAGAACGGTTCATCGCACAGTTAGCTGAGTTGACGGCCATCGATGGGGTCTCCGGATTTGAAGGCCCCGTAGTGCGTTATCTCCAGGAGGCCTTTGCCCCGGTGGCCGATGCCGTGGAAATTGACGCTCTGGGTAATCTCTTAGTGCGAAAAGGGACCGGAGAAGGGCCTGTTCTGATGCTGGCGGCGCACAGCGATGAAATTGGGTGCATTGTGAAAAGCATAGAAAAGGACGGTTTTCTTCGCTTTGAGAAGCTGGGCGGAACCACTGACCCCCTTCTGTTGGGACGGCGCGTCCGGGTGAAGGGCGTTCCCGGCGTCATTGGGGCCAAGGCCGGCCATTTACAGACGGAAAAAGAGCGGACCCAGGTCACCAAAGCCAGTGAGCTTTATATCGACGTGGGGGCGCGGAGCGAGGCGGAAGTCAGGGAGTTGGGGATTAACATCGGCGATCCCGTGGCTTATGATAGTCCCATCCAGGTTTTGGGAGTGGGGAATTTGGTTTCCGGGAAAGCCCTCGACGATCGCCTCGGTTGTCTCATTCTCCTGGAATTATTCCGGAGAGTGAAGCGGGAGGAGATGGCCGGAACCGTCTACGCCGCCATTACCGTTCAGGAAGAGGTGGGATTACGCGGCGCTACGGTGGCAGCCTATCGCCTGAATCCTCATTTAGCGCTGGCCATCGACACCATGCCGGCCGGCGATACCCCAGATGTCAACTTTTACCGGGAACTGCCGGTTGGAATTGGACGCGGGCCGGCCTTTCAAGTGATGAGCGGAGGCGGGGCTCGCGGGCACTTGCTGCATCCGGCGATAAAGAGTTTGCTCACCGAGACGGCCGAGCGGGAAGGCATTCCTTATCAGCTCACCACTTTCACCGGCGGTACTACGGACGCTTCGGCCATCCATTTGAGCCGAGAGGGCATACCGACCGGAGTCATCGCCATTCCGCGGCGCTATTCCCATTCTCCCATCGAAATGGCCGATATCAATGACGCCCTGGCGACCCTGCGTTTGCTGGAGGCGATCGTCAGGGACCTCGGCAGCGGACGTTCCCTTTCCTTTATTTGAGTTCCCTCTCTTTCATTTGATATTTTGCTTCCTTTGCAGTCGACAGTTGGCGTCGCCAGGGACCTTTTCCGTCAACCCCTCATAGTATGGAATAGAGCGAGAATAAGGGGGTGACGGAATTGCCCGAAGAGGTTAAGGCGCAAGGGAATCCCAAAAAGGTTACGCCGAAACAGCCTGGCTGGGGAGGCCCGGGCTGGGGTGGTGGTCCCGGCTGGGGCGGTGACGGGAACTGGTGGTGGATCATCATCATCCTGGGGATCCTGGTTTTATTCTTCCTGTTCTTCTGGTGGATCCCGTTCTAGGCCGAATTTTATTACTGAAGCCTCATGGCGAAGAACCCACCGGCCCCAGGCATTTCGCGTGAGCTAAAGTGGATATCAGGCTTTTACTGTCGGAGTCCAAGACGATCCTGGAAAAAACCGCCGGCGGGCTATAGGAGGAATCGCCCAGCCGGCGGTTTTTTAAAATTGTCCTGCCGAATTGTGGCCTTTACCGTATTGCAAAACAGAAATTCCCCCTGCCAAGATCTTATCTCTCCTCCCGGTCATAAGGCAGACCCAGAGCACCGGGGCCTAATGCCCCGCGCCGGGAGCCCTGGCGGGTAGCCAGGATGAGGACGAGGATGGTGAAGATATACGGGAGCATGTTGAGAAAGAACGAAGGGATTAAAGCCCCAACGGCCTGAATGCGAAAACCAAGGGCGTCGACTCCACCAAAAAGATAAGAACCAAGGAGAGCCCGTACGGGATCCCACATGGCAAAAATGACTAAGGCGATGGCAATCCAGCCCCGGCCGGCCGTCATGTTTTCCAGCCAGGTGGGGGCATAGGCCAGAGAGAGATACGCTCCGGCCACGCCGGCCAGCATACCACCGCTGGCTACATACAAGTAGCGCAGGGTATAAACACCGACCCCCATGGCATCGGCCGCGGCAGGATTTTCGCCCACCGCCCGTAGGTGGAGCCCGGGACGGGTCCGGTAAAGGAAAAACCAGAGGAGGGGAACCAGGAGGTAGCTCAGGTAGACCAGATAGTCCTGTTGAAAAACTACCGGCCCGAGGATGGGGATCTGGGCCAAAACCGGAATGGCCACCGGCTTAAAGGTTTGCGGTGCCGGAATACCGATCAAAGGCTTCCCCAAAAAGGCGGACAAGCCAGTGCCAAATATCGTCAGGGCCAGGCCGCTGACCACCTGGTTGGCCCGCAGGTGAATGGTCAGGAAAGCATGAACCAGAGCTAAGACGCCGCCAGCCAGCAGGGCGGCGAGAACGCCCAGCCAGGGGTTACTGGTTTTGACCGCGGTCATAAAACCGCTGACGGCTCCTACCAGCATCATCCCTTCCAGACCGAGGTTCAGGACGCCCGCCCGTTCGGCGAGGATTTCACCCAGGGCGGCGTAAAGAATGGGAGTGCCGGCCGTAATGGCCGCCGCGAGAATCGAGATGAGGAGCAGTTGGTCCATAATCAGTTGGCCCTCCTTTCACCCCGGCGGACCAGGACGGGACGGTACCTGGTGAGGATCTCGCTGCCCAGGACGAAGAAAAGGATGGCTCCCTGCAACATGGAGACGGTGGCCGCGGGGAGGCCGCTGGACTGGATGGAATATCCTCCCACCAGCAGGGCGCCGAACAGAAGCGAGACCAAAACGGTAGCCCAGGGATTTAATTTAGAAAGCCAGGCGATGATGATGGCCGAGTAACCGTAGCCGGGAGAGATGCCATGTTGCAGCCGGTGGGTGATCCCGGCTACTTCGGTCATGCCGGCCAGACCGGAGAGGCCACCACTCAAAAACATCACCAGGAGGATGTTCCTGGCGATATCCATACCGGCGTAACGGGCGGCGGCCGGACTTTCACCGATGACGCGGATTTCATAGCCCCAGCGCGTCCGCCACAGGACTACATGGAGAATGGCCGCCGCCACCAGGGCAAAGACCAGACCGAGATGGATGCGGGTCCCCAAAAAGGTCGGCAAATCGGCGGCGGGGGTAAAAGGTGCCGTCAAAGGGAAGTTAAAGCCGTGGGGGTCCTTCCAGGGTCCATAGACGAGGTAGTCGACCCAGAGGATGGCCACATAGTTGAGCATCAGCGAGGTGATGACCTCGTTTACGCCGAGGTAGGCCCGGGGCAAGGCGGGAAGAAGGCCCCAAAGGGCTCCCCCCAGGAATCCAGCCACAAACATGGCCGGGAGAAGGACTGAGCTGGGAGCGTCGGAGAAGGAAAGGGCCACCCAGCTGGCGGCAAAGGCGCCCATGTAAAGCTGTCCCTCCGCGCCAATGTTCCAGAGGAGCATTTTAAAGGCGATGGACACGCCAAGACCGGTGAGCATCAAAGGGATGGACTTAACGACGGTCTCCGAAAGACCGTACTTGGACCCGAAAGCCCCGGTCAACATGACGCCGTAAATCTTGACGGGATCATAGCCGGTGAGAAGGAGGAAGAGCGCTCCGAAAAGAAGGGCTAAAATCACCGAGAGGGTTGGTATTAAAAAAGATAGCCAACGCGAGGGTACCAGACGTTTTTCCAAAACCACGGTCAGACGAGCAGCTCTGGTCATGCCGGTTGTTCCTCCTTCTTGATTCCGGCCATGAGAAGTCCGATTTCCTCCAGGTGGGCTTCTGCTGCTGGTAGGATTCCCTGGATCTGGCCTTCGTACATGACGGCAATGCGGTCCGAAAGTTGCAAGATTTCTTCTAGATCCTCGGAGATCAAAAGAATACCTGCTCCCCGGGCTCTCTGCTCTAATAAGAGCCGGTGAACGGCTTCCGTGGCCCCGATATCGAGCCCGCGCACCGGATAAACAGCAACGATCAGGCTGGGTTGGGCGGAAATCTCTCTGGCCAAAAGGAGGCGCTGGAGGTTTCCCCCGGAGAGGAGTTTTACGGGCAAATCCAGGTGGGCCACTTTCACTTGGAAACGCTTTACCAGTTCTTCGCTGCGCTCCCGGGCGGCGCGCGGATTAAGGAAAAAGCCGCGGGAGATGGGGGGCCGGCGGTATTCTTTGAGAATAACGTTTTCTGGGACGCCGAGGCCGGGAATTAGCCCTGTCCCGAGCCGATCTTCGGGAACATGGCTCACGCCGGCTTCAATGATATCGCGGGGAGAACGATTGGTATAGTCTTGTCCCTTAATCAAGACCTTACCGCTTTGCACCGGACGCAAACCGGTGATAACCTCGGCCAGTTCTTTTTGCCCGTTGCCAGAGACGCCGGCAATGCCGAGGATTTCGCCGGCGTGGATGGTCAGACTGACCCCGCGCAAAGCCAGGAGCCCTTTGTCGCCCATGGCCTGGACGTTATTCAGTTCCAGAACCTTTTGACCACTGGGAATCTCGGTACGAGGCGGGGGCGGGGCAATTTCTCGGCCGACCATCATGCGGGCCAATTCCGTCGGATTGGTAGCCTTCTTCTCAACGGTACCCACGGCGCGTCCACCGCGCAGGACGGTGATACGATCGGCCACCGCCATGACTTCATGGAGTTTGTGCGTAATGAAAATCACGGCGTGACCCCTGTCGGCCATCCGGCGCAAGGTCACAAAGAGCTCTTTGGTTTCCTGGGGCGTCAAGACCGCCGTTGGCTCGTCCAGAATGAGGACGCGCGCTCCCCGGTAGAGCATTTTGATTATTTCTACCCGCTGCTGTTCTCCTACCGATAGCTGCCAGATTTTTAACTTCGGGTCAACCTTTAGACCGTAGCTTTCGGAGAGGGCAGCGACCTTATTTTCAATTTCAGGCATTCTCAAGATAAGACCTGGCTCGTCCAGTCCCAAGATGACGTTTTCGGCCACGGTAAAGGGAGAGACCAGCCGAAAATGCTGGTAGACCATACCGATACCATTTTTGATGGCATCGCGCGGGGAACGAAAAACGACCGGCCGGCCGTCGATGAAAATCTCACCGGCATCGGGGCGGTAGAGACCGGTCAGAATACTCATGAGCGTGCTTTTACCGGCACCGTTTTCCCCCAAGAGGGCATGAATCTCGCCCGCCCGGGCGGCAAAACTGACCTGGTCGTTGGCGAGGACGCCGGGGAACTTTTTGGTGATATTCCGCATTTCGACGAGGTTTTGCAAGGGCGTACCTCCTCACCATTGGCTGAAAGGAGATGAGGCGGCCTCAAAAAAGAGGCCGCCTCTTGTGCTGAGCTATTTGGCGCCGGGAATGGTGCCTTCCACTCCTTCGACAAACCAGTTAAAGCTGAGCATATCGGCATCGGACATCTTTTGGCCGGCCGGGACGCGAACGACCCCCTTCTGATCCTTAATGGGGCCGGTAAAGACATCCCACTTTCCGGATAGGATTTCCTGCTTTTTCGCCTCGACCAGTTTCTTGACGTCGTCGGGAACCATTGGGCCATAAGGCCCGAGATCAACGATCCCGTCGGACATGGGTCCCCAATACTGCTCACTCTTCCAGGTACCGTTCTTCACGGCCTGGACTACCCTAACATAATAGGGACCCCAATTCCACACGGGACCGGTGAGGACGGCTTTGGGAGCAAAGCTGCGCATGTCGGAATTATAGCCAATACCATAAGCGCCCTTTTCCTCAGCCGCCTGTTGCGGACCAGGGGTGTCCTGGTGTTGCGCAATGACGTCAGCACCAACGGCCAGTAAGCCTTTGGCCGCCTCTTTTTCTTTGGCTGGGTCATACCAGGTGTTGGTCCAAACCACCTTGACCTTGGCGTTGGGGTTGACCGAGCGGACCCCCAGAGTGAAAGCATTGATCCCGCGGATGACCTCGGGAATGGGATGGGCGGCCACATAACCGATGATGTTGGACTTGGTCATCTTGCCGGCGACGATGCCGGAGAGGTAACGAGCTTGATACATGCGCCCAAAGTAAGTACCTACGTTGGGTGCCGTTTTGTAGCCAGAGCAATGCTCAAAAACGACGTTGGGGTATTTTTGGGCAACGCGGAGAACGTAATCCATATAGCCGAAACTGGTGGCGAAAATGACCTTGTTGCCCTTCTCCGCCAACTCGGTCAAAATACGCTCCGCATCAGCCCCTTCGGGGACCGACTCGACAAAAGTGGTTTCGACGTCGGGCATCTTGCTTTCCAGATACTTGCGTCCCTGGTCATGGGCGTAGGTCCAGCCGGCGTCACCAACCGGGCCGACGTAAACGAAGGCCACCTTCATTTTGGCCGGAGCGGGTGCGGGGGCTGGGGATGGAGCCGGTGGTTCAGCCGTCTTGGGCTTGGCGCAACCGGCTACGAAGAAAGAGATCAGCACCAACAGAGTGAGCCAGAATAAAAATCGTCTTGCCTTAAACATACTTCCCCCTCCTTAGAGCATGGGATGCTTGAGAGAATGTGAAGACCGTAGACCTTGACCATTGTCCTAAACGCGGACGAATTATAGCGCCGACCCGAGCGCCCTCCTTGACAAATTTTGAGTCCCGACCACCTCCTTGGTTAATCTTAGCTTGCCTTGACCGGACCGCTTTATTCCTGCCCTAGCCTTTACCACCAAAGGGACCTCT
>Ga0334722_10002818_pt1 | contig 19198 bp, 35 predicted proteins | sample C3_bottom_MG_FD_207210 | JGI IMG/M metagenome (GOLD analysis project Ga0334722, IMG submission 207210) | Sediment microbial communities from Yellowstone Lake, YNP, Wyoming, USA - C3_bottom | ecosystem: Environmental > Aquatic > Freshwater > Lake > Sediment | place: USA: Wyoming | collected...
CGCCGGATGACGGACAGAAAAGAAACCCCTTGAAACCCATCAGGGAGGGATGCGAGGATAGGGGGGAGGTGAAGGACGATGACACAATTGACCATCGAAATTGAAATTGAAGACGAACCACTCTTAGGCCGTTCCTGTCAACGATGTTCGGGAACTGAGTTTCGCGCCGTGTCGCATTTGATACACCCATCTTCAGATATCTATGGTTCCGATCAATCACAAACCTCAATTCCGTTGGCAATTTGTTTGAATTGCAAAAGATTAGTGACTCTTCGTTGAGGAAACAAACCCATACGAACCACTTGTAAGCTGCATCCGAAACTATCAGAAAGGGGTGAATAAGATGACTTTCGACAACCGCACAATGTCCGACGTGGACAACTATCAGACGGCCCGCATTGAAGCCATGAAGCGCCGTATCAAGGAACTGGAAACCGAAAACGCCGAACTGCAACGGCTCCTCTTAGAGCGTTGGGAGGCCATCACCAAATGAAGAATCCATCTTTGTATCATTTGCCAGAACCCGAAGACGCCAATTCCCGCATCATTGCAATCACCCCCGCCCTGCACCAGCGGGTCTTAGCCGACCGCCGCCGGGAGCCCCGCGAGCGCATGGCGGACCTAGAACGTCGGCTTGCGGCAATCGTGGAACTGATCGTAGAAACCGACACTAGCGAAACCTGTCCTGAACTGGAACGTTTGGCCCAAATCTATCGCATCGCCAAAGGCCAACCTTGAAGAAACAAATCCTCCGCTTCATCGATTGGTTCGGCTCATGGCGCTACTACCTCACCGGCCGCCTGTACTACTACGGCTTTTCCGCGCACCGTGACGACTACATGCGTTTAGTGGCCCGTCTAGAACGAATCCGTTTACAGCGGCCGCTCCGTATCCTGGAAATAGGAACCTTCCGGGGTCATTCCGCTCTGCTATGGGAAGAATTCGGTGACGTGACGTGCATTGACGCCTGGACGGACCCGTTGACTTATGCCATTTTCAAACGGAACGTCCGGCTCGCCGGGAAAGGCCGCATCGAACACATTCGAGCCGATAGCCGTGAGGGCATGTTGAGCCTGATCGGTAAATTCGATCTCATCTACATTGACGCCGGCCATGACTACGAAAACTGCTACGGGGACCTTTGCCGCTCAATTCCCTTGCTCACAGACGGGGGCATACTCTGCGGCGATGACCTTCAATTTCAATCACACGAACTATGTTGGCCCACGGCCGCATGGGTTTCCCGGATTGATTTCGATTGGTGCCCGGGTGTCACGCGGGCCGTAGCTGAAGTCTTGGGTCCGGTGTGGTGTAAAAACGCTTTCTTTGCCGTTCGCTACCGGGAAGGCCGCTTCGTTCCCTATACATTGTTCGGGGCAATTCAATGACGTTCTTTTTTCTCGGGCTGGCCCTGGGGTTCCTATTGGGCATGGCGTGGTGTTGGATATGCTTGAAAAATTAACCGACCCTCAAAAACAAGCCCTGGACGCGGCCCAAACGGCCGTAGCGCGGTGTAATGCCATGGCCTTGAAAGTGGAAGCCCTGGGGCTCCCGGTTCTCGCCGCGTTTCTCCGGGAAGCCTCCTGCATGATTCGCGTGGGCATCGACTACCAGGAGAGGGCCTTCCGCGATAACGCGCTCCTACAGCCCGCCCAGCGCGTTTTGGACCCGGAAAAGCAAGCCGACGCCATAGCCGCCGCGATTCAACGAAAGGGGCTTCTGAAATGAACTGGACCGAATATGCTCCGACACTCTGTACGCTTTGCGGAAATTGTCGGCCGGATTGGTACTCGTTTTCAGGTTTCTACTTTGGCCAAACTCAGTTTTGGTTTTGTGAAACCTGCGTCCGTCATTTGTGTTATGAGAGTATCCAATCCCGTTTACAAGGGAACACATCCACGGAGGAAACAAGAATCAAATGAGAACGACGTGTCCGCTGCATCCGAAAACCCATCTGGTCATGTTCTGCCCGTCTTGCCGGGGAGCCGTCATTTCTCGCGCCAAATCCAAGGCGGCCCGTGAAAACGGAAAACGCGGAGGGCGGCCGCGCAAAAAATAAATGGTGGACCCTCGCTGGAACGAAATCTTTCGTCATCGCTCCTGGAATCAATGGCCATCGGAAGACGCGATTCGCTTCATGGCCGAACACTTTAAACTGTGCCGGCTGGACACGGGGCCGTTGATTCTGGACTGCGGATGTGCCACCGGAGGCAATCTTTCGATGTTGGGTTCCTTCGGCCGGGTCGTGGGACTGGATGCAAGCCTGGAAGCCTTACGTCGTACTTATATCCAACAACGCAATCCCGTGACTTGCGCCGACGTGGAATATCTTCCGTTCGCCTCCAACACCTTTGATGTCGTGATTGAAGTGGAATGCCTCTACTGGATGGGCCTGGAGGCGGCCCGTCAAAGCATTGCGGAAATCCTCCGGGTACTCAAGCCTGGGGGTTGGCTGTTTGCGAAAACCTTCGCTCCGGGGACGGGCGTATCGAAAACCTCGTTTCCCATACAAGCCCGAACCCCCGGGGACATCGCGACCTTGTATCAATCGTTTGGAATTGTGGAATGCGGAATAATTCAACGCCATTTTAAACAACAAATTCATCGGGAGTGGTTACTTGAATGTCAAAAATAAAACCGAACGCCTCAAACGTCTTTGGTTCTTCAAAGTCTACGCCGAAGAACTTTGTCGCCTCCGTCAACCCGACCTTGATCCCGAGAGGCTCATCCGCTTCTATATGGAAGACGCGTTAAACGCAGACATCGAAATCGATTTCAAAGAATGGTTGAAGAAACATCGATACAAATTTGTCTGATTTGCGGAAAATCCGCGCCTCGATTTCGGGACGCGCTCCGCGCAAGTATCCATCTGTTCACGCCTTCGGGAACAGTGGGAACCCGACAGGACCGTCCGAAGGTATTTCAAACAATCCAGAAAGGGGATACGCAACATGAAAGAAAAAGAGAAGGAAGACAACGCCGACGGAGCCTTGATTCTGTTCAACCGAGGAACCTCGACTTTACCGGCAGCGGTTCAGCGAGCGATTGAACGTCATGGTTTGAAAGTCCGTCCGAAAGCCGGAGTGGAACCGTCTTGGAAACCGACCAAGCCCGGGGAATACATCGTGGGCGAAGTCCTAGCCGTCCGCGAGGGTGTAGGTGAATTCCAGGGCACCGTTATCGTTATCAATGCTCCCGAGGGTCCCGCCTCCGTGTGGTTGGGAGCGGACCTGAAAGCCAAACTCGGGGGAGCCGTCAAAGTAGGTCAAGTCTACTGTATTTCCTACATGGGCAAACTCAAGAAAACCGATAATCCCAAACTCAAAAACGACATGCACCAATTTCAAGTTGTGGAAATTCTAGCGGAAGGCTAGAGTATCCCTCCGATAGCGGCCCGCGTGTTCACGGGCCGCTTCTTTCCCATTAAAAGCAAGAACGTTTTACCAGGGAGCGTTTCTGCATGGCCCGAAAGACAGCGCGAGGGCGACGGATTTCAAAAGCCCTTCGCCGACATCATGCAATCGCACACCAAATCGCCAAAAAAGAAAAAATCCCTTACCTGGAGGCCCGCCGTCGCACCTCGGAAACCTTTATCGACGCCATTCGCCGGGGCGGCCGGAAAGCGGCTACGACGTGGATACGTGTTACCCCATTCGATAAACCGGGACGCTGGAAGCGCATTCAGGCGGAAGCCGTCCGGGAAGTCCGCACCTTTGAAGACGCGGCCCGATTGTCTTACGGGCGCCGTGTCGGCTTTGATCGGGTCCGCCGTTCGACCGCCCAATATCAATACTGGAGTCTGGTCGACCGCACGGCCCGCCTGTTCGATTTACCCCTCTCCCAAGCCCGGGAGTTACTGACCCGGATGAAAGAAGAAATGACGGCAACGGCCCGCATGTACGGAAAGAAGAGAACCTATCGTATCCGGGACGCGGCCGCCGTGCTGGAGTATTCCGACCGATATCAAAACATCCGAATGGAGTTTGGCTTATGAATGAAAAATTAAAGTGTCCCATCTGTTCCCGCCGTCACGACTGGCCTCCCGATACTGTCTTTGACGCCTCGTATTGTCCCCATTGCGGGGTTCCGAATTTCTTTTCCCCGGGAAGGGTTCTGCCCCGCGTTCGTTGCGTGTTGTGCAATTCCAGCTTTGAACCGCGCCGGGGCGGGGGAACCGTCGTGGTTTTCCATATGAATCCCGACATAGAAGAGAGAACGCCCCAAGGGTTACTAGAAAGTCAGGTATTGGCAAAATGAAAAGCCACGAAAAACGCATCCAAACCAAAGCATGGATTGCGGCGGCCCTGAACGCTATCGGGGAATCCGATGGGGAATATGATGTAATTGCCCTGATCGTGATGAATCCAAAGCAACCGGAATGCCTGACTTTTGCGCTTCCCGCGGATACCGACTATAAAGAATTTCTGGAAACCTTGCGCTTGTTCCTGGAAAACGGCGAGCCTGCGCCTCTGGAGTCCATCCAGTGACCGGCCTCGACACCGAAACCCATCGTGGCCGGGTTGTTTTGATTGCCACACCCCGGAACCATCTTGAAGTCTGGCGCTACCGGCCCGGGGAGCAATGGCACGTCTTAGTGGAATGGCTCCGGTTGCAGGACTCCCGCTTCGTATGCTGGAATGCGGACTATGATATCCAAGCCTGTTTGAAACTCCTGGACCGTGAAAACAATGAAACTTTGATGTGGCGGACCAATGCCCGATACGGCCGCTACTCGATTCGTTTTGTGCCCTCCAAATTCTTCCGGGTAGGAGTCCAACATGGTAAAGACATCAAAACCCTCTTCACCGTCTACGATCTCATGCAGTTCTATGCCTCTAGCCTTGAAAAAGCTGCTCGTAAGGTTCTTGGAAAAACAAAGACCGACCCCGGTGTGGAATGGGACAAATTGCTGGAAACTCTCCGGGGAGGGAATCATCGCGCAGCGCAGATACAGGATTATTGTCGAACTGACGCCGTTTTGGTCGAAGAAATCTACCAGCACTCGAAAGTCTCAATGCAGAGGGCCGGGGTAAATTTTGAAAAACCCGTTTCGTGCGCCTCCATTGCCGTACAGAAGTTTTCCCGCTCCATGGCGCACGAAGTTCCCCGGGAAGTGAACAACGCTTTCGAGAAAACCTATCGCGGCGGACGCATCGAATGCCTTCGCCTGGGTTACTTTCCGAAAGCCTATCTCTATGACATCCATTCCGCGTATCCCTCCGTCATGGCGGCCCTCGCCCAAACTCAAGGGCAATGGCTTCCCATAGAGAAATCCCCCCGGCCCGACGCCATCTACGCGGCCCTGTCGGCGGAAATCACAATTCCCCGCTCCGTCTACCGTTGCCCGATTCCCGTCAAAGGCGAAACCCAACTGATGTATCCCTATGGGCGTTGGTCCCAATGGATGGACTTGGAAACCTATCGCGTGTTGGAAAACGAAGGCATGATTCGCAAAATCCGGCGCGGCTTTCAATTAGTCGCAACCGAAGCCGTTCGGCGGCCATTTGCGGCGTTGGCGGAAATGTATCAGGAACGGCAACGGCAACCCGACCAAAGCTGGGCCTTGAAAATCATCATGAATGCGCTTTATGGAAAAGTCGCGGAACGGATCGGGAAATGGTTCCCCTCCCAATTCGTTAACCGGGATACCGAACCCTGGCGCGGCGGGTTTTGGACTCGGAAGGAACAATGGACCAAGCGGACCAATTTCGTCTACGCCTCGGCCATCACGGCCGGAATCCGGCTACGGATGTATCGGGAAATCCCTCCCGAGAATTGCATCTTTTACGCGACCGATGGGGTCATGCTCCTAAAACCCATCGCCCTCGATCAAGGCCCGGGTCTGGGGCAATGGTCGGAGCCGGAAACCATCACCGATCTGGTGGTTGTCGGCTCCGGGGTCTATACCTACCGGGACGCAAAAGGGGAAACCCATACCAAGATGCGCGGGTTTGAAGTGGGCTTGGATCTCTACCAACTATTGGACCGCCGCAGACGTATCTTGACCCTGGAAGTGCGCCGGAATTGGACCTTGGCGCAATCGATCCGACAACACAAATACGCGATGTTTAATGAACTAGTGGACGTGCCCCGTTATCTAGATGTATGTTTTGACCGCAAACGGATTTGGGAACGGGACCGAACGGGACGGGATTTACTGAACCGCTCGTTTGAATCCCGGCCATGGGCGCACTATCCGGATGTCACCTACAGGGAGTTTGAACGATGAATCCATGGGCATGGCTTCAAATGCGGTGGAGGGTGTATCGCGCCGTCCGCCAATGGCATCGAAAGCAATCCGCGCCGTGCGCTCATGTCTGGCGCGTGATTGCGGCCCCCTATGTCCGTCAATGCCGTCGATGTGGAACGGTTGAATTCCGAGAAGACGCCCGGGGGGATTTCCCGGATGGGTTACGCGAATGGATTGAAACCATGACACGGAGGACGAATGTCTAAAATCATCACGCCAACCGATACCATCACAATCACGATTGACAATCGATTAAACCCGCCCCAGGCCACGATGGGATTGTCCCGGGACTTGCCCGTGCCGTTTGTCTGCGGGATTCTGGCGGCCCTAATCGGACAATTAATGGGGAACCTCATGCGCAACATCATGGGGCCGCCCTTGGATAAACCCCTGGACAAATTAGGAGGTAACCATGGCCCGACCTCGTAAAGAAACGCCCATAACGGACCCGCTTCTCGATGACAAAATGACCCGTTCGGAAATCGACATTGAAGATTTTCTGGACGAATGGGCGCCGGGAACCTCGGTTGTTGAAATCTATCAAATGCTCAAAGACGGTTCCCGCCCCCATCAGGAACGCGTCGGCATTGACATCTTGAAAGAAGATCTCTACGGCTATATCCGGGAACACTTCGGGGCCGGAAAGTTCCTGCTTCAATTCAAAGACGCGCAGCGGAAAATCCGGAAAATCCTCGTTGTCGATGTCGCGGCCGGAAAACCCATCGCGCCGCCCCTCGTGGTAGGACCCTCGTCCTATAACTCCAACGATTCCTTTAACCGGGAATTGATGTTGGCCTTAATTGCGGCCATTCGACCGCAACCCGCCCCCGATATGGGAACCCTACTGGCGGGCCTAGGAGCGATTCTTGCGGCCGCCAAACCGGCCACGATGGCGGACCCTTCCGCCATGTTGGGGGCCACGGTTCAAGCCTTTGCGGCCCTGAAGAGTGCATCCACGTCGGAGGACTGGATGGAGAAAGCGCAAAAAATGATTGCGATGGCCAAAGACCTTGCGCCCGGAGGCGGGGAGCCGAAGGAAGAGAATTTCTACTCTCTACTTAAAGACGTCGGTAAAGTCGTTGCTGAAAAACTAGCCCCCGCTCCGAACGGTTCGCGTCCCCTGGGAATTCCCCCGGGAGCGGTTCCCGTGGTTCGAGCCCTTCCGGGGGAAAACCGTCCGTCAGTCCCTCCTGAAAACTTTATGGAAAGCATGGGAAGCAACGGAAAAATCAACCCGCCTCCCGAGGAGTCCCCCGACATGCGTTTAGAACAATGGCTTCGCGCTCAATTGCAATTTCTCAAACAGAAAGCCAACGCCGGCAAAGATGTTGAATTCTGGATTGATTATGTGTTCGAGAATCAGGAAGAACCCGGCAATCAAGCCATCCTGGAAGCCATTCGCCGGGGAGCGCGTTTTGAACATTTGTTGCAATTCGATCCCGAAATTGGACAAAATCCTCTCCTGAAGTCTTGGTTTGAAAAACTCTATGAGGCCTTGCGAACCGAACTACACGCGGATGTGGATACCCCCAGGACGGGAGGGGACGCGTCGGACGCTGGAGGAGATGCGGAACCTCGCCCGTCGTGACGCCCGAAGCTCGGAAGTTCTCGCCCTGGCCCGGGAATGCCGGGACCCCTGGGGCCTGGACCAATGGTTGCGTCAAACGTGGCATATCGTTCCCGATCCTTCCGAGGCGGAATACATCCAATCTCCCGCCTATCAAATCCGATGCGGGGGCTTTGCGGGCGATTGCGACGATGCGGCCACGTTGGCCGCATCGGTCCTGATTGTCTTTCAGGTTCCCGCCTTTTTCTTCGCCGTCCGGCAACCCTCGGAAGAGGAATTCTCACACGTCTTTGTCCGTGTCCCCGCCTACGGCTTGGACATCGATCCCATCGTGCCCGCCTATCAAATCCCGATCCGCTACGGGGAAGCCATGATTCTGGAGGTGTAACCATGTTTGAAGGACCCCAAGAAGACGATATGACCGATGCCGAAGAAGTCGAAACGATGATGGAAGACTGCGGCTTGAAGCCTTCCAACACGATTCAGGAATTGATGGACGCCCTCAACAAACTGGAGGATGACGATGCCTAGACGATTATCCGATCAAGAGTGGATCGGCTTTCAAAATAGCGTAGACATAGACGCTTTAAACCTTCCCCCCTGGGGAGCCGTCGTGCAGTGGGGTCAGCAATTGATTTTGGTTTACGTGTGTCCGGGCTCCGGTACGTTGTGCCAGCAAGGGGAAGTCATGTTGTCCGATGTCACGGACCGGCAGGAATTGTTTCGCAACGTTCCGAAGACCTATGACAGTCTTCAGGAAGTTTGGCTCTATCACGTCACAGCGGAAACGATAGCGCGAACGGCAGAAGTGGCCAAGGCGACCTTGGAAACAACGGGAAAAGTTTTGAAGGAAGCTGCAAAAATTATTGGCGAGACCGCCGGAGGATTGGCTAAGCCGTTGTTGGAAGATTTGTATTTGCCCTTGATCGTGATTGCCTTAATTTACCTGTTCGGCATGCCGTCGCGGCGATAGGAGACAAACCGTGTGGGAAAACTTTGTGATTCACGCCATGTTGGGCGAAAACTTTGTGATTCACGCCATGTTGGGCGTTCTTCAAGTCGTGATTAAAAACCCGGCCAAGAAAGCCGCACTTCGGGAAATCTTACTGCAAGTCCGGGATACGATTTCAGAAATGTATCCAGAGTGAGCGGAGAGCGCGTGACGATGCCGTCATGGGCGATTGCCCTCTTGTGCGGCCTGATTCTCAACTTTCTGACCGTGGCCTACAGTGCCGGGTTGATTGTCAATCGGGTCGAAACCTTACAGGAACGTTTCCATTATCTGGAAATGCGTTTCAACGATTTCGTCGAACGAAATTCCAAATAATTTCTTTACTTTCAAAAACCTTCCCTTCTAAAGTGGTGGCGTATCCCTGGCCGGGGCCTGAGTGGGTCCGTGAATTCTGGCAAGCATTCACGGGGTTTTCACCTACTCAGGCCCTTTTGCTTTTTATGTTCAAACATACGCCGATGGGAAAAATCGATTGGATGCTGACCGCAACCGGAATCCGTTTCCACTGGAGGCTTTTGGCGCGGGAATGGTTGGAACGCGCAAGGCGGACCCGATGACGCCGACCGACGCCAAGCGGACGTTTGCGGAGTTGATGGTGAAAGCCCGGACGGGACAGTTAACCACGGCCGACTGGCGCAAGCTGACCGAGGCCCGGCAAATGCTCCGGCGGGCGAAGCGGCCCGCGATGAACCCGCGCAAAAAATCCTACCTTGGCGACGGCTATAGAAAAATTTGGTTTTCCGGCCGGGGAGGAACTACGGCGGGATTGGTTCTATCGGAACAGACGTTTCAAAATACCCGATCCGTTGAAGCGTTTTCAAGATTGTTTCCCCATACCGAAATGCACAAGATGGCCCGCTTTCATGAGTCGCCGGTTTTTGCGACATGGGAGGAAGCGTTTGCCTATCCCACCACGGCAAAAGAAAATCCGAAGAAACCCAAAAAGGTTTTCGACGTGGTTCACTCCGGCCAAACCACGCGGTTTTTCAAACCCTCCGAAGCGAAACGATTCCTGAAACGTCACCCGGACGGAACCTTAGACGCTCACCGGATCGGGGAACGGAAGGGGCCAGTGGTATCCCTTGCAAGATGGCGCAATCCTATATCCAAGATTGTCCGTATCGGCCGCGCTGAAGAAGTCCGTTATCACCGAACCATCGGTTCCCAGCCCGGTTACTACAAACATGAAATCCGATCCCGGAGAGCGGGAGTCTACACGATCCCCGCCGGTTGGGTTTATGTCGGCTCGAAGTCCATCTTGATCACCGAAGGGACGCCCCGTGTATAACTGCATTTATGATGACGAAACCGTGATTTCCTTAGAGCAAGGCCCGTGCCAGCAAACCTTATCCAATGGCGCGGAATTGGTCGATGCCGTGGACTCGGGCACCGAAATCACGGTTACCACGCCGGAGCCGATCTCCTGGGGTTTTTGGCTGACCGTTGCGGGTTTACTATGGGCCGTGCGGCCCGGAAGGTAGCCTTATGTATTTATTTGACCGTCCCGGAGCCATCGCGCCCGCCACAATGGGGGTCCAAGTCCCCGACAGCGGAGCGCCCGCCCTCGGGGATTACCTGGAGGGTATGGGGGATTATCTGGAGGGTTGTCGCCCGGGTTCGGATTGCTGTGACGATTGCGCCCAAATGGGAGCGTATTCCAGCGGCCTACTGGAAGACGAAGACTCCAACTATTCCGACTCGGCTCAATTGGGCACGTGGTGGCAAGATTTGATTCAGGCGGGAACCTCGGTTGTCCAACGGATCACGCAACCGCGAACCACTTTTCCTGTCTACACGCCCCCCTACACGGAGCCGGGGGATTATCCGGCGCCTTCACCGGAGCCCTACCAGCAAACCACAGGGGTTCCGTCATGGCTTCCGTGGGCCATTGGCGGGGGCGCGGCGCTCTATCTTTTAACGAGGCGTTGACATGGCCTATTTGGGATTGAATTTGGAATCTCCCGATGTCCCCGCGATGGAGCCCGGGGAGGCCCAACAATTAGACCAAGCCTTTCAGGAATTCTCCCGGGGCGATTTCGTGGGCGCCGCCTCGACCCTGGGAACCACGGGAGCCGTAAAGGCGGGACTGATTTCCACCGGCGTCGGGGAGGCGATTGCGGGGGCAATTGCGATTGGATTCATGCTCCTGAAACTGGTTGGCCGGGGACGCACGGAAGCCGATTTGATTGTTCCGATTCAAAATCAATTGATCAATTCCCAAGGCACGGGACAATTGGATCAAGTCACCCAAATCTTTCTACGCAATCCCAACGTGACCGGCCTACGGGCGCTCTATGAACAAGTCGAACGCTCCGCGCAAGCCTTCATCGATTTTGTGTCGGAGGATTCCTTTACCGATGGCCGCGCCTCCGCGCAAGCCCTCAATACCGTCATGCCCTACGTCAACGGGACGTGCGGCTACAGTTGGCCTCCCCCAATGCGGGCGACTCAAAACGATTGCGTTTCCTGGGGCGACGGGACTCCCGGGGGCGTGGGCACTAACGGTATCCTGGGAGCCTTGGCCCGGGCCATCCAGCGGCAAGGGGGCACGGTTCCCCCGCCACTGCTGACACAAGGTTACGGCACCGCTTATCCGCGACTCGCTCCCTCGGGCTCGCAAAACTATCCCTGGATTTCCCAAGCCGGGGGACTGCCCAACGTCTCGCCCTTATCCCCGATTCGGCCCACCATGGTTCCGGTAGTTTCGGCAGGAATGGATCTCTTGTTACCGGCTTTAATTGGCGGAGCGGCCTTTTGGCTGTTCCAGAAACGGAAGTCTTGAAGTATGGCGCTTTGGGACGATATCGACGGGGAACGATGGTTGGACAATCCGAGTTTGATTATCGCCAACCCCAAACGACAGAAAGGACGAAAGGCTATGGCACGACGGCAACCCGCAGGACTGGCCCGCTATTGGGCGAAACGACGAAAGAGAGGGCGTAAGCGGACCTCGCGCCGTCGCGCCCGACGGAATTACGCGGCATCGGGATTGATTGCCAACCCCCGGCCGAAGCGCCGGAGGCGACGGGCACGGTTATCGAATCCCCATCGACGGCGACGGCGAAGCATTCGCGTCCGGGCACGACGGCGAAGCTACCGACGTAATCCCGCCTTGATGGGTTTCACGCTTCCCCCGATGGATGCCGTGTTGTTTACCGGCGCGGGCATGGTTATCCCGCCCATCATGACATCGTTTTTGATGGGATATCTCCCGACAGACTGGAAATCCTCGCGGGCGGCTTACTACGGCGTCAAAGCGGTTTCCGTCTTAGTGCCCTCGATGTTGGTCCGGCGATTTGTGTCTCAACGCGCCGGGAATTTCATGTTGATCGGCGGCGCGGCGTCCTTTGCCATTGATTTGGTCCGGGAATTCATGCCGAACCTTCTGCCCTCCGGCGTCGGAGCGCAACCCTTTTTGGGATTCTACGAACGGATGCCCATGCCTTCCCCTCGCGGTTTGATGGGGAACGGCATGGGGCGCTATATGAGCGTGCCCGTTCGGGGAGCCAATGTTCAACGGACCCCTTTACTAATGGAAACCCCGGAACGGTTGATGCCGGGAGCCCGTTTCTAAGTTTCTAAACTTTTTGAATAGGAGAAAAATAGAACTATGAGCCGCCAAAATCTTCCCGGAATCTACGTCGATAATTACCCCCGCGAATATCAAGCCTACAACACGCAATACGCGGGACAAATCGAATCCATCGGTTGGAAGTGGTGGGATACGCAAACCTTCACCTCGGGCACCACGACGGCGTTGACAAATTTCTTCAACGTCCGCGCCACGCCGGATCTCTCCAACATGGAAGTCGCGTTTCAGTTGGCCGCCCCGAAAGCCTTCCTGATTCGCGCCATTCGATTCTTCGTCAAACAGCGTCCCCAGATCGTGACCCCCGCTGGAGCCTCGGGCGCGGCGGTCGGCGCATTCGATAACATCGCGCAGTTGATCAACACGGGCGTCATGACCCTGACCATCGGCAACAAGACTTACGATCTGGAGCCGATATGGAACTTGACGGCCGGAGGCGGCGCGGTCGGATCGATGGCGATGGCTGGAGGCACGGCCGCGAATGCGTTCAACTATATCGACTACGCGCAAAACGGGATTTCCGATCCCCGGGCCGTGAATACGTTATCCAAGCCCCTGTTCATCGGGCCGCAGATCAACTTCAACGCCCGTCTCGATTGGGCGGCCACGTTGACGATTCAAGGCGGCAACCCGGCGATCTGTTTGCTTTTGGACGGAGACTTACTCCGGCCGGTACAGTAGTTCGCGCCCTTTGTTCAACGGTGGAGCCGGGGTTTGAAAAGTCATTTTCCCGGTTCCACCACTTTTTTCACGGGAGTTTAAACCATGCCACTTTTAGAAGATCTCTACGCGAAACAACGGGAGCGGCAAGTCGAATTGATTCCTTTTTTCTATTCGACCAGTTTCCAGAATTCCGTCATTGCGGCCTCAGCCACGGTGGCCCAAAACATCCAAGTTCAGGCGGATTCCCATTTCGTGTGCCGGTACATCGCCCAATTGGCCTATACGGGAGGCTTGGCGGTTTTCACCACATCGCCCCCGTTGCTGATTAACTTTTTCGACACCGGATCGGGGCGGACCCTGCAAGACAATCCTCAGCCGATTCAAAATCTCGCGGGCGGCGTGGCGGCCCTCGGGGGAGCGGCCGGAAATCTGCCGTTCATTCTTCCGGAGCCGTGGTTGATTAAAGCGGGAGGCGTCGTGCAAATTCAGATCACGAACCTTTCGACAACATTGACCGTTGTCCGGTTGGATGTGTCTTTGGTCGGTTTCAAGGTCTTTGTTTTTGGAGCTTCGACCGCGCCTCAAATGTAGTTTCGGGAGTTTCTGTTTATGTCGAAGATTGATGACTGGTTATCCCGGGTCAATATCCCCGACGTGTATCCCCGGAAGGATGATCCCTTCCGGCCATCGGCGGGAGCCATTCCGGAGGGCTCCCCTTATGCGTCCATGCTGTCGACAGAAGATCAGGTTCAAATCAACGTTTGGGATGGTTGGCTGACTTCTCCTAGTTCACGGCCGATTGTTTATCAACGCTGCTTGAATTACATGATCACGGCCAACACGATTCCGGTGGCCCTGACCAATGGCGCGTTCCAATGCGATGCAATTATCCTGGATGTGCTATCGACGGCCGCCAATAGCGTCTTTTTCGGATACGGGAACGCCATCACGCTGACTTCGGGTATCGAAGTCCGTCCGGGATTGCCCATTATCATGGAGGCCGCCAACACGCGGGAGCCATGGGAACTTCAACGGTTGCTCGAAATGATCGCCGGAATGATTGCGGCCGAACGGGGCTACAACGCTCCCGGGGAATACCGAGCGCCTCGGGTTGTGTTCAACGCCAACGAATATTTCGTTGTCGCCACAGCCGCCACGACGGTTCGGGTGATGCTGTTCCTATCGCCGGAATACCAATAAAGGGGTATGTTTGATACCGAAATCGCAACCAGCGCACGGCTGTACAATGTCCCGGAAACCTGGGTCCGCGCCGTTATCGAAACGGAATCTTCCTGGAAACCCAACGCCTTTCGAGCGGAGCCGAAGATTAATGACGCCAGCTATGGGCTTATGCAGTTGCTTTACCGAACAGCCCAAAATCTCGGATATACCGGGACGCGGGACGGACTCTATGACCCTATCGTTAATATTGACCTGGGAACGAAATTGCTCGGTCAATTGCGGGCGCTCTACGGCGATGATTTCCAGCGCGTCTATTCGGCATACAATTCCGGGAGCCCGGATCGGTGGCTTACCTCCACCGAAGTTGGGCGCAATGTGTCCCGGGCCGTTGACAATCTCTCGAAATGGATTTCCGCGGGAGTTTCCCAATTTACGGCCGCGCCAGAATCCAGTCCCCTGGTTGGGCTTTTGATTTTGGTGTTTCTGTGGGCGTGGACCAACAAACGGAGGTAGTCCGATGTATTTATCCGGTTTAGGCGCGGGGCCTTTTCTGCGGGCTTTTATTTTCGTTCCCCCGGGCTCGAATCAGTTCGGCCCGTATGCCTCGGTTTGCGGTTCGCTTCCCAACGGCTGCTACAACACGGGACGCGTGGACATGGGCGCTCCGGTAGGACAAGCCTGTTTGAATCCCGACCCGCAGCAATTCGATAATTTCCAATCCATGGCCGCCTATGCGGCCGCGCATCAGGAGTCTTTAAAAGAGTTTTCCTCCGTGCAAGCGATTAACAGTTTTTGCAGCACGGCCGGAGCCGCGCCCGTCACGGCCGCCCCCACGCCGAGCGTTCCCCCGCCCACGATTACACAAACGCCCTCCGGGGGATATATCAATCCCGGGGCCACGTCTTCCGGATCGGGACGTTTTCCGACCGGGATTGCCACGCCTTCGGCTCCCCCGCCGACGGTTGTCGTGACCGGAAGCCCGGGATATTTGGGACCCCCGGACGCGGCCCCCGTTAACGGCGGGGCTCCCGCCGAAGCCAGTGTGATGGGTATGAGCCCCTTGGCCCTTTTACTGATTGCCGGGTTGGGTGTCGGCTTTCTGATGAAGAAGTAACGCCATGCCGGGAATTCGATTTCGCAATTTCGCATTTGCCGGTGGAGGCGGGGACGCGACCCAATTCACCCAAGATTTAGCCGCGAACGGGGTTGCGCTTTTTAATCCCAATTTGTGGCTCACGCTGCATGGGGTTCCTGCGACTGCGACTACAGATTTTTTCGGTGCCGATGTTGTCAGCACGCCTCCCCTACAAGCTCGGTTCGCTCGCACCGGAGGCACGGGCGGTTCTCCGAACCCGACATACTTCTATCCTCAATTGCTGGTCAACGGCAGTGTGCAAGGTCAGCCGCAGTTCGCAGAGGGAACCATTGTTTCCAAATCCGGGGGCGCTTCCGAATGCGGTCCCGCTGTGATGTGCTCCGGGGACACGGCTTTTGATCAGAATAGCCCTTGGCCCACATCAGCGGGACACAACGGCTATGCGGCGCTGACGCAAGCGGGAAACAATACGACCGTGCGTATTCGTCGGGCTTCGATTACCCAAACCGTTCTTTCGACCATCGCCGGTTGGGCGCTTGGGGATTTGATTCGTATTCGCGTCACGCCCGGAACCGCATCGCATTTAGTGGAAACCTTTCGTAACGGCGTCCTTGTCGATAGTATCACCGACGCAAACGCCGTCCGCCCCGGCGCCGGAACGGGTTGGCCGTGTTTCATGGTCGGTAACATCGCTATCCCGACCGCATCCAATTCGATTTGGACCGGATTAAATTTCGGACTCTTTTAGGAGGCTTTTATGTCTACCCCCATCCAAGCCGCCGACCCGGCGTCGAAAGTCGCGTACACATTTACCGACGTGGGAGCCCTGCACGCCGCGATTGCAACCTACAGCTATATCCCTTTACGAGCGGATGGCACGCCGTTTGAAGTGCAGTTCCTTCAAGAGTATGGGGGTTATGTCCTGGATGGGGCTCCCATGAACGTCTGGATGGACGGGGTTTGGTTAGAGGGTCAACGGGAGGCGATGGAACCCTATTGGTCTTCCGGACAAGTGAAACGCCCCCCAGAGGCGATTTTAAACGCCGGAGTCCAAGCCATGCCGGCCGACATCGCGGCCCGAACGAAGGCTTATCAGGCGGCCCAAACCGGGGGCGGGCTTTTCGGTTTAGATATAAGCACTTGGGTTACGGTAGGGGTCGGGTTGGCCGCGATTTGGTGGATTTCCAAACGGTAGGTCAAAGTGGAAGCTATCCATTTCATTTTAAACCCTGAAATCCTTCGCAGGCGGGCTTATGGACGCGTTCTTAGGGCTCCCGCTGCACAAACCTTGTCCATGAGGGTTTGGGCTTCTCTAAGGGCCATTTCTCCGGATTTCCCGGCTTTCTCCAACCGTTCGGCTTCCCGGATCAATTGTTCGACATAGCGGGCGTGCGCCCGATGGGGAAAGGGGTTTTCCCGGGAGGCTTCGCGCCAAAAGGTCAGATTGGATTGGAAATGCTTGGACCGATCCCAGGATTGAACGGCCCACAACACCACAAGCGCGGTCCCCAGGGGAAGCGGGAGAAAGAAAGCAAGAAGCATCGCCCACAGGGCGATGCCCCCATAGGTCCGATATTCCAAAACCGAATCCGCAATCAAGCCCGGGAAAAACTTCGTCACTAACGGGTAGTCCGGATCGATCCGGAGCCGGAGCCCCCAAAGGGCTAGCGAGTAGTGTTGCCAGTTGTAGAGAAGAAAGCGGAATACGTCACGAAGCATTGAATTTTAAGAAGTCTTCAACCATTGAAAAATCGCCGTACACGTCCGACGTTTTCCGCCTCAGGGACGGCAAACGGAATTGACATTCCCGACATCGGCCTGTGGTTTGATGCCAGCACCAGGATTGTAGTATTTGTTTTGCGTATTGAACACGGGGGAAATGATGGCCTAGTCGGGTCCGCCACGGGTCGATGGCTCCGGGCTTGGACGTGGTTCGCGCTCCGTGCTCCTGACGCATTAAAAATAAGCCGTTGATCCCAACCCGCTGGAAATCGGTTTCCAGTAGGGTCTTATCGAGAATCCGCCCCCGGATACTCGCCCACGCCGCATGTTGGGCGGATGTAGATTCCAGTTTCTTCTCTTTCGGTATCCCCATCGCTTGCTTCCAAGCATGTACCAAGATTTCCCGCCGATAGACCCGGAACAATTGATCGGAGTATCCCCGACAGGATTCCAGACAACCCCAGGGCTTTCCGTTTTGTATGACGAAAAGAACGGATTCCCGCCCAAAGACGGATGTCGTTTGAACGGATTCATTTAAAATATCGCAGGAATTCATCAAGGCTTCCGGCAAAAACAAATCGTCTTCGCCCGACCAGGCTAAATAAGAATGAGTGGAATGGCGAACCGCTTCGTGGGAGGCTTCAATTTCGTTTAAGCCGGGAGTGTGAAAATAATGGGTTAACCGTGTCGATTCCAGAGAACGAACGGTTAAATCCAACGGGACCGCGCTGGAGTCTCCGATATACAACGCAATCCCGAACCTTCGATACCACAGAATTGCCCGACGCAAAAATTCGGGCCGGTTCATTGTGGGAACCACGATGGCCAAATCTTTAAAAACGTTTTCCATAGTAGAGAACTACCGGATACAACATCAGGTATAATAACCCGTCTTGCTTGGATTTATAGGCGAAGTATTGAGACAGAACGGCTAGACTCCAATGCCAGCCCCCCATTGAAGCATGTAGCAATCCCAGAAACGAAAAGAATGCCGCTTGCATTCCCGCACGGGCGGAAATGTAGGAGACGGCCGACACTTGCAGCGGATGAACCGCAAAAATGGCGGCCGCCAGAAAGGCCCGGGTAGGATCAAGGAACATCTGAGTAAGCGCCTGTACAAGCAGGGTATTTCCCACGTGAAACGCGAGGCTTGCTAGATGCCAGGGCCAGGAGGGTTGAAGGATCACGGTTTGGGTCGCATCCATGCCGGAGCCCCGGCCGAACGCTCGCCATAGCAGTTCGTCGATGCAATGAACCATAGATCGAGTGTGGGCATGGAAGAACGCGACGTGTCGGTAGTGCACGCCCGGGGTTTGATTGTCTTCAAACAGGATGGGGTCATCAAACAGAAACTCCCCGTGGACGGCACGGAGGTAGGGGAGCACGGCGAGGAACCCGAGAATCAGAAGGCTCATGGTTCTTATGGGGTCACCGTGACCGTGATGGGAACCAACCGCGGTGGCATTTGCCGGGGCAAGACGAACTGAATGGGGAGCGGGGGACCCGTCGCGACTTTGTTTCCATCGATGAAGAGATTGATTGCCGTGAAACTCACGACCCTTAAATTCGTGGGCGGCGTCGGCGGGGGATTGACGGCAACTTCGTTGGAGTTGGCGCTTTCCACGCCACCGGAGGTTTGAGCCCGAACGACATAGTAATAGGTGAGCGTGCTCCCGGTGGGCGTCGTGTCGATGTATTGAGGGGTTGCGGTCACGGTTGCCGGTTGGGGAATCAACATCAAGTTGAGTTTGGTGTATGGGCCGCCTGGAGTGGTTCCCCGATAAACGTTGTAGCCCGCAACTAGGGGGTCACCGTGACGGTCCCAGGCCAGCGTCACGGTGGCGCCGTGGGCGAGGGTCGGGAGGAGAAGGAACAGAAGTATGAGAAGTTTTTTCATGTTGGATTTCTCGATTCTTTTGGGAACAGATCATGCTCTAACCTCTGCGGGGTACATCGCAAAATTCAAGCTTTTCATTCACCGTAACCGCTCTCATCTAAGAACTTCCTGATGCGATCAAAAATAGAATCAGCTATTGCTCTCTCTTGCTTGGAAACGCCTTGAGCATAACTTGAATATTCATATAAAGCCTGGGCCACCACCTCAAGTTCTTCAATCG
>Ga0334722_10002819_pt1 | contig 19192 bp, 12 predicted proteins | sample C3_bottom_MG_FD_207210 | JGI IMG/M metagenome (GOLD analysis project Ga0334722, IMG submission 207210) | Sediment microbial communities from Yellowstone Lake, YNP, Wyoming, USA - C3_bottom | ecosystem: Environmental > Aquatic > Freshwater > Lake > Sediment | place: USA: Wyoming | collected...
CGTTTGAAGGCGGAGAATCTGAAACTGGCGGCTGCCCTGAAGAAGAATGAAGAGACGATTGCGGGGCTTCAGCGTGAGCGTGAAGATCTCGGCAAGCAGATAAAGGTATCGGATGATACCAATAAGATGCTGAAAGACTTGACGGTTAAACTCCAGGACGCTGAGAACCGCCGTTCTGCTGCAGAGAACAAGTATGCGGATCAGCAGAAGAAACAGCTGGAGATTGACAAAAAACAGGCTGATCTCGAAATGAAGCTGCGGGAGGCTGAAAATAAGAAGACCGAAACAGAGGCGCAGGTCAGCAGGTTGCGTAGCGAGATCATCCGCACCGAGGCCGTGGTCAAAGAGCGGGATGGTCTGGTCAAGGTAATCGAACGGCTGCGTCAGGATAACAGCCGCTTGGCAGAGGAGGACAGATCGCGCAGCAGTGTTTTGCAGCAGGCCACAGGGGAGTTGCAGAAAATCAGGGTTGAAAAAGAACAGCTCCAGAAACAGCTGGCCGAAAATCAGGACAAAGTGCGGGGAATTGATAAGCTGCAGTCAACGCTGAGACTGACGGAACAGCAGAAGGCGGAGCTTGAAGTCCAGACACGAAAGGCGATCGAGGAGCGGACAGAATATGAAAAGAAGCTCAAGGACAAAGACGCTCTGATATTGCGGCTCGAAAAAGTACAGGCGGATAACGAGAAAATGAGGTCTGGTGCCCGTGCTGCTGCTGAGACTTTAAGAGCACTTGCTGAATCAAACCGCCTCCTGGGCATACTGAACGACGACTATAAGGCTCTGATGCGACGATATGACGAACTCTCGCGACAGAAGAGCCAGGGGCATTTGGCCCAAAGTGCCGCAGTGGAACCTGCGAGCCCATACGACGCACCGATCTTGAAAATCGGCGGGAGGCAGTATACCCGGTTTCAGATTATAGAGGAGAGCCTCATCTCATCAAGAGTCCTCTCCAGCATGAAGATCGATACTGTGTCCTGGAGGCACGGCAATCCCTATGACGACTTTATTACTGAACTGGTTTTGTATGCAAAGGCCGGAGAAGGGTTCCTGAGGGCAAAAGAGACCGATATTGACAATACAGCGAAAAAATATCATTTTGACGGCAGGGAACGGGAATATCTGATAAAATATCTGACGATAGATGATTTCATCAGCAAAAAGATCAGGGAGCAGCCGGTTGATGAGGCCCAGATTAGGAAATATTATGAAAACAATCTGCATCTGTATGCGACAAAGAAATCAGAGAAGATGGTCACCGCTCTGATGCTGCCGTATACTTCGGGGACAAGGTTCGAAGGGGCCATTCGCATGACCGAGATGCAGGCTGAAGCGTCTGGAGGAAAGCCGATTGGGATGCTGTATCAGGGAGGTGCCGGCGGCCTTATTCTCAAACAATTGCGATTCCGTGATCTTCCAGTCTGGATACAGGAGAGACTCCAGGATCTGAAAGACGGAGAAACGAGCAGTGTTATTTCAGCAGACGATCAATATATGATTTACCAGACGCGGCATTTGGAAAGTAGTGTCAGAGGGTTTGAAGAGGTGAAAGAATCGATAAGGAATTCCCTTGCCGCCTCGGAAGTCCTCGGGCCGTGGCTCAGCAAGATCAGGAAAGAGGCGGTAGAGGTCAGGTAATGTTCAGGCGGAATATGCATGAAGCCATAGACAGTCAGATAAAGGAGGCGATGCTGAGGCCGCTTACTGCTGAAAATCTTAATTTCATAAGTGATCTGTATCTCCGCAAGGGAGAAAAAGAGCTGGCTATTGAATGCCTGTATAACGCAATAGCCAAGCTGCATGTCTCGCAACGGGACAAGATGATTGCAATCTATAAGAAGATCATAAAGCTTGCGCCGGGCGATGATAAGGCATACAGGGGACTCATCGATATTTTTGCCAAGATGGGGCTGGTTGCCGAAGAGGTCAACCATCTTATATTGCTTGCAAAGGTATATCAGAGCAGGGGCGACTATGAAAAGGGCAATGAACTATACCGCAGGATCCATCTTATCGACCCGAACAATGAGACAGCGGCAAATTATTTTGGCAAGGGAAAGCCGCAGATATCTCAAGCCGGTGAGAAGGACGTCTGGAGCGATTTCAGCGAAACAGTCTCGATGCCTTCAGGTCATCCCGAGACAGGAGATTTGACCGGGATGCAGGGGGAGTGGAATATTTCAGGGAAAGACGACACTCTTGTAGATGAGGTTTCCGCTCCCCAGGAGGATTGGGATGCTGTCTCAGTTTCTCCCGTCATTCGAAATAAAAGGGTTTATCTCAGACTAGGGATTACTGTATTATTAATACTGCTTGCCGTTGCTGCGGGATTTCTGATATATAAAAAATCACGGGGCGGAATGACCAGTATGGTGCAGAGGCAGGAGACGACTGCAGTGCCACGGGGCACCGTCGAGAAGCAGAAAGAGGCGGGGGATATCAGGATTACGGTTGTGCGGATGCCCGGTAACGGGGCTGACGACGGTAGACTTGCAAAGGCCGTAGGACAGAAGGCCATGGCTGAGAACCAGTTTTACACGGTGACTTTGCAGGCGGAGGCAGGTTGCATCCCGGAAGAGTTTATTCGGGATCCCCTTCAGATGATTTTCTTTGTGGGCGGCAATGAGGTGAAGAGCGGGACGACAGTGGTTAAGGGACTGGAGCTCATGAACCGGACTGTTTACAAGGCGATAGTTCCGGGGTGCGGGGAGAACAAGGCTGTATTCATGAAACAGTTCATTGCGCATCCGAAGGGGCAGCAGTATAAAGGCATAGCAGTACGAATGACGGAGAAAGGTGCGACGGAAACGATAACGTGGGATTGAAATATTTACATGCTCGTCTTTTTGTGTCGTCTCTCTCATTGTTCTTTTTTGTCTTTATTACGTTGACCATAACCTTTGCAGTACCTGACGCCGGCAGTTATACCCAGACAGGTCAGAAACGGTCTGTTCAGATTATCAGTGTCCGGCTCAGCGAGGACGCATCACTCCACAGTATCATTCAGAAGGCAGGCTACTCCCTTGCAGACAAGGACGTCGCTGGTTTTCTCACCGAATTTTCCGGTTTGAACGAGGGGCTCAGAAGCATCAGCAGCATCAAGAAGGGGACGGATGTCAGGATTCCCCTGTCACATTTGGTCAAATTGGTTGCCGCGCCCCCGGGTACAAAGCAAAGACGCAGGTTTGCACCGCGGAAGAGGGGCAATAACGAGGTGCCAGCGGTCCCTAAATTTCCCCTGACCAGCACAGAGCCTGTGTTGCTTCCGGATCAAAGTTCTTCGAGAAGGTCACAGGTGGTCCGGACGATCCGGTCGCTTGCCGAGCAGCTATACGGACGTGCCGTGATGGAACAAGACGGTCTGAAGTATTTTGCTGTTGGCCAGCGGAGCGAGATTTCGTTTGATGCGGCTTCCTTTCCGATGATGGTTTTGAACAATGGGGTTGTCCTGGTGCTCGACCCGTCAGGGGCTCTTCCCGCCGAGGTCAGGCAGATAATCCGCCTGGTCTGGCCTGAATATCTTTTTGTCAGTTATAAGGATGGCCAGGACCTGCGGACGGTCCTTGACAGTCTTTTGGTATCTCTGGGTTATGTTGTTGGTCGTGGCAGAACGCTTATCGCTGGTGGAACCTCCCGGATTGAGTACAACTCGGACTTTGTTATATTCAGAAAGGAAGATGATCTTCTGGAAGGTGATATCACGGTTGTTACGCTCATCGGTCCTCATGACCGGGAAGCGCCTGAGAGTCTTGTCCAGTGGTTCCGGGCACGCGATATTCGCCTGATTCAGCTTGGAGACGGGGAAAGCGGATCTGTACGGTCCGAGAGGGCAAAGGTTATAAACGTAAATGGCCGGGCAGACAAAAGGACATTTATAGAGAACATTACATCCAGTATCGGCTTTAAGTTATCCCATGATACCGTCGTGAGCCTGTCAGACCGGAAAGATTTCACGTATAACCTCCGGGCTGACATCAGCATCGCCACAGGACCGAGGACCAAGGTCATTGAATTTGCCGAAATGTCTGCTCAGGAGATTGACTATGCCCGCAAATGGGGAGTTGATGTTATTTGCATGGATCCCCGCGATGATGATCGTGCAGTGCTGGGAAAACTGATTGACCTCCTTGGGGTTGTCCACGTGGACTCTCCGGATACTTATTCCGCATATATAACCCCTCGCAAAACCAGATATCGGCTCGTTCTTCCGGGAGTCTACGTGAAGACGCGGCAGGGGACCTTTTTTATCACTGACACCGAACTGGGGGCAGACCTGCTTCGAGATATTGTTGATCCCGGATTAACGGTCATAACATATTGACGGTAAATATTTTCTTTGACATAACACCCATAAATATGATATTCATAATATGCAAAAAAAATAGACAAAGAGGGCTCAGCGCATGAAGATACACAGCCGTTTTGGACGGTTCTTTCTTGGAATATTTTTGGTTGTTTCCCTCATCAGCGCGATATCTCATCAGGCGCAGGGAGGTACTGTTGTCGTTAAGCCGGGGCAATTCGATCATTTTACGGTCCAGCTTCCTGACAAGGCCGTTGCCGGAGAGAATTTTATTGTAAAGGTTCAGGCGTATGACCTGAACAACAACCTGATTACCAATTTCATAGATACGGGTAAGGAATTCAGGATTGACGCCGGCGGATCAGCGGTTGTGCAACCCCTGACTCTCAGCGCAGCCTCGTTTTCAGGCGGCACGGCTAGTATATCGATCAACAGCAGAAAGGCTGAAAAGGTCGTTTTTTCAATACGCGAAGTGGGTGGTACGGTCCCCGTGATATCCAGGGAGGTCCTGGTTGTCCCGAATAAGCTGGAACACTTTATTCTGCAGGCCCCAGCGAGCGTCAGGGCCGGAGCAAAATTCGATATACGGATTATCGCAAAAGACCTTTTTGATAATACGGTGGATGATGTTGAAATCGGAAGGAACCTGAAGGTCACTACGTCAGGGACTGCGTCGCCGGGAATGATTGGTGGTTCTGGTATTGACTTCAAGAACGGTACTGCAGTTGCAACGTTTGTGTCGGAAAAAGCCGGAAGTTCTTTGATAGAACTACAGGAACTGACCAGCGGCAGCAGGGGCAGGTCAAACGAGGTCGCGGTAACTCCGGCCGGGTTGAGTCTATTCAAGGTCCAAGCCCCGAAGACAGCAGTTGCCGGCGAGGCATTTGACCTGATAATCTCTGCCTATGATGCCTATGACAATCTGATTGACTCATATTCTTCATCAGGGGCAGGGGCGACGCTGATGACGACCGGGAATACGAAAATTGAACCGTCATCCCTCGCCCCGTCTGACTTCAAGAACGGCCAGGCATTGGTCAAAGCAGTCTATGAGAAGGCAGAGGATATTGTCGTCATGGTGAAGGATGTTAACAGTGACAAATCCGGCAGGACGGGAGATATACAGATCACCAATGCTGCCCCGGACCATTTTGTGGTTGTTACCCCGGATAGCGCTGTTTCCGGCCAGAGGTTCAAGATCAAGATAGAGGCGTACGACCGGTTTAACAACATTGCGAGAAATTATAACCTTGCCGGCAATGAGGTCGTGCTGAGTACGTCAGGGACGAGTTTTATCACGCCTTCGGTTATTTTGCCTACCGAGTTCATGAACGGCATAGCAGTTGTGGATGTCCTCTATGACCGCGCTGAGTCGTTTACCATCTCCGCAAAGATGATCGGAGAGAAGAGACAGGGAAAGCTGACGGTGAGTGACAAGGAACAGTCCAGGGAAGTTCCTCATCAAAGGATAGTGACTCAGGTGGTTGAAAAGCCCCTGAAGCCGGAGCACAAGAAGTCTGAAGTCAAAAGGCCCGAGCCGAAGAAAGAGGTAGTATCAAGAACCGAAGAGAAAAAGCCGGATGAAGAGGCGACCCGGAGATCTGCCGAACAGAAAAGGGAAAAACCGGTGAAGCCGGAAGTGAAGCAGGCTGAACAAAGACCGGTTGAGCAGAAGCAGGAAAAACCGAGGCATACGGAAAAAGCAGTTGAAGAGCCAAAGCCTTCAAAGCCGGCAAAGCCTGTAGAGCTCGCAAAAAAAGAAGAGAAGAAGCCTGAAATTAAAAAACCGGAGTCAAAGAAACCTGAGCTGAAGCCGGAACTGAAGACAGACCAGCTGACGGCAGTCAGCAAGATAGCGGCCATAGAGGCAAAGAACAAGGCAATGCTCGTGATCAACCTTTCGGATGTTCAGTCCCAGTTTGAATACCGTGATACCGTTGAAACGCGGGCAGGCAAGGAATGGCTGAAGCTGGCACTGAAGCCTGCGGTTCGGAAAACCGAAAAGTCCTTTAAGTTCAAGTCATCCTTTGTTGGCGATGTCCTGGTAGAGGAAGACCGCTCGGGGCAGAACGCTGTCAATGTCTATATTGAACTGCTTCCTGCCGGGGTAACTTTTGATATCGAGCGGATAAGGAATACCCTGATCGTTACCCTGTCGCGCCCGTAAACTCGTTTTTTATCGGGTGTCGGAAAGGGTGGTGTCATGAGTACCAACTGCAGCGAATGCAAACACGGACACGAGCTGAAGCCTGACGGGCAGAGACCTCCTCCGGGGACAGTCTGGTGTAGTCAGCGCAAAATACAAATGGCCAAACATCGTCAGATGCCGTGTTTTGTCCCGCTCGTAACAGTCAAAACAAGGCACTGTGTTGACTGCAAAAAGGCAAAGATAACTAAACCCTCCGGTGGAGCCCCCCAGCTCGGGAATGTCTGGTGCGAGAAAAAGCACCTTGAGATCAACAAGCAACGCGGCATGGAGTGTTTCGAGTAGCTGTTCCTGAACTGCATTTCTGACTTTAACAACGCATCTGTCTTTCTATCCTTCAATCCCGAGAAAAGCCGGAAATCTTTATTTATTTTTTACGGCTTAAGCCCTTTTCTTTACCCCAAATTGACTCTTTTTCATGATACGATCTAAACATAGGAGATAAAACTATGGATGGATTATATCTTGTTATCGTCATCGTCTTTTTTGCTCTCACCGGTTTGCTGGTGAAACTTTTCGAGAAAGTGTAAGAGGTGCTGTTATGGAAATCTTTTATTGGATAGGCGGTATCTTGGCCTTCGGGCTTCTTGTTTACCTAACTATAGCGCTTATGAAACCGGAGATATTTTCATGACAATGAATGGAATGATGCAGATCGGATTATACTTCATAGTTCTTTTAGCCCTGGTGAAACCTCTCGGCAGCTACATGGCGAAGGTGTATCAGGGCGAGACGTTTTGGCCCAGTCGCATCCTCGGTCCCGTCGAGCGGCTGCTCTATCGCATGTTCGGCATAAGGCCTGAGGATGAGATGTCCTGGAAGACCTATGCAGGGGCAGCCATTGTCTTTAAGATTGCGTGTTTCTTCCTGCTGTATCTTATACTGCGCCTGCAGGGGATACTGCCGCTGAACCCCCAGGGCTTTGCAGGGGTCTCACCGGATCTGGCCTTCAATACCGCGGTCAGTTTTATTACAAATACCAATTGGCAGGCCTATGGCGGAGAGTCTACCATGAGCTATCTGACGCAGATGATGGGTCTAACCGTACAGAATTTCGTCTCCGCTGCACAGGGAATGGCGATACTCGTTGCCCTTATCCGGGGTTTTACGAGGCAGACCACCAAGACTATAGGCAATTATTGGGTCGACATGACGCGCTCCATACTTTACATCCTGCTGCCGCTCAGCCTTGTCATTGCGGTGGGGCTGGTATCGCAGGGAGTGGTGCAGAACTTCAGCCCCTATAAAAATGTGCCTCTTGTTCAGAGCATTACGTATGACAGTCCCAAGTTGGATGCCAAGGGCAATCCGGTCATTGGGGCCGACGGGAAGCCGGTTACTGAATCTGCAAAGGCCTCCGAACAGACGGTGCCGCTCGGTCCTGCGGCATCCCAGGTGGCGATCAAACAACTCGGCACCAACGGCGGCGGCTTTTTTAATGTCAATTCAGCCCATCCATTCGAAAACCCGACACCTCTTTCCAATTTTCTTGAGATGCTGGCGATTCTCCTCATCCCTGCTGCTCTTTGTTATACCTTTGGCCGGATGGTCGGCGACAGGAGGCAAGGCTGGGCGTTGCTCGCGGCAATGCTGGTAATATTTATCCCGTTCCTGATCTTAAGTTACACCAGTGAACAGGTGGGGAATCCTCTTCTTGCGACTGCAGGGGTAAGTCAGATCGCCAGCGACCTCCAGCCCGGAGGCAATATGGAAGGAAAGGAGGTGCGGTTTGGAATAGCCAACTCTGCCCTTTGGGCAACGGCGACAACCGCTGCCTCAAACGGATCGGTAAACGCGATGCACGATTCGTTCAGTCCGCTTGGCGGCTTGGCACCTATGGTCCTGATACAGCTTGGAGAGATAATCTTCGGCGGGGTCGGCTCCGGCTTATACGGGATGCTTGCCTTTGCCATGGTAGCGGTATTTATTTCCGGTCTTATGGTCGGTCGTACACCGGAATATCTTGGCAAGAAGATAGAGGCTTTTGAAATGAAAATGGCAGCTTTCGTAATATTGGTGCCTGCGGCCTGTGTTCTGCTCGGGACCGCTGCGGCATCTGTAACAGCCGCGGGAGTTGCCGGAGTTTCTAACCCCGGTCCGCACGGGTTTTCAGAGATCTTCTACGCCTTTTCCTCGGCGGGTAACAACAACGGCAGCGCGTTTGGTGGCATCTCGGCAAACACACCATTCTATAACACACTGCTCGGCATAGCCATGCTTTTTGGCAGGTTCTGGGTCATGGTCCCGATTATTGCGATCGCAGGGTCTCTGGCATCAAAGAAATATGTGACCCCGAGCGCAGGGACACTGCCGACGCATACCCCGCTCTTTGTCTTTTTTCTGGCAAGCATAATCATTATCGTGGGCGCCCTTACGTTTCTTCCCGGCCTCGCGCTGGGACCGATAGCCGAGCACCTGACGCTTTATAAGTAAAGGAAAAATTAATTATGACCCATAAAAAGAAACAGCACGCTCTTTTTGAATCAAAGATCATAAGGCGTGCCCTGATAGATTCGCTGATAAAACTCAATCCGAAAAACCAGTTCCGGAACCCGGTCATGTTTGTGGTCGAGATTGGAAGCATATTGACAACGCTTCTTTTTGTGCACGCTCTTTTCGTGCCGGGGCCGGAGTCACCGGGATTCATTCTCGGAATCTCGTTATGGCTGTGGGCGACAGTAGTCTTTGCCAATTTTGCCGAATCGGTAGCCGAAGGCAGGGGGAAGGCACAGGCAGATGCGCTGCGCGGATCCCGGAAGGATATCCAGGCAAAGAGGCTTTCAAAACCCGAACGGGAGGCGACTGTCAGTATTGTCCCGTCACCACAGTTGAAGAAGGGCGATCATGTCCTGGTTGAAGCCGGAGACATCATTCCAGGTGACGGAGAAGTGGTTGTAGGCGTTGCATCGGTCAATGAGAGTGCCATAACAGGAGAGAGCGCCCCGGTAATCAGGGAGAGCGGAGGAGACAGGTCCGCTGTTACCGGTGGTACACAGGTGCTGTCAGACTGGCTTATCATAAGAATTACCGCCAATCCGGGAGAGACCTTCCTCGACAGGATGATCTCGATGGTAGAAGGCGCCAAGAGGCAGAAGACCCCGAATGAGATCGCCCTGGATATTCTGCTTGCAGGGTTGACCATAATCTTCCTGCTGGCGGTCGTTACGCTCCTGCCCTTCTCCCTCTTCAGCGTCAAGGCAGCAGGCCAGGGAAGTCCCGTCTCGATAACCGTGCTCGTATCCCTTCTCGTCTGCCTTATCCCTACGACAATCGGTGGACTCCTTTCGGCGATAGGTATTGCGGGCATGGACCGCATGATCCAGGCGAATGTCATCGCCATGTCAGGACGGGCGGTTGAGGCGGCGGGCGATGTTGACGTGCTTCTCCTTGACAAGACCGGGACTATTACTTTGGGGAACAGGCAGGCCACTGCATTTATAGCGGCACATGGCGTGGACGGTAAAGACCTTGCCGATGCCGCACAACTCTCGTCTTTGGCCGATGAAACACCCGAGGGCAGGAGTATCGTCATATTGGCAAAAGAGAAATACGGTTTCCGCGAACGCGACATCAACGCACTCAATGCGACCCTGGTTCCTTTTTCTGCTCATACCAGAATGAGCGGCGTCAACCTGGGAGACAAGGAGATACGAAAAGGTGCGGCTGACGCTGTTGAAGAATATGTAAGTAATCAGGCGGGCGCTTTCCCGGACGATGTCAGGTCTGCTGTCGAAGAAATAGCCCGGCAGGGCGGTACGCCGCTTGTTGTTGCTGAAGGAAAAAAAGTCCTCGGAGTTATCCGCCTCAATGACATTGTCAAAGGCGGCATCAAAGAGCGTTTTGCTGAACTCCGGCGCATGGGTATCAAGACGATCATGATCACCGGAGACAATCCTCTTACTGCCGCAGCTATCGCTGCCGAGGCAGGGGTGGACGATTTCCTTGCCCAGGCAACACCTGAGGCAAAGCTGAAGCTCATCCGCGATCATCAGGCAGGAGGCAGGCTTGTAGCCATGACTGGCGATGGCACGAACGATGCCCCTGCGCTTGCCCAGGCGGATGTGGCCGTAGCCATGAATACCGGGACACAGGCCGCAAAGGAGGCCGGTAATATGGTGGACCTCGACTCCAATCCCACGAAATTGATAGAGGTCGTCGAGATCGGCAAACAGTTATTGATGACGCGCGGTACCCTGACTACCTTCAGCATCGCAAACGATGTTGCTAAATACTTTGCGATCCTGCCTGCGGCGTTTCTTACAATATATCCGCAGCTCGGCGCACTGAACATAATGGGACTTTCGACGCCGCACAGTGCCATCCTGTCTGCGGTCATATTTAATGCTCTGGTAATTATTGCGTTGATTCCGTTGGCCTTGCGGGGCGTTGCCTATCGACCGATGGGAGCAGCGGTTGTGCTTCGTAACAACCTTCTTGTTTACGGACTTGGCGGCTTGATCGTTCCGTTTGTCGGCATCAAACTGATCGATATGATTATAACCTTTTTGCATATGGCGTAAGGAGACATACTATGATGAAAATAATACGACCGGCAATAGTTTCTTTGTTTGTATTTACGATTCTTACGGGAGTTATCTATCCCCTTGGTGTAACCGGCATTGCGCAGCTGCTTTTTCCTGCCCAGGCGAATGGCAGCATCATTGTGAAAGACGGAAAGGCGATCGGTTCTTCACTTATCGGTCAGCCCTTCGATGACCCCAAATATTTCTGGGGAAGGTTGTCTGCAACCGCGCCTTTTCCCTATAATTCAGCTTCTTCGTCCGGCTCTAACCTGGCTCAGAGCAATCCGGCCCTTCTGGAACAGGCGAAAGGACGGATATCTGCATTGCGGGATGCCGATCCACAAGCCCCTGCATTGGTGCCTGCTGACCTGGCTACTGCATCGGGGAGCGGTCTTGATCCCCACATAAGTCCCGCTGCGGCCGAGTATCAGATACAGAGGGTGGCAAAGAGCCGCGGTATTGACGAAGCCAAGGTTAGTGCGCTTATTGCTGCTTATACGGAACCGCGACAGTTCCGGATTCTCGGAGAGCCGACTGTCAATGTTCTCAGGTTGAATCTGGCGCTCGACGACATGGGAAAGGAGTGAAAGATGAAGTATGGATTAAGAGGGAACAGGGTGAAAAGAAGTTTAAGGGGCATGGTGAATGTAATTCTCTTGTTGATGGTCGTCAGCGCGCCTTTGACCGCGTTTGCCGTGTCCTACCCGGCACCGCTTTATCATCGGGAGGAAAGGCACAACAAGTTTGTGAAAGGCGATACGGTATATATGTTTCACAGTGGCACCGAAGACGTAAGGAAGACTATTCATGTCAATGATACTCTCGCTGTTTATAGAGTGACATCGACCTGTGAAATAGTTAAGGTTGGCATAGTCAGGATAGTTTCTTTCACGGGGGAGACATACCTGAAAGGCGAGGTCTTTGCCGGGGAGATTAAGCCTGATGATATTGCGAAAAAAGGTAAAGTTTCGTGTCTTGTAATCTCGGCAGGTATATGTGAAAATTAATCTGAATCAATTCTTTCTCCCTGTCGGGATATTTATGATCTACGGAGTGATCGATGGAAGAAAAACGTCCCAGCCCTGACGAGCTGTTGGCGCAGCTGAAGGTCGACGAGGAGCGCCAGCAACAGGGGAAACTGAAGATATTTTTTGGCGCGGCGCCCGGCGTCGGCAAAACCTATGCCATGCTTGCGGCTGCACGCGGGAAACGCTCTGAGGGGCTTGACGTCGTTGCCGGGATTGTGGAGACCCACGGCCGCCTTGAGACCGAGGCGCTCGTGGAAGGCATTGAAATCATCCCCCGTCGCGAGATTGAATACAGCGGAACTATCATGCGTGAATTCGATCTCGACGCGGCACTGAAGCGTAACCCCGGTTTGATCCTGATTGATGAACTTGCCCATACCAATGCACCCGGGTCCCGCCACAAGAAGCGCTGGCAGGACGTCTTCGAGTTGTTGGCAGCTGGGATTAATGTATACGCAACATTGAATGTGCAGCACGTTGAAAGCCTTAACGATGTCGTCTCCCAGATCACCGGAGTTGTGGTCAGGGAAACCCTGCCGGACCTGGTGCTTGACCGTGCCGACGAGCTTGAACTCATCGACCTTCCGCCGGAAGATCTCCTGCAGCGCCTCAAAGAGGGAAAGGTCTATGTGGCTGAACTTGCCGATCGGGCCAGGCATCATTTCTTCCGCAGGGGAAATCTGCTTGCCTTGCGCGAGCTTGCGCTGCGCCGGACTGCGGAATGCGTGGATGAGCAGATGCAGGACTACCGGCAGATCAAGGGTGTCCGTGAGGTCTGGCCTGCAGGAGAACGTATCATGGTCTGTGTTGGCGCAAACCCCCGCTCCATACGCCTGATTCGCTCGGCCAAACGGATGGCCACGGGTCTGCATGCTGAATGGCTTGCGGTTAACATTGAGGCACCCGCCATGGTGAAACCCTCAGAGACTGATATGAGGCAGCTGGCTGAGCATATGAGACTGGCCGAAAGCCTGGGGGCAGAAACCGTGACACTTTCAGGGCATAAGGCAAGCGAGGAGATACTGAACTATGCACGATCCAGAAATGTTACCAAGATCATAATCGGGAAACCGACCCATCCCCGCTGGAAGGACCGGATTTACGGTTCTCTGCTGGACGAAGTTGTCCGCGGAAGCGGCAATATAGATATTTATGCAATTTCAGGGGAGGCAGCAGAGGTCTTACCAACGCCTGCAGCAAAACCTGCACTGCAACGGTGGCGAACCCGCGACTGGTTATTCAGTCTGGGCGGCGTAGCGGGAAGCACTGCCCTGGCCGCTCTCATTTCCCCGTATGTTACTCTTGTGGACGTTGCCATGGTGTATCTCCTCGGCATTGTATTTACGGCGAGCCTCACCAGCAGGGGGCCGTCTCTCCTTGCAACCCTGTTGAGCGTTGCGGCGTTCGACTTCTTTTTTGTTCCTCCTGTTTTCACCTTTGCCGTAAGTGATGCGAAATATCTTTTCTCATTCTTAGTTATGTTTGTAGTTGCACTTGTCATTAGTAGTTTGACGCTTCGGGTGCGTGAACAGGCAGCTGCAGCCCGTCAAAGGGAAAGAAGAACTGCGGCACTGTATAGCCTGAGCCGTGAACTTGCGCATGAGAGAGGCTTTGAACGGCTGAGCGCTGCTGCGATAGGGCAGATCGGCGAGGTCTTCTCAAGCAGGGCCATTGTCCTCATCCCCGGAGAAAAGGGAATAATGGAAATACCGTTTATGGGTGCGAACGTCTTTGCCCTGGATCGACATGAGGCGAGTGTGGCCCAGTGGACCTTTGACCATCATCAACGCGCAGGGCTCGGGACCGACACCTTGCCCGGGTCAAAGGCCTTATATCTGCCGCTTGTTGCATCAGCAAAGACGGTAGGTGTACTTGGAATCCTTCCCGACCCTGCGGTTGTTGCCTTTGATCAGGATCAGATTCATGCCCTTGAGAGTTTTGCAAACCAGACGGCTCTGGCAATTGAACGGGCCTTTCTTGCCGAAGAGGCCCAGCAGGCACTCCTTCAGGCAGAGACTGAGACCTTGCGCAACACGATGCTCAGCTCGGTTTCTCACGATCTGCGTACCCCCCTTGCGGCTATTACCGGGGCTGCATCGACCCTGCTGCAGCAGGACGTCGTCCTTGACCGGTTCAATCGCAGGGAGCTTATTCAGACCATTTATGAGGAGTCTGACCATCTCAATCAGCTCATCCGCAATGTGCTCGATATGACCCGGCTTGAATCCAAGGCGATCACCGTAAAGAAGGAATGGCAATCTCTTGAGGAGATTGTCGGCGTTGTGCTTGACCGGCTGCATGACAGACTTAGAGACCGTCCCCTTACGATCAATTTATCCGAGGACCTGCCTCTCATCCCTTTTGATCCGCTGCTTATTGAACAGGTACTTATGAACCTCCTTGATAATGATCTTAAATACACTCCTCAGGGAACTCCCCTGGAACTGACCGCAGCGGTACAGGGAGTCAATGTCGTTGTGGAGCTGTCAGACCGGGGCCCCGGTATTCCCGAAGGTGCTGAAGAGAGCATCTTTGAAAAGTTCATGCGAGGGTCGGCTGCCGGCGGAGGCATCGGACTGGGGCTAACGATCTGCCGCGCGATTATCATTGCACATGAAGGCCGCATCTGGGCTGAGAACCGTGAGGGCGGGGGAGCGATTATCAGATTCACCCTTCCTCTGGGAGAAGTACCTCCCGGGCCGGAACAGGAAATTGAAACGCGCGAGGTACAATGACAGACGGGAAGGCAACTGTTCTTTTGATCGAAGATGAGCGCCAGATGAGGAGGTTCCTCAAGATAACGCTTCAGGGACACGGGTACACCCTCGTAGAGGCGCAATCCGGACAGGAGGGACTGACAGAGGTTGCTGCGCGCAATCCGGAAATCGTGCTGTTGGATCTTGGACTGCCGGATATGGATGGACTTGAGGTGACAAAGCGGATACGGGAGTGGAGCAGGGTCCCGATTATTGTGCTGTCTGCGCGGGACCAGGAGGACGACAAAATCCGTGCGCTCGATGCCGGGGCGGACGATTATCTGACAAAACCCTTTGGAGCCGGAGAACTTATGGCGCGGATCCGCGTGGCCCTTCGTCACCTGACCATAAAGCACTCCGAGGGCGAAGATCCGGTCTTCACCCTTGCCAGCCTCAAGGTTGATTTCTCAAAGAGGCAGGTATTCAGGGAGGGGAAGGAAGTCCATGTGACCCCGATCGAATATAAGTTACTCTCTATCCTGATAAAACATGCAGGGAAGGTGATAACACACAACCAACTTATGAAAGAGGTATGGGGACCTGGCTATGTCGATCAGACTCATTATCTGCGCATATACATGGCTCAGCTGCGCCATAAGCTGGAGGCCGACCCTGCACGGCCACGGTTCTTTATCAACGAACCGGGTATAGGATACCGGCTCAGGACAGAACAGGAAGAAGACCGGTAATCAGAGTGTCTAACGTGCTACCCTGCCTTTGATACTCTTTTGCGATAGAGAAACTTCCTTGTCTCGTCCGCAAATAAGATCAGCAGCATGAAGGGTATAAGCATTCCCCATACTGAGATGCTGAGGGGGGCTGTTGAGAATATACGGTTGCCCCAGGGGGTGTATACGATAAACAGTTGCAGCAGCAGTTCAACGGCGATGCCGGCAAAGATCAATCGGTTTGAAAAAAAACCAGGGCCAATCACAGGCTCGGAAAAAGACCTGCAGGCAAAGACATTTGCCATCTGAGTCAATACGATTGCGGTCAGGCAGGCTGTAGTGGCCTGAAGATAGATAAGGCTGTCCGGTGCAGGCATCTCTCCCCACGACCATCCCCCCTGATAAAGGACCCAGAAGAATCCGAACATGCAGGCAACGGCCTCAAGGGGACCAAGAAAGAGGTAGGCGCGGGTCAACAGGGCAAGGTCCAGCAGCCTTTCCCCCCTGCGTCTTGGTGGATGTTTCATGATGCCGGGGGTTGGCTTCTCGGCCCCGAGGGCAAGAGCCGGCAGCATATCTGTTCCCAGGTCGACGGCGAGTATCTGCAGGATGGTCAACGGCAGCGGGATCTTCAGAAGAATATAGGCGAGGTAGGGTACTGCCTCAGGTATATTGGATGCGAAGATATACGTTATGAATTTCTTTATATTCTCATATACGGTCCTTCCTTCCTCAACCGCATTGACAATCGTTGCGAAATTGTCATCCAGCAGGACCATGTCTGATGCCTCCTTCGCAACATCGGTCCCGCATATTCCCATGGCAATACCGATATCCGCCTTTTTCAGTGCAGGTGCGTCATTGACCCCGTCGCCGGTGACGGCAACAACCTCTCCTTCTTCCTGGAGTGCCGCTACCACCCGCATCTTGTGTTTTGGAGCCATCCGTGCAAAAATAACTTCTCGCTGCAGAAGGCTTTTTTTTAATGCAGCATCATTCATCTTTTCAAATTGCGTCCCCTCGATGACGACCGGGGTATCCTTTGTCAGGCCTATCTCTCTCGCAATAGCAATAGCGGTCCTGCTTCCGTCGCCGGTGATCATAATTACCTTTATGCCTGCCTCAGTGCACTTGTTAATTGCATCCCGGACCTCTGGTCTTGGCGGGTCCTCAAGGCCGATGAGACCCAAAAATATGAGCCCTGTTTCTACCTCTGCAGGGTCCGGGGATGAGATTTCAAAAGAAGCTATCTCTTTGGAGGCAAAGGCAAGTACCCTGAGACCCTCATCCATAAGCGCATGACAGTCATCAACAAGTTTCCCCCTGTGGAATTCGTCCATGGGTGCTTTTCCGTTATTCACGATTGTGTGTGTGCAGAGTGGCAGAAGGACCTCAATTGCTCCTTTTACGTGGGCAGAGGTCTTTCCATCTGCCACATCGACCGTAACCATCCTCTTTCTGTCGGAATCGAATGGAATTTCGAATACTCTTTTTGATGTAATATTCCCCGTATGCTCCCGCGCCACCCTGAGCAAGGCTATTTCTGTAGGGTCTCCGATATAGAGTCCATCGACATATCGTGCATTATTGCAGAGAAGGGCTGTTTGCATTACCAGGTGATTATCGAGGCCTTTCAGATTGTCTGCAGCGAAGATTTGTCCCCCCGCGCTTATCTTGCGGACATCCATATTATTCTGGGTGAGGGTGCCTGTCTTGTCGGTGCAGATAACGGTCACTGACCCAAGTGTTTCTACAGACGTCAGCGTCTTGATGAGGGCCTTTCTCTTCGCCATCCTCTGGCTCCCCATAGCGAGTGCAAGGGTTACCGTAGGGAGCATGCCTTCAGGGATGAGGGCAACGGTGATGCCGATGGTAAAGATAAAATTGTCCCAGAAATTTCTATTGGTCAGGAGACCGAGACAGAAAAAGATAATGCCCACGGATGCGGCAATAGCGGCTACAACCCTCGTTGCCTTTACGATCTCCTTCTGAAGTGGGCTGAGCCCGGATTCCACAGCGCTCGTAAGATGGGCAATCCTGCCGAACTCAGTCCTCATGCCCGAGGCAAAAGCTACCGCCTTGCCTGTACCGCTCATAACCGTGGCACCGGCAAAGGCAATATTTTTGCTATCGATCAGCTCGCCCTCTGACGGTTCGCTGTTCAGGCGGACGGACTCTGACTCACCGGTGAGCGGTGCATTGTTCACCATAAGATATGAGACTTCTATCAGCCTGGCATCAGCAGGCACCTTGATACCTTCAGAAAGCAGAATGATATCCCCGGGGACAACGTCTTTAGAGGGTATCTCTTTTTCCTTTCCATCCCTGATAGTCCTTATCGAGAAGGGCAGAAACTGACGCAGTTTTTCTACGGTTTTTTCGGCCTTGTATTCCTGCACGAAGGTGAACACTGCGTTAATGATTATCACCCCGACAATGGCGACACCGAGGCTGAACATTCCCTCTCCGGGATGAAGGTAATCCGACAAAAAGGAAAGACCCGCACCGATAAAGAGAAGTATTGCCAGAAAATGAGTGAACTGCTTTAGAAACCTGAGATAAAGAGGTGTTTTTCTGACTTCTTTAATCTCGTTCAGGCCGAATTCGATCAGTCTTTTTTTTGCCTCTTCTTCCGAAAGACCGTATTCTGATGTGACAAGTGTCTGGAGAACTTCGTCTTTTGAGAGATTATGTATCTTCATGGCGAAGTTTCAGGATAATGAGGTTGCATGGGGTGTCCCGCAGGACCTCTTCCACGGGATTACCCCTCAGCAGGGAACTGACAAGACCTCTTTCGCTGGCACCCATTATGATAAGGTCATGTCTTCTCACGGCCGCCTCAATGGTTATGTTCCTGCCGGTTTTTCCGGGCAGTAGTTTTTTTTCGTGCGCCACTCCGTACGTGTCGAGAGTGCCGACAAAAAGCGCTATATCACCTGGGATCTTCTCCTCCCACTCGACCTGGGTGAGGTTCAGTTCGCCGTGAAAGAAGCGGGTAATTGGTTTGGCAGAATGAAACAGGTAAACCCTCGAATCGAAGGCGCGCGAGCACAGGGCTGTAAAATAGGCAGTTTCGGAGATGTGGCCCATGCGGGCCTTAAGCGGCACAAGTATCTTGCGTGGATGAATACGCCCCATATGGACTATTCTCACAAGGGCCACAGAGCAGGTAAGCGATAGAGAGAGCTCCCGCGCGACGGTGCCTTCGTAAAACCTCTTCGAAACATCTTTATGACGCGTCGCTGCAAATACTATATCAATATTCTCTGAGCGGACGATCTTCTGTATTTCCCGAACCGGATGTCCTGTCGCAAAAATGCTTTCCACGCTGACATCCATCTCTTTTGCCCTGAGAAAAAGCCTTTTCGCCGCTCCTTCTGCATGTTCGAAGGCGGCTTTGGATGTATCCTTTTCTGCGACGAAACAGAGGTAGAGTTTGCTGCCTGTGGTCCTGGCCAGGTCCAGGGCATAGCGGGCCGAAACTTCCGAGTTTACGTGTTCGTTGACCGCTGCAAGCATTTTTTTGTACATGATGCCCATGACTACAGGATATCACTATGGGTCTGGTTACTCAATTGGCTGTATGAGTTGCAAACATATTCGACATTGCACCATTTTCGATCAAGGCTTGAATTGGTGGTTTCTTAAATAGACTCTTATGGGGACGGATGCAGTTATAGAAGATGAGGTAGTCGGCGAGTCTCA
>Ga0334722_10002820_pt1 | contig 19185 bp, 17 predicted proteins | sample C3_bottom_MG_FD_207210 | JGI IMG/M metagenome (GOLD analysis project Ga0334722, IMG submission 207210) | Sediment microbial communities from Yellowstone Lake, YNP, Wyoming, USA - C3_bottom | ecosystem: Environmental > Aquatic > Freshwater > Lake > Sediment | place: USA: Wyoming | collected...
GAGTTCGCGGTCCCGGAGCGCGATCGCGAGGGTGCGCCCGGACGGGTCAACGATGATCGATGCGCCGGCGGCCGGCGCGGCGGCGGCGGCGACGTAGACGCGGTTCTCATCGGCGCGGCAGCGGGCAATGAGCTCCGCGGAGGCGCCGGGAGTGTCCGAGGCCCAGAGCAGGATCTCGGCGCCGCGGAGCACGAGCGAACGCGCCACCTCGGGGACGAAGCCTTCGGCAGCGGCGATGAGGCCGACGCGGCCGACGGGCGTGCTGGCGACCGGGCATGGCGTGTCGCCGAGCGGCATGGTCTCGAAGCGCGGCCCGGGCGGCCGGTGCGACTGGGCATGCACGGCGATGACGCCGCGCGGGCCGAGGAGATACATCGCGCGCTGACCGTCGGCGTCAGGGCGCGACACGGTGAAGGCGAGGCAGAGGCCGGTTTCGGACGAGAGAGCGAGCATGCCGGCGAGCACTTCATCGTGGGGGTAGGCGGTACGGAGGCGGCCCGGGGTCGCCGGGAAGAGCACGAGTTCGGCATCCTGCAGCGCGAGCCGCGTCGCGTGCCGCCGCGCGGCGGCAAGGAAGGCGGCGCCGGTGCGTGGCATGGTCATCTGCACGACGGCGATGTTGTGCTGGCGTGACGGCAGTGCCGACTCCTCGTCGAGCGTGCGGATCACGGGAAGGCTTTCGGTGGGGTGGGCAAGCACGTCGTAGAGCTCGGGGCGGCGGGTGATGGGCGGCGCGGGGTCCTGGACGGGGATGTCGTACGTCAGGACGCCCTCTTCGGCCGCGCCGAGGGACGCGACGTACTCGCCGCGCGGGTTGATCACGCACGAGCCGCCGCAGTAGACGATGCTCTCGGCCTCGACGCCGAACTTGTCGGCGGCGGCGATCCAGACGCCGTTTTCGATTGCACGCGCCTGGATGATGTACTCGCGCTGGGCGCTGGTCAGGTCCTGCTCGTGGCGAGCGCCGCTGACCCATGCCGTCAGGTCGAGGATGATCTGCGCCCCGGCGAGCGCGAGCGCGCGGGGGATCTCAGGCACGCGCGCGTCGGCGCAGACGAGCATGCCGACGCGGGCAACATCGGTTTCGAAGATGGGGTAGGCGTCACCGGGCGTGAACCACTTGCTGTCGAAATGCCAGAGAAACGACTTGGCGTAGCGTCCGGCGAGGGCGCCATTGCGGTCGAGGAGCGCCGCGGCATTGACGTGTCCGCCGCGTCCGTCGTCAAGGGCGAGGCCGGCCGCGATGTAGACGCGATGGCGGCGGGCGCGCCCGGCGAACCGCTCGAGGGCATCGGCGGGGGAGGTCTGCAGACCGCTGAGATCACTGGAGCCGAGGAGGTATGCGGGGTAGGTCATCTCCGGCATGACGATGATGTCGGGGCGCTCACGCGCCGCGCGGTCGATTGCGCCGAGCGTGTGATCGAGCGAGGCCGCGGCGTCCTCGATGGCGTATGCCGGCAGCTGGAGCAGCGCGACGCGTGCGGTCCGGTCCATGGGGTGAGTGTAGCGCGGTTCGCGCGATGCGGTGCGCCGCGATAGTCTTTCGCGCATCCAGGGGCATGGAGGAGACGATGATCGAATTTCAGTCGCTGACGCCGGAGCGGATCGCCGAGGCGTGTGGCGAGGCGATGCGGTGGTGCGACGAGGGGGTAGCCGCGATCGTAGCGGTACCAGCGGGACAGCGGAGCTTCGCAAACACGTTCGTGGCGCTCGAGACAGCGATGGACGCGGTGGGGCAGGCATCCGGGGCGTACGCCTTCATGGCGTACGTGGCGGAAGACGATGCGCTGCGAGAGACGGCGCGCGAGTGGGACGAGCGGTTGAGCAAGTACGCCGTGGAGCTGGGGTTTCGCGAGGACCTCTACAACGCGGTGAAGGAGTATGCCGCCGCGGCTGAGGCGGCAGCGCTGTCTGGAGAGGAAGCGAGGCTGCTGGAGCGCACGCTGCGCGACTACCGGCGTAACGGGTTTGATCTGGCAAAGGAACAGCGCGAGCGGGTGCAGGCGCTGATGAACCGCCTGGTGGAGCTGGGGACAGAGTTCCGCAAGGCAATTGACACGTGGGACGACGGCATCGTCGCCAGGCGCGACCAGCTCGCGGGGATGCCGGACCGCTGGATCGACGGGCTGAAGACGGTCGAGGTGGACGGGCAGACGAAGTACCGCGTTTCACTGGACTATCCGGAGATCAACCCGTTTCTCGACAACGCTGATTCGGCGAGCCTGCGGCGCGAGCTGTTCCTGAAGAATCAGAACAAGGGTGGCGAGGGGAACATCGCCGTGCTCGAGGAGGCGCTGCGCGTACGCGCAGAGATCGCGGCGCAGCTGGGCTACGCATCGTGGATGCAATACGTCGTCGAGAAGCGTATGGCGAAGCGGCCGGAGAACGTGGACCGCTTCCTGGCGGAGCTGGATCCGAAGCTGCGCGCGAAGGCGAACGCGGACCTGGAGATCCTGTCGCGCGCCAAGCGGGCGCACATGGGCGACGACGGCATCGACATCTGGGACTGGCGGTACTACACCAACCGGCTGCTGAAGACGGAGTACGCTGTCGACGACTTCGAGATCGCGAACTACTTTCCGCTCGAGGCGGTGCTCAATGGCATCTTCGAGATCGCGCAGCGCCTGCTGGGCGTCCGCTTCGAGGCCGCGGCGGATGCGCCGACCTGGCACGCGGACGTCGTGGCGTATGACATTCACGACGCCGGGCGGACGGAGCCATTCGCGCGCTTCTACATGGACCTCTATCCGCGGCCGAACAAGTTCAACCACGCCGCGGCGTTCACCTTGCGATCGGGACGCCGGCTGCCGAATGGCGGGTACCAGCAGCCAATCAGCGCGATCGTCGCGAACTTCACGAAGCCGACGGCGGACGCACCCTCGTTGCTACGCCACAAGGAGGTGGAGACGTTCTTTCACGAGTTCGGGCACATTCTGCACCAGACGCTGACGAAGGCGCGCTACCTGGAGTTCAGCGGCTCATCGACAGAGCGTGACTTCGTGGAGGCGCCGTCGCAGATGCTGGAGCACTGGATGTGGGACAGGGAGACGCTGCGGCGGTTCGCGCGGCACCACGAGACGGGCGCGCCGCTGCCGGACGAGCTGCTCGACGCGATGATCCAGGCGAAGAACGTGAGCTCCGGGATCAAGGAGCTGCGCCAGATGTTCTTCGCGCGGCTGGACTATACGCTGCACAGTCCGGGGTTCGACGGCGACTCGACAGCGGCGGTCGAGCGACTGTACCCGATCACGGGCTTCCCGTATCCGGTGGGGACGCACATGCAGGCCGGGTTCGGGCACCTGTTCGGGTACGACGCGGGCTACTACGGCTACCTGTGGTCGCGGGTGTTCGGCGACGACATGTTCACGCGCTTCGAGGATTCGGGACTGCTCGACGAGGCCACGGGCCTCGATTACCGGCGCAAGATCCTCGAGCGAGGCGGCAGCGTGGACGGCGACGCCCTGGTACGGGACTTCCTGGGACGGGAGCCGAACCAGGAGCGGTTCCTGCGGGAGATCGGACTGGAGTAGACGCCGCCCTGCGGGACCAGCCGCGCGGCGCCGGCGATGACGATCAACGCGCCGGTGGCGCCGGCGAACAGCGCGAGCGTTGAGAGCGGAGTGTGGCGACCGGCGGCCGGGCCGAAGCCGAGCGGCGCGAGCGGCGGGGCGCCCAGGGGCCTGCGGCCCTCTACGGTGTATACGAATACGGCGGTCTCGGTCATCGACGCGCCCTGGGCGCGCACGAGGACGTAGCCGGGGCGCCAGAGGGGGAACGGGAAGAGCGCCTGGTTGACGACGACTGGGAAGCTCCAGGTGCCGTCGCGCAGCGCCGCCACGTCGCCCCGACGATAGAAGTCCCCGGTGTACGGGACGGCGGCGGGGTCCGCATCGGCGAAGGCGACGTCGATGCCGACGGTCTCGCCGGGCGTCCAACCGCCCTCGCCGACGATCTGGAAGCGCGATCCGGCGGCACCCTCCGCGGCGGAGAGGAGGAGGCCGTGGGGTGTCTGCGCCGATGCATGGAGTACGAAGACGCTCGCGAGCACGAGCGCAACGGCGATGGCCGCACCGAACCGCGTCACCAAACCCCCGCTTCCTTGCCTCGCCGAAAGCGATGGTAGCACGCGGCCGCGCTTCCGTCGATCAGACTCTTGCCGTGGCGAGCGCATCACGGAGAATGCGCGGAAGGGAGCCCGGAGAATGCGAGCGAGCCTATCGAAACAGGACGACGCGGCGGAAGCGCTCCGTGTAGCGGCCGTCTTCGCCGCGCCAGCGCTCGCGCACGAACTTGAGGAAATCGCTGTCGGTGTTCTCGGCGCCGAAGCCCTGGCTGACGTGCGCGTTGAGGGCGTGGATCTTCTGCTCGACGGCGTCGGTGATGTCGACGTCGAAGTTGGCCTTCTCGGAGCCCCAGATGAAGATCTCCTTCACGTTGTGCGTCTCGAGGCCGCCGGCGATCTGGTCGGGGAAGTTCAGCCGGTCGCGGGCCGAGGGGTAGATGGCGTCGAGGGCGACGTGGCCGGTGGTGCGGTGGTCGGAGTGGTTGATGAAGCTATTGCGGACGATGAAGGCCTCGGGATCGTGCGTGAAGACGGCGTAGGGTTTGAGCATGCGAATGTGGCGGACGACGTCGCCGAGGAACTCGCGGGTGGCAGCGAGCTCGCCGTCGACGTTGTCGAGGAAGAAGACGTCGCTGGCGCCGGCGCGGCGCGCGGCCTCTCGCTGCTCGTCGCGGCGGAGGCGGATGAGTTCGCGGGGATCCATGCCGGGGTCGGAGGTGCCCTTCGATCCGTCCGTGCAGACGAGGTAGTAGAAGGTCCAGCCCTGTTTTGACCAGAGGTAGCTGGTGCCGGCGGCGCCGAAATCGGCGTCGTCCGGGTGGGCGGCGATGACAAGGGCGGTGCGGTTGTCGGTCTCCGGGGCGGTGGCGACGTCGGTCACGTGGGGTTCCTCTGATTGCAGCGTCTCGAGACTGGATGTCATGGCGACAGGATAGCGGAGGGCCTCACGTCGTTCGATCGGGACGGGAGGTCAAGCCAGGGCCTCCGGTTGGTGGCGCAGCAGCGACTGGCGGAGCATGCCGATGGCGGTGGTGACGGCGCGGCGTTTGATGGCGCCGCGTCCTTGCGGGAAGACGTAACTCATCGACTGCGGCCCGTCCCAGATCGCGTCGACGGCGACGTGTACGGTGCCGACAGGCTTTCCCTCCTGCTCGTCGGGGCCGGCGACGCCGGTGATGCCAATGCCGATGCCGGCTTCGAGCTTGACGCGGGCGGCACGGGCCATGTCGCGCGCGCACTCGGCGCTGATCACGCCGTGCTCCGCGATGATCCCGGCGTCAACGCCGAGCTCGATCTTCATGTCGGTCTGGTAGGAGACGAAGCCGCCCTTGAAGTAGCTGGAGGAGCCCGCGACGTCGGTGATGGTGCTGGCGAGCAGGCCGCCTGTGCAGGACTCCATGGTCGCCAGTGTGACGCGGCGCTCCTTCATCATGTCGCCGGCGACGCTCTCGAATGTGTCGTCGTCGGCGCCCCAGATGGCGGGTCCGAGGATGCGGCGAGCATCGGCCTCGACCGGTTGGATGAGGCGCCAGGCCTCGGCTTCGCCGGGCGCCTTGGCGGCGAGGCGGAGGTGGACGCCATCGGCGCGGGCGTAGATGCCGATGCTGGGGTTGGATGACTTGAGCAGGTCGCTGACCATCTCGTCGACGGTGCCCTCGCCGATGCCGGCGGTCTTGAGGGTGCGGGTGATGAGCACGGAGCCGGGGTTGCGGCGCAGCAGCTCAGGGGCGACCTGGTCCTCCCACATGCGGGTCATTTCGGTCGGCGGGCCGGGCATGGCGACGATGACCTTGCCGTCGCGCTCGACCCACCAGCCAGGGGCTGTGCCGCGCGGATTGGGGATGGCGCGGCAGGAGGGGATGAGCCAGCACTGCTTGACGTTGCGCTCAGGCATGGCGTAGCCGCGCCGCTCGAAGAACGAGCGGAGCGTGGCCTCGAGCTCGGGGTCGACGGTGGGGGTCTCCCCGAGGACGGCGCTAATGGCCTCGCGCGTGAGATCGTCTTCGGTGGGGCCAAGGCCGCCGGTGCAGATGACGATGTCCGAGCGCTCGCGCGCGGTGCGGAGCGTCTCCGTAAGGCGAGGGAGGTTATCGCCGACGACGGCCTTGAAGTACAGGTCGACGCCGAGGGCGGGGAGGCGCGAAGCGATGAACGCGGCATTGGTGTCGACGATCTCGCCGAGAAGGATCTCGGTGCCGATGGACAGGATCTCGGCTTTCACGCGCGCAGGGTAGCGAGGGGGCGGATGGCGGACAACGGAGGGGCGGCTGGCCGACAGCAAAGAGGAACAGCAAGGAGCAAGTGGGCGGACGACAGGCAGCAGACAACAGACAACAGACAACAGACAGCGGACAGCGGACAGCAGACAACAGACAGCAGACAGCAGAGAACAGACAGCAGACAGCAGACAGCAGACAGCAGACAGCAGACAGCAGACAGCAGACAGCGAAGGGCGATGCGGAAGGGTGGCCGGGTGTCCGGCGGGTGGTCTGGGCGCCGGCGGCCTGGCGTACCGGCTTTTGGGGTTGGACCGCGGCGCGCGCGATACTCACGCGATGCGGATCGCTGTGATCGGGCATGCGGAGCACGTCGCGATCGCCCCGGTGGACGCGCTGCCGGCGGCGGGCGAGATCCTGCATCTCGACGCGCCCGTGGTGATCGCGGGTGGTGGCGGCGGCGTCGCCTTCTTCCAGTTCGCGCGAAGCGATGCGGAAGTGCACTTCTTCACGGCGCTGGGGAACGACGGCGCCGCGGTCGAGGTCGAACGGCAGATCCGCGCGACGGGCGCGGCGATTCACGCGATGACGCGCGACGCGCCGCATACGCGAGATGTCGTGCTGGTCACACCAGACGGCGAGCGGACGATCATCGTGGTCGGCGAACCGTTGCACCCACGCCGCGATGATCCGCTGCCGTGGCAGCTGCTGGCGGGCTGCGACGCCGCCTACTTCACGGCGCGGGACCCGGAACTGCTGAAGACGGCGCGCGCGGCGCGCCTGCTTGTGGTGACGGCGCGGCGGCGCGAGGCCCTGATCGCATCGGGAGCGCGCGCGGACGTGGTCATCGGCAGCGCGCGCGATCCGCGGGAGAGGAGCGCGCTCGCGGACTACCACGGACTGGCAGGTGCGGTCGTGATGACGGATGGCGCGCGGGGCGGGTCGGTCGAGACATCGAAGGGCGCGCGGGGCTTCGATGCACCGCCGCTGCCGATGCCGCCGGTGGGCGCGTACGGGGCGGGCGACACTTTCGCCGCGGCGTTGACGTACTACGTTGCGGCGGGGATGGAGCTGATGGACGCGGCGGGACGCGCGGCCGCCCACGGGGCGGCTGTGCTCCGCGGGGCGAACCCGCTCGACCACCAGTTGCGGCTTGTTGCGCCGCCGTCAGCCGGGAACGGCTAGCGAGGGGGCGGAGCGTTCCGCGCGGCGCGGTCACACGCGTTCGAGCGGCGCGAATGAGAGCATAAGCTTCTTCATGCCGACCTCGCCCTTGAAGGCGACGGTGATCTCCTGGTCGTCGCCCTTTTCGACGCACGACACGACGATGCCTTCACCGAAGCGGGGGTGGCGCACTTTCTCGCCGCCCGTGAAGGTGAGGTGCTCCTCCAGGGCGTCCTCCTCGCGGTGTGCGAATGATTCGCGAAAGCGCTGCGGCCCGCGTTCGGCGGCGGCGGCTTCATCGGCGACGGCCGAGCGCTGCGCAGTGAGGCGCTGCGGGATATCGCGCAGGAAGCGCGACGGCGGAGCGTGCTGCGAGGCGCCCATGGCGTAACGGCGAAAGGCGCGGAGCAGATAGAGCCGCTCCTTCGCGCGCGTCATGCCGACATAGCAAAGGCGGCGCTCCTCCTCCATCTGCGCGGGATCGTCAAAGGAGCGGATGTGGGGGAGGACGCCCTCCTCCATGGCGGTCATGAGCACGGCGCGGTACTCGAGGCCCTTGGCGGAGTGCAGGGTGATGAGCGTGACGCGCTGGTCGCGGCCATCGGCGTCGTCCTCGATGGTGTCGGCATCGGAGATCAGTGCGACGTCCTCGAGGAAGGAGACAAGGCCGTTGCCGGGGGCGAGGCCGTCGTAGCCGGACGCGACGTTGCGCAGCTCGCCGATGTTCGCCCAGCGTTCTTCCGCATCGAGCTCTTCGAACTCGTCGAAGAGGTAGCGGCGGTAGGCGGTGCGCTCGAGCACGGCATCGAGGAGGGTCGAGAGGTTGTTCTTCCCGGCGATGGCCATGAGATCGTCGAGCATGTGCAGGAAGTCGAGCAGCGCTTTGGCCTGCCGCGCCCCCACCGGATGCCGCTGGGCGCGGGGTGCGTCGGGGCGGCGCGGCGCAGCGGGATCGGGGAAGCGGGTGACGCCGTCCTTCGCGTCCTCCTGGCCGGCAAGGACCTGGAGGGCGGTATAGAGAGGCACACCGATGGTCTTCGCCCAGCGCTCGAGTTCGGACAGCGTCTTCGCGCCGACGCCGCGGCCGGGGACGTTGACGACGCGCGTGAAGCTCACGATGTCGAACGGCGAGTGCACGAGGCGCAGGTAGGCGATGACGTCCTTCACCTCGCGCCGCTCGTAGAACCGCGTGCCACCGACGAGCTGGTAGCGGATGCCGGCGGCGATCAGCGCTTCCTCGATGGCGCGGGACTGCGCGTTGGTGCGGTACATCACGGCGATGTCGGCGCGGGCGAAGCCTTCGTCCTGGAGCGTGAGGATCTCGTTGGCGACGAAGCCGGCTTCTTCCTGCTCGTCGTAGGCCTCGTAGAGGACGATCGGCTCGCCGCTGCCGGCGGCGGTCCAGAGCGACTTCTCCTTGCGCTGCTTGTTGCCGGAGATGACAGCGTGCGCGGCGTCGAGGATGTTCTGGGTGGATCGATAGTTCTGTTCGAGCAGGACGATGCGGGCCTGCGGAAAATCGCGCTCGAAGTTGAGGATGTTGCGGATGTCGGCGGAGCGCCACGAGTAGATCGACTGGTCGGGGTCGCCGACGACGCAGATGTTGCCGTGCTGCTCGGCGAAGATGCGGGCGAGCTGGTACTGAGCGATGTTGGTGTCCTGGAACTCATCGACGAGCACGTGCAGGAAGCGGCCCTGGTATTTCGCGCGCAGCTCAGGATGCCCCGTCAGCAGCTCGACGGTCTTCATGATCAGATCGTCGAAGTCGAGGGCGTTGTTTTCGGCGAGCAGTCCCTGGTAGTAGGCGTAGGCGCGGGCGACGACCTCGGTGTAGTAGTCGTTGGCGGCGTCGGCGGCGGCTTCGGGCGTGACCAGCTCGCTCTTCGCCTGCGAGATCGAGGAGAGCAGCGAGCGCTCCTTGAACCGCTTGGGGTCGATGCCCAGGGCGTCGACGGTGCGCTTCATCAGCGCCATCTGGTCGGCGTCGTCGTAGATGGCGAACGAGCGGGAGAGGCCGGCGCGCTCGCCGTCGATGCGAAGGAGGCGGGCGCAGATGGAGTGAAACGTGCCGAGCATGACGTCGTTCGCTACGTCATCGAGGTGGGCGACGACGCGCTGGCGCATTTCGCGCGCGGCCTTGTTGGTGAAGGTGACGGACATGATCCGCCACGGCGCAACGCCGGTGACATCGACGAGGTAGGCGATGCGATGGGCGATCACGCGCGTCTTGCCGGATCCGGGGCCGGCGAGGATCAGCAGCGGACCTTCGACCGTGGTCACGGCCTCTCGCTGCGGCGGGTTCAGATCGTCGAGGATGCGCACGCGGTCAGGGTAGCTCCGTGCCCGGCGTATCGCTCATGGGTACGGGGCGCGGGTCTGTTGACACGACCGTTGCGCGGGCGTTCCGGTGAATCGCACCGTGATATACTCGGAGGTCGAGCGGCGCGCGCGAGGGGTGGGCGTGCGCGAGGAGACGGGCGCATGTTGCTTGCGGTCTGGGAAGACGGGGCGTGGGAAGTCCCACTCGCGATCGCCGTCGTCGTAGTCGTCGCGTATTTCCTCGTGATGTGGGTGGGGGCGATCGTCTGGGCGTACCGGGACATCCGCGCGAGGACGGGCGACCAGTACACGCAAGCCATCGCGATTGTGCTGGTGCTGATCTTCAGCCTCCCGGGGCTGCTGCTGTACCTGATCCTTCGGCCGAGAGAGACGCTGGCAGATGCCTACGACCGGCGGCTCGAGGCGGAGGCGTTGCTGCACGAGATCCAGGATGAGCCGACGTGCCCGGCGTGCCGGCGGAAGATCCAGGATGACTTCGCGGTGTGCCCGTACTGCCGCACGACATTGCGCATCGGGTGCGGGCAGTGCGGGAAGGCGCTGGCCTCGACCTGGGTGATCTGCCCGTTTTGCGGCGCGGACCGGCCCGGGACCGCGCCGGCGCGCGAGCGAAGCGCCGCTGCGCCACCGGCGGCTGCCGCAGATACCGCGCCGCGGCCGCGCCGCGCCAGCACGGCGACCTATACGCCGCCCGCCGCGGCTACGACAGGCGCGGCGGACGCAACGCCGGACGCGACCGTCTAGCGGCCCTCAGCCGATCCCCAGACCGCGGGCACGAACTCCGGCGTCTGTCCGCGCCGGCGCGCGAAGCCGGAGCGTTCGAGCGTGCGCGCGACGTCGTCGCCGTGAGCGCGGTTGCGGACTTCGAGCAGCAGGACGACCTGCACGCGGCCGACGGCGAGGTCGATCCCGAAGCGGTGATGGGCGACGCTGAGGATGTTGGCGCCGGTCGTGGAGAGCACGGATGTGAGCGCGGCGAGCTGGCCAGGCTTGTCGTCGAGCCCGACGGTGAGGGTGACGTAGCGGCCGGCCTGGGTCAGGCCGTGCTCGACGACGCGGGCCAGCATGTTAATGTCGACATTGCCTCCGGACAGTACGATGGCGACGCGTTTGCCCGAGAGGTCGACGGCGTGCGACATGAGGGCCGCCGCGCCGGCGGCCCCGGCTCCCTCGACGACGAGCTTCGAGCGTTCCAGGAGGAGGACCATAGCCTGGGCGATGCTGTCCTCAGCGACGGTGACGATGTCGTCGATGCAGCGCTGGAGCAGCGGGAAGGTGACGTGGCCGGGGCCGCCCACGGCGATGCCGTCGGCGATCGTGGGCGCTGGCGGGGCGATGAGTTGGCTTCCGCCGGCGAGAGAGCGCTTGACGCCCGGCGCGGCCTCGGCCTGAACGCCGATGAGGCGCGTCCGCGGGGCAAGGGCGCGGGCGGCGACACCGACGCCCGCAGCGAGCCCGCCGCCGCCGACGGGCACGACCACCGCCTCGACCTCCGGCCAATCCTCGACGATCTCGAGGCCGACGGTGCCCTGCCCGGCGACGACGAGGGGATCATCGAAGGCGGGAATGGCGACGAGGCGGCGTGCGGCGGCGATGCGGCCGGCCTCCGCCGCGGCCTCGTCGTAGCTCTCACCGGAGAGGACAATCTCGGCGCCGTACTCGCGCGTCGACTGCACCTTTGCGAGAGGGGCGTTGACGGGCATGACAATCGTGGCGTGCACGCGGGCGGCCGCCGCGGCGATGGCGACGCCCTGCGCGTGGTTGCCGGCGCTGGCGGCGATGATGCCGCGGGCGCGTTCATCCGCGCTGAGCGCGGCGATGCGAGTGATGGCGCCGCGGATCTTGAACGAGCCGGTGCGCTGGAGGTTCTCCGCCTTGAGGCGTACCTCGGCGTCGAGCATGGCGCTGAGCGTGGCGGAAGGGAGCAGCGGCGTGCGCCGGACGTGGGTGTCGAAACGGGCGGCCGCGGCGCGGATGTCGGCGATCGTGACGGTCATGCGGTCAGCATATCCGCGAGAGGAGACCTCTCGACGCCGGAGGGCAGGGCGCGGTCAGGCGCGGCGCCAGCGCGGGCTGTCGAGCGGGGGAGTGCGGGCGCCTTCGAGCTCGAGCAGGCGCTGCTTCATCTCGAGGCCGCCGCCGAAGCCGGTGAGGCTGCCGTCGCTGCCGACGACGCGATGGCAGGGGATGACGATGGGGATGGGGTTGGTGCGCATGGTGTTGCCGACGGCGCGATAGGCGTTGGGCCGCCCGACACGGCGCGCCAGCTCGGCGTACGTGGCCACCTGCCCGCGCGGGATGGCGGCGCAGGCGAGCAGCACATCGCGGCGGAACGGCGTGACCCAGGAGAGGTCGGTCTTCAGGTCGAAGGCGTCGCGCGACCCGGCGAGGTAGTCGCGGAGCTGGGCGGCGAGGGGCTCGATCGCGGCTTCGTCGTGGGCCAGGGTGAAGGCCGAGCCGAGCTCGCGGTGGAGGGCTTCCACGGCCGCGGACAGGCGTCGCCGGTCGACGCCGAACTTGAGGGCGACGATGCGGTCGCCCTCGACCGCGAGCAGCATCGACCCGAATGCGGTATCGACGAGGCCGTACGACGCCATCGCTCAGGCCTCTTCGCGCGCGGTCTCGGCAGGGAGCTTGCGATAGTACTGGATGCCGTCCTCGACGAACTTCGCGAGGCGGTCTTCGATCACGAGGTAGTCGAGGTGCGAGAGGGTCTCGCCGATGGCGGCGCGCTGCATCCACGGCGAGAAGGCGTCGAACGAGCCGGTGACCCACTTGACGCCGCGGGCGATCTGATAGGCGGTCTTTCGCCCGTCGCCGATGCAGCCGATCATCTCGTTCAGGCGCTCCTCGTGGTGGTGTTCGATCTCGCGCAGGCGGGCGCGCAGATCGGCGAAGCGGTATTCGTGCGCGGGGAGGACGATGTCGACGTCGAGGTCTTCGAGGCGTTTCAAGGAGGCGATGTAGTCGCCGAGGGGGTTCCCCTGCTGCTGGGGGTGGAGGCTGATGTTGGGCGTGATGGTGGGCAGGACGTGGTCGCCAGTGAGAATGAACTTCTTGGCGCGCTCGAGGAAGCAGATGTGGCCGGGGGAGTGCCCGGGGGTCCACCAGACCTCGAACTCGAAGCGGCCGATGGGGAGATGCTCGCCGCCCCAGACCACTTCGTCGGGCTCGACGGGATCGACGTAGGCGCGCACGGGCATCGCGGAGGTCTTGAGGTCGTCGCGCGCCTCCCGTGGCACGCCGTGAGTGGCGAGCCAATCGCCCATCGTCGAGAGCAGTTGCTCCGGGTTGCGGTATCGGGAGCGGATGAGGTCGCGTTCGCGCTGGTGGATGATGACGGTGGCGCCGCTGCGTTCCTTCACCTGGCCGGCGAGGCCGTAGTGGTCGGGGTGGACGTGGGTGACGAGGAGCGTGTTGAGGTTCCGGAAGCCGACGCCGGCGTCGTTGAGTTGCTGCTCGAGCGCGTCGAACGCCTCAGGGACGTTCCAGCCGGAATCGACGAGCGTCCAGCCGTCGCGGCCCTCGATGAGGTAGGGGAGCACCCAGCCGAGCGGGTTGTTGGGGATGGGCACTCGCAGCTGCAGCAGTCCGTCCATGATCTGGACGGGGTGCTTCGTCTCCACCTCTGCGGTCATCGCTGTGCCCCTTTCACGTGGCGCGGTCGATGCTCGGGAACGCTGCGGGCCGGCCGCGGCGCCGCCCGTGCCGACATCTTACGCGAAGGTGAGGGTTCGCGGCGATGACCGCCCCGGCGCCGTCCGGTGCAGGCTCAGCCGTTCCAGGTGGACTCGGAGGCCCGGCGCAACGACTCGCCCGCCGGCGCGGATCCGGCGTAGGGCTCGCGCAGGTGCTCCGGGGGCGTCTGCGCCTCCTCGAGGGTGATCCTGGCTTCGGCGATCGCGCGCTCGGCGTCGAGGAGCGCATCGTAGTGGGGGACGAGCGGCTGGAGACGGGCGATCAGTCCTTCGATGCGGGTCTTCTCGGCTTCGAGGTTCGCGAGGGTGATCTTCACCTGCTGCGTGCGCTGCTGTAGTTGGGAGAGGAAGGACGACTCGTTCACGAAAACCTCCACTTCTTCATCACGGCCCGGCGTGTAGTGAGCGGGAGTTGGCACGGTGCTTCGACGGAGCTGATCGTCCAGGAGACGCGCCCGGTCGGGGTCGGCAGGCGAGGGCTCTTGCGGCTGCGCGCCGGCGGCGAGACCGGGGTCGTTCGGGCGAGGCTCGAGGATGGAGAGCCAGAACCCGGAACAGCTCTCGACGACGTACGCCCAGACGGAGAGTGCGAAGTGCACCGGCGAAGAAGCTGCCTTCGAAGGTGTACGCCTGCCCATGCAGCTGCGCTCCGGCGCTGATCAGGCCGTCGCGGCCTGGAGTTTCGATTCGGCGGCGAGGTCCGCGTCGACCATCATGTGGACGAGCTGCTCGAACGAGTACTGCGGCTTCCACCTGAGCTTCTTGCGGGCCTTCGCTGCATCCGCGATCAGCAGGTCGACTTCAGCGGGGCGCATGAACTGGGCGTCCGTACGGATGTAGTCCTGGTAGTCGAGGCCGACGTGCTCGAAGGCGATGCGGGCGCACTCACGGATCTGGTGCGTGACGCCGCTGCCGACGACGAAGTCGTCGGGCTGGGGCTGCTGCAGCATCATGTGCATCGCCTTCACGTAATCGCCGGCGAAGCCCCAGTCGCGGCGCGACTCGAGGTTGCCGAGCACGAGCTCCTGCTGCAGCCCGAGCTTGATGCGCGCGGCGCCGAGCGAGATCTTGCGCTCGACGAACTCGGGTCCTCGGTGGGGGGACCCGTGATTGAAGAGGATGCCGCTGCAGGCGAAGATGTTGTAGCTCTCGCGGTAGTTGACGGTGATGTAATGAGCGTACGCCTTGGCGACGCCGTAGGGGCTGCGCGGGTGGAAGGGCGTCTGCTCGTTCTGGGGCGTTTCGCGCACCTTGCCAAACATCTCGCTGCTGGAGGCCTGGTAGAACTTGATGCCGCGCGCCGACCGGGAGCGCGACGGCGAGGCGGAGCTGATGAGGCGGATCGCCTCGAGGACCCGCAGGGCGCCGAGGCCGGTGATCTCGCCGGTCAGTTCGGGCTGGTTCCAGGAGAGCATGACGAAGCTGATGGCGGCGAGGTTGTAGACCTCGTCCGGCTGCACCTTCTGGACGACGTTGATCAGCGACGCCTGGTCGAGCAGGTCGCCATCGACGATGTGGACGTCGGGCAGGGTGCGCTCGAGCATCGGGCGCTTGGGGTTCGCCTGGCCGCGGATGAGGCCGTAGACGTCGTAGCCCTTCGTGAGGAGATACTCGGAGAGATAGTGGCCGTCCTGCCCGGTGATGCCGGTGATGAGCGCGCGTGGCATACGAGAGAGGCCTCCCTGCTGATGATGCGCGGGCAGGATAGCTCATGCGCCCGCAGAGGTCGCGCCGCCCGCGATCTAGGCGACGCCGCTGATCTTCAACGGCTCGATCCTGACGATGACACGCACGTCGCCGGGCTGGTTGAAGGGGTACTTGTCCTGCCCGAGATACTTCGTTGAGAGGCGGTCGATGCCCTCAGCGCCGCCCTCCGCGGTGATCTCGACGACGCGGCCGCGGATGGACATGTACGTGTAGGGGTTCTCGGGGTTCAGCACCTCGATAGTGACGCGCGGATCGCGCTTCATGTTGCGCGTCTTCAGGCGCTTCTCCTCGGTGTTGACGATGACATAATCGCCGTCGGTCTCGACCCAGACGGGCGTGACCTGGGGCGTCCCGTCGCGGTTGATGGTAGCGAGGTGCACGAAGTCCTTTCCTTCGAGCAGTTTGCGCTGGTTCGCGGTGAGTTGTTGGGCCACGTGCGGACCTCCTTCGGGCGATTCCGGGCGACGGCACACAGGCGAGATGGCGCGCTGTGACGGGCGCCCCGCCGGAGCGTACGCGTATGATACGCGCATGAAGGAAGGCGCGATACGGGCGGCGATCTTCGATGTGGGGAACACGCTGTGGTTCCAGGCCGTGGCGCCGGACGTCGATGCGATCGTACAGACGCAGGCGGAGCGAGTGGGCCGGCTGCTTGGCGCCTGGGGGATCGATAACGACGTGCCGCTCGAGGCCGTGTTGCGCGAGATCTGGGATGCGTTTGGGGCGGCGGACGCGCTGGAGCGAGAGCGAGGATCGCTGCGCGAGTTGGACCTGTCGGCGCTGATCCGCGGCCTGCTCGCGCGGTGGCGGATTGCGATCACCGCGGAGGAGGCGGAGGCGTGGCACCGGGCCGCGTGGGTGCCGGTGCGCCTGTTCGGCGTGCAGCTGTACCCCGACGCCGTTGACGTGCTGCGCGAGCTGCACGGCATGGGCATGCGGGTCGGGATCAACACGAACCGACCATGCACGGCAGAGATGTTCGAGGAGGATCTGGCCGACTTCGGGCTGGCGCCGTATGTCAACGCGGTGGTGTGCTCGGGCGACACGGGGTTCGTGAAGCCGCACGCCTCGACCTTCGAGCTGGTGCTGCGGAGACTGGGCGTGACGGCGGGCGAGGCGGTGATGGTCGGGGATTCGGCCGACGGCGACATGCGGGGAGCGAAGGCGGTGGGGATGCGCACGGTGTGGAAGCTGAACGGGCGGTACGACGTGCGCTCCTGCGCCGATGCGGACTATACGATCCACGATCTGTGCGAGCTGCTCTCGTTGCCGCTGTTCGGGCGCGACCGCCGCGCCGCCGTCTCCGTCGAGAGCCTGACGCCGCACGAAGACGGTAACGCGGACCGGTATTGAGAAGGCCTGGGTCGAAGGCCGATGTTATCATGACCGCCGCTGCACCCGCAGCTGGAGGCGCGCATGCCACACGGCGTCCAGGTTCTGAGCGAAGGTCTCCTCGCGCGAAGCGATGGGTTAGCCTCGCGCCTGGGTGCGGAAGTTCACATTCCGACCAAGTCACCAGAAGAGCGCGAGGGCGCCGGCCAACTCATTCTCGAGATCGCCGACTATACGATGGGCGCACGCGTCCGCATTCTGGATGGCGAGACAATGGCGCTCGGTGTTTGGCTGGTTCAGTTCAGGAGCACGGGCGCCCGCGTACTCGAACTGTGGGAGAAGACGAGGGACGGCGAAGAGTTCCAGCGCGGCGCGTCAGTCGCCATCGAATGCTGGACGAAACAACACGATGTGTGCGGAGCGTTGGCCGCAAGATTCATGCCACCGGCTCCGACTCAACTCGTTGTGATGACGCCCGGGGCGCGCGAAGGCGAGCCAGTCGAAGGCGTGCGATACCGGGCGCCGGCCCACATGTCGGGCTGGTGGTTGATCACGGAGCGCTATAACGGCGACATCAGGACGGTCGCGCTCGAACACCTATGGCACCTCGTAGATTGGCGCCTGGACGTAGTGCCATATCTCGCGTTGCCTCCAGGCTGGTCGTTCGATACTAACCACCAGATGCGCGCCTGGTTCGATCCGGACGTCGCGAGCCAGCAGAAGTAGGCGGCATTCCGTCGCTGCGTTCGCCTGGCGAGGTCAGCCGGAGTACGTCCAGCCGAGGTCGTCGTCGCGGAGGGGGCGCCCGTGGTTGATCTGGCCGCCGTCTGTGATGCGGGCGACAACGAGCGTGTGGTCGCCCGTCGGGAGGCCGCCCTCGACCTCGCACTCGAACCACGCCAGAGCAGCCTTGAGGACGGGGCAGCCGGTGGCCATGGCCTTGTGAGGCACGCCGGCGAGTTTGTCGAGGGTCGCCTGCCCGATGGCGTGGCGGCCTCGCACCTTGCCGGGGTTCGCCGGCTGGAGGAACGAGGCGATCAGATCGCGACTGTCATCGCCCATGACGTTGACGCTGAAGACGCGCGTCTCGCGGATGTTGGCGAGGGTGCGGGCGTCGTTTTCGAGCGAGAGGGCGACCATGCGGGGTTTGAAGGAGACCTGCATGAGCCAGTGGGCGGCCATCACGTTGAGCCCGGCCGGCCCGCGGGAGCCGACGACGTACATACCGTAGTTCATCATGTCGAGCGCGGCGCGGGCGTCATCTTCGGGCATGAGGTCTCCGTCGGGGCTACCGCTTCGATTCTAGCCGTCTCGGCGCGGTCGCGCCTTCCCGCCGTGCCGGTTGACCGGGAATAAGGTGCGATCGGCACCTCCCAAGTCGGGCGCCGAACGCTAGGCTCGGAGGAGAAACCTAGCGGAGGCGAGCGCCATGAAGACAGAGACCCGCGGGACGCTGCTGGAGTACGCCGGCTTCGATGAGGCGGTGCACGACCTGGCGCATTATCACAGCGACGAGGGGGTGCTCACGGTGTACCTGGACCTGGACCCGGGCATCGCCGTGCGTCGTGGATTCGAGGCGGAGTTGTCCGACCTGTGGAAGCCGCTCCAGGCGCGGGTGGCGGACCCGTGGACGCGGGGCAGGCTGGAGTATGAGATCGCGGCCGTCGAGGAGGAGGCGCACGGCTGGCCGGAAGCACCCGGCCGGGCGGTGGCGATGTTCTTCAGCGGGCCGGGCGGGTTGCGCAGCGTGATGCCGCTGCGGTTCCCGATGCGGTCGGTGGCGCGCTTCGAGGCGCGGCCGATGCTCAGCCCGCTGATCGCGGCGCTCGAGGAGCATGAGCGGTACTGCGTGGTGATGTTCGACAAGAACCACGCGCGGATCCTGACGATCTTCCTGGGCGAGGTCGAGGACGAGGAGATGCTGCAGAGCGACGTGCTGGGGCGGAGCGCCGTCGGCGGCTTCGCGCAGGCGGGCTACGCGCGGCACCGCGAGCACCAGCTGCACGAACACGCGCGGCGCACCATCGAGCACCTCTGGGCGATCGACCGCTCGCGGCCGATCCACTCGCTGGTGCTGGCGGGGCCGGACGAAGCGCTGGCAGAGCTGCGGCTGCTGCTGCCGAAGGCGCTGTCCAGGATCGTCGTCGGGACGATGCCGCAGGAGATGTTCGCGGTGTCGGCGGACGTGGTGAAGCACGTCGAGCGCCTGGAGGCGGCGGCGCGCGCGAAGCACGACGACGAGATCGCCGGCCAGGTGGTCGAAGCGCACGGGACCGGCGGTGCCGCGCTCGGCTGGGAGGAGACCCTGGCGGCGCTGTCGGACGGGCGCGTCCACCTGCTCGTGGTGATGCCCGGCGTGACGCGCAGCGGCGTACAGTGCCCGGAAGGGCACTTCGCGGGCGTGCGGCCGCTGACGAACTGCCCCGCCTGCGACGAGCCGCTGTGGAAGACCGAGGACGCCGCGGAGGCGGCGGTGCGCATGGCGATGCTCACGGACGCCGACGTGCGCTTCGTGTGCGAGGGCGCGGCGGAGCGCCTGGGGAGCGAGCGGATCGGCGCGTTGCTTCGATACTGAGCACGCCGCCGCGCAGGTTGACAGGCTGCGTGCGCGGACGATATTTTGGCATCGCCGAAATATTCCTTTGGAACGGAGCCTGTGATGACAGAG
>Ga0334722_10002821_pt1 | contig 19183 bp, 18 predicted proteins | sample C3_bottom_MG_FD_207210 | JGI IMG/M metagenome (GOLD analysis project Ga0334722, IMG submission 207210) | Sediment microbial communities from Yellowstone Lake, YNP, Wyoming, USA - C3_bottom | ecosystem: Environmental > Aquatic > Freshwater > Lake > Sediment | place: USA: Wyoming | collected...
CAAGAAGTTGAATCTTTGTCTCTCTTTTCATTATAGCTACAATGTAGCTAACTAATATAAAAGAATTATGGTGATTAAGAATACAGATCACTCATCGACGAACAGTTTCAGAAAGCTGAATGATTACTGTCGGCTAGTTGTTAAAGAAACGATACCAAATCAGATACCAAATACTGATGAATCCGTCTTTGGCGCGAATTTTCTTGCCTTGGGAATAGTCTCGTGCTTTGAAATGGATGGGGACTTCAACGAATACTTTTCCTTTTTTGCGCAGTTTGATCATCATTTCAAGGTCGTAGACAAAGCGGTCTGCGTGGACGGTAACCGATGTGAGATCGGCAAGTTTCATGAGTTTGTAGCAGGGATAAACGTCAGTTAAGTTGTCTTGGTAGAGCACGTTCCACAGGGTTTTGAGGATCATGTTTCCGATGTAGCTGAAGGTGACGACGTTTTTCTTTTTGCCAAAGAGGTATTGTTTTCTTCCTTTGAATCGGGATCCGATGATGATGTCGCATAGTCCTGATTCCATGAGTGGGAGCATGTATTTGAAATCGGCCGGATCGTATTCGCGGTCTGCGTCTTGGAAGATGATGTATTCTCCAGTTGCTTTTTTGATTCCTTCTTTGAGCGCGCCGCCTTTTCCTTTGTTTTTTTCAAGAAGGATGGTTTGGACGTCGGTGCGCGCGCGGACAACATCTGCGGTTCCATCGGTGGATCCGTCATCAACAACAATGATTTCTTTGGTGTATGGTCCGATGTCTACGCTTTTGACGTAATCGATGACTTGTCCAATGGTGTTGGGTTCGTTGTAGACGGGGATTATTATCGAGAGGGTTTTCATTAATTCTGCGGTATGAGAAAGGTTTAAAAGCTTTTGGGAGCTAATATTGCTGTGATTTCGCTTCTTAAGAAAAAGTATCGCGCAGGAGATTCAACGAGTCGCTTGTTGCTTATTGGTTTTGTGATTTATGCGGTGCCGTATTTACTTTTTTATCCGAAATATTATTTGGTTAATGATGAGCATCATTATGTGCGTAGCGCGTATCTTTTTTCTCATGGAAGGTTGTGGGTTGATGATCCGTTAGAGGGGTATCATTTTATTAGTGATGGGCAGCGTTTTTTCCCCAGGTATCCTCCGGGAATGGGTTTGTGGCTTTCGCCCTTTGCTTGGTTTGGGTTCGACGCGCTATTTTTTGCAGGTTTGCTGTTGCATGGTGTTGGCTATTTATTTTTTATCCGCGTGTTAAGACTGTTGAAAATCAATGTGTTGGCGGCTCTTTTTTATTTGTTTTACCCGCCTTTTGTGTATTATTCCGCAACGTTATTTTCGGATTATCCGATCACGGTGTTCTTGCTTGTTGGAGCGTATTTTTATTTGGAGGGCAAAGGGAAGTCTCATGTTCTGAGTGGTGTTTTTTTTGGAGTGGCTTCGCTCTTTAAGGCGCATGCGGTGATATTTGTTTTGCCATTTTATCTTGGTGCATTGCGAAAGTCCAAAAAGAAATTCGTTATGATGTGTTTGGCATTTTTGCCATTCGTACTTTTTCATGCAGGGTATAATTGGTATGTGTACGGAAACGTTTTGAGCACAGGATATTCGTTTTTTTCCTCGACGAAATACGGGAGTTCTCCGTTTGTTTTACGTGCGCTCAAAGATGTGTTTTTCAAGAATTTGTTTAATCAATTATTTTTGCTCGTATTAATTTATCCAGGATTGATTTTGGGCGTGTTTAAAACGAAGATCAAGGAATTTAACGGGACAGTATTCGTGAGTATTTTGTTTTATTCAGTGATAACGTATACGTCGGTTGTCGTGCATGTTGTTGATTTGTTCATTATTGTTCCGTACCGTTTTTTGCTTCCCATTATTCCGTTGTTGTTGCCGGGTTATTTTCGCCTTGTTGATCAAGTCAAGAAGAGGATCCCTTTTTTCAAATATGTTATTTGTTTTTCGTTAGTGCTTTTGGTTGTTTTGGACGCGGTGCTGTTGGCTTCAATTCATAGTGCTTCGCAGCGTAATAGGGCAGTGATGTCGGATGTTTTGGACAATACGGGAAAGGACTCAATTATTTTCGGAAGAAATTTTTCATATTTGTTCAATGAGTTTTTCTCAAGGAGATACATTTCTCTTGATGCGAAAAGTGAATCGGGGAGTTATTTGGGGCATCATTTAACTTCTGCGGATCTGCAGGCATATGTAAAAAATGCCGATTTTTACGTGTTATCTGAGGGTGATGAAAATTTGACGTTGAAGATGGGTAGAAAATATGAGTCTTCATTTCTTCCCGAGTTTTTCAAGTCATTCGATGTCAGGATATATGCGGTTGAAGATAAAAGTGCATTTATTGATCGCGTGTGTTCTGATGAGGCAAAAATCTGCAGCTGATAGCTGAATTGTTTATTGTCTCAAAGGTGATTGCGTGTCAGGGCGCGGTAGAAATAATTGTCGTATTTATTATCAGCGCGTATGATTTTCCAAGCATGCGATCTCATAAAGGATGTGGTGAAGTGCGCCGTGAGCGCCTTCTACGATGCCATATGCTCCTTTTTCTGTTGGAATGTGTATGACGTGATCTGCGATCTGTGCTGCTTTGCCGCCACCAAATCCGACCATGGCGATCGTGGTTGCCTTTTTTTCTTTTGCGAATAAAAGTGCATTAATCACGTTTTGGCTGTTTCCTGAGCTGCTGATGCCAAATGCAACGTCGTTTTCTCGTATGAAGTTTTCTAATTGGCCGACAAATACGCCATCATATCCATGTGTGTATGCGCCTGGATAGCCGCCTTTCAAAAAATAGTGTTCGCCATCATTTGCTTGGGCAGTCAGCCAAGCGGCGTTGTCTAAGCTCATGACGCGGTAGGGCGTTATCGGGGTGCCTTCGGGCTTTGGTCCTTTTCCTAAATCGCATGTAAGATGTGTTGCCATGGAGTGGCTTCCGCCGTTTCCGAAAAAATAGGTGGTATTTCCTCGTTCTTTTGCATGGTACATGATTTCGGCAGCGGTCACCAATTCTTCCACAGGGTAGGCACGCAGTGCTTCGATAATTCTTGTTTTCACGGATTCTGCGAGGGTGAGTGCTTTTTCTTTTGGGAATGGTTTTGATTGAGGTGGGTCCATTCATTCGGTGACCAAACGGCCGGTATTTATAGTTTTCGCTCTTGTTTTTTGGCTTCAGATATACGCGTGAACTATTATAAATTCAAAAAAAGCCTCTTAAAATGGGTTATTTTTTCGCGGGTGATCACGCGTAAGAGTGCCAGCGTTGCAAGATAGACCGATCCTGCGATCAAGAAGACAATGGGGAGTTGGAAGAATTGTTGAAAATATGGCTTGAGCAATTCTATCGCGCCAAGAAAAGCGAAGGCAGAAACAAGGACTCTGAATTGGGTGAATAAATTGATTTTGAATTGAAGTACGCAGTAAATGCGTTTAAGGGTGAGTAAAAGAAGGACTGCAAATGCGATGCCTGATGCGAGCGCGGCGCCTTCTCCACTCCATAATTTGATAAAGAAATAATTGAGGATGATGTTAACTATGGCCGCGTAGAATAAATACACTGATCTTTCTTTGACCATGCCAAGGCCGGCCATGATGCTGAAATTGATGACCCAAAATATTGCGAAAATGGAGAAGAAACTAAAAATTCTAAATATGGGAACGGATCCCAAGTACGCCTCGCCGAAAAAATGTTGTATGATGAATGGTGCGTATGCGATCAGAACTGCGATCACGGGCAGGAAAATAACCAGGAGATGGCTGTAAATGAGTTCAATGTTGTTTTTCGCTTCATTTATTTTATGTGCATGATAGAGTTGTGAAAATTTTGGAAAGAGGACGGTTTGGATGGGCGCGCAAAGTGATAAGACTCCTGCGAGCGCGAGATAGCCGACATTGTAGAGTCCGACTATTTTAATTCCGCTATAAAATGTAAGCATGATGGTGTCGGTGTATGTGATCAATACGCTCGCACCCGCAGAGAATAAGATGGGGAGTGCATATGAAAACAACTCAGAGAAATCGTGAAAGAACACGCGCTCTTTCGATGAAAGAAAGAATGTGAAGTGTCTAAAAAAGAGGCAGAGCAATATGGTTGAAGTTACGATTATGGCCAAAAAATGTGCAAGAGAGGGGACTAAAAAATTCTGGTTCAGATAGTGAAAACCAAGGACGCTGAAAATCAGAATAAATGCGGCTTTGAGAAGATCGCTTATCTTTCCGAGTAAAAATCTATTGTATGCGGTAAATGTGGCGGACAGTGTTAATAGGCCGATCTCGAGGATGAATGCGCCTAATAAGAAATTCATGACGGGAACACTCAAAGCGGTGTGAAAATAATTTTTGGCAAGGTAATTGCGCATCAAGAACAATATGATTGAAACAAGAAAGGCAGTGATGAATTGCACTGCAAAGCAAATGGTTATTACTTTCTTAATTTCAGTATGCTGTTTTTTTGCTAAATGTAAATTTACAAAAAATATGAGTGCTTCCGTAAGTCCCAAATCACGCAGTGGGGAAAAAATATAAATTGTCGAATAGACTGCAAAAAATAAACCGAATTCTTCAACAGAAAGATAATGCGTGAAAACCAGTCGCGTGACATAGCCAAGGACGCTGCCGATGCTGCCCAAAATGAACACGAGAAACATATTTTTGAGCGTCGGATTCATTGCAGACAAAATATCCACAAACTATTTAAAGTCTGCTATTGGGAAATCGACTATGCTGCACGTGAATGGATTGAATAGTCCTAAGATTAAAACGGAATCGGAGCTTGTTGAAATAATGGCGGGGTATCGAGTAGCAAACAAAACGGTTGGCTTGTGCGTGGGCTGTTTTGATCTCTTGCATCCCGGGCATATGGTTCATTTTATTTCTGGGAAAAAACGATGCGATAAACTGGTTGTGGGAGTGACCTGTGATGCATATGTGAAAGTGAGGAAAGGGGATAAGCGGCCTATTTATGATGAGAATGTGCGTGCTTTTTCCATAAGCTGCCTTGAGAGTGTGGATGCAGTATTGGTGAGTCCGTATAAAACGGCAGTTGAGCTGATCAAGAATTTAAAGCCGAATTATTATATCAAAGGCCCGGATTATAAAGATTCGACCGAACCTGCGCAAATTGATGAGCGGGAAGCCATAAAAAGCGTCGGTGGGGAAGTGATCTACACGCAAGATGATACGTTATCGACAACACAAATCATAAAGCATATCGCTACTCTGGACTCTCAGATTGAATGACGTCATACAGTTTTTCTTGAGAGATGCTTTCTTTGTTTCCCATGATTTGAACCGCAAGCGCTCCAACGCAATTGCCAAGAAAAGAAAGTTCGTGACAGGATAAGAGTTTATGCGTTAATCCGCAAATGGAAAAGACCGCGTCTCCTGCGCCAACGACATCAACGATTTTTTTAGCACGCGCGATATCGTGATAAATGGCGCCGTTTCGGTACGTTTTGTTGCCTTGTTTTCCGAGTGTTAACAAAATGGTTTCAAATGCGCGTTTTGTGGCGAGTTGATTCAATAAGGAGTCGTCCTCACCATGTTCTGAAAGGGCAAGTTCGAGCTCTTGTTTATCAAGCGATAGGAATGAGCTGCCCAAATATTTTGTGGCGAGATTGAATCCTAAATTCGCGCTATTTGTCTGCACGTTTAAGCATGATTTGTTCGTGTGCTGGTTAATTTCGTCAACGAGCGTTCGTCCTTGAACGAGTGTTCGTCCGATGAAGCCGTGTCCAAAATCAGAAACAAATAACAGATCGGAATCCCGGGCAGTTTCAGAGAGTGCTTCGAGAACAGGGGCAGTCTCATCAGGCGTTAATTGTCTATCAGTGATGTATTCAACTTTGAACAGTTTTGAATTGCGGACGTGGTCCACGTATCGTTTTTTTACAGTAGTCACTCCCTCTTTGTAAAAAAGGTGCGGGGTGACGTTTTTGTTTACGCTTTCCCGTACAAAGTGCTCATGGCTTGATGTGGAGCCAAGAACGGTAATAAGGTCGATGTGGTTCACAAAATTGGATAAGTGATTGGCAATTGCAAGAACTCCGCCTGCATAGCGTTCGCTGAACAAATAATCCGAAGACATGATCGGGTCTTTGACCGCGCGTCCTTTTGGGCTAACGAAATCATACTCATCGATGATGGTGTCTCCGATAAGTGTGATGTTGTAGTTTCGTACTGCTTCCAATGCGCTGCAAATTTCCTGTTTCATGTGTTTATTGCAAAATAAGTATACGTTGATGCGGGGTTGAATGCGCTTATGGCTGCCTCGTTTTGACCGAGTATGACGTTCGTCTTGAATATTTTTTTCAGATCTTCTTGCAATTCGGCGAAGGTATATTCGTGGACGTGGTGGAGTTGTCGGTTTTTTGTACGTTCGTTGAGCGGACGATAGCGGGGAGTTGAGATGTATGCAACTCCGCGATCTTTTTTCATGGTATTGATGCGCGCCATCAAGTCGAGTGCTTGTTCTCGTTCCATATGTTCGATGACTTCAAAGCAGACGATCGTGTCGCAAGATTTTTCACGGGTCTTGACAAATTCATCTGTTTCAAGGATGTTGGTGGCAGAATAGGTTAGTTGGGGTTGGACGAATGTTTTTTGAGCATAATCAATAACGTCTGCGTCGATATCAACGCCATGGATTTTTTTGACTGCATCAGAGAGGAAAAAAGTGCCGTAGCCGGTTCCGCATCCGATTTCCAAAACAACCTGGTCGGGTGACAATTGTCTTTTGACAAAGTCGTATCGTGCGAGATGATAATGCATATTTTGAAAATCGGCCGGAGTTTTTACCAGGTCAGCAAAATCAACGCGTTTCATTGTACTCCCTCCGACTTCATGATGTATTTTATTCCTTCTTCAAATTTCATGGTGGGTTCCCATGCGAGCATCGTGCGTGCCTTGGTGATGTCTGCAAGGGTGAGGCGTGCTTCTCCGGGGCGTTTGGGAATATAGATTTTTTCTCCTCCGATAATTTCTGCGATTTCATTCACGGTGTGATTTTCACCTGATCCGACATTGAAGATGTCAAATTTCTTTTCTAATGGTGCGCGTGCGGCGCGAACGTTGGCGCGCGCGACGTCTTCTACAAAGACGTAGTCTCTTTTTTGCTCGCCGTCCCAAGTGATGGGCATGGGCAGTCCCTCTGCTTTTTTCTTTATAAAAATGCACACGGGTGAAGAATATGCGGAGAATTTATCTTTTTCATTGAATGATCGCGGGCCATAGACATTGAAATAGCGAAGTGCGACAACTTCCAAATCGGAATCTTGTCTAAGAATTCTGCAATAGGATTCTGCTTCAAACTTTTGAAATGCATAGGGGTTGAGTGGGCAAACGGGATTGGTCTCAGGTGTTGGGAGTGTGAACTCGTTTCCGTAAACACTTGAGGATGAAGAAAGAATGAATCGGTTTACTTTTGCGTCCATTGCTGCTTTGAAGCAATTGATTGTTCCTTCGACGTTGACGCGCAAAAATGTTTTAGGGTCTTGAAAGGATGGTAAAATACGTGGCAGTGCGGCCAGGTGGAAGACGCAATCAGCTCCTTCAAACAAAGGTGCTATTGATTCATAATTGGTGATGTCAGCTTGTTCATATCGGGCAGAAGGATGTAAATTTTTAATAGTGCCGGTTGATTCGTTGTCGATAACGATTGTTTCATGACCTTGTTTTACAAGTTCATCAGTCACGTGGCTTCCGATAAATCCAAGGCCACCAGTCACAATCGCTTTCATTTTAAACCCCCAAAAAAGTTCTTATTTTTTCGAGGTTTGAATGCAGCTTTATAAACTTATCTTTATTTGTGAGAAAGATTCGGTAGTTATTTTTATCCAAGAGTATGCTCGATAATTCTGCATTGTTGCCGCACAATTTTTCGTAGTTGAATACGTATCCAACTCCGAACTCTTTAACAAACTGGGCAAGGGCAGTGGTGTGCTCATAAACAATGATGGGTAGATTTCCGCACAAATAGTCAAAATTTTTATTTGAAAATGCGACGGTGTCATGGATGGATTGTTTTCCTGAGGGGAGGTATTTTTTGGTGAAATTGATTCCAAAGTCGTATCGGGTATAATTTTCGATCAATTGAGTATGATTGACGTATCCGTCATAATGGAAGTTTTTGTATTTCTGCTCGTATGCTTTAAGCAGGTCACGTTCTTCTTGTGTTCCTGCATTGGTGTACACGTGAACGTGTATGTCTGCATCAATGAAGGGTTTGCAAAGATCAAAAAAACTTGGGGAGTATTGTGTCGTGTGGTAACTCCAGCCCCCGCCATAAACGACGTGTATGTTTCCGTCTTTTTTTGATAGTTTCTCTTGTGCTTGTACGGTTACGGGTATGAATTCACGAAAGAGGTATTCGGGCTTGTTTTTTATTTTGTGGTAGTAAGGAAGGAATTTTAATTCTTGTTTTAATCCTTTGTGGAGGATTTTGTTGCAAAGTACGAACATTGTTTTTTCCAATGCGATGAAATAAACTAATTTCATTCTCGAAATAAGTGATTGGGGCAGTTCTTTGCAAAAATAGTTTATGTCGTAGGAGAAGAACACGATTTTGCGTCGGGGTATGAGCAGCATGAATGGCGGCGGGAACCACGTTGGAACGCTAATGCCAATGAGCAGATCGATTTTTTTTCGGTTTCTTAAGAGCCAGCTGAATGCGCGGGCAAACGCAAACAAAAATGACGCGATTTTTATTATTTTGTGTTTTTTTGAACCTAACAGGCGGGTATTGTATTTTTCTTTTGTTTGAACTCCGCTCAGGTCTATGAAGTGCAGTGTTTCTTTCTTGAATATTTCGCTCCAAATTTCATATAAGTGAGAATATGCCAGGCCGACGATGACGACATTTTTGCGTGTTTGTTCATTTTCCATTTTCAGACGGGATTCTGTAAATTTTTGGGAAGGGCTGCGTTTTTAAACGTTTCTGTTCATCCGTCAATTTCTCGGCGTTTCTACGGGTAGTGTTGAGTCGTACCACATCCAGAATGCGATGAGTCCAAGTAATATTTGCGAATGGTTGTGTTTTCTCGTTTTGTGTTCTTCAAAGAGTGTATCGAGTGAGTGTGGGTTGAATAGGTTTGTTTTTTTGAGGTTCTGTATGCTTTCTTTGCAGGTTTTTTCCCATTTTGTTCTCAGGAGCTCATCCCAGCGAACGTTGTACCCGAACCCCATTTTTTTCCCGTAGAGTATTTCCGTGGGCAAGATTCCTTCCATTGCTTTTTTCATGATGTGTTTGTTGTGCTTTTTGTCAAAAACTGATCGGGCTTTATAATGTACGGGCAGCTTCGCGGCAAATTCCGCAAGTTTGTGGTCGAGGAAAGGGGATCGTATTTCGATTGCGTGGGCCATTCCGGTGGTGTCTGCGATGATGGTGAGCGAGTGTGCGTTTTCAAGGTATGTTCCGGTATGGTAGAATCGTTCGATCAAGGAGGGAGAGTTGCATTGGTGTGTCACGTCATCAACTATTTTTCCTTCGTCAAAATGTGCGAGTTCTTGTTGTAGTTTTTCACTATACATTGTTTCTTTGAGGTGTTTTCCGAAATAGCGATAGAGGTTGCCTTTTTGCTTGTTTTTTGGAGATGAGAGGATAAGGAGGGCGGTTTTGAGATTGGTGAATTTTCTAGGTGTGATGGTGAATAAGAGTTTTGCAATTTTTTTTGGGATTATTTTTTCAAGTGTGGTTAGAAGGAGCAGGCCGTTTGTTCCGTCATAGCCATAGAACAGTTCATCGGCACCGTTGCCGGAGAGGGTGACTTTGAATTTTTTGCTGATTTCTTTTGATAATGCATATGAGTATATTGCGGACATGAGGTTATAGGGCTCGCCATATGTCGAAATGATTTTGGGAAGGTAGGAGATGAATTTTTCTTCAAAGAGTATTTCTTTGTTTTTTGTTTTGAATAGGTGTGAAATTTTTCGAGCGCGTTTAAGTTCAGGGTCGTTCTTGTTGAAACCAAGTGAGAATGTCTTGAGGTTTTTTTTGTTGTTCATGAATGCAACGACCGTGCTTGAATCGACGCCTCCAGAAAGCAGTGCGGAGATGGGAACGTCGCTCACTTCACGAAGGTTCACACACTCTTTGAGGATGGTTCTGCATTCGTTGATCAGGTCTTCTTCGCGTGCAGAGGTTTTGGTGTAATCAGGTTTCCAGTAGTGGGTGATGTTCATTTTTTCATTTTCGATTACAAGATAGTGCGCAGGGGGAAGTTTGTTGATGCCTTTGATGATGCTATAGGGTTCGGGTACGTGCCGAAAATTGTAGGTGAAATAAAGATGGAGTGCGCAAGGGTTGATTTCGCGTGCGCATTTCGATGCTTCTAATATTGCTTTTATTTCTGATGCAAAATAAAATGTGTTTTCAAAAGTGGCGTAATAGAGTGGTTTCTCTCCGAATCTGTCGCGTGCGATGAACAGTTTTTGTTTGCGCGCGTCCCAGATTGCAAAGGCGAACATTCCTCGGAGGAGGTCAAGGCATTGTTCTCCGTATTCTTCATATGCATAAATGATTGCTTCGGTGTCGGATGTTCCTTTGAAGGTATATCCTTTTTTCTTGAGTTCTGGTACGAATTCTTGATAATTGTATATTTCTCCATTGAAGGTGATCCAGATTGTTCCATCGTTGTTTGACATGGGCTGTTTTCCGGTTTCGGAAAGATCGAGAATCGCAAGCCGTCGATGACCAAATGCCGCTTTTTTATCAGGTGACTGATATATGCCAAAACCGTCAGGGCCGCGATGTTTCATGACGTCATTCATTATTTCAATTTTTTTCGTATCGGTTTTTCCTTGGGGATGGTAGAGTCCGTTGATTGCGCACATGGTGTCTTCTTATTCAGGACGATGCTTTTAAATTTATATGTATTCGATGAGGTTCAAGGAGGGGTATTGGGCTAAACTTTTATAAATGAACTGCGTACTGTCAGGGGTATGCCGCGTGTTTATTTTCATCAACGAGCGGATCATCGGGATCGGCAAAAAGATACTCCTGTTGCGGCAAGTTCTCTTGTTGATGTGGTATTGCCAAAGAGTTATGTGCGGGCGAGCCAAACGGTTGCGGGTAAGAAGACAGTTCGTAGTCGCGTGATGGCTTGGGCATACAATTTTTTTGTTGAGCGGTTGCTTCCTTTTTTGCCGTTGATTAAATGTGCGTACTTGCCGCCCGTGCATAAAAGTGCGGATCTGGTGTATAGTTGGTTTGCGTTTCCCATAAATAGTAAACGGCCATTTGTGTTAGAGCTTGATAACCCGTACACGTTAACGTATTACAACTATTGGGCGTTCCAGTTGTTAAAGCCGGTGTTGCGTAGATTGTTGTTGATGGATAAGTGCAAAAAGATTGTGTGTATGTCTCATGCGTGTCGAGTAAGTGTGATTAATGAATTTGGGGAGGTGCTCAGGGATAAATGTGAAGTGTTGTATCCTTTTGTTCGCGATAACACGAATAAAAGAATGACGCATGACTCGCTACGGTTCTTGTTTGTTGGGGGGGATTTTGCAAGAAAGGGCGGCAGAGAGTTGTTGAAGGCGTTTGGTGAGATTAAGAGTGACGGTGAGTTGTGGGTTGTGGGCGCAGCGGCAAGTGACGTGCCGCAAATGGATGATAAAAGAGTGAGGTTTTTTGGAAAACTTGAGCGAAAAAGAATTTTTGAAGAGATTTATCCAAATTGCGATGTCTTTATTTTTCCGACGCTTCACGAATCATTTGGGGTGGTTGGACTAGAAGCATTGTCGTTTGGATTGAGCATTATTACAACAAACACGTATGCGCTTCCCGAGCTTGTTGATCATTCTGGAATTTTGATTAAGAATCCGTTTGTGCAGGAACGGTGTCTTGACGGTTATTGTTTTGCAGACGTGACGCCCTGGACAATATCGGCATTTAAAAAGAAATTTTTGAAGGGCTTTTCCGATCCGCTCTATCGAGATTTAAAAGACGCTATTGAACGTGCGTTTACAAAAAATGATGAATGGCGGCAAAACTCAAAAAAACTCTTCAAAGAGCGTTTTTCAGAGTCTGTTTGGAAGAAGAAGTTCAAGTCTATTGTTGAGCAGGCAATAGGGCGTAATTGACCTGCATTACTTTTATAAACTTGAGTTTTTCTTGTTCAAAAAATGACTGTTGTTATTCATCGGGTGAACACCGTTTCTGGATTAATTGATGTGCCGCGTAAATTCGGAGTTGAGATTGATATTCGTGCCTATGGGAGTAAGTTAGTGCTCGCTCATGAACCGTATCGGGATGGCGATACGCTTGAGAGTTATTTGGATAAGTATGTTCATTCATTGCTCGTGTTGAACATTAAAGAGGGGGGTATCGAGCGCGATGTGATGCGGCAGGTTAACGCAAGAGGAATCAAAGATTATTTTCTTCTTGATGTCGAATATCCTTTTATTTATTGGTCCACGCGTCGTGACAAATTGAGAAATATCGCAGTACGATATTCTGAAGCCGAGCCAATTGAGTTTGCCGAGGCGCATAAGGGTCTTGTTGACTGGGTTTGGATTGATACGAATTCCAAGCTTCCGCTTGATGAGTCCATAGTCAAGAAATTAGAAGGGTTTAAAACGTGTCTTGTTTGTCCAGAGCGGTGGGGGCGTCCAGGGGACATTGGGCCGTATATAGAGAAGATGATACAGTTGAATTTCAGGCCAACTGCGGTGATGACTGCGGTGAAATATGCGCATGAATGGGAAAAGTATATTTCGAGCGAGTAATTCGTTGCTTAAGGGTATTTTTTCTAGGCAGTTCATTGTTTTTTGTGTGATTGGTAGCTTGGCTACTGTTTTAAATTACGGTATTTTTTGGTTGTTGTATCATGTGAACGTGCAGTATATTATCGCATCTGCAGGAGGGTATGTTGCAGGGGTTTTTGTCGGGTTTGCGTTGAATAGGCGTTTTACGTTCAAAACGAAATCTGAGCAGACGTATAGTGTGGAAGTGACCAAGTATTTGTTGGTTTATTTTATGTCGTTGTTATTGGGCCTGGGTCTTTTGTCTATTCTTGTGAAACAAGGTCTTGATGTGCGGTTGGCGAATATTTTTGTGATTGGGCTAACGACGTTCACAAATTATACGGGGTGCAAGTTTTTTGTGTTTGCTGACGATATCAGATACGGGGTTAATTTTATTATTTACCGGTATAAATATTTGCTCAGGTATGTGGTGATCGGGTTTGGTTCGCTTATTTGTGAAGCGTTAATGATTGAGCTTATCAGGAAGGTGACGGGTGAAGAGGTGGTTACATACGCAATGATTTTTGCGGGTTTTGTAAGTGGGGTCGTGTTTAGTTTTATTTTGAATTCGAAATTGAATTTTCAGGTTCGCAAAGAGCGGAATTTGAGGACGTTCAAGATGTTTTTGATCGTTTCCGTATGTAGCTTCGCGTTAAATCTGATAGTGACGAGATTTGTAGGCGCATACATTCCTCTTGTTGATTATTTTAAGACGAGATTTTTTACTGCGGGTTCTATTTTTATCATATCGTACCTGTTGCATCGAAAGTATACGTTTACTGATGTCAAAGAAGTGGGTGTTGCAGTTTATCTTTCAAAATCGGAGAATGTTGATGATGTGAAGAAAAAGATAGGATATAACTGTGATTTCATTCATATTGATTTGGTTGATTCAACGTATAATTCTTCTTCAAGGGATGTCGATATTGAGTTGGGTGAGCAGATACGTGCGAATTGGCCTGCGTTGAAAAAAATGACGCATGTCATGTCAAAGAATCCTTCACGGTGGATTCCTCAAGTGCAGGCGTTTTCTGATCATATCATATTCCATTATGAGATCGATGAAAACATTGATGAGGTAATTAAGCTCATTAAGAGTTTTGGGAAAAAGCCAGGTATTGCTATTTTTTATCACACGGAGGTTGATAAGATTGTGAAATATCTTCCAAAATTGAATATTGTTCAGATTCTTGGTATAGCGCAGCCGGGAAAGTCCGGCCAGAATTTGGATGCGATGGCGTTGGAGCGATTGGAGATATTAAATGATTTGAAGTATAAGCATCGATTTGATATTTGTTTTGATGGGGGGGTGAAGCTGTCTAATGTTTCCAAAATAAATGCGAAATATGTTGTTTCAGGGTCAACGGTCTTGAACGCGCAAGATCCCGTGCGGGCAATTTATGATTTGAAGACGAATTCGCGGTATTATTTGGAGCATTCTAAGGATTTAAGGTCGTTTATTGTGAATGGGATTAAACGTGTGAGCGATGAATGTGATTGGATTCGTTCAACAACGATTGTGGGTTCTTTTGCAGAAGGGATTGATCTTGAGGGCATTAGTGATATTGATGTGGTCTTGATTGTTGATGCGCTAACAAAAGAGAAGTTCACTGAGGTGATTTCTCGTTTTGAGCGTTTGGGAAAATCGATCAAGACGGATTTCGATTTTGATTGCATCGTTAATTCAACGTTTGGTCCGTTGAAATTCAACAAGGCTGATGTTGTCGTGTTTCATGTGATGGTCTACGATGTTGAAGGTCATAAAGTTCATTGTGAAAAAAGTCCATTTACGTGTCTTGATTGGCAGAACTCGAAGAAGTATTTTAAAAAGCCGATGTCTGCATTTGGAAAAGTAACCGTTTTGCAGCCAAATTATTTCTTTAACGCAAGAAGAAGTGTCAAGGAATATTTGCGTGACTTGAAAGAAGATTCCATTTCGTATCGGTCATATGAGTTTAAGGATGGTTCTGTTTGTGAAAAGTCAGAGAAGAAAAAAATGGAAGATAAGGACCGTTTTGAGTTCACGTATCACGTGATGAAGTTTTGCATGTTAAATTGCTTGAAGTTGCAGAGCGGTGAATACTACGGGGCGCTGAGCCAAGATGAGTTACTTGAGCGTTATTTTGCCGTGTTTCCAAAGAATAAATCCGCTCATTGCTCGTATTTTTCAAAGTTGAAAGGCATGAAGCGCGATAATGAGTTTAGGGGCTGGTTGGCGAGTGATGAATCGGCAGTGTTTTCATTCCTGAGTGATTTTGAGGAACAGTTCAACGCGTATTTTATTTCTGATGCGAGAAAAATCGTGTTTATGCGTCATCAGGCCACAGACGTGAATGATGAAGGGGTGTTTTTGGGTCAGAAAGTCGATCCGGGTATCAAAAAAATTGATGAATCAACGCGTAAGAGCATAATTGATTTGTTAGGAAAGGTTAACGCGTCGGTTTTAATGACGAGCCCGTTAAAGCGGGCAAGAGAAACGGTTGAAGAAGTTCATAAGGAGCTCGGTATAAAGACGATAGTGGTGAATGATGATTTGCTTGAGATAGATTATGGCTCGTTGGATGGAAAGCCGGTCTCAGAGGTTGACTCGTTGAGTGCGTTGAGAGTGGGTTGGGAAAAAGGCATGGATCCGAGGTTTCCGGGCGGGGAGAACACGGCTGATGTTTTAAAAAGAGTGATGAGCGTTCTTGATTTTTTTGCGAAAGAGCTCACGGGGAACGCGATCGCGTGTACGCATAATGTGTTTTTGCGTTGCCTTATTGGTCATTTGTTCCAAGTTCAGATGAGAGAGTGGCATTTGATTAGAATTCCACATGTGGATCCGATAGAGGTGGTTCTTGCCAGTAATGGTAAATTTTATATAAACTTGACCGAGGCTCAGCGCAAAGTGATGTTTGAGAATATCTGGTTCAGAGATGGTGTGTGATGGCTGCACAGGTTATTGCGTTAATTCCTGACGAAGTGTTGTATGGGAGAATAAACGCGCTTAAAGTAGAGGTTTTTTCTCAAGTGGGTGAACAGTTGTATGTGAAAGATGAACCGCATGTGACCCTTGGTGTAGTGAATGTGAATGAGTCGGGTAACTGGTATGATTCGCTCGAGCAGAAAACGCGTTCTTTGCGTTTAAAACCGGCGCGTTTGTGTATGGATGATTGGATTTTGTTTAAGGATGATGTCATAACGAATCGGCACACGGTTGCGTGCGGTTTTGATGAAGCATGTGTGGCAGAATTAAAAAAGATTCAGTTGAGTGTATTTGATGCGGTTTCTTTTTTTAAGCAAGAGAGAGTTGTTGATAGGTATGAAAAGATGTACGGCTCGCTTCCGAGCATTATGAGGCAAAATGTTGATACGTACGGGTATCCGTTTGTGGGGGATATTTGGCGTCCTCATGTGAGTGTTGCGGCGATTGAGAGAACTCAATTTGAAAGCGTTTGGCTTGACCTGAAGCAAAAATTCCCTTGTGGGCAGTATGGTGTTAAATCATTGCGGGTGTATGACCTCAATGAAGAAACTGATGAGATTCGCTGTGTACGAGAGTTCACATGGGGGGCATAAAATGTTGGAAGATTTAAAAGCAGAGGTGTGTGCTGCGAATAAGCTTCTGGTGACTCAGGGGCTTGTTTTGTTTACGTGGGGAAATGTAAGTGGAATTGATCGCGATAAGGGGATTTTCGCAATAAAACCGTCAGGGGTGCCGTATGATACGTTGACTCCGCAAGATGTGGTTCTTATCGATTTGAACGGAACGGTTGTGGAAGGATGTGCACGGCCAAGTTCAGATACGCCAACGCATCTTGAATTATACCGTTCATTTGCAGAGCTCAAAGGGATTTGTCACACGCATTCAAAATATGCAACGATATTTGCGCAGGCGGGAAGAGAGATTCCGTGTTTAGGAACAACGCATGCGGATTATTTTTATGGGAGTGTTCCGGTGACTCGTGAATTGAGATCAGATGAAGTGGTAAGCGAATACGAGTTGAACACGGGAAAGGTCATTAGAGAGACGTTCAAGAATAAAAAAATAGACGCGCGTGATATGCGTGCATGTTTGGTTTCAAGCCATGGTCCATTCACGTGGGGAGATTCAGCGAACAAAGCTGTTGAATCCGCAGCAACGTTAGAGTTTGTTGCGCAAATGGCGTTAGAGACGTTAGTGATGAATCCACGGGTGCAAGCAGTGCCACAGTTTTTACTTGATAAGCATTACAAGCGTAAGCACGGCAGCGGGGCGTATTACGGACAGAAATGATTAATCTTATTCCAATGGCGGGTTTAGGCAAGAGATTTGTTGATGCAGGATATCAATTGCCAAAGCCGTTGCTCCCGGTGGGTGGAAAGTCGATGATTGCACGAGTGATTTCAATGCTGCCTGCTGCGGATCGGTGGGTTTTTGTGGTGCGAAAAGAGCATATTGATGATCATTTAGTGATTGATGTGATTCGTAAGGAAGTGCCGCGTGCGGAGTTTGTTGTTGCAAAGGAAAATACGTCAGGTCAACTTTCAACGTGTCTTCTTGCGCGGGATTTTGTGGAGGATTCGGATGGGCTTTTTATTGCATCCTGCGATCAGGGGTTTATTTGGAACAGGAAAAAGTTTGAAGAGTTGAAAGGTCTAGATGTGGTTCCTTGGGTGTTTACGAAGCATTCGTTTTTGGCAGATAACCCGCGTGCATGGGGGTGGGTTAAGTCTAATGAACAGGGAATGGTGCAAGATGTGTCTGTTAAAGTTCCTGTGAGCGGGAATCCAATCGAGGATTTTGCACTTACGGGTGCGTTTTATTTTAGAGAAGGCGCTACTTTTCTGAAGCTCGCTGATGACTTAATTGAGAGGGACGAATGGGTGAATGGAGAGTTTTATGTTGATAGTCTGGTTGGTTTAGCTCCAAAGAAAGGTTTTTTGGCAAAGCAGTTCGTGGTGGATAAATATGTATGTTGGGGAACGCCAAGACAGTATGAGGAGTTTTTGTTTTGGAGTGATGTTTTTAAGGAGCTAAGATGGTGAGCGAATGTTTATTAAGTGCGGTTTTGGTTGAAGGAGAGTATGGTGAAGCTTTCGATTGTGATTCCTTTTTTTAATGAGGAAAAGAATGTGCTTGGCGTTATTGAACGGCTTGCAGAAGGGATAGACAAGTATAGGTTTTCTATGGGCGATATTGAATTGGTTTGTGTTGATAATGGATCGTTGGATGGAACGAGAAAGAATATCGAATCTGCGATTGAGCATTTTCCTTTTGTTAAATGCGTGATTGTTGAGAGAAATACGGGATATGGGAATGGCATTGCAAGGGGATTGAAGGCGGCGCAGGGGGAGTTTGTCGGCTGGACTCATGGGGATATTCAAACGGATCCAATTGATGTGCTCAGGGGTTATTATTTATTGCAAAGTCAGAGCGATCCAGAAAGATCATTTGCGAAAGGAAACCGGTATGGCCGTCCGCTGTTAGATGTGTTTCTGACGATAGGTATGGGCGTCTTCGAAACGGTTCTCTTTCAAACTCTTTTTTGGGACATCAATGCGCAGCCAAATGTGTTTGAACGGAAATTTTTGAATCGGTTGCTGAAACGTCCGCCTTTGGATTTTTCTTTTGATTTATATGCGTACTATTTGGCAAAACAGGCGGGGTATTCGATTGTTCGTTTTCCTGTTTTGTTTTGGGAGCGAAAGTTTGGTTCATCAAAATGGAACACGGGGATATTGGCGCGTTGGAAGTTCATAAAAAGAACGATTCTATTCAGTTGTAAACTCCGGTTCAAATGAACGGCGGGATATGAGAATGTTTTTAAATGAAGGTCTTGTTTTATGTGTGGAGTGATTGGAATGGGGTCTCATAAATTGTTGAAGGGCATTATTCATTTTTTTTGTTGTGCGATTATTGTGCTTTCAATAGTTTCATTTTCGGCGCTGAATATTTTTGGGAGCGAGTTTCCAAATGATGGCTTTATCGTTTTCAATGGCGGTTATCGGATACTGCTGGGGCAGGTGCCGTTTTATGATTTTTTTATTCCGCTTGGCCCGACTGTTTTTTACATCCAGGCATTTTTTGAGTTGTTATTTGGGCCGAATATAGTGTCGATGATTGCGCATGTGGCGGTGCTTTCATCAATTCTTGCGTTGACTTTTTATTTCTTTTTGGTAAGGCATTTCACAAAATGGGTGAGTGTTATTTTATCAATTGCAGTATACTATTCTTTCATTGGTGTTGATGGATTTGCGTGGTATAATCAGTCTGCACTGTTTTTTTTCATGTTGAATGTGTTGATTCTTTTGTATTTTCTTGATCGAAAAGTGCTTCCTGATTGGTTTTTTGGTGCTTCTTCATTGTTCACGGTTTTAGCTATTTTTTCAAAGCATGATATGGGGTTTATGTATTTCTTTTTCTTCACGCTGTTTTTGTTGGTGAATTATTCAAATCAGAGAAGAAAGGTGTTGCTTGGG
>Ga0334722_10002822_pt1 | contig 19177 bp, 20 predicted proteins | sample C3_bottom_MG_FD_207210 | JGI IMG/M metagenome (GOLD analysis project Ga0334722, IMG submission 207210) | Sediment microbial communities from Yellowstone Lake, YNP, Wyoming, USA - C3_bottom | ecosystem: Environmental > Aquatic > Freshwater > Lake > Sediment | place: USA: Wyoming | collected...
GGCAGAGCGGCGCACTCGTAATGCGCAGGTACCGGGTTCGATTCCCGGTCTCGGCTATACAGAAAGGACCCCCATGCGGGGTCCTTTCTGTTTTCTAGCCGAGACCGGGAATCGAAGGCGCGCGCGCGCCGGAAGCCGAAGGCAGGAGGCCCGGGGGGAGAGTCCACGAACCTGGCGGCAGGCCCGTCCTCGGCGACATGAGCAAGCCGGATGCGGCAGGGACCTGGATCGAAGACACCACCGCGCGCGGCTTCGCCGCAAGGCCCAGGCGACCGGCGCCGATGAAGCCCCGGCCGGAACAACCCGGATTCGTCAGTATTAGGAGAGAATATCGCCCGGCCACGGCCTCCTTTCCCCGCTCCGGGAGACGGGAATCCTCTGCCCGGAGCAGGCCGGGAGCCGAGTGCAGGTCGCCTTCCCCCTCCCTCCGTGCCGCATGCGAGAAGGGTCGTGGGAGAGCCGGATGGGTGGCGATCCCCTTGCAGCTCTGTGACGGGGACCCAGCACAGAAGGGAGCCTCTCTTTAATTGATTAAAGGCAAATGAATAAGAATACCCTACGGGCTCAGGCTACCTCCTTCCTGCTACTTGGTCATTGTCAGTGACAGTCATCTTACGATATCCACCACACTACCTTGACCAGCATAGTAGTTTGATATACCTTGAATCTGCGAGGTGAAGAGATGAGCGAGAACGTGATCACATCCGACCTGCTGCGCGGCCACACAGACACGATGGTCCTGCGCCTCCTTTCCGAGGGGGACCGCTACGGCTACGAGATCGTCAAGCTGATCGCGGAGCGCTCGGGCGGCGAGTACGAGCTCAAGGAGGCGACGATGTATTCGAGCGTCCGACGGCTCGAGGCGGAGGGCGACATCGCGTGGTACTGGGGCGACGAATCCCAGGGAGGACGGCGCAAGTATTTCCGGATCACCCAAAGGGGCCGGGAAACCCATGCCGCCAACAAGGGCAATTGGGAGTACGCCAAGCGCGTGCTCGACAAACTTCTGTGAAGAGAGGAACCACCGTGAAAGAGAAACTTGATGACTATGTGAACGGCGTCTTCGCCGCCTACGACGGAGTAAAGAGTGTCGCCGAGCTCAAGGCCGATCTCCGGGCCGACCTGCATGAGCGCTTCCGCGAGCTCAAGGCCGAGGGCAAGGACGACGCGACAGCCTTCAAGGAGACGGTCGCCAGCATCGGCGACATCGAGCAGACTGTCCTCGAGGTCGCCAACCTCTCCGGTTCGCTCGAGCGTCAGGTCGCGACGAACTTCAGCGCGACCGACCTGGCGAACACCGATTTCGCGGGTGTGACAGCCCGCCAAAGCAAATTCCACGCGGCGGCCCTTCGCGGCTCCGACTTCTCCGCCGCGGATCTCTCCGGCAGTTCCTTCAAGGCCAGCGATGTCCGCGAGGCGAATTTCGACGGCGCCGACCTGACTGATTGCAGCTTCACCGCCCTCGACCTGACCGACGCGAGCTTCGCCAAGACAACCCTGGTCCGCACCGAGTTCGGCAAATCCGCCCTTGCGGGAGCGAGGTTCTCCGGAGCGAAGCTGGTCGACGCGAAGTTCACGGCGACTGACCTCACGAAGACGTTCTTCGAGAACTGCGTCTTCGAGGGCGCGGAGTTCAGATACTGCGACCTCGAGGGCCATCACCTCGACGGCATGACCTTCATAGGTGTGAAGTTCGACCGCTCCTCGCTGAAGAACGCCACTTTCAGGGGCGCGACCCTCCGCAACGTGTCCTTCCGCCCGGCCTTCGCGATCACCAACAAGCACTACCTCGCCCTTCGCACCATCAACTTCGACGGCGCCCTCATGGACAAGCTCACCTACGCTTCCCTCAAGGGGCTCGGAGTGGATCTCGACCTCTCGATGGTCACGGTCATCTGATCGATGAGGAGGATGGAGATGGAAAACCACGCGCTCGAGGTGAAGGGGCTGCGCAAGTCCTAAAAGGACCTCCGCCTACTGAATGGCGTCGATCTCGCGGTGGAGCGGGGCACCATCTTCGCCCTGCTCGGCTCGAACGGGGCGGGAAAGACGACGATGATAGGGATACTCGCGACACTGTCAAAGCCGGAGGAAGGCACGGCCCTGGTGAACGGATTCGATGTCGTGTCGCGACCCGAGGCGGTGCGCCGCTCGATCAGCCTGACGGGGCAGTTCGCCGCCGTCGACGAGATCCTGACCGGGCGCGAGAACTTGGTGCTGATCGCGAGGCTGCGACATCTCAAAGCGCCCCTGGAGATCGCGGCAGGCCTCCTCGACCGCTTCGGTCTGACCGAGGCGGCGAACCGAAGGACCGCCACCTATTCGGGCGGGATGCGCCGCAGGCTCGATATCGCGATGAGTCTCGTGGGAGATCCGGAACTTGTCTTCCTCGACGAGCCGACCACAGGACTCGACCCCGAGGCTCGCCTCGAGGTCTGGAAGACCGTCAAGGAGCTCGCCGGAAGAGGCACGACGGTGTTCCTGACCACCCAATACCTGGAGGAGGCGGAACAGCTCGCCGATCGGATCGCCGTCCTCCACCAGGGGGCGATCATCGCGGAGGGCACGCTCGCCGAACTCAAGCAGCTCATGCCGCCGGCGAAGGTGGAGTATGTCGAGAAGCAGCCCAGCCTCGAGGAGATCTTCTTCGCGTTCACGGCCAAGAAGGAGAAGAACTAGATGGAAAGGCAGGCGGCACATTTCGTCGGCGACATGAGCATCATGCTCGGGCGCTCGATGCGGCACATCTTCCGAAGCGTGGACACGATCATCAAGGTAGCGGTGATGCCCATCTCGATGATGTTGCTTTTCATCTACGTGTTCGGCGGCGCGATCAGGACGGGGACGGACAACTACGTGAACTACCTCCTCCCCGGCATCCTCCTCATCGCCATCGCGAACGGCATCGCCTACACGGGCTATCGCCTCTTCCTGGACCTGCAGTGGGGCCTCTTCGACCGATTCCACTCCATGCCGATCGCCCGCTCGGCGGCGCTCTGGGGCCACGTTCTCACGTCACTGCTGTCCAACGCGCTTTCGGTGCTCATCATCATCCTCGTGGCCCTCCTCCTCGGCTTGCGCCCCGTGGCGGATCCTCTGGACTGGTTCGCCATCGCCGGCATCCTCATGTTCTTCACGCTGTCCCTGACCTGGATCGCGGCGATCGCCGGGCTCTCGGCCACCTCGGTGGACGGCGTCAGCGCCTATTCCTATCCCCTCCTTTTCCTGCCCTTCGTGAGTTCGGCCTTCGTCCCCACGGCCGCGATGCCGCCGGCGGTCAGGACCTTCGCGCAGAACCAGCCGGTCACTTCGATCGTCGACGCTCTCCGGGCCCTCCTGTCCGGTCAGCCCGTCGGATCGTCGATCTGGGTCGCGCTCGCCTGGTGTACGGGAATCCTCGTGGTCGCCTACCTCGTCGCGACAGGGATCTACCGCTCCGAGGCTGCCCGCTGAGGTCAGTAGTATTGATTGGGACGATAGGGTTCCTTGACGGGCTTTCCGCGCTCTATCGGCGGGAGGATGGAGGCGATCGGCGATACCGCAGCACCAAGACTCCGCGAGGGGTAGTGGCGCTTTCGGCCACCTCGAAGGCCAGCGGGATCGCGCTCTCCGCGAACAGGCGTTTCCCCGAGCCGATGACGACGGGGTAGATCACCAGACGAAGCTCGTCGATCAAGTCGTGCCGCAGGAGCTCCTGGACGACCTGGCTGCTTCCCCAGACGTGCAGGTCCGGGCCCGGCCGCGATTTGATCCCCCTGACTCCGTCGGCGAGGTCGCCCTGCAGGAAGACGCTCCGAGCCCACTCGCCCTTCTTCACCGTTCTCGAAGCGATGTACTTGGTCGCCGAATTGGCCTGCGGCCAAATCTCCTTGTGGGCGGGCCAGTAGGACGCCCAGATGTCGTAGGTCCGCCGCCCCAACAACAGGTCGAAGTCCTGATTCATCCGCTCCTTGAAATAGGCGTTCAGGATGGGGTCGGAAAAGGGCCCCGTCCAGCCGCCGTGACTGAAGCCATCAGAGGTATCTTCCTCCGGCCCGCCGGGGCCCTGGATGACTCCGTCAAGGGACAGGTGTTCCAGGACGATGACCTTCCGCTCATCCATGGCGGGCCGCCTCGATCGTGGCGATGTCGATCCGGGTCATCTTCATCATGGCTTCGAAGGCCCGTTTCGCGACCGCGGGATCGGGACTGCTGATCGCCTCCGTCAGGACCTCCGGCGTGATTTGCCAGGACACACCCCATCGATCCTTGCACCAGCCGCAGGCGCTCTCCTGGCCCCCGTTCCCGACGATCGCATTCCAGTAGCGATCGGTTTCGGCTTGGTCCGCGGTGGCCACCTGAAAGGAGAAGGCCTCGCTCTGCCTGAAGCCCGATCCTCCATTGAGACCGATGCACGGGATTCCCATGACGGTGAAGTAGACCGTCAGCACATCTCCGGCCTTGCCGTCAGGATAATCCGCCGGCGCGCGCAGCACGGCGCCTACCTTGGAATCGGGGAAGGTGGCTTCGTAGAACCGCGCCGCCTGCTCCGCGTCCTTCTCGTACCAGATGCAAACCGTATTCTTCGCCGCGCTCGCCATGTTGTTTCTCCCTTGCGTCGCGGCTCGCCCGGAGGGCCACCGACGCCGATCTTTGCGCCCCGGCGTTCAGGCCTCCCGCCGAAGGGAAGGTGGCGAGACTCCCGAAGCGAGGACGTCGCCGGGGCTTCCATGCAAAGCCGAGGCCGGGCAAATCAGACGACTGGCTCGACACGAACTAAAGTAGGACCTCGGAAGTGTCTGGGTCAAATTCGAATGCTCGATGGAGCAATGCGCCGCCATCCATCGCAGCCGCCATGACCCTCCGTCCATCGGCTTCCGGGATTCCGGCAGGGACGGTGAAGTATCGAGGGTCGGTCCCAAGGCGCTGACGGCAAGGTCCTGGCCTTCAAGCGCAGGGGAGGCGGCGATCCCGCCTCCGATCCATTTCGACGACAAGGCGACCGAGGTCGCCCATGGCCCCGAAGACAGGGATCTTCTATGCTCCCTTCCTCAAAGACCGAAGAGGGAGAAGCGGCCGACGACGACGAAAACGGAGGCGGCCAGGAGGACCAGGTTCATCGGAACGACCTTCCAGTTCTTCTCGGGGAGGTGGATCGCGACGATAGCCAGGACCTGGACGAGGGAGAGCCCGATGGCCGCGACAGGGGTGAGCCAGGCGAGGATCCCCGTGACCATGGGCAGAACCACTCCGATGGCGCCGAGAAGTTCGGCCGTTCCGATGAACTTGACGAAGGCGGCCGGGCGGTTCGTCGCCCAGGGAAAATCCTTCTGCGCCCTGGCCGTCATGAAGGCCTTCAGGACTCCAGCCACCCCATACATGACCGCGAGCAAAACCTGAGAGACCCACAGTGCGATGTTCATGTCACCTCCTCGAGTAATAGTTCCGTATGGAACAATCTACAAAGGAATGACGGATGGCGGCAAGTCACGAACGGGGAGAAAGCATGACGAGGAGCCTGCCGAGGGCCGCCTGGATCCTGGCGGCTTCGGCCGGGTCGAGCGAACCGGCCGCTCCGGGGAAATAGCTCCTCAGGGCATTGGCGAGGCAGCTCTTCCGCAGTTTCGGGTCCAGGGACAGGACGACGGTGCGGCGGTTCGCTTCGGGAACCTCGCGGGTCGCCAGATTCCTTCCGACAAGCTCGTCGACAAGCCGGGACACCGTGCTCTTGGGCCAGCCGAGCCGCGTGCACACATCGAGGAGGGATGACTCGGGATGGCTGGCGAGATCCTGCGCGACCGTCGCCTGCGCGACCGTCAGGCCGAGCTTCTCCGCCTTTCTCGCGAAGTTGGCCTGGAGGGCGGCCCGCACCTCGAGAATCCGCTCGATCAGTTCCTGAGCCAGGAGATTGCCGGAGGACATATCGGGACAATACTGGAATTCGCCGCCAGGGCCAAGCGTCCGCCGTGTCGGGGGATCGGAAGGGCCAGGCGATCCGGAGACACGAATCGCCTGGTCCTTCCGGGCCTCAGGGTCGCAGGTTGTAGACCCTCAACACCCCGTCCGCGCCGCAGGCGTAGATCACCGCGCCGATGAGCTTCATATCCATGTTCGAGTCGAAACCGCCGGCCGGGTCGAGCGGCGTCGAGATATGCTGGATGAGGCGAGGGGCGTGCGTGTCTGTGATATCGTAGATTCGGAGATGGCCGTTGCTCGTGGGCACGTTGAGATCCATGGAACTCACGACCATGTAGGGCCAATGTCCGGCGGCACTGTCGAAATTCTCGTAGAACAGACCGGGGTTGCCCGGGTCGCCGAAGGACAGCTGCCAGGCGGCGGAAGTCGAGTCGGTCGCGGGATGGGCGAGATCCGTCAGGATGAATCCCGAAAACCCGAGCGTGAAGAGGGCGGCATCGCCGCAGACCGAGAAATCCTCGATCCGGTCCGCTATCGCCGCGGTACGCACGAGGGCGGACTCCCGGGGATCCGTGATGTCGACGACGACGAGGTAGCCCAGCCAATCCGAAATGAGGGCGAGGTCGCCTTTGAGTACGATGCGCTCGGAGTTGATCGGGATGGTGAAGGTCTGGACGCGGAAGGGCTCGGCGGGGTTCGAGACGTCCCAGATCAGGAGACCTCCCGAAAAGGTGAGCGAATACACATAGTCCCCGCGCACCGCGAGATCGCGCACCGTTCCCTCGGGGATTGATCCGCTCGCACCCGCGAAGGAGGTCACGAGAATGGGATTGGTCGGATCGGAGATGTCGAAGATCTCGATGTCGCCCCATCCGTTGTAATTGGGTCCACCGGGTTCGGCCACATAGGCGTGGGTGCCGGATACGACGATCCGCGTGGCGAGGAGGCTCGTCGGGGCCCTGCCCACCTCGACGACGGCTTCCGGATCCCTGATGTCCAGCACTCTGATGCCGCTGTAGCCGTCGGCCACGTAGGCGTAGGGGCCGGCGACATCGATCGAGTTCGGGGTTTCGGGAAAGCTGACCGACGAGCTCAACTTGATGCCGACGGGTATGTTGAGGTCGACGGCGTAGATGCCGTAGTTGTTGTACGAGAGCATGTGGTAGACATAGGCCGAACCTTCGTGGAGGGCGATGCTGTGGGTCCCCGTGCTCGAGAAGTCCATGGGCATGGAGATGTTCTCGATGAGCCTCGGCGCCGTCGGATCGGCGATATCGACGATCTGGACGCCGAGAGACCGATTCGCGACGAAGGCGTTCGAACCTTCGATGACCACGTCGAGGACGGAGGCGTTGGCGCCGACATCCAGAGTCCCGATCCGGGCCGCGACCGGCGGATCCGAAACGTCGATGGCGACGAGGCCGCCATTGCCCGCGCAAGCATAGAGGGTCGCGCCCTGGAGGGTGAGGCCGTAGGTGTACTGGCCGGCGGGAATCTCGAGGACGGGCCCGCTCCCGTCGGGATCGGCGGTGCGAATCACCTGGACGCCGTCGCTCCGGTCCCCGACATAGAGCCAAGTGTCGTCGGGACTGAGGACCATCGCGTAGCTCAGGTCATCGGCATCGGCGCCCGAGCGATCGGTACCGCCGATCGTATAGGTCTTGAGCAGGACCGGTGCGGCGGGATCCGAGATGTCCAGGCAGTGGACCGCCCGGCAATAGTCCGCCACGTAGGCGCGAGAAGGCCGTCCCGTCAGGGGGTCGAGGTGGACCGCCACCGCCCGCGCGTCGATTCCCGCGGTCGCGAATTGGCCGAGGGGATAGGGTGCGATCGGCTGCTGGGTATCGTAGATGCGGAGTCCCTCCCTGCCCGCTGCGAGGAAGAGGAGGTCGCTCCCCTCGGGCGCGACCACCTTCCATACGCTGGTGAGGGAGATTCGAGCGAGTTCCAGGTAGCCGTAGCTGGGCAGAAGAACCTGCACCCCGCCCCATCCGCCGGCGAACAGGACTTCGCCGCGCCAGGCGAGATCGGGGGTCCGGAGAGTGATCCCGGCGATCTTTTCCGTGCTGGCGCCGCGGGAGAAGCCGTCGGTCATCCCCGCCTCGGGTTCGGACAACACGCTGCTGTCCCCCGCCGGGCTGATCCGATAGTAATAATGCTCTCCGTTCCGGACACCCGTGTCGACGAAGGAGGTCCCGGTGACGCTCCGATAGCGGGTGAAGTCCCCCTCCTCACCGACTCTGCGATAGATATCGAAACCGTCGGTCGCCGGTATGTCGTCCCAGCTGAGCTCGATCTTCCCCCGGCCGGGCACCGCGTCCGGGACCAAGGTGCGGGGAGAGAGGGGTATCACCTCGACAAAGTCGCTCCAGCTGTCCTCGTAGCCCGGCGAGGCGACCGCCCGGAGTCTGAAGGTGTACAGCCGCCCGTTTTCCAGGTCTTCCAAGAGCCGGGAGAAGCCCGTGACCGTGAGTTTCGTCCCGACGGTTTCCGAGGGAAGTGAACCATTGTCGCTGTAGTAGAGCTCGTAGGATCGTGTCTCGGGCACGGGGTCCCACGACAGCGCCACCTTCTTGCTCAAGACGCTCGCGGTGAAGTCGGGGATGCTCGAGGTGGCGTTCTTCGAGAGACTCAGTCCCTGGCTGGTCGCATTGCCGTTCCAGTCGACAGCCCGAAGCTTGACGGAGAAGGAGGGTCCGAGGTTGCCCGTCCCGAAGCGGAACACGAAATGTCCGGCGGCGTCCGCCGTGATGGTGTCGCTCACCAGGGAACCGGGCACTTCGTAGGTGAAGCTGGAGAGTGACCCGGCCCCACCCTCGTTGGTCCGGTCGAGGACCGATCCCTTGATCTCGACGATGTTGGCGCAGTGGGAGCCGTCCGAAGGCGAGTCTATGATGATCTCGGGAGGAACGGAGTCCTTGACCCGGGAGAGTCCTCCCGCGTCGAGAGAGGTCAAGGAACAGGAGGTCGGCCCCAGCGCCATCCCCAGGATCGAGGCGAGGGCCAGATTTCTCATTCGCTTCATGGGACGGTCACCTCGAAGTTGTCGAACGTGGCGGTGGCGGGGCTGCTCCAGTTTTGGCTGATCACGAAGGCGCCGCCGAGGACCGGTCCGGCGAGAATCTTCGTAGTTCCGGGCATTATCTCGGTCCAGATCGTGCCATCGTCGGAACGCCAGGCGACGACAGTGTCGTCCGCCGCCCGGCTGATCCTGAACCATACGTAGGCGAGCGTGGCACCGGGGCCGCTGATGTAGAGCCCGTCACCGGAGCGCGGATAGATGATCTGGGTGTCCCGCAGGTCCAGGCAGGCTCCGAGGAGGAGTTCCTCGCTCTCGGGGCTCGCGTCCCTCCGCAGACCCAACCCCGCTAGCGGTGATCCGCCCGACAATCCGGCAAGGCTCGTCACCCGCCCCTGCAGGGTGAAGGCTCCCGTCAGCGGCGCGCTCAGAAACTGGAGCCAGGTCGGATTCGGTGTTCCCTGCAGACCCAGCATTCCTCCGCCGGAGAGGGTGTAGGTACCGGTGCCGGCCGCATAGGATCCGCTGCCGTCTGTCACGCCGCCGATAGCCTGGCAGGACCATCCGTTCACCTCGGTGATGACGTGGAGGGCCCTGGCCTGGGGTGCCGCTCCCGTGGCGCGGGCGTCCGAGTACATGGAGGCCCAGCTCATGCCCGGGGTCGTCGCCCCGGCAGCGCCCCGTTTCCAGGCGAGCCAGAAGCCATAGGTATCGATCGGCGGCAGATTCAGGGTCTGGTTGATTTCCCCTTCGATCGCCGGAATCTCCACCACCTTGCTGACAGAGTCGTAGATCGTCCCGTCCCAGGGCGCGGGTATTCCGTAGTAGAGCGTATAGCTATCCACGTCCGGATCGGAGGTCCAGGAGACCGTGACGGTGCCCGGACCCGGCGTGAGAGTCGGCGCCGGCGGGTCGGGAGGTCCGTCCACGACGCGAAGGGAAAAGCCGGCCGGACCGGCGGCGCTCAGGTTCCGGGATTGGGCGACACCCAGGTAGTAGGTTCCCGGCGTGAGGATCGCCAAAAGGGAGCCGGGCGCCGCCGCGGTGGCTGTGATAGTTCGATTGTAGGAGTTGGTTGTTCCCGTCGAGTCGTAGATTGCGGCCGCCAGGGTACAGGTGTTGTCGGCGTCGGGTACCAGCTCGACGAGCATCCGCTCCCCGGTCAGGGTGAAGGAGTACCAGGCCTCCTCGCCGAGGACCGTGACAAGATCGCCGCTCGTCACGAAGGGAGCGAGGGACCGCGGCTCGGAGATCCCGGAGGCGAGGGCGAGAGGGGCGAAGGGTAGACAGGTGATGCCGGCATAGGTGTTCTTATCTGCGGTGATGACAAGACCGGTGGCGCTCCCCGCGACGACGGGCTCGACCGAGGAGACGGCGGAGTTGAAGACCTCCGCGACGAGGCGGAACGGGGGCGTCGCGGCGCTCCAGGTAGCCGGCAATGTATGCCGGGGGGGCGACTGGCGGGAAACCTGAGTGTAGATGCCGCCGACGTCCACCTCCCAGGAGTCGACCGGGACATCGCCGGCATCGTAGAGGGTGAAGCTCGCGCGATTCATGCCGATCAAGGCCCTCGAAGTCGGTAGTCGGCGCGCGGCTGCGGCCTTCCCCGAGGTGAGGAGATCGGTCCAGAGCGGGGAGATGACCGAGACGTCGACGCTGATCGAGGCGCCGGGAGCCACGGCGACCGCTTCGTCGAGGAAGTCGGGCCCAGGGCTCACCGTCTCGATCAGGGCCGGAACCCGGCAAGCGAGCGCGAGAAAGGCGAGGGCCGACAAGATGACGAGGCCTGTTCTCATCGATATTTTCCTCATTGCAGCCCTACCTGGATCGTGGTCTCAGGCTCTGTCGTACCGCGTGCGGGCAAGGAAAGCCTGGACCACCCTCCCTTCGACAGCCACGAGACCTGGACCGCCAGAGTCTGCCCGGGAGCCCACCTCGCGGGGGTGGTGAAGGATGCCCTCCCCGTGCCGCCCGCCACCGCCGAGGGGAGAGCTTCTCCACCAGGCTCGAAGAGCGGGACGGGATCGCCAAGATACTCATACTTGTCATAGTTGTAGACGGTGGAAAGCCAGATCTGGTATCGCTCGGCGCCGGCCACCTCATCCCAGGCGACGAGGAAACCATGGTGGGTATCTTCCGCCGCCGGAGCCACCGCGATCTCGAGGTCGGCGGGCGGAACCTCACGCCTCAAAAGCGCTCCATACTGGCCGATAGCCCGGCCCTGGCCTCCCACCATCACGGTATAGTCGCCCGTAGCGGGGCAGGTCCAATTCTCCAGCGCCGCGAAGATCGTGCCGGACATGCCTTCTTTTCCCTCGGGGTAGATCATGGCGCCGGTCTGGTCGAATAACGCGACGGTGGTCGTGAGGTTCGTTCCGTCGACCGTGCCGGTGCTGAAGGTGAATGTCTCATCCTTCGTCGCCGGGAAGACAAACCAGTCGACGTCGCCCTCGGGAAAGATCGAATGGCGTTCCAAGCTCCCCTCCGCTATCGGACGGGCAGTCGCCCGGGTGTCATCGTCCTCGAAGGAGTCGGTCTCGGCGTCGCGAAAGACCAGTCGGAAGCCGCGATCGGCCTGCAGATCGGCGCTCCGCTCAGGATAGACGTACTGACGTTCGAAGGCGGCCAGATCGACGGCGCCGACGAGATAGCAGGCCCCCTGGACGGTGGCGAGCGAGAGGGAGGAACCATCGCCGGGATTGACTCCCATGCAGCGCCAGAGCGGGGCGACGGGAGTGACGCCGTCGGCCTCGTAGACGAAAAGGGTTGGGATCGCCTCGCTTTCTTCGACGGCGATCGCGTGGAGGAGGGTCGACTTCGAGGTCGCGGTGAAGGTATACCAGCGCTCTCCACCGACCACGATATCAGCGGGGTACTTCCAGCTGCCTTTGTATGGCTCGAGCATGATGGCCGCCGAGAGCTCATTCCTCGCGAGGGCGATCGGATCCACCGGCTGGCAAGTCACGGATATGTAGGTGGGAGAGCCTTCGATGATCGAAAAGGTCGAGGAACTTCCCCGAGCGGTCACGCAGCGCGAGGGGTCGGATCCGTTCGCGCCGTTGAAAAGGGTGACTTCGATCGTATAACCTGTTCCTGCGGCGATGTTCCAGGCCAGGATGTAGGTGCCGCCGCCGCCAAGGTCCGATACCAAGGCCCGCCGATCCACCTCGAGGACCTCGATCGGATCGGCGACTCCCGCTTCGCGCAACTCGAGGCGAGCGCCGGTTACGGCGATGAAGGCGCGGGACCTGGCCGGGTATTCCGGGAGGCTCCGGGCCTGGCCTCCATCCGATGCCGCCATTTCGAGGAAGGCTCCGCTGATCGCCGGGATCGCGATCCGCGCCAGGCCATCCCCCGGCTTCGCCCCATCGTCGCCCGCGTCCCGGCTGCCGGGCAGGCCGCCGCAGGAGAGGGACAAGGCGCCGACGAGCGCGCACATGATCGAAGTTATGATTGATCTCATCGATTCCGCCTACTTGATGATGACAATTCCGCTGCCGCTCGCCGCGGGGGTCCCGGAAGCCGACGATGCGGCGCTGTCGCCGAAGCTGTTCGAGGCAACTATGGTGTATTTGTTAAGACCCGAAGTGGGGCACGCATCCAGCCAGGAAGTCGTCGCGCCGTCCGACAGGATCGCGACGGGCGTCGTGGCGCCGTTCCGGTGGATGACATAGCGATCCGCGTGGGCGACCGGCGACCAGGACAGGGCGAGATGGATGGGGCTCGCGGCTTGGACTACGGCAAAATCGGCGGGGGCCTGAGGCGGGGTCCCGGTCGTGAAGGTCCGGGTGTCGCTCGAAGCGAGTGCGTTTCCATCCGAATCGTAGGGGATCACCTTCCAAGCATACGTGGTGCCGGCCGCCAAAGGCGCGACGGGAGTCCAACTGGGACTCGAGAGCAGGTCCGACGCGGGCAGCCCGGGCGGCAGCGCTCCATCGCCGATATGGATCCGCCAGTACCTCGCGCCGACCGAAGGCGTCCAGGTGAAGAGGGGCAAGGCCTCGACCTCGCCGAGGGCGTCGCCGGGACCGAGCAGGGACATCAAGGTCGGCAGGACCGGCGGCTCCCGGGCTATCACCAAGAGGTGGTTCATCGACGTCGTGCCGTCCTCCGCCGTGACGACGAGGGTGAAAGAGTTGGATCCGACCACGAGGCCTTCGAGCGTGAGGCCGCTCGCCGTCTCGCCGCCGATGGTGACGACGGCGCCCGGGGCGGGCGAACAGTCCACTATCACCGAAGTCGTGCCGTTGCCCACGGAGTATCCCCATGAACCGCCGACCAGGACCAGGGCCGTCCCGTCGACAGAAATACCCAGAAGACCGGCGTCGGAGGAGGAAGCCCGGGGAGATGGGCCTTCCGCGGAGCAAGCCGACAGGCCCAGGGCCAGAACAACTCCGAGAGCATGGGCGAGCGCGCCCGACCGTGAATGTCGCTCCATTGTCATGTCACTCCCCGAAGATGATTTCGTCGGCCGGAGATTCGGCTTGGGCGGCGCGGCCGCCCGAGGGGTCGGCACTCTGCGCGAGGTAGGCGTATTTGGTGCCGAGCGCGGGGTCGAGGGCGGCGGCCGAGGCCAGGAATTCCCCGGCCTTCTTGTATTCCCCCATCGCGTTGTAGCATTTGGAGATGTTCAACCGGAGGGAGGCGGCGATCGGGGAAGTCGTTGGAAGCGCCTTGTCCAACCTGAGGTATTCGCCCAGTGCCTTGTCCCAGGTCTTCGAGAGGAAGTACATGTTTCCGAGGTTCATCTTCGGACTGACATAATTCGGATCGAGCTTCGCGGCCTGATTGAAGGCGGAGACCGCCTTGTCGGCCTGGCCGAGACGCGCCAGCTTGATGCCGAGCCTGTTCCAGTCCTCTTTGGCGCCGGAGATCCTGGCCTGACTCGTGGCCGTCTCGACGATGGCATTCACGAGTTTGGCGACATCGGTCCTGACGGCCGCCACCACGGGCTCCTTGTGTCCGTACTGGAGGCCCAGGTCGGTCTCCCGGAGTCCCACGGGGCGATACAACTCCTGGGCCTTCTTGACCAGGTAGAAGCCCCGTAGTTCGGGGGTGGCCTCCGCCGCGCGCCACTCCTCGATGGCCTTGTGCCAGGCCTCCCCGAAGCTCGACAAGCCGATCATCGTGATCTCGACAGGCACCCAGAGTTCGTCCTCGACGTTGATGGTCATCGTGCGATCCGGGTTGATGTCGGCGAAGAGCCTCCCGGCCGTCTTGGTGCCGAAGGCGACATAGATGTGGCCGGGTACGGTGATCAGGGCCGTCTGCACTCCGGCGGATTCCAGCAGGCTCGCGAACAGCACCGTCAGGTCGTCGCAATCGCCGGTGGTGCGCTTCAAGGTGGTCCGCGGCAGGCTCACCGAGTCGACGGTGGTCCTGGCGCCCTTTGTCGCGGTATAGGGGGAGGTCGGATCGACTTGATAGAGTATGCCGAGCTCCGCGAGAGCGTTGAACAGCTGGATGGCCAGCTGGACATTGTCCGAATAGCCGGGAACCACGGTCTCCTTGGCGATCTGGCGGACGTAGCTCACATAGTTGCCGACGGCGCTGTCGGCCGGAGTCACGAAGGCGGCGGCCTTCCTGTCGTCGTCCCAGACGATGGCGCTCTTGTCCTGGAGATCGTAGGAGAGCGTGGTCCGCTGCTCGCCGCTCCGGCCGCGCCCGGAGTAGGTCGCGACGATCTCCCCCGACAAGGGCGTCACCCCTTCGTTCCGGAATACCTCGCCGTTGAAAGAGGCGAGGATCCCGACTTCGCGGCTCTCCCCCGCCCGCAGTTCGGGAAAGCTGGCGCAGAGGGTCGGGGAATCCATATAGCCCTTCTGCAGGAAGCTGACCTCCACGTTGCTGACGGGGAAGGACTCGGTGTTGGTGATCGTCAGCTTCGTGATCGGGTTCTTGGCGTACCAGCTCTGCATGGCGGGAAAGACGGAGGTGGGCTCGGCCTGGCCGAAATGGATGCTCCGCAGGGCGGCCTTGGGAGCGTCGGGATCTTCACCGAGTCGCACGTGGGCGCTGAGTCCGAGGCCGAGCACGAGGCCGTCGAAGTCCGAAAGAGGCCCGAGGGACTGGATGTATCCGAGTGTCGGCGTGAACTCGAGGGCGAAATTGAAGGCGGGGACGAGGGCGAGCTTGGCGCTCGCGAGGAAGTACAGGTTGGGTGTGGCGACCGTTCCCGCTCCGGGAAGGAGCTGATCGAAAAGCGAGAGCGAGGCTCCGCCCGCGAACCCCGCGCCAAGCTCGAAGGTCTTGGAGAAGCGAAGCGACCAGTCGGCTCCGAGGAGGCCGTAGAGGTCGCGATGGGCCCAGGTCTGGTCGGTCGACCTCGGGGAAAACTGGAGGAGTCCCACCTGCAGCGAAGGCTGCAGGACCGGCCGTCCCGGGAGGGGGAGACGCGCCTTCGCGGAGAGGTCATAGAGGTCGAATGCGCTCCGATAGGCGGCGAAGGGCGTCACCGACTCGTAGGCGGCACCCACGGAAAAGGGATAGGCGTACCAGGCATCGAGGTTCTGGGTTTCCTGGGCGACGGCGAGGGTGGCCAAGCCGGCGAGATAGGTAGCGAGCCAAACTTTTCTAATTCGGATGGGCATGATGGCCTTCCTGCAAAGGGATGTACCCGGGAAATGGAAGAACGAGGACCTCAGCCATAGCCCGAGGCCCGGCTACAAGGCCGCTCCGGAGGCGATGTGATTAAAACTTAGCATAACAAGGATTCTCCCTGCAACACCATATCGGTCGCGGAGGAGGCGGGGAATTCGGCGCCGGCCCTTTCAGCCGAAGCGGATCTCAGTAGCGGTAGCGCACCGAACGGAGAGTGGCGAAGACCGGTTCGCCCTCGGCGTCGCCGGCGGCCTGGGCGAGGATGGCGCCCTCGTCCGGCTCGGCCAGGTACAGGTACTGGGGCAGCTCCAGCTTGACGTCGGTGCCCGCGCCGAAATAGAGGGTCAGGAACTGGCCGGCGACGACATTGAGGATCTCGAGGAGGGAGTCCTGCTCGCCGCGCTCCTCGATCTTGTCCTGGAAGAGTATCGCCTCGATCCTGTCCCTGAGCCCGGCGGGGCAGCTGATCTCGAGGCGGCAGGACACGGGCTTGAGGACGTCGATGGCAGCCCGGAGGGGCGATACGATGTCCTTCTCCGAGGCGGCGCCTGCGGCCGGCTCGACATCGATGAAGGCGAGGTCCGCGAAGGTCGAGGAAAGGGCTTCCATGAGAAGGGCGGCCGCGCGGCCGGGATCGATGGTGTCGTTCATCACTCGCCTCCTATGGCCTGGAGCATCTTCGCCGGAGACACCGGCTTCTTCACGACCGCCTGGACGCCGAGGGACCGGAGCTCGGCCTCGAGGGCGCTGTCCGCGATGCTCGAGACGATGATGACCGGCTTGCCCGCCATGCCCGCGTCACCCTTCATGATGGTGGTGAAGGTCCTCCCGTCCATCTTCGGCATGTTGATGTCGGTCACGACGAGGTCGATCTCCGCGTGCCCCTTGAGCGCGGCCATCGCGTCGAGCCCGTTCTCCGCGAAGAGGTAGTTCTCGACGGGGACGCCGGCCATCTGGATGCAGCGCTGGATTATCATGCGGGATGTGGACGAGTCGTCGACGATAAGCACGGTCCCGTAACTCTTCATGACAATCCTCCTCGATCGGGGCAGGGCGTCAGATGGTCCATTGCTGCTGCCCGGAATTCAATGTGGTCTCGCCGGTCGCCACCGCGATCGAGACGGTCCTGCTCAGGGTACCGCCCGTGTCCTCCGCCACGGGGCCCAGCGAGCTCCCCCAGAGGATGCGCTTTGCGGCGAGGATGTTGCGCTTCCCGATGTCGAAGAGGCCTCCGGGATCCATCACCGAGGCGCCCCCCGCGAGCTTCACCCAGATGTTGCTCCGGACGACGCCGTGCCGCTTCATCTCCTCGATCATGCGGGGCAGGCCCGTGTCGGCGAAGTATCCGGGCTGCCTTCGGGCCTTTTCCGCGTCGACCTTGGAATCGGGCAGGGCGATGTGGATCATCCCCGCGATGCAGAGGCGCGTGTCGAAGATGATCACGGCGACGCAGGAGCCGAGGCCGTAGGTCTTGATGATCTGGATAGGGTCGCTCGAGACGGCCCATTCTCCGATTCCTATGTTCACGAGAGCCATGGTCAGTTCCGCCTTCCGTGGGTCGGCTCGGCCAGGGCGGCCAGGAGCTCGTCCACGATCCCGTTCAGGCCGACGAGCCTCTCGGCCGCGCCGAGGTCCCAGGCCTCCTTCGGCATGCCGAAGACCACCGAGGAATCCTCGTCCTGGGCCAGGCAAAGGGCCCCGGCCTGCCTCATCGCGAGAAGTCCCTCGGCGCCGTCCCGGCCCATGCCGGTGAGGAGGAGTCCCAGGCCGCGCTCGCCGGCGCACGCGGCTACCGAAGAGAAGAGCACGTCCACCGAGGGACAATGCCCCGAGACCTTGGGTCCCGGCTGGCTCGTGACGTACCAGGATGGGCCGCGCTTCAGGACGCGCAGGTGACGGTCCCCCTGGGCCACGAGAACGCGCCCCGGTTTCACCTCGTCCCCGTCCTGGGCCTCCCTCACCTCGACCTGGGAGATCCTGTCCAGGGACTCCGCGAACATGCGCGTGAAGACGGGGGGCATGTGCTGGACGATCACGGTGCCCACCATCGTCGCCGGAAAGGCCGGAACGATGACGTTGAGGGCGGTGGTGCCGCCTTGCCATCGCGCGAGTGGGTCGCGGGCCCATCGGTCGTCACTTCCCGGCCAAGGGCCTGATCAAGCTTTCCAGCCCGTTCTCCTTGATCGCGTAGAGGGAGGCCAGCAGAGCGCCGATTTCACCCTCGGGCCAGCCCTTCCTGGAGAACCATACGACATAGGCCTCTGGAAGATCGATGAGCAGTCGCCCCGTATATTTCCCGAAGGGCATGCGCGCCTTGGCGAGCCTGAGGAGGAAATCGGAGTCGCCCATCGCTTCGGCCTGCGGATCCGGCACCGGGTCGTCAGTCACGCGTCACCTCGGGGAGGAGTGTGCCATGGGAAGGGCAGCCCTGACAGTACGAAAAGACGCCTCGCCGGTCTTCGGGGGTCTGGCCGGGCCATGGCCCGGATTCCCCTTGATCTTTCCCCCGTTTTTGCGCTACCTTGCCTGCGACCTCGGGGAATTAGCTCAGTTGGTAGAGCGATAGGTTCGCAATCTATAGGTCGGGGGTTCGAATCCCCCATTCTCCATCAAGCTACTGCCGCCCCTTGGGTGGCAGTTCTTATTAGAGCCAGAAGTTGCGCAATCAACCCGATGTGAGAGTCCTGGTAGCCTGTCCAGCCTTGGAGCGCCGGATTCAGCATGGAGCGGGACTAGGATGAGAGCGGGGACGATCTGGATCCGGAACTCGAAACGCTCGCGAACCTGCGCCAGAGTGTGATGAAGGCCCAAGAGACGGGAAAATCCGCCGCCGTTTCCCGGTATGCAAAAACCAGGACCGCGACATTCAATCTTCATTCCCTCAGCTCTTCCAGCAATTTGTCGAACCTAACCCAGTAGACATCAATTCTGCCGAAATCCGCGGATCTCGAGAAGAAAAGGAAGCGATGGTCGTCGGTGACATAGGGCCCGAACTCATATCCGGATGTGTTTATCGTCGCACCGAGATTCCTTGGATTCGACCAATCGCCATTGCCCTTCCTGAAGCTTATGAAGAGATCCGCCCCGCCTTCTCCGGCCCTGTCAGGAGACGCAAACACGATAAATGATTCATCTCTGGCAACGTAGAAATCCCCCTCGTTGCCCGCCGAATTCATTGGCGATCCGAGACTATGGTAGGCCCCTTCTTTATCATCTTTGAAGTAGGTGCCAATGTCCATTTCTCCCAGCCCGTTCAGAGAACTTTCGGATGAGGCGAAAATGCGACCGCTTTGAGTCACCTGAAGATAGTGCTTGTCCTTCGCTTCCGGGAGTTCACTGCATAAAGTCGGGGCGCTCCAACCGGAGTCGGTCCGTTTCGACTGCCAGCAGGTATGAGAGTCCTTGTACTTCTCGAAATACATGGTTTGGTCGTCAACGGAAAGAGCCGGGCCCAGGAATCCCGGAAACAGGACACTGGATCCACTCCACTCATTATTGGCAAACGTATAGCACCGTATCCTGTAATTGCTCCAGGAAGTTGTCACTTCGGTATAGTAGATTTCCCTGCCGTCCTTCGAAATGGCGATTCGATCGCCGGCGAAGAAACGACCCTCCGTCGATAGCTGGAACACCTTCGGTTCGTTTTCAGGCGGCACCTGGTTC
>Ga0334722_10002823_pt1 | contig 19175 bp, 16 predicted proteins | sample C3_bottom_MG_FD_207210 | JGI IMG/M metagenome (GOLD analysis project Ga0334722, IMG submission 207210) | Sediment microbial communities from Yellowstone Lake, YNP, Wyoming, USA - C3_bottom | ecosystem: Environmental > Aquatic > Freshwater > Lake > Sediment | place: USA: Wyoming | collected...
CGCGAATCTTGATATCGATCTTGGGGCCGTAGAAAACCCCCTCACCCGGATCCAGTTCGTAGGCCAGACCCTTTTTCTCCAGGGCCAGCTTCAAGGCCTCGGTGGCCCGCTGCCAGTTCTCGTCGCTGCCCACGTACTTCTCGGGGCGGGTAGAGAGATAGATATCGTACTGGTCAAAACCAAACATCCGCAGGATGCGCAGATTCAGATCGAGGATATTGAAAATTTCCCCTTCTAGCTGATCCGGTCGGCAGAAAATATGGGCATCGTCCTGGGTAAAGCCGCGCACCCGCATCAGGCCGTGCAAGGCGCCGGTCTTCTCGTAACGATAAACCGTACCCAGCTCGCACCAGCGGATCGGGAACTCCCGGTAGCTGCGCTTGCGGGTGTTGTAAATGGCAATGTGGAACGGGCAGTTCATCGGCTTTAGCTGATAACTGACCTCATCGATCTCCATGGGCGCATACATGTTGTCGCCGTAGAAATCCAGGTGACCGCTGGTCTTCCACATGTCGCGCCGGGCAATATGCGGGGTATAGAGCAGCTCATAGTCGTGGCGATAATGCTCCTCGCGCCACTGATCCTCGATGAGCTTACGCATCATGGCGCCCTTGGGCTGCCAGAGGATCAGACCGGGACCGACCTGGTCCTGGATGGAGAACAATTCCAGCTCGCGACCAAGCTTGCGATGATCGCGCTTCTTGGCCTCTTCGAGCTTATTGAGATAATCCTTGAGATCCTTGGGGTTGGCAAAGGCCGTCCCGTAAATGCGCTGCAGCATGGGTTTTTTCTCATCCCCACGCCAATAGGCCCCGGCCAGCCGGGTCAGTTTATAGGCCTGCAACATCCCGCCATGCGGCACATGCGGCCCCCGGCAGAGGTCGACAAAATCGCCCAGTTCGTAGAGGCTGACGGTATCAGCCTCCAGACCGGCGAGGATCTCCAGCTTGTAGTTCTGTCCCTGGCTCTGAAAGAGCGCCCGGGCCTCGGCCACGCTAACCTCGCGCCGGACAAAAGGCTGGGCCGAACCGGCCAGTTGCAGCATCCGGGCCTCGATTTTCTCCAAGTCTTCCGGGGAAAAAGCCTCGGGCCGGTCAAAATCGTAGTAAAAGCCGTCGTCGATGGCCGGGCCGATGGCGACCTTGACCTCTTGCCCGTAAAGATCGAGGACGGCATGGGCCATGAGATGGGCACAGCTATGGCGCAGGATTTCCAGACCTTCGGCAGAATCGGCCATGATCAGCTCGACGTCAAGATCGCCAGTTACCGTCGTGGCGAGATCAAACAGCTCCCCGTTGACCTTAAAGGCCAGCACCTGTTTGCGCAGCTTGTTGGAGGTGAGCTCCTTCAAGGCTTCGGCAAAAGGGGTTCCAGCTAGAACCACTGCCTGCTTGTCCGCTCCGCTCAGAGCGATAATACAATCAGCCATCGCAAGACATCTCAGTCGAGGGAAGAAAAAAAAATAAGCACATTGGCCACGCCAACCTGCCTATACCTGCATCCGCTGAAAACAACGGACGACCAACCAACAGTTCTGTGAACCACGGAGGGGAAATGGTAGGCGCGGGCGGATTCGAACCGCCGACCTCTTGCGTGTCGAGCAAGCGCTCTAACCGACTGAGCTACGCGCCTGGCTAAGCCTAAAAAGCCAGACCGGCACCGCGATTTCCCACCGCAGAACCGGCGCTAATTATGAACGGCAACCAAATAACAGCAATCGCCTTCCCTGTCAAGGAGAAATCCGGGTCGGCGACAACAAATAAGTCTCCCTCAGGAGGTCTCCTTGCGGGCGGCAATGGCCTGAGCCAGGGTCAACTCATCGGCATATTTGATGTCCATACCCATGGGAATGCCGCAGGCCAAGCGGGTGACCTTTACCGGCAACCGCTGGAGGCGGCTGACCAGATAAGCGGCGGTGGCCTCACCTGGCACCGTCGAGCTGGTGGCGATCAACACTTCGCCCCCTGCCATTTTACGCACCCGCTCCAGGAGCACCCCGACCTTGATCTCCTCCGGTCCCACCCCGTCCATGGGCGATAGCACCCCGTGGAGGATATGGTAATGCCCTTTAAAGGATGAGGTCTTTTCAATGGCCAAGAGATCGGCAGGTTCCTCCACCACACAGATCAGACTGGCATCCCGGGAGGGATCGGCGCAGATTCCGCAGGGATCGCTTTCGGAAAAGACAAAACAGTTGGAGCAGAGGCTGATCGCCTCATGCAGGCCGGCCAGATCACGGGCCAACTCTTTCGCCTCAAGAGGAGAACGCCGCAGGATATGCAGGGCCAAGCGGGTGGCGCTTTTGCGCCCGATTCCCGGGAGGCGGTTCAGACTGTCGATCAGCCGGGCCAAGGCCGGCGGCACCACATTCATCGGCTGACCATCCGGGAGCTGTTGTTTTTAGATTTGGAGCCGTAGTTACGACCGGATAATAGCTTTTTGCCCGTCATTGCGAGGAGTGGAACGACGAAGCAATCTCCTGAAAGCTGGCTCCCATATTCTGATGTGGCCAAAGAATAACGCGCTCGGCAACGTGAGATTGCCGCGTCGGGGCTACGTCTCTCATCGCAATGACCAATTCTCTTTAGCCATGAGATCCTGCTCGGCCTGGGTCGCAACTGCTCCCGGCAATACCCGCCCAACTCCATCTCCTGCACCAGAACCATACTCAAGATACCCCACTGCCGCTTTTCTCCACCCGGCTTCCAGGACCGGTCCTGACGCTGACCACCTGGCCGCCAAATATCTCAGTGGCCATCTGCACCAGCGGATCTCCACCTAGAACACGCCGCTCCTCCTGGATTCCGGCCGCCTCGACGGTGTCGCTATCTCCTGCTGAAGCTGGCCTTTTCTTGACACTGATCAGCAAATTGCACTGGAAAAAATCCTGGGCCAGCTCGGTCAACACCTTTTTATGTTCCGGCTCCTGCAGGATCATGCCGTCGGAAATATGCTCGTATTTCAAAAACAACTCATTATCCTGCCGCCGCACCCGGGCGCACATCTTGAGGATCGGCGCCATCCACGGCTCCCGTTCCTTCACATAGCCGATGAATTCATCCCAGTCCCGCTGCACATCCTTCTGGCAAACGGCTGAGACGGCTGGTTCCTGCCGGGTGTAGGCCGCCGCAGGTTCCGCGACAGGCACTGCCGCTTCCCGCCGGGGGGCCGTTGCTTCCACCAGCGCTTGGTCGCTGGTAAGGGTTATCGGGGAAACTGTTTCGGAACGGGGTCCAGGCAAAGGGGGGGGTGAGGCCTCGACCTTGATCAGGCTAGGCGCCACCATCGGTTCGGGATTCCGAACCGGAGCGCCAACAACCTCGGCCGGTTCCAAACACCCGCCACCCGCCGCCAGCAAACGGTCAACTCGGGCAATCAACTCGGCCACCGGCGCAACCTGGCCGGAATGCACCGCCCGGGCCAGCACCATCTCCAGGACCAGCCGCGGCTGTGCCGCATACTGCAACTCACCCGCCCCCCGCATTAGCTGCTCCAAGAGACGATACAAGGTTTCGGCGCTATACCGGCCGGACATCTCGGCCAGACCGGCAATCTCCCGGTCAGAACCGTCCAAGAGGGCGGCCGGCGCCTTGACCACCCGGGAAATCACCAGCCCTCTAACCTGGAGTAGCAGGTCGGTCAGAAACCGCTTCAGATCGGCCCCGGTCGCGCACACCTGATCGAGGATCTCCAGGGCCACACCCAAATCGCCGTCCAATAGCGCCCCGGTCAGGCGGCAGAAGACCTCACTGTCCACCAGCCCCAGGACCTGCCGGACATCCTCGTCGGTCATCCGGGTATCGCCAAAGGAGAAGACCTGATCGAGCAGACTCAAACCGTCGCGAACGCTACCGGCAGCCTCCCGGGCCACCATCTCCAGAGCAGTCAGGGAAATCTCCACCCCTTCGGCCCCGGAAACCTTGGCGAAGAAATCCCGCAACTCGGTAAAGGGCACCCTTTTCAGTTCATAGCGTTGGCAACGGGAGAGAATAGTCACCGGAATTTTGTGGGATTCGGTGGTGGCGAACATAAAGATGACGTGGGCCGGGGGCTCTTCCAGGGTCTTCAATAAAGCGTTGAAGGCCTCGGTGGTGAGCATGTGGACTTCGTCAATGATGATGATCTTATAACGGCACTTGGTGGGCAGGAAGCGGATGTTTTCTTTGAGGTCGCGAATTTCCTGGATGCCGCGGTTGGAGGCGCCGTCGATCTCGTGCAGATCCAACGAGGCACCGGCGGCAATCTCCCGGCAGGAGTCGCAATTACAGCAAGGGGGATTGGCATCGGGGTTAGCGCAGTTCAAAGCCTTGGCCATGATCCTGGCCAGGGTGGTCTTGCCCACCCCGCGCACCCCGGAAAAGAGCATGGCATGGGGCACCCGCTGGCGGCTCAAGGCGTTGCGGAGAATCCGCACCACCGAGGCCTGGCCGACAACCTGGGAGAAATTCTGGGGGCGCCATTTTCTGGCTAGAACGAGATAGGACATGCGGAGGCCGAAGTGAGGATTAGACGATCTCTGCGAAACAAAAAATGATAGCCGGGCACCCCTGCAACACAAAAAGGAAATCGCTACCGTTGCTTCCTTCCGGACCTGGCGGGGTTCGCGAGCCTTTCTTGCGCAGGACCCGGCTATCAAACTTACGACCGGTCGCCCCGACTAAAAAATCGAAACCAACCGGCAACTAACTATGGCGGAGAAGGGGGGATTCGAACCCCCGGTACGTTGCCGTACACACACTTTCCAGGCGTGCACCTTAAACCACTCGGTCACCTCTCCGCATAAATAGCGGAACACAAAACGACAGACGGCATCGGCCGAGCTGACGAGAGGCGCTAATATAGCCGCTGATGATGAAAAAAAACAGAGAAATTTTCGCCCTCACAGGAAGAGGGGCAGCAGAGCCAGAATACTCTTCCCGCTCCCGGCTGAAAAGCTTTCGGCGATGCCCGTTTCTGGTAGTGATCCCAGACAAAAAAAGCACCTACCCCTATCATCTATCGGATTCCCCGCCCCTATTGGTCAGACCTAGCTGTTCAATGTCCTGTTCCAGCTCCAGGAGACTCTCTTCATGTTGAATCTGCCCCCGCACTTCCCGGTATTTGGCGTACTCCTGAGCGGATTTTTTCAGGGCCGTCTGGTGGCTGATTTTTCCGGCGTGGCTCAGCAGTTCACGACCATTGAGCTGGATAATGGCATCCAGCCGGACGATCCAGTCTTTCATGTGCATGGGAGTCCGCTGTTGGGCCATGGTCTCGGCAAAGGCGAGGTATTGTTCGACCAGCAACCCCAGCAGCTTGATTTCATTTTCATTCAGATAGTTCTTGGCGATGCTTAAGTCGCCCTTCCGAATGGGATGATCGCCCGATTTAGCGAATGACTGCATACCCAGCAACGGCAGAGTGGCGTCAACGCGGCGGTAGATCAGTTCGGCGGCGGTCTGTTCGCTGATGGCCCAAAGCAGTTTATTCTGCACGACCTTGAAGAACTCGATTGTTCTGGGTTTTCCCGGCCATGGCGCCATGTCGGGTGGTTGTCCGGAATTTCCGGACAACCAGTTTCTCGTCCAGTTCTCCCTCGGCAAATATATTGCGGATATGTTCGGAGATGGTTTTCTTGCTCTTGCCGAAAAGCTGGGCCATGTGCTCCTGGGTCAGCCAGACCGTCTCACCCTCAAGGCGGACGTCGATTTTTATTTTACCGTCAGGGTTCAGGTAGATGAGGATTTCGGAGTTATTCATCGTTCGTTCGCCTCACGGCTTCCGGGTTCTTGATCATCGCTCGCCCTCATCACACCACCGTAGCCCGGCCATTCCATAAACGTGGAAAGAGCCAGCTGCCGAGCTTGTTTAAACAGACAGAGAAAAGTCAAAAGAAGACCCGCCCCTTCCTGACCGGATATGGGTTTTTCGAGGAACTACTGAGCATGGGCGGTCGTCTTGTCGAGACTGTCGGCAATCCAGGCGTTCAGGCTTTTCCCGGCCTGGCGGGCGGCGATATAGGCCCGACGATGAAGATCGGGTGGGAGGCGCAGCATGAACTTACCGGTGAAGGGCTTATCAGGTTCCTGCCCAAGCTGCTGGCAAAAGGCAAGATAGTCTTCCACCGAGTCATGGAATGCCTGCCGAATCTCGTCAACGCTTGCGCCCTGAAAGGTAATGACATCACGGGTATTGATGACCTCGCCGTGAAAAATGCCCGCCTCGTCATCGAAGTCAACCTTACCGATATATCCCTTGTACTCCATCATGGTCTTACACCCCCTGTTTCCAAAAACCTTCTCACCGAGAGCACGGTCCCCTTGTCAGTTTCCTTGTGAGGATGTCGCCAATCATTTCTTTTTATCCAACTTCTTCGGCGGACATCGGCAACTTGGCGTTTGGCACCCGAACCGATCTCGACCATATCGAGGATATCCTCCATATGGTCTTCGGGGTTGCGGCCACTGTTGCGACACGCCTCGCGAGCCCGTTCCAGCACGGGCAGAAAGTGCCGGTATTCGGAATACTCCAGCACCTTGGCCAGTTGCCGGGCCTGCCAGTATTCGTTGCCGTTTTCATCGAAGTGGCGAAGGCCCTCAAAGGTGGCGTGGTGCTGTTTGGCGATGTGCTTTTCCGTCATGGTTATTTTCCGGTTTCTGTTGTGGTAATGGCCCGGGCGAGGATTACGGCCGACTGCCGTTTTGTTGGGTTATCCTTCCCTCATGCTCGTACATCCACCGGTAAGAGAGAACCGCTGTGTTGTTCCAGCGCATTCCATAGTAACGTGCACTGCTGAACGTAAGGCCTCTTTGTGCATGAGAGGGTTCTGTAAAATCGCCAGTTCAAAAACACCGTTTTCCGACTCACACAAGCGGTAGAGGAAAAAGCGTCCTCCGTAGGATTCTGCTGCCGACAGAGAATTTCCCTTCAGCTCAATCGTTGCCCCAGACCCACTCCGGCCTTTAACTTCAATAAATCTGACAACCGTATTCAGATCTCGTGTCGGCCCCAACCGGAATGCTTCTCGCGCTTCTTGGGTCGCAAAGCTCAACACATCGCAACCAGGCCCCTCTGTTCCCATAATTTGTCCGACAGGAAGTGGCCAGCGTGCAGGCTCGCATGCTTCTTCGAACTCCATAGCCTTGCGTTCACAGAAATCCCCGTCTGTGACATGGTGTTGCTTCGCGGGCTTAGTCCCAGAGGAAGTCACGGTCTTGATTTGAAGCTTTCGTGGCCCAGCCCCCGGGATTGGGAGATGCAATTCTTCGATAATCTGAAGGGGGCCACTTGGTATAGTCGGTGTTGTAACGGAGGAAGTTGCAACCTTTGAATCATCATTATCCGGGGTATCGGTTTCTTGAGGCAATGCTGGCAATATCTGAGGTGCTGCTACGACAGGAAACTGGGCTTCGTCTACGATAACTGGCTTAAACGAGGAGTATTCAGCCCTTAGGCTTTCGATGTCCTCGACTGCCGATTCCCCTCTCAAAAGTCGCAAGAGTTCAAGGCGATCTTCTTCCTTGCAGCGCAACATTTCTACGAAGTCTCCACGGTCATTAATTCGAAACAACGTAGCCAGCGCCTCACCAATGGCGTTAGCAAGTAATGATTCAGACGGAGACATCGGTTTAGCGGGATCAGAACGAACATAGAGCGTGCGCCCCTCTACGAACCCGGACCAGACAGGAACATCATAGGGAAGTGGAATTTCTTCGAAGTTGAGCTCGGCTCGTAGTTGTGAACATACCTCAAGTTGTAAATCCTTGAGAACCTGCAGTTGGGATAACTGGCTTGATTGAGATGCACGGATTTTATGCAGGAAGGGTTTTGCATCCTGAAAATCTTGGTTTGCATTGGAAGAACCGACGGCGATTTCCTTTTCAAGGAGCCTATGTCGTATTCCTTTTCGATCGATGGCCGACACGCCGAAGAGTCTTTCTACCTTGTCGCTACCAACCTTCTTACGCAAATCAACTACTTTAAGTCTATGAAGAAGCGCTTCCGGCAGGCCCTCTGTCTCAACATGATGCAATTCTTTAATGGGAAAGTAGCGTTCTTCCGTCCCATATCGACCCCACATCTCGCCATGAGCCAGGAATTTTCTCTGGTTCGGCCCATCGCCCCCTATTACATTATCGCTTGCATTAAGGAGCCATTGATAGAGAGGGCGAGCCAACTTTCCATCAGGGCTACGTTGTGGAAGTTCCAGGAGTTTTGCGTAAATCTCATCGCGTTCAAGATAGGCCAGGCCGGGAAGAACACCGGCTCGCTGCCAGCCTTCCAGCATTTCACGCGGCGTGGTTCCATATTGCTCTAATATTTCTTGGCTCGGCATCACGGGTCGAGGGAAAAGTTCTTCACCCGAACGCTCGCCGAGAACGCAGTCTTTGGGCTTGAGAGTCTTGTCATCACCAGATCGGAGCCATGCCGTGGTCGCAACACGCCATCGCACATAACTGGGCAGTGAGCCTTGATATAGCCTAGGGTTGTTAACGCCGTCCGGGTAAGCCTGTAACTTTGCGTTGTCCTTTGCTGACCGAGTCCATTCTATAGCGCGGGCATCATTCGCCAACCAGGCACCAATAGCCGCAGGCTCAGCCTTGATAAGGATTTCATCAAGTCCGTCAATGCTCAGCACATCAGACACGAATGCACGTTTGGCTTGGCTGGTAGATTGAGCAACCTTATCTCCGAATTGAGCCGGGTAACTGACCGCCATCAAAACATGCTGTAAATATCCCCCGTCTTCTTTGCTTTCTTTGATACTTCTCGGCCACTGGGCAACGCCAAGCCAAAGAAGAAAATTCTTGAGCTTCTCCCGGACATCCGAAAGATTGGTCAGCCGTTCCACATTCACCAATTTTTCTGGTGCCCATGGGCCGTAGAGTGATTGCGTGATTTCACCAACCGCACCGAAACCACTTCCAAAGTACAGAGTGTTGGCGGATGCCTCACTGTGGAGTTGATTGGGGAGATGGAGCTGGCTTTGCTCGGGATACTCTGGCCGCTTACTTCCTGGCTCAACCTTGTCATAGAAATCAAACACCGTGCTCAATAATTCTGACCGATACAATTCACGGTTTTCCGGTTTATTCTTCTCGATTCGATTGGCTTCAGCCACCAACGCTTGAATGACGCTAGACAACGAATATTCTTTCAGGCCGAAGCTTGCGAGTTTCTGTTGAAGTTCACGGACGTCCCGCGTTTCCAACCGCTGGGCGAGCTTTGTCCGCATAGCATCACTTAGGAATCGCAGATCTACCCAATTAGGTAACTTTGGTATCGCGCCGGCACCGGGAGACATGTGAACTCGGATTCCATCACCTAAGCCGCACCCTGCTGAGTCGAGAAGAAGTGCAGATGTGTGAGCCCCCTGGAGGCTTCTCTGGGCAATTAGACCCACGACAAGAGCAACCCGTTGGTCAAAGGTGAAATCCATGTAGGCTACGATCCGAACTTTGATTTCTTCCACATCAAGGCGAGGCACTCCAAGTGACGAGAGAAATCGTTCTTCAGCCTTATCCCTGAGAGGGACAACTTCCGAGAATAACTCTGCCGGGAGCCATGACAAATCAGCACCTGTGATAAGACGCGCTGAACTCGGGGCAACAGGCTTCCCCCCCAGCGTCGGCACAATGTGTCTCTCCTTAGCCGATTTAAGGAGAGCCTCAGCGAAGCCCTCCCTCTGAAGTTCGACTGGGTAGTCCCCTAGCGGCATCAGCAGTGAGCACCCGGCCCAAGGGTCGTCTGTTGCCCTTATGGCCAAACCTTCTGCAATCTCAGCCAAGAAATCCGCGAGTTTGCCAAAAACATATTTATTACTTTTGCTGCCCTGCAGAGCGTGTTTACGATTCTGTTCCAGTTCTAAAGTAACGTGACAAACAAGAGGCAACGGCATGGTAATGTCAGTGGGGAAATAAGAATATAGCGGCCCCTGCGCGCCGGTTCCATTGAACGGCACAGCCACGACTATTTCGTAATCTGTTGCCTCTCCCGGGGTGGATGTAAGAACTGATACCGGCAACTTGTCGGCCTTGCGGTGGAGTTGCCATTTGCCAAGCGATTTGTCATCAGCAAGGACTTCTGCTTCATCATCACTACCTTCTCTACGCCATATGACAGGAGCTTGGCCATCACGGCAGAAACAAATTTCGCACAGGTGCTGGGCAAAAAGCAGGATTTCAGGGCGAACCTCGTCGATCTGACTACTGGCAAGGGTGTGTCCATCAATGATATCGAAGGGCATGCCGATTACGGTATCGTAGCCTTCTCCCTCAATTAGCAATTCCTCACAGCGTCCAAAGATCGCTCTTGCTCGTTCATCTATCAAGTCTGCCGCTAGGTCTCCGCTCTCCGAATATAGGGGGAAGGGGAGTAGAGGCAGTATTAGCATATCTTCGTTTTGCCGTTCCTCCCTCACAATGCGTTCAAGCTCAGAGGATTCAGCCATGAGCGCTTCGAGCTTTTTCCGTGCGTAACCAGTGCAGTAGGCGAGGCTCAGAGCATTGCTGAGGATGATCGGTGTTTTAGACCAGTTAAGAATAGCGCGAAAACCAAGGCCCTTGTTGCCGATAAGTTGCTTGCGCCTGCGGCGTTTCGGGCTGAGATGACTGGTCTGTAGGGAGCCCACGCCCCCGACAGAAAAGGCCAGCCCGGTGTTTGCGACGATGAGGCCAGTCGGCAATAATTCGATGAGTACCCGCCCACGCTGATTCCGTTCTGCTGCCTGGTCGTTGGCATTTTGCAGCAATTCGAGGATTTCGCGCCCCTCATAATCACGGACAATGTCCCGCTCATGATAGTAGTCTGCGATCAGGTCAGTTGGCTTGATACCATACTTCGCGACTGTTTTTCGCTCTTCCGCCGCAAGCCACTCATACCATTCCATGGATGTTTCGGGAATCAGACTGTCAGGTATGGTGTTAAAGACGGTCATGCCGCTATTGCCTCGCTCTTTTGATAATGGAGTAGTTCCACTCCGGTGACAGTTTACTCAATTATCGTCAACTAACTGCTTCCAGGCCAGCCCAGCAATAGTGCGACCGGCTCAATTAGTTAGAGCGGCTCTGGTTAAAAAAAGGGGCAAGTCAGCTCATAGCTTTTGTTGCTACTCCGGTGAATTCAAAACCCCGGCCGCCGGAGTCGAGCGCCATTCGGCGCCATTCCCAATTTCAAGCCGCCTTGCTGTGCGCCTTGAGCACCGACAACGCCTCCGGGTCGTGATCCAGCAAGACTAGGGCGCTGCTGACGGCCCGGCTGGGTAACAAATCACCACTTTCATATTTCTGAAAGGCCCGTGGGCCACCGCCGATCAAGAGACCGGCCGCCTCTTGGGAGAGGTGCAGTTTCTTGCGGATTCGACGAATCTCCTCAGGCGCAAGCAGGCCGTCGCTTTGGGCCTTGAGCAGATTCAACATCCGGTCGGAAGCCTTCATGTCCGCGCCGATATGCACGCTTTCCTCAGATTGGTCACAATACCAGCCAGGCATATCGAAGGTAATACTCTTCCCTTTGTAGCTAAGGGTCATGGGGCGCTGCCCGCGTTGCATAGGTGCCCCCGTCACTGGACAGATGGGATTAGTCATCGGCTTTCTCCTTGAACGACAGCCGTAAAAACTCGGTTACGACATCGGCGGTAAACTTCACATACAGCATCCCCACTGGTGAGGGGACATGGTAGACATCCTGCCATAATCTGGAATCGGCATAAGCCGTCATGGATTTATAGAAATGGCCTCGCCGCACGGTTTGGATCGTCTCCACAATCTCGGCGCGCCCATATCCAAGCACGGCAGCACTACGAATTGCCGTGCCGGTGACGGCAAGTCTTTCGACACCGGCAAATACAGCCTTAAAGGCATCGAGATCGTAAGTGGGTTTACGTTTTACATTCATGGGCTTTATACACCATAATGGTGTGCGTGAGCTAGATTTTTTCGTTTCCCTTTTTTATGTTAAAGGAAGGCTCGGCGAGCCTTCCCTACCTTCCTGCCTAAAACTTTCAGCGGGTATGATTACCACGAACGGTACTATCCGGCATGGGGTTTTTGCAGGGAGCAAAATACGCAGGGATTTTCGCAAGCGAGAGGAGAGCTGGGTAGGCTTCCAAGTTATCAAGATGATCCTGAGAGGAGGCCAAGAATTTTCATCGTTCCCACGCTCCAGCGTGGGAACGGAATCGGGTGACGCTCCCGCGTCACCCAAGGACGCGGGAGCGTCCAAGGCTGCATTCCCACGGAGACCGTGGGAACGATACTACAATTTATCCAATTCCATTGGGCCAGATTGTTCTGGTAGGGGCAACCCCCTGTGGTTGCCCGCCCCACCGTGATTGCCCGACCGTTTATTGTTCCCCGAAACCAGGGCAGACACAGGGGCCTGCCCCCTACGATGACACCGATTCCTTGGTGCGATCGGGCCGAGGTGCCAACCCGGGCGCCCGGACGATTTCCGGGCTCGCGATCATCCTCTCTCCGCTCATCTCGCGCCGTTCCGTCGTTCCCGAAAGAACGTCTTCAGCGCCGCGCCCGACTCCTCTGCCAATACCCCGCCGGTCACCAGGAAGGCATGGTTTAATAGCCCGTCAACCCCTACCCGATAGAGGCTCACCACCCCGCCGCCCTTGGGGTCGATGGCCCCGTAAACCAGCCGGGCAATCCGGGCATGAACCATGGCCCCGGCGCACATCACGCAGGGCTCCAAGGTTGCATAGATGGTGCAGCCGGATAACCGGTAATTTCCCAGCGCCCGGGCGGCCTCGCGCATGGCCAGGATTTCGGCGTGTCCGGCCGGGTCGGCCAGTTCGATGGTGCGATTGCCAGCCCGGGCCAGGATCTGCCCAGCCGCGTCCACCACCACCGCCCCCACCGGCACCTCACCACGCCCGGCGGCCGCCTCGGCCTCAGCCAGGGCCAGGCCCATGAACTCCTCGTCCACCGCCAAATCCTTGCGCACTTGAGCAGAGCTAAACACCGGCCGCATCCTGCCGCTTCTTGCGAGCATAATTGGCGGCTTCCAGGCCAGCCACGCAGCCCTCGCCCACCGCCTTGGCCATCTGATAGGGATGGCCGGCGATATCACCGGCGGCGTATACCCCGGGAATATTGGTGGCCTGATTATGATCGACAGCGATATGGGTGAAGGTCTCGGTGTCCATGGCCACCCCGATGTTGACTGCCAGCTCCATGGCCCCCTTGGCGCCCAGCTCGATAAACACCCCCTCCACCGCAACAACCCGACCATCCTCCAGGACGATCCCGGTCACCGCCGTCTCTCCGGCGATCTCCTTGACCCAGGTTCCAGCCAGCACCTGCACCTTGCTACCGGCCAGCTTCCCGGCCAGCTCGGCGGAGACCTGCAATTCCCGACTGACCAGATAGACCTCGCTGGCATAACCGGTCAGCGTCAAAGCTCCATCTACGGCGGCACTGCCATCGCCGACCACCGCAACCTTGGCATTGCGGAAGAAATTGGCATCACAATCGACGCAATAGCTGACCCCCCGACCGGCCAGCTCCTTCTCTCCTGGAACCTTGAGTTTCTTGCGGGCGGTGCCGGTGGCGATGATCACGCTCCACGCCCGGATCTCCCGGCTCTCGCTGCGCACCAGAAAAGCTTCGCCCTCCTGGGCCAGATTCAGAACATCTTCAGCCAATAACTCGGCGCCGAATTTTTTGGCCTGCTCCAGGCCGACCGCCAGCAGATCCTGGCCCGACACCACCCCGGCAACTCCCAGATAGTTTTCCACATGGGCGCCAGCGATGCTGCTATTCTCCGACCGCCCCAGAACCAATACCGAAACCTTCTTCCGGGCCGCATGCAGGGCCGCCTGGAGACCAGCCGGGCCAGCGCCGATAATCACCACATCCACTGTTTCCTGAAGCATAAAATTACCCCTGAGTTCTAGTTTATTTTCATCCGGGAACGGACATGCAATACAACGTAGGCTCACTGCCGAACCGGGAATATCTTCTGCCCGTCATTGCGAGGAGTGTAACGACGAAGCAATCTCCTGGGAGTCTGGCAAGCATATTCATGTTTGGATGTAGATAATGTGCCAAACAGCAAGAGATCGAAGTCTGCGCTTATCTGCCGCGTCGGGACTACGTCCCTCCTCGCAATGACGAATTCTCCGCGACTACACCACATCAGACTTCCCGGATGGAAACCATATAAGTGAACAATCTCTTTTCGCTGGCAAAAACCGGCCAATTTTCTATCATACGGTCACTCATTAGTGGGCAACACCACAAAGCCAAGAGGAAAACCGCCATGTCTCTCTGGGAAGAAACCGTACCCCTGATGCGGGCCGGACTGCACCGCCAGCTCCGCGACCAGGCTTACGCCCCCGTCAATCCCGGCCAGAAGGTGTACCCACCCCGCGAGCTGGTCTTCAACGCCATGCGGTTGACCCCATTCAGTGAGGTCAAGGTGGTCATCCTCGGCCAGGATCCCTACATTAACGAGGTTAAAGGGACACCCGAGGCGCACGGCCTGTGCTTTTCGGTACAGGATGGCATTCCCGCCCCACCCTCGCTGAAGAACATCTTCCAGGAAATCCAGAACTCCATTTACCCTGGCCAGCCCCAAGCCTTCTCCACCGACCTCTCCCGCTGGGCCAAGCAGGGTGTGTTGCTCTTGAACGCCAGCCTCTCGGTGCTGGCTGGCAACTCCAATTCCCACGCCAAGCTGGGCTGGCAGCAACTGACCGACGACATCATCGCCGCCATCTCCGACCAGCGCCAGCACGTGGTCTTCATGCTCTGGGGCGCCTTCGCCCAGAAGAAGGAGCCGCTGATCGACCGGAGTCGCCACCTGATTCTCAAGACCAGCCACCCGTCACCGCTCTCGGCCCACCGAGGTTTCTTAGGCTCCGGGGTGTTCAGTGAGTGCAACGACTATCTCCGCCAGTGGCAGCAAACGCCCATCACCTGGTGAAGCGTTGGTCAAACCTCGGCGGCAAAAGGAAACTCCGGGTCATCAATCAGCTTAACCAGCCGCTGCTTTTTAGCCGTGCGGCTGTTGTGGAATGCGATAATCTGCCCGATGGCCACCAGGGCCTCTTCGTCACTGGCCTGGCGCAGCACCCGCCGCCCCACTCGGGGTTGGGGTCCACCCTTACCCCCTACATATAGATCCAGCCCCTGCCGGGTGGCCACCAGACCGATATCGGTGAGCATGGCATTGGCGCAGGAGGCGGGGCAACCGGCGATGGCAATCTTCACCTTGGGCTTGACGCCGACCATCTCCCCGTAGCGGGCCAGGATCAGCTCAGACAGGGCCATGGTGTCAATTATCCCCAGGTTGCAGCTCCGCCTGCCGATGCAGACCCGCGGCAGGGGGAAGCGCCCCGGCTCTTTGAAACGCACTTTTAGCGGCGTCAGCTCGGCCTTGAGGGCGTCCAGCTCGGCGGCGGGAATTCCATACAACCGCAGGTTCTGGGCGGTGGAGAGATAAATATCGAACTCGAAGCGCGCCGCCAATTCATTGAGCTTCGGCAGCAAGGCCTTGGGTAAAGCGCCGCCCGGCAGCATGATGGTCAGGGTTTTCTTGGTCGGGGCTTCTGGCGATTCGTCGTTCATAAGTCATACCTAATAAATTGGTTAATTGCCTGGGCAAGCGCGGGCCGCTCGGCGTAAATCCATCGAGACAAACCGGGAATGCCGCAAATATAGCGAATTTTTCAAAAAAAGGTTGGATGATTTTGCCAACACCGATTATTTAGAGATACTTCTTAAATATCCTAAAATTGCTTGGAGATTCTCATGTCAGGTTACAGTTCAAATCCCTACCGGATGGATGCCCGCACCACCAATTCCATCGACCGCAAGCGCGAGCAGGAACGCCGCTATATGCTGCAGACCGCCTTCAAAAACAGCGATGAGCTGGCGGCCAAGCTGGTCCAGCGCATGCTCGACAAGCATATCATTGAGACCAATTCGGAGGCCAGCATCCGCGAGGTTTTCGTCAAAGTTCTCCGCACCCTGCAAGACCTGGACGAGCACGACTTCAACTTCAAGATCGCCCCCTTGCGCAGCTTGATTCCCAACGCCAACCCGATCAGCCTCTACCTTACCCAGTACACCATTGAGGATCTGATCGAGCACCGCGACATCGAAGACGTCTTTGGCGACGAGAACGAGATCTACGAAGTGGTTGAATCCATCATTAGCACCATCCGCCCCCAAGCCTGAAGCGGATGACGACCACCCCAGTCCACGGCGGCGCTGCTCCCAGGCGCCGCCGATGCTATCCCCTCCCCTCTTTGACCACGGAATAATCCGGATGGGACCGCACCATCCCGATCGCCTCCCCTGTCTTCTGTATGCCAATGAGAAAGGTGAAATCTGCGACCTGCCCGAGCTGGGCATGGCCGGGCGGAGTGGTCGGGATTTTCAGACTCCTGACCTCAGCAGCCTGATCCCCTTGCCGCCCGGCAGCGAACTCTTCGTCCTCGACCAGCGTTTTCCGGTGGGCTTTGCCGCGGACAACGGCGAATTTCTTCGGCTCGAAGAAGATCCGGAGCAGCCAGGCCGCAAGGTCCGGGCGGTGGCCGCCTTCATGGCCCCGGCCCATACCGCCATCCACCTGAGCGCTTTCGAGAAGGAAGAGGGCCGGGTCAAACCCCTGCCCCTGTTCGCCTACACCGCCGTGGGCTGGTATCAGGAGCAATTCTGGGTGAGCGGTTTTCGCAGCGATGCCGACCTGCGCCAGGAACCGGGCCGCTTTGCTGCCGCCAAGATCCGCAAGGCCACCAATCGCAGGCTCAAAGAGTCTCCGACCAACCGTCTGATCCAGCACCTGGGCAAATGCAGCCTCACCTATGGCTGCCCGGCGGCGGTCAACTACTTCATGGATAGCTGGGAGGCGCCACTGCCCACCTCCCCGGCCTGCAACGCCGCCTGCCTGGGCTGCATCTCCCTGCAACCCTCGGGCTGCTGCCCCTCCACCCAGGAGCGGATCAATTTTGTCCCCAGCCCCGAGGAGATTGCCGGGGTGGCGGTGCCGCATCTGGAACGGGTTAACAACGGGGTGGTCAGCTTCGGCCAGGGTTGCGAGGGGGAGCCGCTCTTGCAAGCGGAGACCATCGAGAAGGCGATCCGGCTGATCCGCCGCCGCACCGACCGTGGCACCGTCAATTTGAACAGCAATTCCAGCCTGCCCGATAAGGTGGCCAGATTGGCTGAAGCGGGCTTGGACAGCCTGCGGGTCAGCATGAACAGCACCCAACTCGATTACCACCGCCGCTATTACCAGCCCAAGGGTTTCGACCTGAACTCGGTCAAGGAGTCGATCCGGGCCATGAAGTCCGCCGGCCGCTTCGTCTCCCTCAACTACTTCATCCTGCCCGGTTTCAGCGACGACCCCGCCGAGGCCGCCGCCCTACACGGGCTGCTGCGCGAGACCGGGCCGGACTTCATCCAGCTGCGCAACCTCAACATGGACCCGGATTGGTATCTGGACGATATCGGCTTTGAGCCCACCGGCGCGCCGCTGGGCATCCCGGTTTGGCTGGCGCAACTGAAGAAGAATTTCCCTAAACTGCGCTTCGGTTACTTCAACCCGCCCTTGCGTTGATTAGACTCAGAACAAAAAAAAGGGGGCCCGAATGGCGCCCCCTTCCGATAAATCCATATTCACTAACAGTTACACCACCGCAGCCGCCTTCTCCAAGGCCGCGCAGATCTGGACCAGCCGCTCCTCACTCAGTTTGATCGGTACCTGGAAGACCAGGAGGCGGTCAATGATGGCGGCGGACTTGGGCAGGGCATCAGGATCGTAAACCACCCGCCGCTTATCGTGACTGATGAAGGGCCAGCCGGAGGCAGCCAGGGTTTTACCGCCGATCAGGTGCTCCCACTTGGGGTAGTAGTGCCAGGTGTTACCGGCAAAATAGATCGCCCCGCAACCCTCCGCCTTCAAGATCTCGTTGACCGCCAAAGCCTTCTCCTTGGTGGGCAGGAAGAAGGCGAAGAAGGTGGCGTTTTCGCCGGACTCATCCATTTTCTGCCGGAAGGTGAGGCCGGGAATCTTGGCGGCGGATGCCTTGAGACGCACCTTGTGCTGCTTCTGGGTGGCGATCATTGAGTCGAGCTTGGCCAGCTGGGCGAGGCCGATGGCGCCCTGCAATTCCATCATCCGGTAGTTGAAGCCGATGAAGCTGCGCCCTTCGCCGCCGCGACCGCCGGGGTTCTGGACGTGGTCGTGGCCGTGGTCGTGGTACTCGCTCATCTGGCGCCAGAGATTCTCGTCGTCGGTGATAATCATCCCGCCCTCGCCGCAGGTCATGGTCTTAACCGCGTCGAAGGAGAAGGTGCCGAGCTTGCCGAAGGTACCGAGACCCCGACCGTTAAGCCTGGCCCCGGCGGCCTGGGCGGTATCCTCGATCACTGGAATCTGGTGCTTATCGGCAATGGCGACGATCTCTTCGATCCGGGCGGCGCCGCCCATCATGTGGACCGGGATGATCGCCTTGGTCTTGGCGGTGATCTTCTTGGCCAGATCGGCGGGATCCATATTCAGGGTCTCATCCACCTCGGCAAAGATCGGCACGGCGCCGATGTCGAGGATTGCCTCCCAGGTGGCGACAAAGGTGAAGGATTGGGTGATTACCTCATCCCCAGGCCCCACGCCCAGAACAGCCAGGGCGACTTTCAAGGCGGCGGTGCCCGAAGTCACCGCCTGGCCATATTTGGCGCCGCAATAGGCGGCGAATTTTTCCTCGAAACTCTTGACCTTCCAGACCCCTTTGCGCTGCTCGGGAAATTCGTAGCGGAACAGCACGCCTGTCTCCAGGACCTCCAGGATCTCTTTCTTCTCTTCTTCGCCGAACACTTCAAAACCGGGCATATTTCACCTTTTTCAATATAGTTAACTATGAGGTTGCAGCAGTACTTGATCCTAGGGGCATGCCCGTCACTGCGAGGAGGAGGCGAAGCCGACGACGCGGCAGTCTCCTGCAGATTGCCGCGTCGCTTCACTCCTCGCAATGACGCCCCCACTAGCGATGATCCCACCCATAATCAGGACGAAAAAAAGGTATGACCAGGGTCGTCAGGCTGATATGTAAAATTTATTCCCAGCCCACCATGGCCGTCTGATAAACCTTAATAACGTCTTCCCGGGTCGGTTTCCGAGGATTATTCTCCACCGGCCGGGTCACGGTCAGGGCGATATCGGCCATCTCTGGAATGCGG
>Ga0334722_10002825_pt1 | contig 19165 bp, 15 predicted proteins | sample C3_bottom_MG_FD_207210 | JGI IMG/M metagenome (GOLD analysis project Ga0334722, IMG submission 207210) | Sediment microbial communities from Yellowstone Lake, YNP, Wyoming, USA - C3_bottom | ecosystem: Environmental > Aquatic > Freshwater > Lake > Sediment | place: USA: Wyoming | collected...
AATCCTGGAGTTCCGCTGACAGTGCCGCTATCGTACGCCGCCCCATCCACTCGCTGACGGAAGTCTCGAGGTTTTCATCCCCGCACGACGAATGATTTTGATCGTTCGAAATCGTAGTTTTTAAAGTGTATTTGAAAAAAATATTGACAACAATAATTTCAATCTATATATTGTTTTTATAGCGTGCAATTTAATGTTTTATTATGCAACATAAATGACATGTTTGTTTTCATCCCTGTGAAGGAGGAAACGATTCCGATGAACAGATATCTTTCATTGATAATATCAGCGGCAGTTGCTTTTGTGGTTTTTTCAGCCTGCTCCACAGTGACCTCGGAACGGGCGGTGCATCATTTGGCGAAAGATCAGAAAAAGGTCCAGGATGAGCAGGAGCGGAAGCGCGTTGAACAGGTTTTTGAGGAGATCCATAAGAGAAATGTTACGATCAAGCGGACTCCGGAATGGCTCAAGGAGGCCTACAGCTCGATAAAAATCAGAAAAGTCAGCGAGGTCTCGAAAGATGAATACGAGACGTTCAGGCACTACGCGGTGAATGGAGATGTGTATTTGATCGTTCACCCCGCGTACTATGCTTTTTTCCAGCAGAATAAAGTGGCGCTGTCTTCACCGGAAGACGCGAAGACCCTGCCTTCCAAAAATATTATTGAACGTTTCGCCGAGGCTTCCGTCGGCGGCGATAATATCATGAACAAATTATTTCTTGAGCAGGAACGGCTTGATCGGGACTTTCTTGAGTTCATGTCTCAGGAAAAGAAACTGGCCATCCTGCTTCTGCCTAAGGATTATAAAAACCATATGACCTACGGGGTTATTCCCGGCCTCGATGAATATGCGCGGTACATAAATGAAGTTACGAATATGTCGGAGTCGCTGCTATATCTGGAGTCCGATGAAGCGTGGAACGGTTATGTCGAGGGGCCCGAACTTGACACGCTCACAGCCTTTCTGAAAGGGATCGGAACGCGGCGTGTTTTGCTGGGCGGGGGCTATCTGGCGGGCAGATGCGTGGATAATTTTTATATGTCCCTGCGGAAGCGTTTCCCCTATGAGGACATATATTTTGTTCCGGAAATACTTGCCGTATCGCCGGAAGACACGCTTTATAACGCCGAAGCCTTTTTCACGGATAAAGGTAAAATCAGCATAAAACGCATGGTAGATTATATCAGCCTGTCCACCGAGATTCAAAAACGTGAAGATGGGAAACAACCGCAGGTTGTGCATATACCCCTTTATACTGTCCGCATGTAAAGCCGAAGTTCCTGTTCGCGGTCGGTCGACCATCTGCGATACCCTGCTTTGACGCAGCACCTGCCCCAAAGCCGCATCATTTCCACAGCCTGTTTCAAAAATCATGAACTTCTTCTTGCCTTTTTCTGCAAAATATAGTACTTTCTCTCAGAAACAGGAAATTGCCGTCATCGCGAGGCAAGGCCTCATCGAACGCGGCTTTTGATTCCGAGAAACCATCCTTCAGGAGTAAATTCATATGGAACTTGATGTCCGCATGGAAAATGAATCCCTCTCGATCACCATTGACAATCCTTTTCGGCTGGACATGGACTCTATCGTCGGCCAGATCGACCATTTCCTCTCTTCCCGGGGAAGCAACCTGAGCGAAATTGATATACGGGGGCTTGTCCCGCGGATGGTCAAGGGGATAGCCGGATGCGAAGGCGGGTGCCCTGCCGATGCCAAGAGTCTCGTCTCAAAGGGATATCAGGCTTTCGAGCTCGAGTATATTGAAGGCGGGATACTGTCCGCGAAAACTGTCGCAAAGAACGGGAAAACCCTTTCTCTGAAAATGTTCCCCGATTTTTAGGGCAGCGAAACCTTGTCGATCCATTCCACAGTTCTTGTCACCGCCTCCGGCGCAAAGCATGCCGCCCGCTTTTTCTGTCCGCATATAGCTCCCTGCTCACCGGTATTGTGCGCTTAAGTCTCACTCATTTTGCTATACTATATTCAACGTCTATGATTAATGCGATAATCAAACGACTCCCTTCCGGAGTGGAGGATAAGCTGGGCACTAATCCATGTCGAGGCCCCTTCAGAGGGCTGGTCATTATTGTTCTTGCCGGGGTCGCTTTCTCGATTTGCGCGGCCGGCGCCATGGCCGATGTGGCGGTCTCCCGCTCATCGACGCTCACCAGGCTCACCCTGGAGGAGTTGATGAACATCGAGGTGGAGACGGTCTATTCCGCATCGAAGCATGAACAGAAAGTGACAGAAGCGCCGTCATCTGTGTCCATTATCACGTCCGACGATATCAGAAAATATGGATACAGGACGCTTGCCGATGCGCTGAAAAGCGTACGGGGTTTTTACGTAACTGATGACCGGAATTATTCCTATCTCGGCGTAAGGGGGTTCGGCAGGCCCGGAGACTACAACACCCGTGTTCTTCTGATGGTGGATGGGCACGCGATCAACGATAATATCTATGATTCAGCCGCCATAGGAACCGAGTTCAATCTGGACGTGGACCTCATCGACCGGATAGAAATCAGCCGTGGGCCGAGTTCTTCGCTCTATGGAAGCAATGCTTTTTTCGGCATCATCAATATCGTTACCAGGAATGGGCGAGAGCTGGACGGCGCGGAGCTTTCGGCTGATGCGGGCAGCCTGGGCACCGCCAGAGGACGTCTAAGCTACGGGAAAACATCGGCGAAGGGCGTCGGGTACCTCGTTTCCGGAACGGTCTATGACAGAAAAGGGGGAAACCTCTACTTTCCCGAATTCGATCCTTCAAATCCCGGGGCGGACCAGCGCGCTGCCGACAACGGGGTTGCCGCGGGCGCCGACGGCGACCGATCGATGAGCGCATATGCCAAGCTCTCCTTTCCGGAGGTCATATTGTCCGGCGGATATATCTCACGGAGAAAGGGCATTCCGACCGCGTCCTATGGAACCGTCTTCAATACCGACGATACATATACAATGGACGTACACGGATATCTTGATGTGAAATTTGATCATGATATTGACAGTCGATCAAACATCCTGGCGCGCCTTTCCTATGACGAGTATTGGTACTACGGCGACTATCTCTTTGACGCCGCAACTCCCCCGGCTCCAGAGTCCCTTTACTTCAATAAAGACGTTGTGTACGGCCGCTGGTTTGCCGGAGAACTCAAGTTTTCGCACACGGTATTCAGCGGCGACAAGATCACGCTCGGAGCGGTTTTTAAGGACAACCTTGCGCAAAATCAGATCAACTACAATGCGTCTCCCTATGAGGAGTTTCTGCATGATCGGAGAAAATCCCTGGTCTGGGCCCTATATGGTCAGGACGAAGTGACATTTTTCGACCGGGCCATTTTGAACGCCGGGGTCCGGTATGACCACTATGAGACCTTCGGGGGGACCGTCAATCCGCGGATCGGCGTCATCTATAAACCCGTTGACAAGACGGCCTTCAAGTTTCTATTCGGCAGGGCGTTCCGTGCGCCAAATTCCTACGAACTGTATTATAATGACGGTGGACTATCGTCGAAAGTAAATCCGGACCTCAAACCCGAAACGATTGACAGCTACGAGGCCGTGTTTGAGCAATATATCGGAACGCATTTACGGGGAAACGTATCTGTCTATCGCCAGAATATTCATAATCTTATTTCCCTCCAAACAGATCCGATGGACGGACTTCTGGTGTTTAGAAACGTAAATGAGATCAATGCGCGCGGCATTGAGTTTGAAATGGAGGCGAGTTCCCCGGGTGGAAGCCGCGGGGTCGTCAGTTACGCGGTCCAGAAAGCCGAGGACAGTCAGACGCATGAGATATTGACCAATTCTCCCCAGCATCTGGCAAAATTCAACCTGAGCATTCCCCTGATGAGGGAAAAGGTCCTTGCCGGCCTCGAGGAGCAGTACATGAGCCGGCGGAGGACCATCGCTGGCAACTATGCGCCGGCCTTCTCAGTTATGAATCTCACCGTATCAGTTCAAAAAATATACAACGGGTTCGATGTTTCCTTCAGTATCTACAATCTGTTCGACCGGAGCTATGGAGATCCCGCATCCGAGGAGCATGTCCAGGACCGCATAGAACAGGACGGACGGAACTTCAGGCTGAAAATATCCTATATATTTTGATCATGTCAATCGTAAATCACGCTCTCCGCTTTATGCTTTCTCTCGCCATCACGCTTTGTATTGTGACGGGCACAATGACCTTCGCCTTGGCCGGGCAGGCGCCGCCCGCCGAGTATCAGGTGAAGGCCGCATTCGTGTATAACTTCCTCACATTTGTTGAATGGCCGTCCCGCACACTCAACGAGGCCGATTCTCTTCGTGTGTGTATTGCAGGGGAATTCCCTGACGCAGCCGCTTTTGACGAGTTGAACGGCCAGGAGCTCATGGGCAGGAAACTGACTGTTCGGCGGATGAAATCCGTTGAAAATGCCCAGGGCTGCCACGTTCTGTTTATCGGATCCTCCGAGGGGGGAAGGCTTTCCCGGCTTGTGGAGTCCCTCAAAGGTTCGGGCACCCTGACTATCGGAGATACAACGGGCTTTGCGCAGAGGGGCGTGGTAATTAATCTCTATATAGACCAAAAGAAGGTGCGTTTCGAGATCAACGCCGAGGCCGCGCGCCGGGCCGGCCTCATCATCAGCTCCAAACTGCTGAAATTGGCGGGCGTGGTCTACGGCCTTGCGCCCGCGGGGAACTGATATGCGGTTATCGCAAAATATGCCGTTGAAACAGCGGCTCATTCTGATAAGTCTCGTGACAACTGGAATCGCCATGCTGTTCGCCGGAATAATGCTGTCGGCGGCGGAGGTGGCGTCGTTCAGGAATTCCCTGGTCAGTGATCTCTCTGTCAAAGCCGACATCATCGGGAACCAGTGTACGGCAGCTTTGCTCTTCAATGTCCGGCAGGATGCCGAAGAGATTCTGGGTGCGCTTCGCGCCGATGAGCATGTGGAATATGCCGCTGTCTATTCAGGAAACGGCGCTCTCTTCGCAACGTATCAGGGGAAAGGATCAGAGGTTCTGTTTTCCCAGGCTCCGCCCCGGTCTGACAGCCATCATTTTGATTTCAATCATCTTCATCTTTTTCATCAAATCAGCCAGCATGGGAAACGGGTCGGTATGGTCTCTATCCGGTCCGATCTGCGCGGGCTCTACGCTGTCCTTCTTCGATATATCATCGTTGTCGGTATCGTGATCGTTTTATCCCTCCTGGTTGCGTACGTAATCGTGACAAGGATGCAGACGGCGATAACCGACCCTCTCGCCGATCTTGTCCATTTGATGCAGCGTATCTCCCGGGACAAGGACTTTTCAATGCGGGCGTCAGTAGCAGGTTGGGATGAGCTTGCCTCCCTGGCCGACGGCTTCAATGAGATGTTGTCGAATATCCAGGAGCGCGACCAGCTGCTTGAAACACACCGCAGGCACCTTGAAAACACTGTTGCCGACCTCCAACGGTCGACGGAGGAACTTCAGGAGGCGAACAAAAAGCTGAAGGCCCTCGATAGATTGAAATCAGACTTTATCTCCATAGTTTCTCACGAATTACGGACCCCCCTCACCTCAATAAAGGCCTTCATCGAGCTTATTCTCATGAAGCCGCATATGCCTCAGGAAAGAAAGATAAAGCTCATGAATACGATTAATACCGAAAGCGACCGCCTCGGCAGGCTCATTACCGACTTGCTTGACCTGTCAAAAATAGAAGCCGGCAAAATGAACTGGCGCATGGGGAAGGTGTCCATCGATGACATTGTCCGGACTTCCCTTGCCGGCATTCAGCCTCTTGCGCAGAACAAGGGCCTTCACATGACAGTGAACGTGGAGCCGTCGCTTCCCCGTATTTTCGGAGATAAAGACAGGCTGGTGCAGGTCATGGCGAACATTCTTTCCAATGCCATCAAGTTCACAAATAATGGAGGAGCTGTCCATATTACCGCGCGCAGGGAACCGGCGCCGCAACCGCAAATTATCGTGGAAATTTCGGACACCGGCATGGGCATACCAGCTGAGGATATCGAGCTCATATTTGATAAGTTCCAGAGGTCCGGAGATCTGCTCACGAGTTCCATTGAGGGGACCGGCCTTGGTCTGTCGATAGCGCGCGAGATCGTCGAATATCACGGCGGCGCTCTCTGGGCAACGAGCACGCATGGAGAGGGGAGCACGTTTACCTTCACCCTGCCGTTCGAGGAGAGTGATGAAGAGCAGGCGCACCCCTTGCCAAAGTCCTCCCGAAATGGCGGGAGCAGTGAGCGTCATCATCGATAGGAAAGGCCGGGCGCCGACAGAATTTATCTATCCCGTCACAAGCCATATGCAAAATACCATTCGACAGCAAATGTTCTCCCTTGCCCTTCCCGTAGTGCTTTCGAGCTTGCTCCAGCGGTCCGTCGGAATCGTCGACATTTTCCTCGTCGGAGGCCTGGGAGCGCCGGCTATTGCCGCGGTCGGCCTCGCGCAGATCATGGTCTTTGTTGTCATGAGCATGTCCTGGGGAATCAATGTTGGAGTCACTGTTCTGGTCTCGCAGTTATGGGGCGCGGGGCGGCGGGAGGACGCCGCTAAAGCGGCCTACCAGTCCATGCTGCTCGCGTTAGGGGCTGCCGCGCTTATCATGATGATCGGCCTCTCGTTCGGCGGACGTGTCGGCGGGTTGCTCGGCGCAAATTTTGTTGTGCAGGGGATCTTGTCGGATTATACGGGGATTATATTCACCTTTATTCTATTCAGCATTTCGATCAACGTGCTTGCGGGTATCATGCATGGGACCGGAGACACCAGGACCCCGTTGTATGCGACCCTGATCGTGAACATACTTCACGTGGCGATAGCCTATCCGCTGATCTATGGCCGCCTGGGGTTTCCGGCCCTTGGGGTGAAAGGCGCGGCCATCGCCATCGCGTGCTCCGAGTGCATGGGCTCTTTGTTCCTTCTCTTCAGGTCCCTCCACAAACGATATATCGTCATCAGCAGACACACGGAACACAGGTTTAACCTCATGATGTTCAAACTGGGTTATCCCATATTCATTGACCGTTTGCTGCAGAACACAGGTTCCCTGATATTTGCGAAAGTAATCCTGCTCTACGGCACCGCTGTCTATGCGGCCCATCAGGTGGGGCTGGCGATCGAGGCGTTCTCATTCATGCCCGGCTATGGAATCGCCGTGGCGGCCGCGACCATGGTGGGCCAGAACCTGGGCGCGGGCCGGCCGGCCGAAGCGCGTATCTCGGCCTACGAGGCGAACCGCCTCGCGGTCGTCCTGATGGCGATCATGGGGCTGGTGTTTTTCTTCTTCCCGTATGCGTTGCTCAATGCCTTCACCCGTGACCCGGAGGTCATCCGTTTCGGGATTATGTATATGAAGATCGTGGCCTTCGCGCAGGTCCCTCTGGCCATTACCATGGTGCTGGCGGGCTCCCTCCGGGGCGCGGGGGACACCGGCTTCATCATGTTCGCCACGATCGCGGGCATGTGGTGCGTCCGTCTGCCGGTCGCCGCAATGCTCGCCGCGGTATTCAACGCCAGGATACAATATGTGTGGTCGGTTATGATCGTGGACTGGCTTGTCCGGATGGGTCTTCTGTTCTGGAGGTATCGCAGGGAAAGCTGGGGAAGGCTGGAGATATAATCATTATAAAAGTGGTTCGGCCAATAAAAGCACATAGCCTACTTCAAATACTTCGACAAGGTTAGTGAGAAACGTTACCTAAACATTCTTCTCGTTAAATACCAGCCGAACAATCCTTCAAAAATCGATCAAAAAAGCTTGCGTTTTTAGGTTATTTATCCTATCCTCGGTTTGAAAACAAGGAAGAAGCATGGATGGAGAAGTATGAATTTAAGAAGTACCCTTCTTACCTCTTACCGCTTAATTCTTCCTTCATACTTCTTAATTATGTCCTACGGTCCCGAAGACATAGCCCGCGAACAGGTTGACCGGATGCCGGCATCAACAGGCGGGACTGCTCAGGACGCGATGGCGGCAACATAGGGAACATAAACATTCTTAACACCGAATGTTCTGCCGGTAAGAGGCTGAGCAGGCCGGAACGGATGGTACTGTCGTCAGAGGAGGCAATCGTGGGTAATGAATTGTGTTCGTTACTGCTCGTCATCGGTGTCGTCATCCTGTTCATCCGCTCTATAAACATCCGGAGCGACCTGGAGGCGCGCGTTGATGAGCTCAAGCGGGAGATCGCGGAGCTGAGAGCGGCCGCGGCTGCGCCGCGGAGGGAAAGCGCGGCTGAACGGGTCGAGGCGATGAAGAAACCGCCGGCCGCGCCCGTTTCACACGTTGTCAAGACGCCTCCACCTGCAGTCCCGCCCGCATCTCCTGTGCCACCCGCATCTTCGGTTCCTGAAGTGCCCGAGGTGGAGCCGCCTCCGATAACGCTTACGCCTTCCGGCCTGCCCACAGGGCCCTATCCTCCTATTGCGGCGAAAACGCCGGAAGAAGCACGGCCTGCGAAGCCGGTCACCAAGCATTTTGCCCCATCCTACGCCGCGGCCGCCCGCGTCGGTCTTTCATCCTCGGCTGCCGCGCCGGAGCGTGTAGAGCCCTCCGGCCCGAGCCTGCTGGACCGCTGGGAGCAGTTCAAGTCCAACGTGGACTGGGAGCTCTTCACCGGCGTCAAGCTCTTCGCCGGGCTGGGAGGGCTGGCGCTGTTCATCGGCGCCGGGTTCTTTGTCAAGTATTCCATCGACCGGAATCTCATCCCTCCGGCGCTGCGCCTCGCAATCAGCGCACTGATCGGCCTGGCGCTGATCATCTTCTCCGCCCGCATCAACCGGGAACGCTTCTCCGTGCTGCGCCACACCCTGGGCGCGGGCGGCATCGGCGTCTTGTACAGCGTCGTGTTCGCGGCCACGCTGTATTATCATTATCTCTCCAATCCCGTGGGCTTCGGCCTGCTGACAATCGTTTCGGCAACCGCCTTCGTGCTCGCCGTTTTTTTCCGCGGCATCCCCATCTCGGTGCTCGGCGCGCTCGGCGCGTACCTGACGCCCATGCTGGTCAGCACCGGCCAGGGCAGCCTCATCGGGCTTTTCGTCTACCTCAGCGTGGTGAACATCGGCCTCTTCCAGGTCGTGCGGCGTCTCAGCTCGGCGCTCCTCCTTCTCATCGCGACCGTGGGCACGCTCGCTACGCTGTTTCTTGCGGCCTTCTCCGGCCGCATCCATCCCGAGAGCATCGAGATCGCCGGGGTCTTCATCGCCAACCTGTCCCTCTTCAGTATCTTCTTCGACCGGGGCAGGGGACAGACGGCAGGGAGCAGGCTCCTGTCCTGGGCAGGTTATACGCTTTTTCTTTCTGCCCCCCTTACCGCGCTCTTGCTCCTGGACCGGGACGGCATTGGCCCGCTCCTGATCGCGATCTTCGGCATGGCAGGAAGTGTTGTGCTCGCCTTCCGCGACAAGCGCTGGTTTGGCGGCGTCGTCCCGTACGGCGCGATCATGTTCGTGGTCGCCTTCCTCTGGACCTGGCTGCGCTTCGATCCCCGCACCCTGTCCTGGGAGTTCCTCGGTCTTCTCTTGTACGGCGTTGCAGGCGGCATGGGGCCAGTGCTGCTCATCCAACGTTACGGACTCGACAAGGTAAATCTCGGCTGGTTCCGCGTCTTTCCCGTGGCCCTTGGCGCGATGCTGCTTGCCGTGGTGCTGAAGCAGCAGGACATCGTCTTCTGGTTCTGGCCCGTGATCCTGCTCTTGCAAGTGATGGGCATCATGGTGAGCCTCATCTTCGGCGGCCTGCTGCAGGCAGCACTCCTCGTGCTGTTCTTCCTGGCCTGCGGCCTTACATGGCTATTTCGCATGCCACGCGAGCTCGGCAGCCCGGTCTTCTTCGGGTTCCTGCTCTTCGCCGGAGCTGCCACGGCGCTCGCCATGGTCTATGCCTTCAAGAAACTGAACGACTGGCGGCAAGCGCTGACAAAGGACGCTCCAGCTCCTGCCGAGTGGACTACGCGACCACTGGTGACGGAATGGCTCTCCGCCTTCCCCGCATCTGCGGTCTTCATCCTGCTTGCCGCCTCCTTCTGGCTGCAGAGGCCGCTCCATCCTGAACCCGGCATGGTCACGCTCGCCTGCTTCCTTGCCTTAAGCATCTTCCTCAGCCGGCGGCTTTCCGCGCCAACCATGGGAGTAGTGGTCCTCTTGTCGTCGCTCGTCAGCCAGGCGGCCTGGGCTTTCCGGCCCGACCTGTCGATAGACTTGCATGTCACGGCGTTCCTCTGGTCAGCGGCGTTCTTCGTTGCCGCGGTCATCGCGCCTTTCCTCTTCTTCCGGTCCATCGAGAAATGGTCGCGCCTCTGGATGGCCTGGGCGCTCTTCGAGGTAGGCCAGGGGTTCTTCGCCATCTGGGCGGCTGACCACATCTGGGTGCGCGAGACGAGCGGGTGGCTGCCGCTCGCACTGGCCGTGGTGAAGCTGCCGGCAGTTGCGATGCTTCAGTCGCGGCTCAAGGACCGGCCCGAACGGAACGCGGTGCTCGCCTTCCATGGCGGCGTGCTGCTCTTCTATATCTCGTCGGTCCCGGTGATGCTGCTTGACCAGGGCTGGATCGGCCTCACGCTTGTGATCGAGTCCATGCTGCTGCTCTGGCTTAATCGCAGAGTGGTTCACGAGGGCCTGCGCTGGGTTGCATCGTTCATGGCGCCCATCGGGCTCTTGCTCCTGTTCTTCGCCCTGCCGCAGATGAAGCACGCAGGAGACATGACGATCCTGAACAGCGCGGTGCTGGCCGTTGCCGGCGCGGTCGTGGCGCTCGCATTCGCTGTTGGGCTCAGCGGCTTCCCGGACAGGAAGCTCAAGGGCGCCGATCTGACCGAATATTTCCGCTGGCTCGCTGTGGCCAGCGGGTTCTTCCTGCTGAATCTCGCAATAGCCGACATCTTCGCAGAGACAACAGAGCTTTTCCGCATCGCACCGGGTCCCGATGCCGTGCAGGCAATATGCTACGCCCTGGTCTGGCTGACCTACGGCGGCCTGATCTGGTCGCGGCTGAAGCTCTCGTCCCCCATGCGCCACGCTGGGCTCATTCTCCTCTGCATGGGAACGGTATTCCTGCTTGTTCTCCCGGTGCTCTTCCCAGCCTTCGTGCCGGGGATGTTTCCGTTCCTGAACCTCGGTCTGCCGACGTATTTGTACGCGCTGGTCGTTCTTGTCCTGCTGGTGCGTCTGGAGCTGAAGCAGCAGACCTCGCGGGACCTCTACAATCTGCTTGTATTGCTGCTGCTCCTGACCGGATTCGTGGCAGTGAAGGTCCAGATGAGCTCGATCGTGCAGCCCGGCCAGTCCTTCCGTTTTTTCTTCAACCAGTCGTCATCCATGGCAGTGGGCTCGGCAGCGGGCTGGCTGGCCTACGGACTGGGGCTCCTGTACTGGCCGCGGGGACTGGACCGGCCTTTCCGGATCGCAGGCGTGGTGCTCGTTGTCGCAGGACTCGTCAAAGCGCTGACCTATCCGTTCCTGTACAGCGCGGCCTTCGGCGCCATGACGCCGTTCGTGAATACGCCCACGCTCCTGTACCTCGCGATCGTTATTGTCCTTACCGCGCTTACCCTGGATCGGCCGAAGCAGAATTGGCCGTTCATTTCTCCCACGCTGCGCGCTTTCTGGGGCGTGCTGCTTGGGGTGGTCACGTTCTGCGTGCTGAACATAGAGATATCAAGCGTCTTCATTGAGACGGGACGGAGCTTCAGCCTCGAGACCTACGGCAACCTGGCGCACCAGCTTGCCTACAGCCTGAGCTGGCTGCTCTACAGCATCGGCCTGCTCGTTGTGGGTATCAAGTGGAATACCAGCAAGGTACGCTGGGCAGCGCTGATCCTGATGGTCGGGACCACGGTCAAGATCTTCTTCATGGACCTCTGGCGGCTGGGCCAGCTCTACCGCGTGGCGTCCTTCGTCGGACTCGCCGCGGTGCTGATCCTGGTGTCGTTCCTGTATCAGCGGTTCATGACGGGGAAGGATGAGGAAGAGAAACAGAGTAAACCATAACGATCGCGCGTTTCTGAACTTGAGGTCACAAATTGTGACTTCAAGATTCGCCTGACGGAGCGGCTGGTATCACAGACTGGGAAACCTCTTATGTGGAGGATAAATGAAATCACTGGTTACGATGGAAGTCATTGAACAGAAAATACTGCTGATTCGTGGTGAAAAAGTAATGCTAAGTCCACACCTCGCTGAGCTCTATGGTGTGGAAACGAGAACCTTGAATCAGGCGGTTAAACGAAACAGCGAGAGATTTCCCGAGGACTTCATGTTTCAGCTTACCGCTGACGAGGCTGAGTGGCTGGTATCACAAAATGTGATACCACACAGAAAACACTTCGGCGGAACGCAGCCCTACGCTTTTACTGAGCAAGGAGTCGCAATGCTCTCAAGCGTCCTGAACAGTAAGAGGGCGGTTGAAGTGAATGTCATGGTCGTGCGCACGTTCGTGAAGCTTCGGAAGATGATATCCACGCATAAAGACCTGGCGCGGAAACTCTCCGAACTGGAAAAGAAGTATGACAGCCAGTTCAAGGTCGTCTTTGATGCGTTGCGGCACCTTATGGTTGAGCCGGAACCGAAGGAGAAGAAGATCGGCTTTATCAAAGAGAGTCGGGCGGTATACAGGACGGCTCGTAAGGCAAAGCAGTAGCACAACAATATTATTGTTGAATGATCATGGAGGTTATTGTAGAATCGTACAAGACTGCATCAGGGTCTTGTCCGATGAAAAAGACGAATTTCGATAAACATCTCGATGAGCAACTAAAGGACCCGGGGTTTGCCGCCCGTTTCGAATGCGCCGGGGAGGCATGGGACGTGGCGCTCCAGATCGCGGCACTTCGCACGCAGGCGGGACTTTCCCAGAAAGACCTGGCAAAGCTCCTGAAGGTTTTGCGATTTGTCAAGCCGCAAGACTTGACCGTTCGCAGTAACAACTGATTATCTTGCGGGTTCAAGTCCCGTCCAAGGAGTTGTCCGTTTACCTTGGTAGCACGAGGGAGCGGCGTCTGAGCAATCAGAGGTCGTGAGTTCCCAAACGGCAAAGCAGCAGGCCGCAGCGAAAGCGAACCTACACGTAGCCTCGTAACTTATTCGGAGATGCCGACCCTGTGGTCATATGGGGAAGGCCGATGCGCTCAGATTCAGACAACGGAAACGATCTGCGCGATTTCTCGGGGTAGCAGGGGCGGCATGCAGCGGAAGATAAGCAGTCCAGTGCTGGAGACCCGATGCAGTGATGTTAGAGGAACATCAACCGGCGCGTATAAGGAAACGAAAACGCATTGGGCTGTATCGGGAGTCGGAGGGGTCCATAGTATCGTTTGAGGACACGGGACAACATAACCCTGTCCGAGAAAAGGGACCCTGCTTTGTTCACGTAACCGAAGGAGAGAGGATGAGGGGATTGCAGACATGCTAACAACCCCTGAGACAATCAGGACACTCCAGAGGAAGCTCTACCGCAAGGCCAAGCAAGAACCGGCCTACCGCTTCTACGCGCTCTATGACAAGATACACCGGGCCGACATCCTCAGTCACGCCTACCATCTTGTCAGGGCCAATAAAGGGAGCGCCGGCATCGACGGCGTCACCTTCGAGGCCATAGAGACCGGAGAAGGAGTAACCGCCTTTTTGGCGGCGCTGCAAGCAGCACTGAAGAGCAAGGCCTACGCACCAAACCCTGTAAAGCGCGTCATGATCCCCAAAGGAGACGGCACAGAACGTCCCCTCGGTATCCCGACCATAAGGGACAGGGTGGCCCAGATGGCCGTCAAACTGGTCATCGAACCGATCTTTGAAGCAGACTTCATAGACACCTCATACGGATTCAGACCCAAGAAGTCGGCCCACGATGCAATCGAAGACATCACGTATGCCCTCAACTGCGGATATACGGAAGTCATCGACGCCGATGTATCAAAATACTTCGACACCATACCCCACGCCAAACTCATGGCCGTGGTCGCCGAGCGCATCGTTGACAGTGCGATTCTGCACATCATCCAGATGTGGCTCAAGGCCCCGGTTATGGAGATGGACAAGGACGGAACGAAGCGGAATATCGGCGGCGGCAAGGCAAATACCAAAGGCACACCGCAGGGCGGCGTCATCTCGCCGCTTCTGGCCAATCTCTATCTGCATCTGTTGGACAGTGTGCGCGCCAGCAGTTTATGATAAAAATTTCAGAGAGAATTGGGTGACACTTTTCCGTTGATCGTAACGGTAATAAACCCCTTCATCCTCAGCCAGGCCTCGACGGCGATCCGCCAGGCCGCTTGCGGCCGAACGCCTCCTTCACTGCTTAGTATATCACCCTGCAAGTTTTTCATCCAGACATAAGCATCCCTCCTTTCCCATTTGGTAAACGTTCTTTTGTTCGTGAAGTACGTTTGACAGGCGTTGCTGCCGTGTAGGCAAGTACGGGGTTGGTGGTTAAGGTCATGTTCAACCGTCGATGCATACGCTTCCATGTGTTCGCGCGGGCAGCTGGGCTTATACGAGAGTTTTACGGCAAGACCGTTTTTCAGCTCGGTTTGCGCCTCTTCGATCGCGCCGTTGTAAGGCGGATAATGGACCGGACTGTTCAAGGGCAGGACGAAGTAATCTTCGAGGACGGCATTGACCGCCGCATGGTTCAGGTTGCCGCCATTGTCCCGTTTGAAGATCAGAGGCGCACCGAAACGATCGAAGGTTGCCGCGAGATAGCCGGATATCTCTTCGCCGCAGGGCACATCTCCCGTCATGGGGGTGAACTTGTAGCGTGCAGCGAGGTCCTGCATATGGTTCAGGTACACCTTGGCTCCAGCTGCATCTCGCCCGCCGTATTCGCAGGGGTCCATTGACCATGCGACGTTCGGCACGTTCCAACTGATTCGCCGCATATTCTGACGGTGGAGCGTATTAAGGTCATGCCGCGCCATGGCTACCATCCTCTGCAGGTCTCGCCGTGACACAGAGGACCCGTGACACCCGTATAATGCGCCCGTGCCCTGCGTGCGGCTCTGCCCGTGAGACAACTGCACGATATCCAGTCCAAGCCTCTCTAAATCCGGCGGCTTGACCTTGGAAGGGCCCGGCTGCCGCACGAGAGGCGTGGCGTTCATCCGCCGCAGGCGCCACCGTATAAAGCTCGGGTAGGGCAGCCTAATGACGCTGCAGATCGCTTGGCAGGGCATACCGGTCTTCTCTCTTATTTGGTCAACAACGGCAAGCGTACGGGTTATCATTTCTTCCTTCGCTTTCGTTTTTTTTCCTCCGACTCTTCGGCTCTTTTTTTCGCACGGTCGTTGTGGAGCTCATACGCATGCAGCATGTCCCGCACTTCCACCGTCTTCAGAGCAACAAAGAGCTTGTTCTGGAGTTCGGTATTTTCTTCCTGTAGACGCTCTTTCTCTTCGTCCCGGGGCGTGCCCGGCCTCCCGGGTGCTCTGTCCTCCAGGGCCTCGGTCATTGCCTCCAGTGCCCGATGTTCCCACTCGTAGTAGGTCTTGCGAGACACGCCGAGCCTCCGCGCGCCCTCTTCGGCAGTTATCTGACCGCTCTGCACCGCGAAGATCACCGCAGCACGCTTTCGGGCAAGCTCCTGGTCCTTTGAGTCGCTCATACGCACGCTCCTTGTTTTTTGCCTTTACGAGAGAAAAAACCCTTTCATAAATGCCCCAGGATCGCTTTTCCCGAGGCAATCCATATCCTACTACCCCCTCATCTGACGACGCTCCTTCGTTACGGTTTCTCATCAGTTAATTCAGGCGTCTGTGCTTTCCCGGCTTCCTGCGCTTTCGATAGCTTCTTTTCCAGTCTGCTTTGGGCCGTGTTCGTCAGGCGCTTTTTCTCCAGCATCGCCTGGAGCCGCGGGCTCAAGGCCGGCCCCTTGTCCAGTTTCACCCGGGGTTCCAGCGCCTGGAGCATTCCCTCCATCGCCCGCTTCTGCCACTCCGAGAGCACCATCCATGGTATCCCCAGCTCCCGGCATACTTCCGCCGGTCTCTGCCGTTCCGTCCACACCGCGAGCACCGCCCGGCATTTCTCCATCGCCCCGTGGTTTATCGTCTGCCGCTTCTTCTCGCTTTTTAGCTTCTCCGTCTTCTCCGTGGCCGGCTCCTTCCTCGTTTAGATTATAAACCACTTCCTGGGTGACGTCGTCTTCGTCGTCGACCGACAACCGCAGCTTGCCCTTTTCCGCCCGCAGCACCACCGATTGCCCCTCCATGCGGCCTACCATGTAGAATGGCAGGCGCGGCTTGCCCCGAAGCGCCATTTCCAGGAGGTTCTCCTGGATGCCCTGTTCGATCGTCTTCCTGAGCTCGCCCTGGATCTCAAAATACCTATCCGCAGGACACAGGCCGCCGATTCCCTGGTGCGGACGCTTGTGGTTGTAGTACTTCACCCACTGACGTATCCGTTCGGCCGCATCCTCGAAACTAGCGAACTGAGCCCGGCTTAAAAACTCGAGGTAGATTGTTTTCCAGAACCGCTCGATCTTGCCCAGGGTCATAGGGTGGTGGGGCCGCGATTTGATGTGGTGAATCTTGTCTTTCTTGAGCTCAGCCTCAAAGCGACTCTTCCCGTGCCAGCTCGTGTACTGCCGCCCATTGTCCGTGAGCATTTCTTTCGGCGGATTGTACTCGGAGGCGGCCCGGCGGTATACCTCGATCACGTTCTGACCCGTCTGGCTGCGGAAAAGCTCAAGCCCGGTTATATAGCGGGAATAATCGTCGATGTACCCGATCAAATAGGCATAGTGGCCGCCAAGGCGGAACGTGAAGATGTCCGTCTGCCAAAGCTGGTTCGGCGCTGTTCGTTCGAAAAATCGGGGACGGGTGATGTTGTGCTGACGCTTCTTGGGTGGTGACTTGATCAGGGATGATTCGTGAAGAGTCTTACGGACTGTCTCGGGGCTGGCGGAAAGAAAAAACGCCCTCTTCAAAAGCTGCGAGATGCGCATGATACCGAAGGAGGGGCTCGCTTCCTTGATCTCGATGATTTTCTTTTTTACCGGGGCGGGAAGGCTGCGTCCGTGACCCGTATAGTTCGTAGAGAGGCCGGCCGCACCGTGCTGACGATACGCCCGCACCCAGTTCCTGACCGTCTCGTGGCTCACCCCGCATTCCTGCACGATCACCGAAACCGGGACACTCTCTTCAATGAACTTCTTGACTACTTGAAGCTTGAAATCTGCATCGTACCGTTTGCTTCGCTTCTGGATCTTCCTTTTTCTTCTGCCTTGCTGTATACTCGCTTCTGGTTCCATGGATGACACCCCCTTTAACCTAAACTTGGAGTGTTACCCTATTTTCTCAAATCCTTGTTATCATAAACTGGTCGTTAGAACACTATTTAATTATTCCAGGGACAAAATATATGTCGGTGGTATTCTTGCGAGCCTGATGCCAGACGAAATATTCAACGAAACAGGCATTCAGCCCGTAACTGGCCTTCTTACAGACCCAACCAAGATTAATCAAGACGATAATGTGATCATTGATAGTTTGCCGGCTGATTATGACATATTAAAACAGGTTCCTTTCAAATATTCATATACTGATGCCTATCTCGGGTACACAACCAGAGGATGTATCCGTCGTTGTGATTTCTGCGCTGTTCGCAAGTTTGAACCTGAATATGTGCCATACATCGATATAAAGGGTGCTGTAGTAGAAGTCGGTAAACTTTATGGTGAAAAGCGCGACCTAATTTTAATGGATAATAATGTCCTGGCTTCTCAGTACTTTGATAAAGTTATCAACGATATTAAAGCGCTCGGTTTTTACAAAGGCTCAACATTTGGCAAAACAAGAAAACGGCGGATCGTTGATTTTAATCAGGGTCTCGACGCACGTCTTCTGACGGAAGAAAAAATAATGAAGCTAGCGGAAATACCTCTAGATCCTGTTCGCATAGCTTTCGACAGTATTAAAAGCAAAGATGCATATGTTAAAGCGGTTCGGCTTGCTCATAAATATGAATTTAAGAATCTATCAAACTATATCCTGTTTAACGAAAAGGATACTCCTGAGGATTTTTATGAAAGACTGCGTATTAATGTTGACCTAAATGAAGAATTCCATAAAGATGCAGAACAAGGGAAAGGCGTTAAAACGGCAATATACTCCTTCCCAATGAAGTTCACGCCGCTCGATGCCAAATCGCGTAATCCAAAAGAAGACCCCCGCGCTGATTTGATCGGAGAGCATTGGAACAAACGATATTTGCGAGGCCTTCAGGTTATTCTAAGCGTAATGAGGGGTCCTGTGATGCCTGGCAGAACATTCTTTCTTCAGGCATTCGGCAGAGATGCAGATGAGATGAAGGCAATTTTGCTGATGCCGGATCTCTTCATACGGTATCGTTTGATAAAAAATTGGAAAAAGTTTAAATCTGATAAGGATCTAGTCAGGAATTGGGCACCCTATGTCCGCGACTGGATGAAGCGCTATCATTTGCTCGGTGAAAGCGAGACGCAAGAGTTAATTAAGATATTGTCCACTAATAATCTGTCAGCTATTAAAGAGGCAAAAAAGTCTGTGAGTAATAAAGATGTCAAGAAAATGCTTGATTACCATCTGAATGCGGAGGCGATCGTTGCAAAATACAAAGGTGGAAAATAGTAAAGATAGCAAGGCCAAGGTTGGTAAATTCATTCTCGATACCTTGTCCATTGGGATGTACAGCAATCCCCTTATGCTGCTACGTGAATACGTTCAGAATAGTGTGGATGCGATTGATGAGTTTTCGGCCAACCATCGATATAAGAACAGTGAACCGAAAATCGAGATTGTGATCAATGGTCGAACAAAGTCACTAACCATAAGTGATAACGGTTTTGGTATTCCCGTCGAAAGAGCATGGAGCTCTCTTCATGATCTCGGGAAAAGCATTAAACGTATTTCTCATAATCGAGGTTTCCGTGGTATTGGTCGCCTCGGTGGGCTTGGATACTGTTCTATGTTAAAATTCATCACTAAGGCGAAAGGCGAGCGTGTTTACAGTGTTAGTGAATGGGATTGTGCGAAGCTACGAAATCTCTTAAGCCACGATAATCGAGAGAGTGATATAGTTAGTTGAAATTTTGAGAAGCGGCTCCTAAAATGGTAACGTTTCGTTTTCGAGGACAAAACCATTACCAAGAGAGGAGCCGTTATGGGAAGAATAGTACAGATCAAGA
>Ga0334722_10002826_pt1 | contig 19160 bp, 18 predicted proteins | sample C3_bottom_MG_FD_207210 | JGI IMG/M metagenome (GOLD analysis project Ga0334722, IMG submission 207210) | Sediment microbial communities from Yellowstone Lake, YNP, Wyoming, USA - C3_bottom | ecosystem: Environmental > Aquatic > Freshwater > Lake > Sediment | place: USA: Wyoming | collected...
CCGAGCAGGTCGCGCATCGTCGCGTCTCCCTCGGCGCGACCGCCGCCGAAGGCGTAGATGTAGCGCTTCGCAGCCCGGTGCGCGCGCGTGGCTGGGGTCGTGGTCTCGGCCATCGAGGGAGGCTCCTTCCGGGCGCTGGTACGGCGAGCGCCCGCGGCGGAGCGGGCGCGACGGATCATGGGATGTCGCCGGGCATTGTACCGTTCGAGCGACGATCCACGCCTGCGGAGGTGATCCCGATGACGAAGTCGAGCGAGAGACCCGGTGGCCCGCCGGGGGACGTCCTGGAACGGGTCGTCGTGCCTGCCCGCGAAGGGCGGGCGATCCAGGTCGGCGCCGGCGAGGCGGTCCGGATCATCGACCTCGAGGGCAGCCAGGTCGGCGACCTGTTCGCCTTCGTCGCCGACGACGTGGCCGAGTACGCGAGCGCGGAGCACACCCGGGTCGCCCTCTCGCGGCTCTTCCCGCGTGTCGGAGAGACGTTCGTGACGAACCGCCGGCGGTCGATCCTGCGCTTCGAGGAGGACGACAGCCCGGGCCATCACGACATGCTCTGCGCGGCCTGCGATCCGACGCGCTACGCGACCCTCGGCGTCGTCGGCTGGCACGCCTCGTGCGAGGAGAACCTGCGGCGGGCGATGGCCGGGCTCGGCCACGCGCAGATCGAGGTGCCCCAGCCGATCAACCTGTTCATGCACATCCCCGTCGCGGCTGACGGCACGTTCGGTTGGGAGCCGGCGCCCAGCGCGCCGGGTGACAGCGTCACGCTTCGGGCGGAGCTCGACGTCCTCCTCGTCCTGTCGGCCTGCCCGCAGGACTTGAACTCGATCAACGGTCCGGGTCCAACCTCGCTCGCAATCGAACGGCTCGGGATTCGCAACGTGATCGGGGCCAGCTGATCTGCCGCCGCCGGGCTACACTGGCGGCGTGTCGGGCCGGACGTCGGTCCGTGTCTCGACCTGATCTGATCGGCGAGCCATCGCCTCATCGCCCATCCCCGGCGTCGTCGACCGCCGCGTCGTCGACCGCCGCGCCAGGAGACGCCGCCCCCGCATGACCCACCACGACCTGGACGAGCGCGTCATCACCGCCGAGTCCGAGTACTACAACGCGACCCTCGTCCGCCGGGTCGACCAGACCGCCGACCTCGCCTACTTCTGGGTCAGGTTCGACGGCGACCCGGTTCCGTTCGAACCCGGCCAGTACATGACGATCGGCGTCCTCGCCGACGGCAAGCTGATCCAGCGCCCGTACTCGGTCGCCTCGGCCCCGGTCGATGCCGGCACGACGGGCTACGAGTTCTACATCCGGCTCGTCCCGATCATGCGGTTCACGACCCTCCTCTGGCGCCTGCCGATCGGTCACCGGATGCGGATGATCGGGCCGAAGGGCAAGTTCCTGCTCGAGCCCGATGACGACCGGACCCACCTCTTCGTCTCGACCGGGACCGGGATCGCGCCGTTCATCTCGATGATCCGCGAGCTGCGCGCCGAGGGGCGGCCGCGCCGGACCGTCCTCCTCCACGGCTGCTCGTACGTCGACGAGCTCGGTTACCGCGACCTGCTCGAGGGCTGGGAACGCGACGGCGGCTACCCGGTCCGCTACGTGCCCACGATCTCACGGCCGGCGGATCCGCGGAACGCGGGCTGGACCGGTCGGACCGGCCGGGTCGAGGCCGTCGTCGGGTCGGTCTGCGAGGATCTCGACCTGCGCCCGGAGTCGACGGTCGTCTACATCTGCGGCAACCCCGAGATGATCGTCCGGGTCGAGGAAGTCCTCGCCGACCGCGGCTTCCCCGACTTCCACGTCAAGAAGGAGCTCTACTGGCCGAAGGGCAAGCAGGTCCCGGTCCCGGCGGCGGGATAGGGCACGGGATCGGGCACCCCACGTCGCCCGAGGGGCGCCGGGCGGCGCGAACAACCTCGGTGGCGGCCGGTCGGCTCCCGGCGAGGTGACCTTCGGCCCCCGAATCCATGCGCACTGGTGCATGGGTCGAGAGCCCGGATCGGCGACGATCGGAGGCGGGAACCCGTAGCGTCCGGAGCCGCATGCACACGATCGTCTCGAAGGAACAGCTCTCGCCCAACGTCACCCGCCTCGTCGTCGAAGCGCCCCGGATCGCACAGATCCGGCGTCCCGGCCAGTTCGTGATCGTCAGGCGCGGGCCGGGCGCCGAGCGGATCCCGCTCACGATCGCGGATGCGGATCCCGTCGCCGGGACGATCACGCTCGTCATCCAGGCGATCGGCAAGAGCACGTCCGACCTCGTCGAGCTCGAGCCCGGCGAGGCGATCCAGGACATCGCCGGCCCGCTCGGGCGACCGACCGAGCTGATCGAGCGCGGCCACGCCGTCTGCGTCGGCGGCGGGGTCGGGACCGCCGTCGTCTACCCGATCGCCCAGGAGCTCCAGCGGCGCGGGGTGCGCGTGACGAGCATCATCGGCGGTCGCTCGCGCGAGTGGGTGATCTTCGAGACCGAGCTGCGGCGAGCCGGCGAGGTCATCACCTGCACCGACGACGGGTCGTACGGCCGCCACGGCTTCGTCACCGAGGCGCTCAAGGACGCCCTCGAGGCGGGTGGTGTCGACGCCGTCTACGCCGTCGGACCGGTACCCATGATGCGCGCCGTCTCCGAGCTCACCCGGCCCTACGGCGTCCCGACGACCGTCTCGCTGAACGCGATCATGGTCGACGGGACCGGGATGTGCGGCGGCTGCCGGGTCGCGGTCGGGGGCGAGACGAAGTACGCCTGTGTCGACGGGCCCGAGTTCGACGGCCACCAGGTCGACTTCCGGATGCTCGCCGACCGCCTGACGACCTACCGGACCTTCGAGCAGCAGGCGCTCGAGCGCCGCGAGGCATGCCGGATCGGCCTGCGCCAACCAGCCCGGGCCGTCGCGCCGGTGAGCGCGGCGGCCCCGAGCAGCCCCTCATCGACCGGCCCGGACCGGAACAGCCCCGCCCCGACGACCACGGAGAAGCCCCGATGACCGAACCGCGTCCCCCGCTCACCCAGAAGGAGCGGATGGCGATCGACCGGGTGCCGATGCCCGAGCAGGAGGCCGAGCTTCGGGCGGCGAACTTCCGCGAGGTGAACCTGGGGCTCACCCACCAGCTCGCGATCCTCGAGGCCGAGCGTTGCCTTCAGTGTCCGAAGCCGTACTGCGTCGACGGCTGCCCGGTCCGGGTGAACATCCCGCGCTTCCTGAAGTTCCTGCGCGAGGGCGACCTTCCCGCCGCCGCGGAGTCGCTCCTCGACGACAACGCGCTGCCGTGCGTGACCGGCCGGGTCTGCCCCCAGGAGACCCAGTGCGAGGGCGTCTGCCTGCGCGGCAAGAAGGGCAAGCCGGTCGCGATCGGCTACCTCGAGCGCTACGTCGCCGACTGGGCCCAGCAGCACGCCGGGGAGCTGCCCCACCTGCGGCCGGGCCCGACCGGCCGGACGGTCGCGATCATCGGCTCCGGGCCGGCCGGCCTGACCGCGGCCGGTGAGCTCGTCAAGCGCGGCCACGAGGTCACGATCTTCGAGGCCTTCCACGCCGCGGGCGGGGTCCTCGTCTACGGCATCCCCGAGTTCCGGCTGCCCAAGGACATCGTCCAGGCCGAGGTCGACCGGCTCAAGGAGGCCGGGGTGAAGATCGAGCTGAACGCGATCGTGGGCAAGACGTACACCCTGCCCGAGCTGCGGGCGCAGTTCGACGCCGTCTTCATCGCCGTCGGGGCGGGCCTGCCGGTGTTCATGAACATCCCGGGCGAGAACCTCAAGGGCGTCTACTCGGCGAACGAGTACCTCACCCGGGTGAACCTGATGGGCGCCTGGAACCCCGATTCGGACACGCCCGTCCTGCACGGCCAGCGGGTCGTCGTCGTCGGTGGCGGGAACGTGGCGATGGACGCCGTCCGGACCGCCCGGCGGCTCGGCGCGAGCGAGGCGGTGATCGCCTACCGGCGCGGCCGCGAGGAGCTCCCGGCGCGGGCCGAGGAGGTCCACCACGCCGAGCAGGAGGGCGTCCGGTTCGAGTTCCAGGTCGCCCCGGTCGAGGTCGTCGGCGACGAGCAGGGCTGGGTGACCGGCCTGCGCTGCGTCCGGATGGAGCTCGGCGAGCCCGACGAGTCGGGCCGGCGGCGGCCGGTCGTGGTCCCCGGCTCCGAGTTCGTCCTCCCGGCCGACATGGTGATCGTCGCGATCGGGACCCGCTCGAACCCGCTCCTGACCTCGACCGCCCCCGAGCTGCGGGTCAACCAGTGGGGCTACATCGAGACCGACGAGTTCGGGATGACCTCGATGCCCGGGGTCTTCGCCGGGGGCGACATCGTCCGCGGTGCGGCGACGGTCATCCTGGCCATGGGCGACGGGAAGCGCGCCGCGGCCGCGATCGACTCGTACCTCCACGGCGTCTGGCCGCCGCCCGCACCCGAGCCGGCGCCGGCGCCGAAGAAGCACGCCCCGGCGGCGAGCCCGGCCGAAACGGTCGCCGCGGCCGGCTGAGGCGGCGGCGCGGTCAGCCCGCTCGCGCCGCTTCCAGGCGATCGAGGATCGCCCGCTTCACGCCCTCGACCGGGATCCGCTCCTGGGCCATCGAGTCGCGGTCGCGGACCGTGACCGCGCCGTCCTCGAGCGAGTCCACGTCGACCGTCACGCACCACGGCGTCCCGATCTCGTCCTGGCGCCGGTAGAGCTTGCCGATCGAGGCGGTGTCGTCGTAGACGGCCATCACGTCACGCTGGAGGTCGGCCTTGATCCGGTGGCAGAGCTCGACGATCTCGGGCCGCTTCTTGAGCAGGGGCAGGACGGCGACCTTGTACGGCGCGAGCTCCGGATGGAGCGCGAGCGAGACCCGCGTCTCGCCCCGGACCTCCTCCTCGCGGTAGGCGTCGATCAGGAACGTGAACGCCGCCCGGTCCGCCCCGGCCGAGGTCTCGACGACCCACGGGATGAAGTGCTCCTCGGTCGCCGGGTCGAAGTACTCCAGGTTCTCGCCGCTCGCCTCCTGGTGGCGGGTGAGGTCGAAGTCGCCCCGGTTGTGGACGCCCTCGAGCTCCTTCCAGCCGAACGGAAAGCGGTACTCGATGTCGACCGCCTTCCTGGCGTAGTGGGCGAGCTCGTCGGGAGCGTGCTCGCGCAGGCGGAGGCGGGCCGGGGTCACGCCGTAGCGCTCGTACCAGGCCGCGCGACGGGGCAGCCACTCCTCGAACGCCGCGGCGGCGGCCTCGCCCGGGCGGACGAAGTACTGCATCTCCATCTGCTCGAACTCGCGCATCCGGAAGACGAAGTTGCCGGGGCTGATCTCGTTGCGGAACGCCTTGCCGATCTGGGCGATCCCGAACGGGATCTTCTTGCGGCTTGTCTCGCGCACGTTGCGAAAGTTCACGAAGATGCCCTGGGCGGTCTCGGGCCGCAGGTAGACGATCGCCGCCTCGTCCTCGACCGGTCCGAGGAACGTCTTGAGCATCAGGTTGAACCGCCGCGGCGGGGAGAGCGGGCCATCGTCGTTCGGGCAGCGCAGGCCGAGCCGCTCGACGATCCCGGGATCGGCCAGCTCGGTCGGGGTCAGCGACTCGGCGCCGGGCAGCTCGTCGAGCCGGTAGCGTCGCCGGCAGGTCGCACACTCGACGAGCGGATCGCTGAACGAGCCGACGTGCCCGGAGGCGACCCAGACCTGGGGCGCCATGAGGATCCCCGCGTCGAGCCCGACGATCTCGTCGCGCTCCTGGACCATCGAGCGCCACCAGGCCCGCTTGACGTTGTTCTTCAGCTCGACCCCGAGCGGCCCGTAGTCCCAGACGGCGTTGATCCCGCCGTAGATCTCGGAGCTCGGGAAGATGAAGCCGCGCCGCTTCGAGAGCGAGACGATCGTCTCGAGGTTCGCGACCGCCGGCGCGACGTCGGCCGGCTCGGGGACCGGAAGGGGGTCGGACACGGGTGGGGTGACTCCGCTGGGCGATCGGCCGTGGAACGCGCGGCCCCGCCGCGCACCGGACGATCGCGGGGATGGGTGGCCCGACGATCGTAGCAGACGGCGGACGGCCGCCCGGCCGCGGAAGGGTGCCAGCGGCGACGGGGTCGCGGGCACGTCCGGGTCCGCCCCGGCCGCCGCCGGGTCCGCCCGAGGGTCGCCGGCCTCGTCAGTGCCCGGCGCGGACCTCGTCGAGGAAGGCGAGCGAGCGGGCGTCGCGCTCGAGGGAGACGCGGATGAAACCGCGCATCGCCTCCTCGACCTCGCGCTCGACGGGCGCCGGCAGCCGAAGGGCGGCGAGGGCCTCGACGTCGAGGCGCTGGTAGGCCTTGAGGAGCTTGAGCGCCGCGACCGAGAGGCCGGCGATCGCGACCGGGGGGCCCGGGTGGCGCCCGCACAGGACGCCGCCGAGCGGGGGGACCCAGCGGAACGTCTCGGTCGGCTCGAGCATCCGGTCGCACTCCACGCAGCGGTCGACCTCGGGCCGGACGCCGAGCTCGTCGGCGAGGTGCATCTCGTACCAGCGGGCGACGCGTCCGGGGGCCATCCCGGCATCGAGCAGCTCGTACGCCCGGCGCAGGAGGCCGTACAGCGGCTCGGCCTCGTGGCGTTCCTCGAGCGAGCGGTCGGCCAGCTCGGCGAGGTACCAGGCGGTCGCCGTCGACTCGAGCGAGTCGCGCAGCCGGAGCCAGGCGTGGCCGACGCTGACCTGGGTGACGACGTCGAACGTCCGCCCACGGGCGAGCGCGACCCGCAGCTCGGCGAACGGCTCGAGGCTGCCGCCGAGCCGGCTGGTCGGGCGGCGGACGCCCCTGGCGATCGCCTTGAGCTTGCCGTCGCGGGGCGTGATCAGGGTCAGCACCCGGTCCGCCTCGCCCAGGTCGAACCGGGAGAGGACGATCGCATCGGTGGCGTAGAGGCGCGGGCGCGGCACGAACCCACCGTAGCACGCCAACGGGACCGCAGGGGACACCCCTGGCCGGAGTCGGCCGGACGCAGGAGTCGGCCGGACGCAGGAGTCGGCCGGCGCGCCTGAGTCGGCCAGCCGGCGGATCGGGCCCACCCAACAGGCCCTCGCTTTCCGGCCGGGTGGCCCTACCGGCAGCGAAGCAAGACCCTCAGCCTGCTGGTACTGACATCCGCGGTTCGCTCCGGCGGGCCTGCGCTGATCCTGGCTGTTCACCGGCCGGTCGCCGCCGGCGGCCGACCGCGAAAGGAGCAGAGATCCGTGACCGAGATTGCCGAGCACGAAACGACAGGCGTGACCAGGGTGGCGGAGCTGCGGATCGACGACCGCACACTCCGGCTCCCGATCGAGCAGGGAACCGAGGGGGTCCCGGCGATCAACATCGCCTCGCTGCTCAAGGACGGCCGGCACACCGCCCTCGACTACGGCTTTGCCAACACCGCCTCGACCCGGAGCGCGATCACGTACCTCGACGGGGAGGCCGGCATCCTGCGCTATCGCGGCTATCCGATCGAGCAGCTGGCTGAGCACTCGACGTTCCTCGAGACCGCCTTCCTGCTCATCCACGGCGAGCTGCCGAGCGAGACCGAGCTGGCCGACTGGACAGCCTCGATCCGGCGCCACACCCTGCTCCACGAGGAGTTCAAGCGCTTCTTCGACGGCTTCCCGATGGATGCCCATCCGATGGGCATCCTCGCCTCGGCGGTGGCTGCCCTGTCGACGTTCTACCAGCGCTCGGAGCACCCCGGTGACCCGGCCGACGTCGAGCTGAGCGCGATCCGGCTCCTGGCGAAGATGCCCACGATCGCTGCCTTCGCCTACAAGAAGTCGATCGGCCAACCGTTCATCTACCCCGACAACAGCCTCGACTACGAGGAGAACTTCCTGCGCATGATGTTCGCCGTCCCGGCCGAGCCGTACGAGGTCGACCCGGATGTGGCCCGTGCCCTGCGCATCCTGTTCATCCTCCATGCCGATCACGAGCAGAACTGCTCGACCTCGACGGTCCGGCTCGTCGGCTCCAGCCATGCCAACCTGTACGCCTCGATCTCGGCCGGCATCTCCGCGCTCTGGGGGCCCCTCCACGGCGGGGCAAACCAGGAGGTCCTCGAGATGCTCGAGGCGATCGCCGCCGAGGGCGGCGACGTGTCGCGGGCGATCGCCCGGGCCAAGGATCGCGACGACCCGTTCCGCCTGATGGGCTTCGGGCACCGGGTGTACAAGAACTACGACCCGCGGGCCCGGATCATCAAGCAGGCCGCGGACACGATCCTGGCCAAGCTCGGGGCCGATGACGAACTGCTCCAGATCGCCCGGCGACTCGAGGAGGCCGCGCTCAACGACTCCTACTTCATCGAGCACAAGCTGTACCCGAACGTCGACTTCTACAGCGGCCTGATCTACCGCGCCCTCGGCTTCCCGACGGCGATGTTCACGGTCCTGTTCGCGATCGGGCGCCTGCCGGGCTGGATCGCCCAGTGGCGGGAGATGATGCTCGACCCCGATTCCCGGATCGGCCGCCCGCGCCAGCTGTACATCGGGCCGACCGAACGACGGTACGTCCCGCTCGCCGAGCGCTGACCGGCACGGGCAGCGGATCGAGCGCCCGGGCGTGGGCGAGCCGGCCACCGTTGGTATCATCGTCGCGTGCCTGCCCGCCCCACGCCCGTCGAGCTCGACCTGCCCGCCCTGATCGCCGAGACCGAGGAGGAGATCCTCGGCCTCGTCCGCGACCGCGACCCCTCGACCCGCGGCCTGTACGAGATGGTCCGCTACCACCTCGGGCTCGACGGGAGCGGCGCCCCGGCCGGCAAGCGGATGCGGCCGCTCCTCGGCCTGCTCGCCTATGCCTCGATCACCGGCGAGTACCGCCCCGCCCTGCCCGGGGCGGCCGCGGTCGAGCTCGGCCACAACTTCAGCCTCGTCCACGACGACATCGAGGACCGTGATCGCGAGCGCCGTCACCGCCCGACGCTCTGGACGCTCCACGGCATCCCCCAGGCGATCAACGCCGGCGACACCCTGTTCACCCTGAGCCGGATCGCCCTCCACCGGCTGACCGACCTCGGCTTCAGCGACGCCCGGGTCCTGCGCCTGATGCGCCTGTACGACGAGACCTGCCTTGCCCTGTGCGAGGGCCAGTACATCGACATCTACACCAGCGAGCACGAGGTGACGATGTCGGTCGAGCTCTACTTCGACATGATCGGGCGCAAGACGGCTGCCCTGATCGCCGCCTCGATCGAGGCGGGCGCGATCCTGGCCACCGAGGACGAGGCCGTGATCGCGCGCTACCGGGCGTTCGGCTGGGCGCTCGGCCTGGCCTTCCAGCTCAACGACGACCTGCTCGGGATCTGGGGCGAGGAGCGCGCGACGGGCAAGGAACCGACCGACCTGGCCAAGCACAAGAAGACGCTCCCGGTGATCTACGCCTTCGAGCACGCCGGGCCGGCCGACCGGGCCCGGCTCGAGGCCCTCTACCGCTCGCCCGATCCGAGCCCGGCCGAGGTCGCCGAGGTCGTCGCGATCCTCGAACGGGTCGGGGCCCGCGACTACACCCGCGACCAGGCCCGCCGCTACCGCGACGAGGCGCTCGCCGAGCTCGATGCCGCGGGTGTCGTCGAGCCGGCCGCGCGCGAGCGGCTCGAGCAGATCATGGTCGGGGTGATCAGCGCCTGAGGCGACCGCCGGCCGGGCAGCGGCCCGGACGCCTGCGGCCGCCTAGCGGTCGGCCTCGTCGGTCTCCTCGTCACCCGCGAGGGGTGGCCGCCGGCGGACGACAAGGACCTTGTCGACCCGCCGTCCGTCGACCGTCTCGACGGTCAGGACCAGCCCGTCCACCTCGACCCGATCGCCGGGCGCCGGAACGCCGCCGATCCGGTGGTAGATCAGCCCACCGACCGTGTCGTACTCGTCCTGGTCCTCGAGCTCGAGCTCGATGTCGAACAGCTCGCCCAGCTCGTCGACCGCCGCCCGGCCGTCGACCCGCGCCTCGTCCTCGGACAGGCGCTCGACCATCGGCTCCTCGACGTCGTACTCGTCCTGGATCTCGCCCACGATCTCCTCGAGCAGGTCCTCGATCGTCACGATCCCGGCCGTCCCGCCGTACTCGTCGAGCACGATCGCGATGTGCACCTTCCGGCGCTGGAACTCGTGGAGGAGGTCGTCGATCGACATCGACTCCGGGACGAAGAGCGGTGCCCGCAGGATCGCCCGCAGCTCCGGGCGCGGGCCGGCCGCGTCGCGCAGGTAGGGCAGCAGGTCCTTGGCGTAGAGGATGCCGATGATCTCGTCGACCGACTCCTCGTAGACCGGGATCCGGCTGTGACCCTCCTCGACGATCGTCTGGATCGCCTCGTCCATCGAGGCCGTCGCGGGCAGGGCCACGATCGCGGTCCGCGGGACCATCACCTCGTGCAGGCGCCGCTCGCCGAGCTCGATGACCGCGTTGATCATCTGCTCCTCCTCGGCCTCGAGGACGCCCTGTTCACCGCCGCGCTCGATGATCAGCTTCAGCTCCTCGGCGCTGATCTGGGCGGCCGAGCTGACGTCGGCCCCGAACCAGCCGGTGATCGCCCGGGTCGTCCCGCTGAGCAGGGCGACGAGCGGGGCGAGGATCCGGCCGAGAAGGTCGATCGGGCCGCCGAGGGCGAGCGCGAACCGTTCCGGGTGGGCGAGCGCAAGCGTCTTGGGCACGAGCTCGCCGAAGACGATCGTGAACAGCGAGAGCAGGATCGTGACGAGCAGGAGGGCGATCGGCCCGGCGGCGTCCCGGAGCGGCTCGATCCGGCCGAGGGCGTCGGCCAGGCCCCGGGTCAGGCTGATCGCGGCGAACGCCGAGGCCAGGAAGCCGATGAACGTGATCCCGATCTGGATGACAGCCAGGAACCGGCCCGGGTTGTCGATCAGACGGCGGACGCGCCGGGCGCCGCGTGCCCCCTCGTCGACGAGCTGCTCGACGCGACTGCGGCGGACCGTGACGAGCGCGATCTCGGCGGCCACGAAGACGCCGTTGAGCAGGACGAGGAGGGCGATGACCGCGAGCTCGCCGAGCGTGTCGCTCATCGGTCGGGCTCGTCGACGGGCGAGCCGGGGCGCGGCTCGCGGACCCGGGCCGGCACGCCGACCGCGAGCTTGCCGGCGGGCACGTCGTGGGTGACGACCGCCCCGGCCCCGGTCTTCGCGTCGTCGCCGATCTCGGCCGGGGCGACGATCATCGTGTCGACCCCGAGGAAGACCCGCTCGCCGATCCGGGTGCGGTGCTTGCGCCGACCATCGTAGTTGGCAGTGATCGTCCCGGCGCCGACGTTCGTCCCGGCCCCCACGTCGGCGTCGCCCAGGTAGCTCATGTGGTGCTGGCGGACCCCGACCCCCAGGCGGCTGTTCTTGATCTCGGCGTAGTTGCCGATCTGGCTCCGGTCGCCGACGACCGAGCCCGGCCGGAGATGGGCGAACGGGCCGACCGTCACCTCGTCCCCGACCTCGGACGACTCGATGACGCTCGACACGATCCGGCAGTCGCGACCGACGAGCGCATCGACGAGGCGGCTGCCCGACCCGATCAGCGTCCCCTCCCCGACCCGCGTCCGGCCGCGCAGGACGACGTGCGGCTCGAGGGTGACGTCGCTGGCCAGCTCGACCGAGGCGTCGAGGTAGACGGTCGAGGGGTCCTCCATCGTCACCCCGGCCAGGAGGTGGCCGGTGATCAGCTCGGCCCGCAGCTCGCCCTCGGCCTCGGCCAGCTGGAGCCGGTCGTTGATCCCGAGCAGCCGGCCGTCATCCTCGACCACGATCGAGGTGACCGGCAGCCCGTCCGAGCGCGCGAGCCCGACGAGCTCGGTCAGGTAGAGCTCGCCCGTGGCGGCCGACGGGGTCAGCGTCGGCAGGCGGCGGCGGAGCCAGTCGAGCTCGAAGGCGTACAGGCCGGCGTTGATCTCGCCGATCTCGAGCTCGTCCTCGGTCGCATCCCGTGCCTCGACGATCCGCTCGATCGCGCCGTCCGGGCCGCGCACGATCCGGCCGAGCGAGCCGGGCTCGTCGGTCGCGACGCTGACGAGCGCGAGCGGTGCCCCGACCGCCCGGCGCTGCTCGAGCAGGGCGCCGAGCAGCTCCGCGTCGAGGCGGGGCACGTCGCCGTTGAGGACGAGCAGTTCGCCCGCCTCGGGACGGAGCCCGGGGAGCGCGGCGAGGGCCGCCCGGACCGCGTCGCCCGTCCCGCGCGGCTCGTCCTGGAGCGCAAAGTCGGCCTCCTCGGCGAACACCTCGCGGATCCGGGCCGTGGCCGGCGAGTAGACGACGAGCGGCCGGCTGCCGGTCGCGGCGCGCGCCGCGTCGAGGACGTAGGCGAGCATCGGCCGGCCGCAGAGCGGGTGCAGCAGCTTCGGCAGGCGCGAGCGCATCCGGGTGCCGAGCCCGGCGGCAAGGACGACGGCGACCGTCGTCGACGGTCCGGGATTCACGAAGGGAGACGCCGGATGGCGCGACCGGGCGCAATCGGGTCGTTCCCGGCGCTGGCGCCGTCCGGCGTGTGAGGGGCTGATGGCATTGGTTGGCTGTCCGCATCCTAGGGGCCGCCGGCGACGGGTGTCAAGGACGGCACCGCTCGCGGCGGCCGATCGCCGGCCGATCGCCGGCCGGTCGCCGGCCGGTCGCGGCGGCCGGATGAACGGGTCGGCTCAGATCCGGGCCCGCGACAGGCCCTCCCCGGCCGGCGCGCGGTGGGCGATCGCCTCGATCTCCACCCGGGCCCCCTTGGGCAGGGCCGCGACCGCGACCGTCGAGCGGGCCGGCGGCGGGTCGGGCATGTGGCGTGCGTAGACCGCGTTGACGGCCCCGAAGTCGGCGATGTCGACGAGGAAGATCGTCGTCTTCACGACGTCGGCCATCGTCAGCCCGGCCGCATCGAGAACCGCCTCGAGGTTGCGCAGGGCACGCTCTGCCTGCGCCTCCACGCCCTCGGCGAGCACGCCGGTCGTCGGCTCGAGGCCGAGCTGGCCCGAGCAGAAGACGAAGCCGTCCGTGCCGATCGCCTGGCTGTACGGGCCGATCGCCGCCGGAGCGCCGATCGTCGAAATCGCCTGTCGGGTCATCGCTCACTCCTTCCCACGACCGTGACATCGCCCGGCGCCGGGGCGCCCGTCCCGGCCAGGATCGTCGTTGGTTCGACCGCGGGATCGTCACTCCCGAGCCGGGGCAGCCGTTCGTCGCGCAGCGCCTCGCGCACGAGGTCGCCGGCAGCGGCGGCGGCGGCAAGTGAAGGATAGAGGACGAAGCAGCTCGGGCCGGAGCCGGACTGGCCGATCGGCCGGCCGAGAAGCCGCGCCAGCGCGCGCCTGAAGGCGACGAGCCCGGGGACGAGGGCGAGCGTCGCCGGAAGGAGGTCGTTCGCGGCGGCGAGGACGGAGGCGCGCCGGAGGAGGTCGAGCGCAGCCAGGCCGGCCCGCAGCTCGGCCGCCAGGTGCTCCGAGCTGGCCCGGGCAGCCCCCGCGCCGGCCGGCCGGACCCCGGCCGCCCAGGCGGCGAAGACCTCCGGCGTGCGGACCGCGACGGCCGGCGTGACGAGCAGGACCCCGGGCGGCTCGCCCCGGAGCGGGGCCAGGGGTGTCACCCGTTCGCCCCGGCCCTCGACCAGGGCCGGCCCCCCGGCCAGGGAGAACGGGACATCGGAGCCGAGCTCGAGCGCGACGGCGAGCCGGGTGGCCGGGTCGAGCTCGGCGCCCCACGCCTCGAGCGCCCCGTCGATCGCGGCCGCGGCATCGCTGCTCCCTCCGCCGAGGCCGGCCGCGACGGGGATCCGCTTCTCGAGCCGGACCGCGAGCGGCGGCGGACCGGCCGGCCCGAGCCACGACCGACCGACGGCCCGCCGGGTGGCGGCGACGGCGCGCAGGACGAGATTCGCTTCGACCGGGCCGGCATCGCGACCGACGACGTGGAGCGTGTCCCGCCCGCCCGGCGCCGGGGCGAGGCTGAGCCGGTCGGCGAGCCCGAGCGGGACGGCAACCGAGTGGAGGGCGTGGTAGCCGTCCGGTCGCGGGCCGATGACGGCCAGGGTCAGGTTCAGCTTGGCCGGGGCGAGCCGGACGACCGGCGCGAGCCGGTTCAGCGGATCACTCACCGGCCGCCTCCCCGGCGACCGCGGCCGGTGCAACCGGCTCCCGGGTCTCCGGCTCGGTCCAGGCGACCGCGGCCTCGGGGAGGCGGGGGCGACCCCGGGCATCGGCGGGCAGCGGCCCGAGAACCTCGTGGAGGCGGAGCCAGTCCTCGACCGAGAGGGTCTGGGGCCGCCGATCGGGCTCGATCCCGGCCGCCGTGAGGGCCCGTCCGACGACCCCGGGCTCGAGCGGGAGTTGCCGGGCGAGGACGTTGTGGAGCATCTTGCGCCGCTCCCGGAAGGCGGCCTGGACGAGCCGCCAGAGCTCGTCCTCGGCCGCCGGCGCGAGTCGACCGGGGGCATCGTCAGCGAGCGTGTCGAGGACGAGGATCGCCGACTCGACCGCCGGCTCGGGCTCGAACGCCGCGGCCGGGACACGTCGCGCGATCCGGACCCGGGCGTGGTACTGGACGAAGACGCTCAGGTAGCTCATCGCCCCGGGCGCCGCCGCGATCCGCTCGGCGACCTCGCGCTGGACCATCAGGACGAGCCGCTCGGGGCGGGGCGGCCGGCCGAGGAGGCGGTGGAGGATTGGGCTCGTGATGTGGTAGGGCAGGTTGGCCACGACGTCGTAGGGGGGCGTGACGAGCGCGGCCAGGTCGACGTCGAGCGCGTCCCCGACGACGAGGCGAAGGCCGCCCGGTGCGCCCGGCTCCGAGGCCGCGCGCTCGATCTCGGGACCGAAGACCCTCCGCAGCCGGGCGGCCAGGCCGCGATCGAGCTCGATCGCGGTCACCGATGCGCCGCAGGCCAGGAGCCCGCCGGTGAGAATCCCGAGGCCGGGCCCGATCTCGAGGATCCGCCGGCCGGGTACCGGCGCTGCCTCGGCCAGGATCGCCTCGAGAACGTCGATGTCGGCCAGGAAGTTCTGGGAGAGGGCATGGCGCGCCCGCAACCCGGCCTCGCGCAGCGCCCGCCGGACGGCCTGGGGGTCGAGGCGCGGCGGCCGGGGCGCGGGTCGGCCCTCCGGTTCGCCGCTGCCGGGTCGGCCCTCCGGTTCGCCGCTGCCTCGCCCGTCGCCCACCCGGTCAGCCCTCGCCCGCGATCGGCCACGAAGGCCGGGCGTCGAGCTCGTAGCCGGCCCGCTCTCCGGCCGCGAAGCGGCGGGCACCGGCGGCCCCGATCATCGCCCCGTTGTCCGTGCACAGGCCCGGCCGCGGGACGACGAGCGGCAGCCCGTTCGCCTCGGCCTCGCCGGCCAGTCGCTCGCGCAGGACGCGGTTCGCGGCCACCCCTCCGCCGAGCACGATCGAGCGCGCCCCGGTCGCCACGGCCGCCCGGATCGTCTTCGTGACCAGGACGTCGACGATCGACTCCTGGAAGCCCCAGGCGAGCTCGCCGACCGTCGTCTCGGGCAGCCGGGCCTCGGGATCATCGGCCGGCAGACCGGTCTCGGCCCGGGCCGCGGCGATCATCCGGCGGGCCGCCGTCTTCAGGCCGCTGAAGCTGAAGTCGTACGAGTTGCCGAGCCAGGCCCGGGGGAAGACGACCTCGTGGCGGGTCGCGCCGGCGGCGGCGGCCATGATCGCCGGTCCACCCGGATAGCCGAGCCCGAGCAGCCGGCCGACCTTGTCGAACGCCTCGCCCGCTGCGTCGTCGACCGTCTCGCCGAGGAGGCGGTAGGTGAGGTGATCACGCATCTCGACCAGGAACGTGTGGCCGCCCGAGACGATGAGCGCAACGAGCGGGAAGGCCGGCTCCGGCCGCTCCGGCTCGCCCGGGTCGAGCAGCCAGGCCGCGTACAGGTGGCCCTCGAGGTGGTTGACCGCGACGAGCGGCTTCTCGTGGACGTAGGCCAGCGCCTTGGCAAAGTTGATCCCCACCAGGAGCGAGCCGGCCAGCCCCGGCCCGCGGGTGACCGCGATCGCGTCGACATCCTCCCACTCGACCCCGGCCGCCTCCCAGGCCTCGTCGAGGACGGGCACGATCCAGCGCAGGTGGGCCCGGGCGGCCACCTCGGGCACGATCCCCCCGGTCGGGGCGTGGAGCGCGACCTGGCTGGCGACGACGTTGGCCGCGATCCGCCGGCCACCGCCGACGAGGGCGATCCCGGTCTCGTCGCAGCTGCTCTCGATCGCGAGCAGAAGCGGGCGGCCGATCGAACTCATCGGTCCTCCGGGGCCGGCTGGACGGTCGGGCCCGGCAGGTCTGCCTCGAGCGGGCCGCGGTCGACCGCAAGCTCCTCGCGCAGCCGCTCGAGCCGGGCGCTCATCGCCGGGCTGTCGAGCGTCTCGGTGGTCATGATCAGGGCGTCCTCGTTGTCGTCGCTGTAGTAGCGCGGCCGGATCCCGACCGGGCGAAAACCGAACTTCTCGTACAACCGCCGGGCCGGGATGTTCGACAGGCGGACCTCGAGGGTCGCCTCGCGAGCGTGGCGCTGGCGGGCCAGGTCGAGCAGGGCGATCAGGAGCCGCCCGGCGATCCGGCGCCGGCGCCACGCGGGGTGGACGGCGAAGGTCGTGATGTGCGCCTCGTCGACCATCAGCCACATCCCGGCGTAGGCCACGACCCGCCCGTCGACCCGGACGACGAGGTAGGTCGCCAGCCGGTTCGACTCGAGCTCCGTCCGGTAGGCGTGGGCCGGCCAGGGGGTCGTGAAGCTCAGGCGCTCGATCTCCTGGACGGCGGCCAGGTCGGCGGTCGTCATCGGCTCGATCGCGAGCTTCACCGGTGGTCGCGCGACCATGCCACCTCCCCGCCCACTGCCCGGACGCCGCGGGGCAGGGTCACGTACTCGGGCACGAGCCCGGCGAGGTCGTCGAGCTCGCCGGCCGCCAGCCGCGCCGCGCCGAGCCGGGCGAGGGCGCCGGCGAGGCCGGCCAGCGCCTCGCGACCAAGGGAGCAGGCGACCGCCGGAGCCCGTCCGTCGAGATCGACCGCCACGAGCGTCGTGCCGGCGGGCAGATCAGGCTCGGCCCCGCCGGCGAGGAGGAGCGGTTCGCCCTCACCGACGAGGACCCGGTCCGACGGACCGGCCGGGAGCAGGAGCGCCAGCGGCAGGCGCGCCCCCGCCTCGGCCGCCGCCGCCAGGAGGGCGCGGCTCGTCGGCACCCCGACCAGGGGCCGGCCGAGGCCGTGGGCCAGGCCCTTGGCCGTCGCCAGGCCGACCCGCAGGCCGGTGAACGCGCCCGGCCCGGTCCCGACCACGATCGCCCCCAGCCCGGCCACGGCCAGGCCGTGATCGACAAGCAGCTCGTCGATCCGGCGCAGGAGCTCCTCGCCGTGGCGGTGGCCGGCCGCCCAGCGGCGCTCGTCGAGGAGCTGCCCGTCCGCGCCGGCAAGGGCAACGACCGCGCTCGAGGTGGCCGTGTCGAAGGCGAGGAGCCGGGCGCCGGGCAGAGCGCTCGGCCGGACGGGAGAGCTCATGCCGCCTCGAGGTAACGCCGGTAGTGCGGACCGGTCGCGCGCAGGGTGATCGTCCGCGGCGCATCGCCGGTACCCTCGATGATGACCTCGAGACGGGCCGCAGGGAGGAGACCGCGCAGGCGATCCGCCCACTCGATCACGGTCACACCGGCCGCCTGGCGCTCGTCGAGCAGCCCGCCGGCGATCGCCTCGGCGGCGTCGGCGAGACGGTACAGGTCGAGATGGAAGAGGGGCAGGCGCCCCTCGTACTCGGCCATCAGGATGAAGCTCGGCGAGCTGATCGTGCCGGGCACGCCGAGACCGGCGCCGAAGCCCTTGGCGAACACGGTCTTGCCGGCCCCGAGCTCGCCGATGAGGGTGATCACGTCCCCCGCCCGAGCCTCCCTTGCGAGGCGGGCGGCGAGCTCCCTGGTCGCGGCCGCGTCCGCGGTCACGATTCGTCGCTCGAGGGAGGCTGAAGCGGGCATGACCCGAGGGTACCCGAACTGCGCCCGGCCGTGGGGGAGGCCCGGGCCACGGTCTCTCCACCGGCCCCCGGGTCAGGCGAAGCGCTCGAGGTCGGCCAGGGGCACAAGAAGCGGCCGGGCCTCACCGACGTCGACCAGGCCGGCCTCGAGCTGCGTGCCGGACGCGAAGCGCCGCCGCCCGGCCAGCCCGAGCCAGCGCCCTTCCCGGCCGACCGCCGGTCCGGCGCGCATCCGCACGAGATCGGGCGGTGGGGACGGCGCTGGCGGATCGAGCCGCTCGAACAGCAGCCCGGGCGGATCGTCGACGATCGCCACGTCCCGGTCGGCGAGGGCGACGAGGAGATCGAACACGGGCGAGGCGATCGGCTGGCGGAGGTAGCCCTCGAGGGCCAGGACGGCGAACGGGGCCGGGGGATGGAGGCTCGCCCGCTGGCGTGCCTCGGACGCGGCGAGGTCGCGCAGGTCGCGGCTGCCGACCGAGGCGACGACGACGCCGTGGATCCCCATCGCCCGGGCCCGGGTGAGCGTCTCGGCGTCGACCCGGGAGCCGGCGACGACGATCGCCCCGGCGAGTCCGACATCGAGCGCCCCGCGCGACAGCTCAGCGCGGGCGTCGGCCAGGACGACGAGCCGGCCGCGGACCGGACCGCCGGTCGCAAGCACCCCGGCCATGGCCAGGCCGGCGGTCGCCAGGCTGATCCCCGCCCCGGGGCGCACGAGGCGCACGACTCCCGCCGCCGGCGCTTCGAGGAGCCCTCCGCGCTCGCCCACGGCGAGCTGCCAGCTGCCGTCGGTGCGACACAGGAGCTCGCCCTCATCGGGCCCGCGGCGCGACCGGGCGGCGCCGCGACGGGGAGCGGCACCGGCCCACCAGCTGCCGGGGGCGGCGTCAGGGCCGACGGCCGCAGCCGGGATGACGGCCGCCCGCCGGACCCGGGCCAGCTCGGCCAGCGGCGTGCCGGCGACGACGCTCTCGCCCGACCCGACGAGAGGGCGGTCGCCGGGGGCGAGGGCGAGCCGGGCAACGGGCGCCTGGCGCACGAGCGACCGGGGCGCGACGAGCTCGAGGCCCGCCGGAAGATCACCCGGGCCCGGCCGGGCGGCGGGTCGGCGAGGGGCGCCCGAACGGTCGGGGGCCGGACCCGGGTTCATCGTTCGAGCCCCGGCCAGAGCGCGGCCTGCCACGCCGAGAGGAGCTGGCGTCGCCGGTCCGAGCGCTCGGGGAGCCGGAGCGGGACATCGCGCAGGTCGAC
>Ga0334722_10002827_pt1 | contig 19156 bp, 18 predicted proteins | sample C3_bottom_MG_FD_207210 | JGI IMG/M metagenome (GOLD analysis project Ga0334722, IMG submission 207210) | Sediment microbial communities from Yellowstone Lake, YNP, Wyoming, USA - C3_bottom | ecosystem: Environmental > Aquatic > Freshwater > Lake > Sediment | place: USA: Wyoming | collected...
GCGCTGCCGGACCTGCTGGACGCCACCCTGAGCGTCGCCGAGCGGGAGTCCTGGCCGCCAATGCTGCTGGCGGCCGACCTGTCGGCCGGTGCATGCGGTCACGTGCGCTCGGTGAGTGCCTCGCTGGTGCGCGTCGTGGCGCCGCTCGCCGGCGGCGTGGTGCGCGATGCATTCGTGGTGGCCGGGGCGGCCGACGATGCCGCCGGCGCGCTGCACGCGATGGCCGACGAGGCGCGTGCGGTCCGGCGTCGTGTTACGAGTTATGGCGCGCAGAGCCGCGCGGCGCTGGACCGATGCCGCGACTTCGGACGCGGGGGGCCGTCGTCGGCGGCGCTGACGGCGCTGCTGTTCGCACGGCCGGCAATCACCGTGGGGGAGGCGGCGCGGGCGCTGGACCTGTCGGCGCCCACCGCGGGAGCGGCGGTGGAGCGCCTGCACGGCTCAGGACTGCTGCGGGAAATCACCGGCCGCGGTCGCGACCGGGTGTTCGTCTACACGCCGGCGGCGGCGCTGGCGGACTGACTGACGGCCGCGCGCTCGAGCAGGGCGACGATCTCCTCGAGGATGGTGCGGCCCTTGTCGACCGCATACCAGCGCCGGATCTCCTTGTTGCGTTCGGGCTTCTCGAGCTGCTTCCACTCGGCGACCACGCGCTCCTGCAGCGCCCTGGGGCGCGAGCCCCACCAGCCGCGCTCCTGGAACTCGTCGTCGAGGACGATGACGACCGGGATGGAGCGCGAGGTGCCATTCGTGAGGTGGGCATCCATCAGCTCAGGCTCGGCATCGCGGCGCACCGTGCGGAGCTCCAGGTTCGACGCCGCCTCGGCGAGGGCGCTGACCACCGGGACGACGCTCTGGGAATCGATGCACCAGTCCTCGGAGATGGTGAGGAGGTGCCACTTGCCGCCGAGTGCCTCGACGCGCGCGAGCAGGTCGGCGGGGACGATGGCGCGGTCGCGCTGGGCGGTGAACAGGGGGCCGTACTCGGCGGAGGCGGCGGCCATCACGTCGAACGGGGCCGCGGCGGCGAAGTAGTCAGAGGAGGTTTTCATATTGCTATAATACTACATTGGCATATAGTAGAACGCAAGGGGAAGGGGCGGCGGGGCAGCCGGGAGCGGGGCAGCCGGGAGCGGGGCAGCCGGGAGCGGGGCAGCCGGGGGAGTGGCGGCGGGGGGGAGTGGCGGCGGGGGCGCCGCCCCCGTGACGCGACGGGCCGGAATTCGTTAGTGAATTGCAATGCGGTTCCTGCAGACCCTTCCTGCGCTGGCGCTCGTGTCGGCCGCGTGCGGCCCGGCCATTCGGCCGCTCGGGCCGATCGCGCCCGTGCGCGCGCCGGTCGAGGCGCTGCCCGAGCCTCCCGCGGAGTCGCCACCGCCCGCCGCGCCGCTCGCCCTCACCGACGAGGAGTACCTCCACATGCGGGCACTCATGGTGCCGGTGGAAGGGGTACGGCCGGAGAAGGTTCCCGACACGTACTGGCAGGACCGGGACGGCGGGGCGCGCACGCACCAGGCGGTGGACATCCTCGCCCGGCGCGGCACGCCGGTGCTCGCGGCCGACAGCGGCACGGTGCTGCGCCTCGCGAAGAACACGCTGGGCGGCAACACGATCTACGCGACCGACCCAGAGCGGCGCTTCGTCTTCTACTATGCGCACCTCGATCACTATGCCGCCGGCCTGCATGAGGGCCAGCCGGTCGCGCAGGGCGAAGTGATCGGCTACGTTGGCACTACGGGCAACGCGCCCAAGAACACGCCGCACCTGCACTTTCAGGTGATGCGGTACGTGGATGCGCGGCAGTGGTGGAGCGGTCCGCCCCTCGACCCGCGTCCGTTCCTGGCGCAGTCCGGCGTGCAGGCGGGAAGCGCACAGACCGCCGCCGCAGTGCCGCAGCTGCCGTAAAGGCCAAGGAGCCGTCATGACGATGTCGGGTAAGATGCGCGCCTCGCTGCGCGCCGAATGCAACCGCCTGCCGGCGACGGTGCACGTCGGGAAGGACGGCCTGACCCCGGCCCTCGTCCAGTCGCTCGACGACGCGCTGCGCACCCACGAGCTGGTGAAGGTGGCGCTCAATCGCAGCGTGGATGTCACCGCCCGCGCGGCGGCGACGGAACTCGCGCAGTCGGTGGGCGCCGAGGTGATCCAGACCATCGGGAAGACGACGACGCTCTACCGCCAGAATCCGGAGATCGAGGGAAAGAAGGGCGACCCGCCGCCCTGGCGGCGATAAGGCGGCGGGCGTGGCGCCGCGTCAGCGGGCGCGGGTGAACACGAGGTCCCAGACTCGGCCGGATCCCAGGTGCATGGCCGTGGCATTGCCCTTCTTGTCGCGCGTGAACCACACGGTGCCGTAGGCGCCGCCCTCAAAGGTGTCGGTGTAGGCGGGGATCTGGGTGAACTGGGTGCCGGGGCGAAGCTCGATCACGAGCGCGCCCTTTTCGACCTTCGCGGTCCAGGTGACATCGATCTCGGGCTGGTACCAGCGCCCGGCGAGTGCCTGCAGCTGTGCCTCGGCCGGCTTCGCGCGTTCGGTCGCCTTGAAGGTCCACGTCAACGTGTCACCGTCCGAGGCGATGATGCGCGCGCCGGCGGATGCGCCGCCCGCGGCGGGATTGAAGTGCACGCGGGACGCGGCGCCCATCAGGAAGTCGCCGTCGCGCAGAGCGCGCAACGGCGCGCCGCCGCGAATGCGCAGCTGCCCGCGCTCGATGAAGAGCTCGGTGACGTCATGCGTGCGGTCGTCGGAGTAGAGGCCAGTCAACGACGCGAGTCGATTGGGATCGGCCATCGTGGTGTCCCATGCCACCGGCGGCGCGAGGTTCGGGATGAGCGCGTCGGCGAGCTGGCGCACGTACGACGTGGCCGGCGCGCCGGCGGCGTTGCACATCACGGCGATCGACAGCCCGGCGTTGGGATAGCGGGCGAGGTAGGTGCTGTAGCCGGCGGTGCTGCCGCTATGCGCCCACTCGGGGGTGCCGCGGTACGTGCCGTTGATAATCCCCATAGCGTACGGGATCTGCCGTCCGCTGGTGAGTGTCGCCCGGCTGAGCAGCGAATCGCTGACCGCGCCGAAGGTCCGGTTGGTGAGCGCGTCGTTCCACTTGAGCCAGTCGCCCACGGTGGTGAGCAGGCCGCCCGGGCCGTGCACGCCCTCGAATGGCATCTCGAGGTGCCAGCCGTCGGCGCGGCGCGAATACGCCTGGGCGCGCCGCGGCACGATGGCGGTGAAGTCGTCGCGCCAGCGCGTGTCGGCCATGCCCGCGGGCTTGAACACGCGCTCGGCGCTGAAGCGCGCGAACGGCATGCCGCTCACGCGCTCGACAATGGTCGGCAGCAGCGCGAAGCCGGAGTTGGTATAGGAGTAGAAATCGCCCACCGGGTAGTTGAGCGACTTCTGCCGGACGATGAGGTCCACGAGGTCGGCCTGCGACGTCACCCGCGTGCCGCGCGGATAGCCCTGGTCGGCCACGAGGTTGCTCCACTCACGCAGGCCGCTGGTGTGCGAGAGCAGGTGGCGGATGGTGATGGTGCGGCCGTACTCCGGCAGTTCGGGAATGTATTTCCGCACGTCGTCGTCGAGCCGGATCTTTCCTTCGCCGACCAGCAGCAGCACGGCGGTGGCGGTGAACTGCTTGGCCACGGAGCCGCTCTCGAGGATGGTGAGCGGCGTGATGGGCGTGCCGGTCTCGAGGTCGGCCATGCCATAGCCGCGCGCGAAGATGGTCGCGCCGTTGCGCGCGACGCCCACGGCGCAGCCGGGCGTGTGGGTGCTGTTCCACTGTGCGAACACCTTGTCGGCCGTCGCGATGAGGTCCTGCGCGCCGAGTACGGCGGGAAGGGCGAGGAGGAGGAGACGCTTCATGGGGTGATGGCGCTGGGGTGGGACGGCGTCGGGTGCGCCGCGCGTGCGGCATATCGATTCTCGGTGTCGCCGCCGGGCCCCGCTAGAGGCGCTCTGGCTCCGGAACGGTCCGTTCGCCGCCCGCGCTGCCGGTGTTCAACGTGCCCGCGGGTTCGAACAGCAGCACCGACACTTCCTGCGCCGCAACCGGCCGGTGCTCCACGCCGCGCGGGACGACGAGAAACTCGCCTTCGCGCACGTGGACCGTCCGGTCGCGGAACTGCATCTCGAATGCGCCGTTGACGACGAGGAACAGCTCGTCCTCGTGAGCGTGGTGGTGCCAGACGAACTCGCCCTGGAACTTGACGAGCTTCACGTGCTGGCCGTTGAGTTCGCCGACGATGCGCGGGCGCCAGTGTTCGTGGAACTGCGCCAGCTTCTCGGCCAGCACGACCTTGTCGAGCGTCATGGCCGGACGGGGCGCCGGACATCGGGCATGGCGCGCGCGGTGGCGTTCATCCGGCGATGGCGCCGAGCACGCGCCACGGCGTGAGGGGGAGGGCGCACAGCTCGACGCCGAGCGCGTCGGCCACGGCGGCGGCGATGGCCGGCGCCGTGGGGATGATGGGCGGTTCGGCGATGCCGCGTGCGCCGATGTGGTTGGCGGCCGGGTCGGCGCCGGGGAGGAACGAGGCGTCGATGGCCGGCACGTCGGCCATCGTGGGCACCTTGTAGTCGTGCAGGTTGGCGTTGAGCGTCACGCCGCGCGCGCGGTCGATGTGCCGCTCCTCGAACAGCGCGTACCCAATGCCCTGGATGATGCCGCCGTGCAGCTGGCTCTCGGCGAGCGCCGGGTTGATGATGCGTCCCGCGTCGTGCACAGCGACGATGCGCAGCACGCGCACCACGCCGGTCTCGGCGTCCACCTCCACCTCGGCGAACTGCGCGCCGACCGTGACGATGGCGAGGTCGGGATTTGGCCCACGCGAGCCGCGGCCAAGGATCTGCACGTTGCCGAGCTTGCGACAGAGATCCGTGAACGACAGCTGCGTGACCCCGTCCTGCAGGATTTGCGAGTCGTGCGTCGAAAGCTGCTCGATGCGTACGTCCAGCATCTGCGCGGCGGCCTCGAGCAGGTGCGCCTTGGCCTCCTCGGCCGCCATGCGCACGGCGGGGCCGACGCTCGGCGTGGTCATGGAGCCCCACGAATTGCCGGTGTACGGCAGCCGCTCGGTGTCGCCGATGACGGCGCGCACGGTGTCGAGCCGGGCGCCAAGCGCCTCGGCGGCGATCTGTGCGAGAATGGTGCGCGCGCCGGTGCCGAGGTCCTGCGTGCCGGCGAGCACGTCCACGGAGCCATCGCTGTTGATGCGAACGTGGGCGTAGCTCGGCGGGCCGCCGCCGGTGGGCCACGTTTGCGCGGCGACACCACGGCCGCGTTTCACGCGGCTGATGGCAGATGGCGGATGGCTGATGGCAGAGGGCCAGCCGAAGCGCTGCATGCCCTCGGCGTAGCATTCGGCCAGGCGGTTGCCGCTGAACTCGCGGTTGGCGCGTTCGTCGCGGGTGGCGAGGTTCTTCAGGCGCAGGGCGACGGGATCCATCTGCAGGGCGCGCGCCAGCGCGTTCATGGCGCCCTCGAGGGCGAACGCGCCTTCCACGTAGCCTGGGCCGCGGAACGCCTGCATGCCACTGGCGTTGATGTAGACGCAGGTCTCGGTGGTGCGAACGTTGGGGCAGGCGTACATCTCGTGGAAGATCTGTGCCGGACCGCCCTCCCATCCGCTGATGCCGAGCGGGATGTGCGCGTCGAGGACGAGCGCGGTGAGCGTGCCGTCGCGCCGCGCGCCGATGGTGACCTTCTGCACGGTGGCCGGGCGGTTGCCGCTGTCGGTCTGCTCGGCGCGGCGGTCGTTGATGCAGCGCACGGGGGCGCCGAGCGACCGGGCGAAGAGCGCGGCCGTGTAGGTGTGCGCCCCGGCGCCGTTCTTGGCGCCGAAGCCGCCACCCATGTAGTCCTTGAGCACGCGCACCTTGGCGTGCGGCAGTTCCAGCGCCTTGGCCACGTCGCTGCGCACACGGAAGATGCCCTGCGTGGACTCCCAGACGGTGAGATGGCCGTCGTTCCACTCGCAGACCGCGCCGTGCGGCTCGAGCGCCGAGTGCAGCGCGACCTGCGTGCGGTACTCGCGCGTGATGGTGACTTCGGCGTCGGCCAGTCCGCGCGCCACGTCGCCGCGCTGGACGACGTCGGGCTCGGTGGTGTTGCCCGCGCTCCGCACGCGCGGGGCGTCGGCGGCGAGGGCCTCGTCAACGGTGACCGCGTGCGGGGCCACGTCGAACACGAGGGACGCGGCGATGACGACCGCGGCGCGCTCGGCGTCCTGGAGCGACTCGGCGCACGCGGCGGCAAGCGGCTGCCCCGCATACGACACCTCGCGGCGGAAGAGACGCGTGGCCGCGGGGGCGTCGCCCGGGCCCATGACGCCGAGTACGCCGGGCAGCGCGCGCGCGCCGTCGAGGTCAATGGCGGTGAGCGTACCCTTGGCGACGGGAGACCGCACGATGACGGCGTGGAGCATGCCCGGACGCACGGTGTCGGCGGTGTAGCGTGCGCGGCCGGTGACCTTCTCGAAGGCATCGACACGCGGCGGGCTGGTGCCGACGATGGAGAGCGGCGTGTCGGCGGTCCACGGCGCCGGCTCGAAGGCCGGCACCTCGACGACGCGCGTCTCGGTGCGCCCCTCGACCTCCACGATGGTCTGCACGAAGCGCGCCCCCGTGCGGCCGCGGTCGTGCGGGCCCGTGCCGCTCATGAGGCGCGGCCCTGTGCGTCGGCGACGGCGCGGATGGCGTTGACGATCTTGGGATACGTGCCGCAGCGGCAGAGGTTGCCGCCCATGGCGGTGCGGATCTCGTCGTCCGTCGGGTGCGGGGACTGTTCGAGCAGCGCGGCCGCCGCGAGCAATTGGCCGGGGGTGCAGTAGCCGCACTGTGCCGCGTCGTGCGTGATGAATGCCTGCTGCAGCGGATGCAGGGTGTTCCCCTCGGCGAGTCCCTCGACCGTCTGGACCTGTGCCCCGTCGCAGGCGGCGGTGAGGGTGAGGCAGGCGTACACCAGGCGATTGTCGAGGCGCACGGTGCAGGCGCCGCACTCGCCGTGGTCGCAGCCGAGCTTGGAACCGGTCAGGCCGAGCTGGTCGCGCAGGGCGGCGAGGAGGGTGGGGGAGACGCCTGCGTCCACCTCTCGGGGGGTGCCGTTGACGAGCAGTTTCATGGGCGAGATATGGCTATCACAACGGGAAAAAGCAAAACGGGTTTACGGTTGTCGGTCTACCGTTTCCCGTGCTTCGAACCACGGGGTGGCCATCAGGTCCGGACGACGATGAACGGAAGACGGACAACTGCAAACCGCCGTTGCAGTTGCCATAGGTTGAGCGGTCGGTGTGGTCCCGCTATCTTCCGCGTGTACCACCGCACCCCACCCAGAGGATCTCCATGCCGTACGTCATCACCGAAGCCTGCATCGGCACCAAGGACAAGGCCTGCGTCGACGTCTGCCCCGTGGACTGCATCTACGAGGGCGCCGACCAACTCTATATCCATCCCGATGAGTGCATCGACTGCGGCGCGTGTGAACCCGAGTGCCCGGTGACGGCGATCTTCCCCGAGGAGGACGTGCCGGCGAACCTCAAGTCGTACATCGCGAAGAACAAGGATGTGTTCGCGGGGCCGAATCCGCCGGGGAAGCCAAGTCGCTGAGCGACAGACGACAGACGAGGAAGAGCCCGGCGGGGGGATCCGCCGGGCTCTGCTGTTTCGGTCGACTGATAACGGTGAACGGACAACCGTGAACGGTCTTTCGTTCACCGTTCCTCGTTATCCGTTGAACAACCCCTGCGGGAAGTAGCGGTCCTTGCCGATGAAGACGGCCAGCAGCGCGATGTACTGCAGGAACGTGCTGATTTCGCTCTTCCATGCCTCGGCCCAGTGGAACTCGCCGCCCACCGCGTTGGCGGCGCCGAGCGGAATCCAGCGGGCGGTGCGGCGCTTGTACGCCAGGTACTCCTCGCCGAAGATCGACTCCAGCACGCCCTCCTCGTAGCGGACGATGAAGTAGTACTCGACGGCGAAGAGCACGGTGGCGACCGGGAGGAACCACCAGGCGCCGCTGAGCGCGACGAAGCCCATCCAGAGCAGGTAGTTGCCGTTGTAGAGCGGATTGCGGCTCAGGGCGAACGGTCCGTGGGTCACGAGCTTCTGCACGTTGCGCGAGCGGCGGCGCGTGACGGTGCCGGCCGTGGCGACGCCCCACAGGCGCCATGCCTCGCCAAGGACGCCGAGGACCGCCCCGACGATGGCGCCGAGCCGCGTGATGCCGCCGCCGGCGAGCAGCGGCACGACCAGGAAGGGCACCGGCAGCCAGCCGCGGTTGCGGAAGATCACCGCCCCGATGCGGGCCGGGCGGGAGGATTCGGAGGCGGAGATGGCGGTCAATGGGGCGGATGGCAGAGGGCAGAGGGCAGATGGCGGAATGATAATGGCATGGGCTACTGTGCGGTCAGCGACACCAGGAATTCGCTCAGGATGTGGTTGAATGCCGCCGGACGCTCCATGTTGCTCACGTGGCCCGCGCCGGCAATCACCTCGAGCCGGCTGCCGGCGACCGCGAGGTGCATGGCGCGTGCGTCCGTCACGGGCGTGAGCACGTCCTCGTCGCCCACCACGATCAGCGTGGGCACGTCGATGGTGGGAAGCGTCGGGGTCGAGTCGGGTCGGTTCCTCAGGGCGTCAAGCGCGCCGACCACGCCCGCGACAGGGGCGAGCGACATCATGCGGTGCAGCTCGTCGACGAGTTCCGGGTGCTTCTCGCGCGTGGTGCGGCCGACCATGCCGGTGATCATCTGGTTGGCGACGGCGCTGCTGCCGCGCTCGTGCGCGAGCGCCTGCATCTCCGTCCGCGCCAGCCTGGCCGCGTCGGTGTCGGCCGTGGCGCGCGTATCGCAGAGCACGAGGGCCCGCACCCGTCCGCGATGCCGGCGCCAGAAGGCGAGCGCGGCGTAGCCGCCCATCGACAGCCCGGCGACGACCACGCGGTCGAGGGCGAGCTCGTCGAGCAGGGCGGCCGCATCGTCGGCGTAGCCATCCACGCCCCAGTGGCCGCCGGCCGCCGTATCGTCGGCCGGTCCTTCTTCCGCGACGGCGGCGCTCTCCCCGAAGCCGCGCAGATCCATGCAGATGGTCCGGGCCGGCGCGGCCAGCGCCCCCAGCTGCGGCGACCAGAGCGAGCGGTTGTGCGGAAAACCGTGCAGGAAGAGCACCGGGATACCCGCGCCCACGTCGTCGTAGCCGAGGGCCCGGCCGTTCGTGAAGGTGATCATTCCGGAGTCCCCGTGCCCGTGTCCGGTTCAAGATCCGGCTGCACGTGCAGCATCTGCACCGCCACGAACACCGCGGCGAGCAGCGGCGTGGCGACGAACAACCCCATCAGGCCGAAGACGTACGCCATCAGCACCTGCGTCATCATCGTGAGCGCCGGCGGAAGCTCGAGGTGTTCCTTCATCAGGTACGGGATGAGGAGGTTGTTCTCGAGGAACTGGATGCCCCAGTACGCGATGAGCACGACCAGCGCCTTCTGCGGCGAGTCAACGAAGGCCATGGCGATGGCCGGGATGGCGCTCAGCGTCGGGCCGATGTTCGGGATGAACTCGAGGATGCCGGCGATGAGCCCCAGCGGGAGGGCGGCGCGCACGCCGATGATCATGAGGATGGCCGTCGTGACGGTGCCGATGATGAGCATCGCGATGGCCTGCGTGCCCAGCCACCGGCGCAGCTTCACCGCGATGGCCGTGAGCACGGGCCGCAGCCGTTCGCGGGTGGGGGGGCGCGCGAGGAGCAGCATGCCGCGCAGGTAGAGATCGGGCTCGGCGGCAATGTACACCGCGAGGAAGAGCACCAGCACGAAGCCGCCGACGACGGCGAGCGTCGAGGTGAGGATGCCGAGGGCCAGCGCCTTGAGGCGGTCGGCCTGGTCGTAGAGGGCGCCGACGAGCCGGCCGTGCGACGGGACACCTGCCCGGGCCACGGAATCGGGAGCAAGGGCGGGGACCGCTGCGCCGGCTGGGGCGTCCGTGCCGGTGGGTGCCGCGGTGCCGGTGATCATGTCGAGCAGGCGCGGCTGGTGGGTTTCCAGCCACGCCTCGGCCTTCACGATGGCTTCGGGGAACCGCGTGCGCAGTTCCTGCGACTGGGTGACGAGCGTCGGCGCCGACCAGACGGCCAGGCCAATGATCAGGGCGACGACACCGAAGATCACCAGCGGCGAGCCCACGCCACGGCGGATGTGGCGCCGCTCGAGCGCGTCCACCGCAGGCGTCGCCCCCAGGCCGAACAGCACGCCGAGGAAGGCGGTGAGGGCCAGGATGCGCGTGGCCCAGAGAAATTGCAGCCCGAGCAGAACGAAGACGACGACGAGGGCGGCCCGGACCAGGTCGGTGTGGTCGGCAGTCAGGAGCACGCGCCGGCCGGGGACGGCGCCAGCTGGCGGGATGTCCGGGGTCGCTGGTGCGGCAGAGCGTGGGGTTTCGTCTGGCATGGGCGGGTCGGCGGTATTCGGCGAGGGGACTCGCTACATTTGTACCACACGCGGCACCGGAGAGGAAGGAAGCGAGTGAGCCCCAAGAGCGCGGCACCGGCGGTGAAGTACCTGGATTCAGACGATGCCGTCGGGCGATTCTTCGACGGAATTCGCGGCACGCCACTGCTCGCGATCGACACCGAAGGGGCCAGCTTCCACCGGTTCATCGATCGCATCTACCTGCTGCAGCTCTCGACGCGCGACGCGCATGCCATCATCGATCCGCTCCCCATCGCGCCACCGGCGGCGCTCGGTGCGCTGCTCGAGGACCCGCAGGTCGAGGTGGTCTTTCATGATGCCGACTACGACCTGCGCCTGCTGCACCAGGACTACGGCTGGCAGGTGCGGAACATCTTCGACACCCGCGTCGCGTCACAGCTGCTGGGCGTGAAGGCGTTCGGCCTGGCGGCGTTGCTGGAACAGCACTTCGGGGTGAAGCTCGACAAGAAGCACCAGCGCGCCGACTGGTCCATGCGGCCGCTGCCGCAGGGAATGCTCGACTACGCGGCGCAGGACACCATGCACCTGCTGCAGCTGCGCGACGCGCTCAAGGAGCAGCTCGAGCGGAAGGGGCGCTGGAGCTGGGCGGCCGAGGAGTTCGAGCGACTCGAGGGAACGCGCTGGGCGCCGGAGGACGCGGGGCAGGCGTTCCTGCGCATCAAGGGCGCCCGCGACCTGACACGGCGCGAGCTGGCCGTGCTGCGCGAGGTGGCGCAGTGGCGCGACGCCACGGCGCACGCGCTCGACCGCTCGACGTTCCGCGTGGTGGCCAACGAGGTGCTGCTCGAGATCTCGCGGCTGCAGCCGAAGACGGCCGACGCCCTCGGGAAGATCAAGGGCATGCCGCGCGGCATGATCGAGCGTGCCGCCCCCGACGTGCTGGCGGGTGTGGCGCGCGGGCTGGCGGTGCCCGAGGCGCAGCTGCCGCGCTTTCCGAAGTCGACGCGCTGGGAGAAGGATCCCGAGTTCGACGACAAGTTCGGGCGGCTCAAGGCCGTGCGCGATGCCGCGGCCGTGCGGCTCGAGCTCGACCCGGGAGTGCTGGGTTCGCGCGAACGTCTCGAGGCCGTGGCGCGCCTGGTGCCGCGCGCCGTGGAGGACCTGGCGGCCATTCCCGACCTGCGCCGCTGGCAGGTAGCCGAAATGGGCGAGGCCTTCGTGAAGGCGCTGGGCGGTTTCAAGCCGAAGGCGAGCGCGGCCGCGGCACCCGCGCCCGATTCGCCGTACCTCGAGTCGTGACGACCACCGCCGGTCGGCGGGAACGCCGGGTCAGCTGTTAGAACCCCAGGTACATCCGCACCCGCGGCTCGATCCGGTCGGGTGTCCACGGCGGCGACCAGACGATGTTGACCTGTGCGCTGGTCACGCCCGGGATGGCCTGCACGGCGGTGGTGGTGTCATGCACCAGCTCCGGCCCCGACGGGCAGGCGGGCGTGGTGAGCGACATGTCGACCGTGACGTCGCTGCCATCGACGCGGATCTCGTACACGAGGCCCAGGTCGACGATGTTGAGATTGAGCTCGGGGTCCTTCACGCGGCGCAGCGCCAGCTTCACCAGGTCCTCGGTGACGAGTTCGGCGCTCTGGTCCGCATAGTAGGCGGCTCCGTCGGCAAACGGGCCAGCAGGCGGCAACTCTTCGTCGGTCATGGGGGCGCTCCTGTGGGTCACCGCAGTATCGCCGCGGGAGGCGCCGTAATTCAAGCGGAAGCGGTCAGCGGCGGCCCTTGACCGCGGCCGTCCTGGTGCCGGCGGCTCCCGGCTTGACCTTTCTGGCAGAGGGCTTGGCGACCTTGGCGCCGACCTTGGCCGGGGAGGCCTTGGATGCCGGCTTGACTGCCTTTGCCTTTGTCTTCGCCGCGCCCGTACTCGTGGCCGCCTTGGGCTTGGCGGCGGCCTTCCTGACGCCCGACTTCACGCTGGCCGCGGCGGCCGGACGCGTCTTCACCTTCTTGTGGCGCGAACGACGGCTGCGCAGCGGCTTGTTCCAGTTGACGGCGCGATCGGCGCGAAATGCGGCCGGCATGGCGCTGATGCGCAGATCCTCGTCGGTCACGGCAAGGGCGGCGGCATCGGCGAGATCGGCGCGCACGTCGGCGATGACGGTGGCGGGCCGTCGGGCGCGGGCGGCGTGCACCCGGTTGGTCAGCAGGATGATGAACATGTTGCGCTGCGGATCGATCCACATCGACGTGCCCGTGAAGCCGACGTGTCCATACGCCGTGGGGCTGAGGTACTCGCCCGCGCCGTGCCGTCCCTCCGCCATTTCCCAGCCGAGCGCCCGCGAGCCCGCCGCCCGCTGGGTGAACAGGCGAACGGTCGAATCGCTGATGATCCGCGTCCCCTGATAGATGCCGCCATTGAGCATCATCTGCGCGAACACCGCGAGGTCGTCGGCGGTGCCGAAGAGCCCGGCGTGCCCGGCGACGCCGCCGAGCGCGTATGCATTTTCGTCGTGCACCTGGCCCTGCAGCGGATAGCCGCGCGGCGGCGACACTTCGGTGGGCGCGACGCGGTCGCGCACCGAATCGGCCGGCAGGAAGCCCGTGTCGTGCATCCCGAGGGGTTCAAAGACGCGCTGCCGCACGAAGACGTCGAGCGGCATGCCGGCGATCGTCTCGACCACCATGCCGAGCATGTCGGCGCCGAGGTCGGAATACTCGTAGTAGCGGCCGGGGCGGTAGCCCAGCGGCGTGTCGATGACGGCCTGGCGCGCCGCCGCGGGGTCGTGCGTAATGCGCCAGAGGTCGCGTCCTGCGGGCAGGCCGCTGCGGTGCGTGAGGAGGTGCCGGATGGTCACCTCGTCCTTCCACTTGCCCACAAAGCCCGGGATGTAGTTCTGCACCTTGGCGTCGAGCGAGAGGCGGCCCTCGTCGTACAGGATCATGGCGGCCGTGGTCGTTGCCACCACCTTGGTGAGCGAGGCCAGGTCGTAGATGGTGCGGTCGGTGGAGACGGCGGGACTCTCGCTGCTCCAGCCGAGCGTCCCGAAGCCCTTGCGCCAGACGGCAGCCCCCTGGCGTCCGATCACGACCGCCGCGCCGGGGAAGCCGCCGGCACGAATGCCCTCGCGGATGACCCGGTCGATGATCTCCAGGCGCTCCGGCGACATGCCCACGCTTGCGGGGGCGCGGACCGGCAGGCCCTCGCCAGACCCACCAAGCACAAGTGCGGCAATGAGATGGAGGATCACGGGCGCTGGGGAAAGGGGCGCGGGCAACGGGATGCCGAATCAATTGGAGCATCGGCACGGTACGGGGGCAATGCAACCTAAGCTCTACGATGCAAGCCTTGTACCCGCAAGACGAGTAGTTTCCCCGACAGTCACCCCGGCAACCCTCTTCGCGGGCCAGGTGACTCATCTAGCGAACGTTCATGGCTGATCAGCTCACGATCCGACGCGCCATTCATGGCGACGAAGCGGCGTTGCGCGCCCTCTGGGTGCAATACGCGCCGCGCATCGACGCCGTGGTGCGGCGCCTGGTGGGCGATCCCGACCAGGCGGCCGATGTCGCGCAGGAGGTCTGGATCCAGATCTTCCGCGCACTGCCGACGTATCGCGGCGACTCGCAGTTCGCGACGTGGGCGCACCGCATCGCCGTGAACCGCACGCTGAACGCGCTGCGGGCGCTCCGCCGGATCGGCAAGGCCGAGACGGAGATCGAGGAGGACACCGCGTCGGTCGAGCACGACGGCGACCGGACGCTGCTGGCGCAGACGATCGACGAGGCGGTGCAGAAGCTGTCGCCGGGGGCGCGGGCGGTGTTCGTGCTCCACGACGTCGAGGGATACACGCACGAGGAGATTGCGGCCGAGCTCGGGATCACGGCCGGCGGGTCGAAGTCGCAGCTGTTCAAGGCGCGCGCGAAGCTGCGCACGCTGCTCAAGCACCTGGTGGATGCTCCCATTTCGCAGGACACGTCACATGTCGCACATCTCTCCTGAACGACTGGCCGCCCTGGTGGACGAGACGGCGACGCCCGACGAGGCGTCGCACCTCGCCGAGTGCGCGCCGTGCGCCGATGAACTCGCCGCGCATCGCCGGCTCGTCCGCCTGGCGCTGACCGACACGCCGCGCGAAGGGCCGCCGCTGAACGACTGGGCCTCGCTGGGCGCGATGCTGAAGTCCGAGGGGATCATTGCTGCCGCGCCGCCGGCTCCGGCGCGCCCGGCGCGCACGCGCTGGCTGCTGCGGGTCGCGGCGGGCGTGACGCTGCTGCTGGGCGGCACGCTGTTGGGACGCAGCACGAGCAACGTGGATTTCGCGCTCGGCGGCACACCGGCGCCGGCGCCGTCCTCTGCGCAGGGATCGGCGGCGGCCGCCCCGGTCTTCGCGTCGCCGCAGGCGGCGATGCAGGTGCTCACCTCATCACAGCAACAGTACTCGGATGCAGCGGCCTATCTGGCCGCGCAGGACACGACCTCGCACTTCATCGGGCTCAACATCAACACCTACCGGGCCCGGCTGACGGCGCTCGACAACATCGTGGCGTCCACGCGGACGGCGCTCTACCAGGCGCCACAGGATCCGGTGCTCAACCAGTACTACCTGTCGGCGATGGCGGCACGCGAGGCGACGCTCAAGCAGTACCAGGCGGCGCTGCCGGCGAAGCAGGCGCTGGAGCGGTACTAGCGCGAGCGCAGAGAGACAACAGAGAGACAACAGAGAGACAACAGAGAGACAACAGACAGACAACAGACAGACAACAGACAGACAACAGACAGACAACAGAGAAACAACAGGGTCTCACTTCAAGGTTGACGCAATGATGGACTTCCTTCCTTTCATGCGACGCGTGGCGCCGGTGGCGCTGGCGGCCAGCGCGGCGCTCGGCGCCGCGGCGGGCGCGGCGGGGGCGCAGCAGTCGACGGCGCGCACTGGGCGGCGCGTGATGGTGCACGTGGATTCCAACGAGACCATGAAGGTCACGGTGGTGCTCGACGGGCTCGACAGCCTGCTGCGGTCGCTGGCCCAGTCGCGCGCGCTCGAGGAGCGCATCGGGATGGCGCTGCGCGAATACTCCGGGGCGCAGCCCGACGAGGCGCGCAAGCGCGCCCTCGAGGAGCAGCTGCAGAAGCTCACCGAGAACAACGTGCGGCTGATGTCCAAGATCCAGATTGCGTGCACCAGCCAGCGGCCGTCGGACCGGGCGCCGGAGGGCTACCTGGGCGTTGCGTTTGCCATGGGCGGCACGGTGAAACGCGAGAACAACGGCCCCGAGGTATACCGCTTCGACGAGCCGCCCGAGGTGATCTCGGTGGAGATCGGCTCGCCTGCCGACCGCGCCGGAGTGCAACGCGGCGATCGCATCGTTGCCATGGACGGTCGGGACCTGGTGGGACGTGATGTGATCCTTGCGCAGCTGCTGGTGCCGGGACGCAGGCTGCCGCTCCGGCTCGGGCGCGATAGCAAGGAACTCAACGTCGTGGTGCAGGTGCAGAAGCGGCCCGAAGGCTTCGCCGACGAGTGCACCGACCTCGACCTGACGATGCTGCCCATGCGCCGGCCGGGCACGGCATCGGCCGCGCCGCGCACCTTCACCCTCGTGCGCCCGCCGTCGCCGCCGCGTGCCCGTGTGGACGCCCCGGCGGCGCCAGACGCCCCGGCCGCGCCGAGCGTGTGGCAGTTCGTGCCGCCCCCGGTGGCCATCTCCGGCTACTCGAGCCTCGTGGCCGGCGCCCAGCTCACCACGCTCACCGACGACTTCAAGGAACTGACCGGTGCCGATGCCGGCGTCATGGTGCAGCGCGTCGTGCCCGAATCACCGGCGGCCGTGGCCGGGCTGCGTGGCGGCGACGTGATCGTGGAAGCCGGCGATCGTCCGGTGACGAGCACCCGCTTCCTGCAACGGATGATTGGCGACACCGACGAGCGCACCCTGAAGCTCAAGGTCGTGCGCAAGGGAAAGGCGCGGACGGTGTGGCTGAAGTGGTGGGACTGAGCGATCAGCGGTCGCTCGTGACCACCACGAGGGCGTGGGGCGGCACCACGACCGCCTCTGCGGACGGCAGCATGCGCCGCACCGGCGGGAGGCTCCGCACCGGGCGGCCGTGGGGGCCGTCGGCCTGCCACTGGTACTGCGCCGGGCCGTACTCGACTACCGTCCGTCGTCCGCCCGTCAGGCCCGTGCCGGTCACTCGATAGGACACTGACGGGTTCTTGTTGACGAGCAGCGTGGACCACCGGCCGTCCGGGCGGCGCAGGGTGTACGCCGAGAGCAGCTCGTTGCCGTCGGCGTCGCGTGCGTCCGTCTCCGTTGCGAACATCACGTGCCGGCCGCCATGCGGGGCAGTCCAGTCCTGCGTCACGAGGCGCAGCCCGTAATACGTCGCCACCCGGCCGCGAATGCGTCGCTGCGCGTCGGTGACGAAGAGCATGTTGTTGCCCCAGCGGTCGCAGCGCGGCGACTGGTCGAGCAGCGTCGGCTCCCATCCATAAAGGAACGCCGCGCGCCCGCCGAGCAGGAGGAAACGGCCGACGATGTCGGCGTTGAGCAGTGCGCCCGCCATGGTGACCTGCGATTCCCCGGGAAAGGCGGAGTACCCGTACTCGGCAATCACGCGCGGCACGCTGTCCGCCACGCCGTCGCGACCGACCTGCGCCAGGCGATCGGCGAGGCGGGCCGACGCTTGGGCGAGCTGCGGCGCACTCTCGGCGCAGATGTCATCCCACGGATACCACTCGAACGAAAAGAAGGTGAAATCGCCCGGCCGTCCGCGCTCGCGCAGTGCCGCGAGAAAGCGCGGAATCCATGTGTCGCCCGCGGTGTCGCTGGGCCAGGCAAACATCACGCGGCTCTCGAGCCCCTGAAAGCCGGGCCCGCCGAGCGGCGCGTCGGGCCATCCCGCACGGATGGCACGCGCCGCCTGCGCGTAGAGCGCCGCGTAGTCCTCGGGCGTGACGTACTGGCCGTCGGGCTCCTCGCCCATCTCGATGCGGCCAATGCGGTAGCCGCGCCGCCGCAGGTAGCGCACCTCGGCGGCCGCATCGTCGGGGATGCCGTACAGCACCGCCACGGGGACCATCGCCGGCCGACCGAAGGTCAGTGAACTCCGGAAGACGCGGTCGAAGCCCGGCTGCTCCAGGTCGAGGTCGATATCCTCGGCGCGGTGCCATGGGTCGGTGCTCGACGCATACGTGGTCGACTGGCGCGAGGACGCCGCCCCATGCCGCATGGCGTCGCGCAGCCCCGCGCCGTCGTCGACGCCGATCTCGAGCTCGCGGATGGCGTATCCCAGCGAGTCGCGCACGTCGGAGGCGCCGGGCGGCGCGTCGTGCGCGCTGGCGGTGAGCACCAGGCGCACGAAGCGCGCGAGCACGGGGGCGTCGGCGAGACGCCGCCGTTCGGTGCCACCGGTCCCGTGGCGCTCGTCGCCGTTGGGAAAGGTGATCCAGCGCCCGTCGGGATTCTCGTCGATGTCGTGCACCTCGTCGCCGTGCCAGTACTGCACGCGGAAGGCCGCGGCATGCGGCGCGCCCCAATGGATGCGCATCGCGTTCACCGGGGTCGGGCGGCCAAGGTCGACGATCACCCACTGCGGGAGCAGCGAGTCCGCGGTGCCGGTGAAGTGCCGGTCGAGGTACGGATTGCTCTTCCAGAAGGTCGTCGTGTCGCCGTCGTCGAGCCGGGACCATGCGGCGTCGTCGTTCTCGTCGGTGGTGCCGCGGCGCGGCAGCCGATAGCCGTGCGTGAGGAGGATGGGCGCCAACGCGCGGTCGTCCGAGGTCCAGTAGCCGCGCTGGTGCGCCGCGTCGCTCCAGCGGCCACGCGGGTTCCAGTGCCAGGCGCGCACGCCCAGTTCGGTGCGCAGGCGGTACGTCGCCATGGAAAGGCCGGTGCTCTTCATGGCCGCGATGTTGGCCGGCGTGAAGACCTCGGCCACGGCGCCCCGGCCGTGTCCGTCGATGCCGCCGCCGAACGTGGTGCGCGGGTCGAAGCGGTTCACCGGCGCGCGCTCGGTATGCACGGTGACGATTGCGTCAACGATTGGCGCCTGCGACACCGCCTGGGAGGGCGCCATGGCGAGCGATGCGCCGAGCGCGACCACGAGCAGCCGGGGCCACACTTCGCGGCACCTCATGGCTTGGACACGGAACCCGGCGGCAGGCTGTACACCAACTGCACCGTGTGCTCGTCCACGTCGCTGAGTTCGCTCACCCGCACGCGCGCGGCCATGATGCTGCGCTCGTCCTGCGTGTGGTCGAGCCCCAGCACGTGTCCGACCTCGTGCAGGGTGATGGCATAGATGGCCTCGGGGTCGAGCGGCGCGCCGCTCTGGTGGTGCAGGGCGACCTCGATGGACGCCCCGACGATCCACCAGTACTGGTCGTGCACCCAGCGCGTCCGTCCCGAAATGGGCATGTCGAACTTGTCGACCCAGGTGACCGGGATGTCGCACGCGGCGGAATCGACGACGAAGGTGAACCGCACCGGAACGCCGGCGCGCTCCCAGCGCTCGAACGCCTCACGGGCGCGCACGGGATAGCTGGCGCGGAAGTCGGGCAGCGCGCTCGTGGGCTGTACCCAGACTCGCAGCGGTTCGAGCTGGCGGTCCGGCCACCGGGTGTTGTTGTCGTCGCGCTGCAGCAGGAGCTCGCGGATGTACGTGCCGCGCTCTCCGTCGGCGAGCCGACGCTGGATCTCGGCGAGGTCGCGCTTGGGCGCTGGGAGGGCAG